>Ga0179593_1308430_pt1 | contig 18274 bp, 20 predicted proteins | sample CZODoug2_1_08_16_FD_185931 | JGI IMG/M metagenome (GOLD analysis project Ga0179593, IMG submission 185931) | Vadose zone soil fungal communities from Angelo Coast Range Reserve, California, USA - CZODoug2_1_08_16fungal (PacBio error correction) | ecosystem: Environmental > Terrestrial > Soil >... | reverse complement strand
TTCCCTCGAACGGTTAGTCTGCCATCAGCAAGTGAGTTCGAGTAGCATATGACCCCCCCTCGTATTTCCTGAGATGTCTGCCTCAGGTCGTGCTTTATAGAGGCTTCGCCTATTTAACGCGTACCATGCTTACGAGCACGTTCGCGCCCGCTCTTCTCTCAACGAATGTTTTTACGCTTGATTCGCCCGCCATCATTCCCCAACCGCGAAGTTCTCCAACCGAGTCATGTTGCGGACAGGGTTGATGTCCCTAACATTCTGTTGCGCTCCTCGGATTTGATCTTTCCGTCGCCTTGTTTTTCCTAAGTTCCCTGTCCCTGACGATTCCCGACTTTTTGGTCCAAAAGTCCAGCCGCTATGACCATTCCCCGTCGTCATCTTCGTGGAAGCAGCTCATAGAGTGTGGGGACCGACCAATGATACATATTTTCACTCCTTTCATAGTTTCCACCGGAAGATTTTGTAGGACCAGAATATGCGGTCTCTCTCCAGTACTCCCCCCTCAACTATTTACCACTCTACCCCTTTTATTAGGGCCGATGACGTTCGTAGAATGCAAATCTGCACCCTAACCAGCTCCAACCGTGGATCGACTCCATGTTAGCAGCTGTTTTTTTATGTCTTTTGTACCTTAATTTGCCCCCCCCTCACCCTCGCCACTTTTCACTACTCGACGCCACCCTAGCAGGTATGAGCTCTACCACTCTGAGGAAAAATGTTTTTTTCGGTCCTAGGCCGATTGCTTGAGGAACCGACAATTGCCCCCTCTTGAGTAGGGCCTCGACTTTTAGAGAGATCCACCTGATGTAACCATGTTCCGCCTCTTCCCCTCCCAGCAAGGTTCGCGCGAAGTTGCCAGAAAATTTTTTACGTCTTTACAGAAGTTTAACCCCAACTTAGCATCCCGTCAATTCACCCTGGACGGTCTCAATTTTGCGCAGGGAAGACCAGTCATCCCCCCCCTGTCATTAGCATCAGTCTCGCTGGTTATTAGGATCCGACATGTCCACCTCCCTGTTCGCCCCAGACTAAGGGCCCCTTGAGGACCGAATGGCGGTGAATTAGCTGTGGTACTCTACAGTAGACCCTTTCCACCTTCCCTATTTAAGACTTGTTCGTGTTATCAGTTCTTTCACTACGAGTCTCCCGAGAGCACGATTTCGCGTCCCTAAATGCACTTTACCGTCAGCTGGTGCTCCGCGACAGCCCTGTACGGTTTCGAGACCTGCACCCTGGATCATGTGTCCCCTCACAGGTCTTTTGGATCTCCCACCCCCGACACCGTAACCTGTTTTAATCGACTCAGTCGTACCGCGTTTATCTTCTCCCGGGCGACCGAACTTTTTTAGTTCGCGATTCCTTCGAAAATTCGCCCTCGATCCTGCTACAGTTGCGTCTCCACTACGGAGAAAGATAGCCCCCCCAGGACTCCACCAGCCTATCCGGTCTCTCGCCATCCCCCGTCATTCTGCTATGAACGAAGTGTGTTGTCGCGAGCCGCAGCGGCTTTTCGGTCTCTGCTTCAGAATTTACCTCTGGGCCCAAGTTGTTACTCCTCCCCTTTGTGAAAGAAGAGCCCATTTTGTTGCGGAGAGTTTCGCCTCCGCACAATCCTCTTTAGTACAGAGTTTTCCGGAGAAGTTCCTGTATATTTAGCCTCTCTTTGTCTCAAGTGCACTTCATCGCGCCCCTCCCCTTCCGACGAAGCTCCGTCCCGGGCAGAGTCCATATTGACAGGTATCCCCGCCGGCCATTTTCCCTCCCCTGTTACTTCCCTCCGATCGGCGGCATCACATAGAGCCTGAGAGTCCCCCCATCCTAGCACTGAGGTCTTCCTGCAGGTTTTTTCCAGGCAGAGCTCGCTCTCTATCTCCTCCTTTCTACGATCTGCCGATTGGCAAAGTCGAAATGCTGCTCTTCCCGCTGTCTGCGTATACAGCGGACGCGGCGCCGTCGTTCTCCCCACCCTCCCTGTGAGGGTCCGCGCCCTTCCACTCATGTTTAATCTTAGGGCGTGTTCCCTCTGTCTCAAAATATGTGCCCTGAAAGTAGACGCTTGCTCAAGCTCTTCCACCCTCTTCTCTTCCCCTTCCGCAAGCATCTTTCGTCTTGTATCCTCTCTATCGCTTTGTCAATCGTCCCCCCGTTTTAACGCCGGATCCTCTTTTGCCACTCGACTACCATGACCCCCTGGTATACGATGTTCCGAAGGAGTCGCCGGCGCCTCACCTTTTTTTTTTTTTTCTCTCTCAGTTAAATTGTGTTGAACTATTGGAACCATGGGAAATGCTGTCCTCCCCCCTTGCTGTACATTCAACCCCTCGCTTTTCTATCAATTGAAATGCCCCTCTAGGCCGTTGATCCGATGTTTACCTCTTCACTGAGCGTGTCGTGTGTTCATGTCCCCACCCTCACTCCTGCTGACGATATTCGGATTTATGATTTTAATACACTCCCCGACGTCCTACTGCGACCTTTGACTCCTCCCATGCGACCACCAATTTTTCGAACTCCCTCCTTCCTGTGACCTTCTGGTTGCTTTCCCGGGGAGGTACAACCCCTGCCATGACACGTAGCCCCCATTCCCCGCTATCGAACTCTTTTCTTTTTTTTTTTGTTTTTTTTTTTTTTTTTTTTTTTTTTTTTTTTTTCTTCAGATCTGTGACGTGCTGTTCCCGGGTAGGCCCCCTCTTCTTGTCGTTCCATAGTATTTTTATGCTACGGCTCTTCCTAGTCCTTGAGATGACTGTCTCGCCGGAACAGAATCACTATCCTCCTAATGCCCTTGAAGGCTCCCCTCTCTTCCGTTGAGTTGACGTTTAGAGGAATTAGCTTTGTTTCAATTGCGTAGCTTCCTTTTTCGCCGTTTTTTACGATGGCTTACTGCCGGACGCCGACTTTTTGCTCAGCTGTCTCCTTCGCAATGCAGGCGGGAATTCGGTATACGGCAGGCCTTTCTCCCATTTATGACCTTGTTGAACGCATGACACCCCTGGCCACCTAGTCCCCTTGCCGTAGCTCAGTTTTCGTCCTCTTCTCCTTCCCTTTCCTCTTTCCTGCCCCGGACGGCCCCTTGCTCGGAGGATCCTTCGGCTTCCGCCTTGTTCTGTCTCATCAGCCTTCGTATCTAATGAATGGCCATAGGATCCCCCCATAGCTGCGACACTTGATTTTTTCCTTGTGTAGGATCAGTCTCATCGCACCAATTGCACTCTTCGCTTGCCGTATAAGGTGTTTAATTCCCTTTCGTTAGAAAGAGCGTTGTCTTCAATTCCCCGGAAGAAGCACACACCCTTTTTGCAAGTCATGCCATACCAAAAGAAATCTATCCCAAGTGGCCTGTCCATCTCATGAAGATCTCCTGATAAACCCCCCGACCGCCGCCCCCTTGGTTTTTGCTTATTTTCAACAAATGTCAGGGACTCGTTCCTGCGTACACGAACCCAAACCTCCCCGATTTGTCGCACCGTAAGAAGCGCTAGCACGATTTTTTTTTTCGTAAGATGAGACATCATCTCGGAGTGTGACGTCCCCATGGGCCTACACAGTCAACGGAATGGTCCTCTTTTTTCTCCTTTCAAGAACTTCGAGTAACCTCTTTTCCCTTCATATCAGGCACCCTGGTGATCATTTATGTGCCAGTATTCACTTAACGTCATAAACGCTTCCTACCAGGTAAGTCTCCCTGCTCCGTTTTGACCTATAGTGCCCTTTCCCGCCTCCTGCGAGTTGAGCACGCCCCAAGAGATGCATCCTCGAAATGTTAGTGATGAGTCTTTTTGGGCTTCCTTTCGGGTGCAGGTTTTCTATCTAGGTTTGACGCCCCCGGGATAACCCCCATGCCGCCGCGACCCTGTTGAAAGACGGTTGTCCAAGGTCGTTTTGCAACACGCCTGTCCCTCTTGTTTCCCTCGGAAATCCGAACCAAAAACCCCCTGCCAGATCTTCCTCTTAGTGGTTGCGACGTGCACCTTTGAAGAAGAGATCCTCCCCCCGCGCGCCCCGTCAAAGCTTACCATCCCTGAAAAGAACTCGGCCCACCTAAATCAGAAATTATTACGTGTGGTAACCATAAGGCCATATGTTGCACTGAGGGTTTCACGTATTTTTAAATATTCCCCCCCAATCGGCTATCTCCCTTGTCTTCCGATCCTTCCCTTTAGTACTAAAGCTTCTCATGCCCATTCAGCCTCAATCCCCCCCCGAATTCATCGTTATTCCCTTTTCCTTTTCCAGTAGCATCGAGGAGAGCCCCAACTTAAGCTTGAGACCCCACCCCCCGGAATCCGAGAATTTTTCCGCATTTAGAGGAGACGTGTTACCGTAGATGATTATTCCCTCCCTCTGCTTAGATATGAGTCTTCCGGACCGCAGCATTCTGGTGTGTTACGATCCGCAGTACGCCCCCTGTTTTTTCTTCTTCTTCTTGCCCATTTTTCAAAAAGCTTCGTCCCTCTTTCACTTTGTTCTCGACCGAGCTCTCTCCCTGATAGAGCTATGCCTTCCCTGAAGGGACTCGTTACTGGATTGACGATTTCTCCGATCCTTTCAGAGTGCTTCCTTCCGACGTAGATGGATCTCTGCGGTGGGGCTCTTTCTCTTCTCCCCAGTTAGACTCTGGTTTAATTCACAAAAAGAATCGACCTGAACGGAAGTATCTGACGGCGCTGATTGAAGTCTCCAAGGGATGAAGATTTCTTACCAACTCCTTATTTATTCAAGATATCCCTACACGTGAACCGATCGATTCCCGTCTCAAGCCAATTATGGCGCCAAGGTCAGTTTTCCCGATGCTGATTCGTCCCCCAGTCTTACTGTTCCTGTCTTGGAAAGAGCCCCTCTTCAAGCTTCCCTCCCTTCCACTATGTGAATTAAATAGTGAATCCCTCCCCCCCCCCCCAGACCCTCTTGTCCTCGATACTCCCCCGTTCCTGATAGAGTACAAGGATATCTGTGGCGGACGAGATGTTTGCCCTCGTAGTCTTTTCTGCTTTCCCTTTTCGTGGGAATAGATTCTCGTTGGAATGATTCTTTCTTCTCTCCCGCCAAACGAGCTAGACACTTCCCCTTCGTTTTTGAATTTCTATGTTTTACGTTGATGTTCCCCTTCTCCACCATGTGTTCCAGGCGCCCGCCCTGTTCTGGTTCTTCCTTCATTTTGGCGTCGATCGCCGTCAGACCCTGCGTGCTTTTTCCCTTCCTGAGTCTCCACAATCATCAGTCCCGATCCTACAGTATTACTGACCGTCCGAACCCGCCGTGCCCTGCTAGCCATTTGTGATAGGCCCAGCTTACGACTGTTTTTTCTCTCTACCCCTAGAAACGGCTTTTGACCCCCTATCACATACCTTGTAGAGATTGCACGCCCGGCGAGAACGGATCCACTTGAACGGGGAGGGCGTGCACCCCAAGAAGCGTGGCCCCTCTATAAACCTCTCCTCCTACCCCTCCGATAGGTCTTCCACCGGCGCTGTCCTTTATGTCACCTGATTTCTTTTGCTACCTTTTAGAGGAGACTAAGTGCACCCATCGGTTAGCCTAAAGGACTGTGTCATCTGCAGCGTAGTAGTTTGTAGAGCTGTTGTCCTTGTAGAGGCATCGCAGGAAAATGGGTACCCGAGCCGTTTCGCTAAAAGGAACGGTGGTTCCCTCTTCGGTTCGAAGACTTTGCGAGAACGAGATTTTGAAAGTCGGCCTCCGCCTATTTGGAGGGCGGTGATGGGTTCACGTTCTTCCAAGTGGCCGCGCTGGTTCCCCCCCTTGGAGAGGTCCACGGCCTTGCCCTTTTTCTTTTTCGCCTATCTTCACTGCTTTGATCGCCTCTGATCACGCAAACTCTTTTTGTGATCGTCGCCGTTCCGATTTGTCATCCAGGTTTTTAGAGCGGCAAAGGTTTCCAGCGATTTCTATTTTTTCCCCGTGACCCCTCAGTACCGTATGATACGCCCTATAGACCTGTCGAGACGCTGCTTTGTAGCCTTTTGGCCCGACCCAATTTTCGTTAGCGGGTCACCCTTCGCCAGTTAGACTTCCAAAGTGTTTTCCCCCCATCTTTTTCTTCCTTGTTGTCACTTTGTCATTTAGCTTTAAACTCCTAGAGTTCTCCCCCCTGTCTCGCGTCTCTCGTTCAACGGTGTATCCTGGACAGTCAGGCAAGTTCTAGTTTTGAGGCCAATATACTTGCCTTCTTGTTAGCCGGCCTTGCTTTGGTCCGACCATGTTAGTCCTCAGCACGAGTCGCGGCCCTTATCGGCCTTCCGCGCCCCTTGCCCCACAGAAAACTAACTTCCGTCCTCCTTCCGGCTGGCCTTTCCCATTAGTGTTCAGCCCGTATCTTTTTTTCCGCTTCCGAGGTGATTTTGAATTTCAATCGCTTGGTCGGTAGGCTTGCGGTCTCGCGCTGTATGTCTGCTGATGGTCCGAGTTTACGCGCCTTAAGTCTCCTCCCCGTCGGATATCAGTTTTTCAGTCCATCCTTTTCGATCCCTTTCCCCTCTTCCCTGCCTTTTCACTTTCCCCGTTGTCTAACCATCTCCCTCTCGTAAAGACTGCTCTCGCTGCTCCGCTTAGTCTCAATGATCGCGTGGCAGAATGCGTACGATCTTAGTACCGACCACCCTCCCTGACGAAGGATACGCTGTTGATGACTGTTCTTTTCTCCTTTTTAGGTCCCTTTCTGACCAGCTCGACACGCAGGCTTTTGCTAAGGCAGACCTTCCTAGAGTTCGTTTTGTTTTTCAACAGTTTTTCCAACTCCTCGATTGGCCTTGTCTCTCCCTCGAGTCTGAACAGCCGGCGTTAAGCGGACTGGCTCCCCGATTTGTTGTCCTGATTGTTCTTCCATGTATTCAAGATATCCGTTGCATTCCTTAATCGCCCTGCAAACATTCTTCCCCCTACTTGTCCCGATAGGTATTTGCTGCTTAACACCTCCCCGTTATCGAGCGCGCCGTTTTCTCCCTTCCTCTCACTATCTCATTTTTTTTTTTTTTCTAGATCAGCCAGCGACACTAAAAGAGATCTCCGCTCCGCTGTAGTTGTGGCACTCGTTGCAGCTGTTACTTCCCCTCGATGCAATCGAAGATCTGTATATCGATCAGAAGCCTCCGGTTTGATCACGTTCATGAGAAATTCCACGTTTTCTGGAAGGAGAAAGCCTCGACGCGTTCCATTTCGCTTTCCTTCTCCTCCCCCCCCGCTTTGACGAACCTTATCAGGGGGAGACGTATCTGCTTTTCTCCTCTGTCATTTTCCCTTGCATTTCCTCTCAACGCAAGTTAGCACACAACTAATAGTGCGCGATTGTACGCTGAGGCACTTCCTGTAAAAAGAGTCTCTAGATCCTTCCATCCACGAGCGACCTTTTGCTCGCCATTTCCCTTGTCGTCTATTTCGAGAACATTTAGCAGACCAAGCCGAGCATCTCGCCCTTTCTTGAGTGTTCTAAGCGCTGACTGCTTTTCCCTCCCTTCGAGATAGTGAGACTCTTTTCCCCCTTTTGCAGTGAGAGCACATCTCGACTAGCGCTTATCTCTCCTCGCTGAAAAAAGATAGAAAAGCCCTTTTATGTCCCCTCCAGCGGAGATCCGTTAACCCCTTGCTTCGTCTCTAGACTGGAAACCGAGGTTGCTCCTTCCGTACTGCCTCAGACCGCTCATTCGAACCGTTTTTTTGTTCGCCGCAGATAGAAGACGCTAGTGCACGCAACCTGATGCTATGTACCCCGTCTTCGAACCTCCCCTCGTGACCGTCTCCAGGTTGACTTTGTTTTGACTCGCCTTCTTCCTCCAGGACTGTTCCCCCCCCCTGCGAGACTGAAGAACTTGGACTCCTTTTTGTTAGGAAGCGGATCGTTACTTCCCCCTTCATCTCCCTCCAGCAGGACGTCCCCCCCTGATTGGAGTCTACCCGTATCGTTTTTCGCCAGCTGACCCCCTCGACGCGGAACTGTTTCGTATATCTATTTCCAGATGTTTTCCGTCGATAAATCGTCCCCCTGCCTTGACCCCCTAGTCCTCCCCTCCTCGATAGTATTTTCCAGATCGCGGACGCACATGCCGGAATGAGAAGCCGCGCGTTTCCGGCATTTCTCTCTTGTAGATGTAGGGGGCCCTACCCACAAGGAATGTGCTCTCCGAATAGTATCGCGCGAGCCCCCCCTTCTTCTCCCCATGGGTTCAAAAAATAGCGTGTCGTCTAGATGCTCTCAGTCCCCCCTTTCCCTCAAGGCTCCCAATTATCGACCCGACATTTTTTTCCCCTTACGTGTTTGCATCCCTCCGCTCCTTTTTTTGCCAATTCCTAACCCCATGTCGGAGCAGATCCGGTTTCGCAGCGGGTAGAACGTCCACACCCTTGCCCTTTCCTTTTCACTGTCTCTTTTCTCGGTGTCGCCCTTTCCCTTATTGATAACTCCAGTATCCCCCCAAGATTTGAGAGTAAAGATTTATCTGTTGGTGATGCCAACCTATTCCTAGCTTGATAGTTGTCTTCATCTGAAATGGCCCCAAGGCACGGTTCGTGAGTTGCCTCTCTCAACGCCACCCTCCTAAGTTTGTTGCGCTCCCACGGAAGAAGCCCCTGCAGCCCTCCGGCTAGAACCCTGTTCGTCAGCCCACAAGTCACTGTAGACCGTTTACGCCCATGATTATGATGCTCATCGCTGGCTCTTTTTCGCCCTTCCTCCCTTTTCCCCGACTTCCTGAGCCTCCGGTCCATCAACGCAGGCGCTAAGCGATCCCTAACGATCCGTAACCCTTTTGTCGGTCTCGCATCGTCATTTTAGGTCATTTCAGTTTTTTTTTTTTTTTAACTCCCCCTACGAAGTTCGATTTTTTGTTCTGAGCGCCCGACATCCGAGTCATGCATAGGTATGAAGGAGTTCCCTTTTCTCAGCCCAGTCCCCGGGGCATATCCTCCTGACTTCACTGGTTTTCCTCTAACCCGATTTCCCTTTTTCAACTAAGGTTCGCCGAGAACTATCCTATGTAGCTCTTTTCCCGGTTCTTCTCTTCGACTGTAAGGAACCTTTGTCGTAATAGATCTGAACTGTAGGGCTGACCGCACGTCCTCCTCTAATTTCGCCGTAGGTCAGTTTTTTTTTGCCGGTGACCGCGTACCATCTTTCGACCCATTTGAAGCCCTTTTCAGCACCTTTCCGCCATCCGTAGCAGGACGATTCTTTTCAGAATTTTCATCGTCGCTATCTTCAACCATAAATTTACTTCCCCGTCGTGAGGCGTCTGTCCCTGAATAGGATCTAGCTTCATATGTCTCCTGATCGCCTGAATTCCCAGTTTGCTCTTCTCTTTGACGACGTGCACGCTCATCAGCTGTGCTCTCGACCCACAGCGTGGATACTTCTTCCGTCTGTTCCAAAATCGCGGTTGTGATCTCGTGTGGTCCCTTCCTTTGAAACTGGACGCAGTATCCTTTTTTTTTCCCTTCTCTTGGATGACGACGCCTTTTTTCCAGCAACGTCCCTTTTCCTACTTGCTCCCCCTTATTCGAGGTTGAAAACCTGTTAATTTACGGTGTGTTTCTCTCAACGCACCCTTCATGAGTTGTTCATCTTCCCGAGTATAGATGCTCGTGACTCCCCCATTCAAAGGTATTTTCGAACTTTCTTAGGTCCACCCTCATCTGTCGGAAGGGCCACTTTTATATCGTGTTTTTTTATCACGAACGGTTTGAGTCGAAGACAGCAAAGGTTATAGCCTGCCTTCCCCCGTGGATTCCAGCACGTTTCAGTCCCGGCACCCCGCGTCCCCTAGTGCTGCTGGACCGCCTCCAGATTTATGTCGACATCTTTTGCCGAAGTTAGGTCCCTTTATTTCCTAGCGATAGTTACCCCACTCTTTCCGAGAAGGATGAGCGTCTTCATTGTTTCCTATAGTACTTTTTCAAATAAGAATGAGATATGACGAGAGAGTGGTGAGGTTTCCTCTGTCTACGCTCTTGCGAGAACCATGCTTTTAGGGAAAGAACAAAAAAAACCCCACCCCCCCCCCCCCCACAAAACCCACACCCCCCCACCCCCAACCCCCCAACCCAACCCCCCCCCACCCCCCCACAACCACCCCAACCACCCCCAGATGCCAAACACCAACAAAACACACCCCACCCCCCCACAACCACAAACCCCCCCGCCCACACAAAAACACCAAAAAAAACAATCCCCCCCCCCCCCCACCCCCCCCCCCTAAAAACCAAAACAAAAAACCCCCCCACCCCCCAGACCACCCCACCACACCCCCCAAACACGCCCCCCCCCCCCCCAAACCCCCCCCTCCTCCCCCGCCCCCCCCCCCCCTCCCCCGCTCCCCCTCCCCCCCCCCCAACAACCCCAACCAAACAACACCTCTCTCACAACCCACAAACCAACCCCCCCCCCCCCCCACACACAACCCCCCCACCCCCCCCCCCCCCCCCCCAAACCCTGTGACCGCCCCCCCCCTGCGAAAATTCCCCCAACTGGGCACGGTTACCCTTTCCTTGCGCCTGGTCCCTCCCTTCATTTCGTTTGACCCAACGGCACCTGAACTAGCCCAGTCTCTCCTTAACGGTTTTCTCTCATCTTACGCCTTTTTGTCCCGTCTTGCCTGCTTCCATCTCTGCGTCTAAAGGTCTGAAGACCCTTGCCGCCCCCATTCAGCCTGTCCTTATACTGAGGAACTGCTTGTAGCTCTTATCCTCCTTAAGGTGCCCTCCCCCTAGATGCCTTGTAATTCTTCCCGCCCCCGAGTGAACTGAGTAGGAGTTTCGCATTTTCCTTCCTCTCTACTAGCGAATTATACCAGCTCTTCTGACTCACGTAGTACTTGCGCTCCATTGCTTCAGAAAGCGCGACTTCTTCTACTTTCCCCATAGCGGTGTCGCACCTTTCTTAGCTACGGGACCCACTGGGTCCCATTGACCAAGCGCAAACCACCTTTTCCCCCCCCTAGCTTATGTGTCTTCGATCTAGTCCCTTACTTATTCCTCTCCTATTTTAGCGGACGGCCTCTGGCTTTCCCTTTTTAAGGTCCCTGTCTTTTTGGCATGTTGCCTTACCCTTTCAGAATCAGAAACGAACGCCTTCACATAGTTTCCCCCCCCCCCCCCTCGCTCCTGAAAAGACCGACAGAGCCCTCCGTAACTGACTTCCTATTCTTTTCCTCATATAAGTTTGTTGTTTGAGTTGTCTATTTTAAACGGCGACTTTGCCGACCTTTTCGTCTTTTTGATTGCACTTTCCAGTTGCCTCCGTCTCCCTTTGGCGCTTTCTTTCCCCCCCTCCAGACCGGTGACCTGTCAACCCCCCTAAGGGCCCGTCCTTCCTTTTGACCGCTGAGACCCATTCCTAAAGGAGAGCGGCGACTCCCCTCCTTACCACTAATGAACCCCTGCACCGTCTGTTAGCTTTACCACTCACCATGTCAACGGTCAGACGTCCTCTAATGCTCACCCTATATTTTAGCTCCTTTCCCCCAGACGCGAAAAGCTTGTTTTTTCCCCGATCCCTATCGTTTTCTTTAGTTTTTTTTTAGAAGCGGCGTTCTCCGACCAGCTAAAGTGACCGGTCCGCACTCAGCTCCCGCACTAAGGCTTGGTGCAATTTGCAGTGCGATTTAGGTCCGTTAACTGGGCTGTGTCGCCGGGTAGTAAGTCCGACACTCGAACCCACAAGCTTCGCCCCAGGTCTCCGTGCCCACCTCCCACGGTGGTCGAAGCCAAACTTGCGAGAGTCGCGAAAGCTCCCCCAAGAAATTCCGGTGCACAGATCGCAGAAAAACGTCAGAGAAACTCGACCTTAGGCGTACATAGTAAGAGAGAACGACCGTTCTTAGCGGGCGCTAATGGCTGATCACTAGCCAGCAGGACCGTTTGTTTCTAGACCCTTCCTGCCTAATAGAGTGACCCGTGTCCGCCCTAAGTTCACCCTGTTGTTTAGCGGTGCTACCTTTTTTTGACTCCTTTGTTTAAGTTGAGGCCTGTCGTTATCTTCAGTTTTCCCTTACTGAACCCCCTCCCCCACAACACAAGATCGGCGACGTCCGTTCTTTTTTGCGCTCCCGACCCACGCCCACTTTTCACGCGCTCATCCGTGGATAGCATTTTCCCCGCCTTTTTCTTAGTCCGTGAAACTCTTCCCCCCCTTTTTCTTATAACTTCAGCAATCGGGACTCGTTCCCCCTTTTTTTTTTGGACGGTCGTTACCGTCGATACCACGGATTCCCCCTTTGTTGGCTTAACTGCAGAACTGCAGTCTTCTTTCCTTTCCGCAGCGGCTCTCCAACGGTCTCTTCCCCGCTGACTTTACGCACTTTTTTCGGTCAACCCCAAGAATACTTGCACCCTCCCCTTTTCCTTTTTAATTCAAGTAGTTTGATCGAGGTTGCGATTGACCCTCCGAAGAATGCTACCCAAACAGTATTTTCACCAGTTTCCCGTCTAGTGCGGCTTTATACTCTTTCGTTTTCCCCGTCTTGATTTAGTGCCCGCTCATTCCTCCTTCTCTACTTTTGGACCAGCGACCTCCCTCTATAACTTCAGGATGGTGTGACTCGACCCTTCTATAAAGTTTATTATCCCGCTTTCCTTACTGTTCTGTCTTTTCCCAAGGTCCGTGAGCATCGTTGCCCACCGGGATAGATGAGACTGCGGTATCCTTATTAAATCGAAGCTTCTGCCTGTTTGAACCGAATTCGGTCTCAGAGTCGGATTTACAGTACCCTCGACGCCTATCCTGATCCATATGACTCTAGGCTTTTGATCGGTCCTGACCTTCTTGGCGCTACTGTCTCTGCGTATCGATGCTAAAATGAGTAGATAGAATGTCCTTCTCTTCTTCCCTGCTATTTTGTTCGGTTCCCCTTCTCTAGATTCTTTCAGAGGTCTGACCGAACTCTCCATCAAAGAATGCCCCCCCCCTCGCCCTTCTGGGCGCTGCCTTGGGAATTTTTCCAGATTTTCCTTTGTGATGCTTTCCTTACTTCACAGTTTACCCCCCAGGTCCTGCTAGGCCTTTGACCTTTTGGTGTCCGTTAACCCTTTGGAATATACAACTTCCGTACTTATTGCCTGACTGCGGCCATCGCCCCCCCCCCACGAAAGTTTCGAGATAATCGTACTTAGTTACTTCAAGAGAAGATTAAAGAGCTTCGTGATCCGAGTTTTCTTTATCTGCTTCTCTCTCGCGTCGTGAAGTGATACTTCTGAATCGCTGCCACCCCCAGATTTCCGAGTAGATTCTTATTCGCCCGTTATAGCTCAGAAAATGAGCCTCCCCCTTTGAGCATCCCCTAGAGAGTAAGCTTTTTTTTCGTCTATTCTATACCTGGTTCTGACGAAGTTACGTTGCCTAGTGATATTCCAGTATTTTTCGGTCGATCCCAGCACGCATAATGAACAGTATGGCATTTATCTGATCCACTCTAGGCCCTACCATCAGACGTATTCAGGCAACTACCCGACCCACGAAAAGCGATGACTATCTGAGTTATCGGTTCGGTGCGTGGACGTGAACGTTTTAAGTTTTTTTCTTCGCAACCGCCCACGATCAAGCGCACCGCTTTCCTCATTTGAAGCTTGTCCAGCTTCTGAACATGCTTTATTTTACTCCCCGATTCCCCGATAAAGGTGGAGTCTGATTTGCAATGGGATTTTGACCTCTCTCGCTAAGAAAGGTCAACTACTCTGTATCAGACCTGTAGGGGAATGTTTCCAGAGTTTTATTTTCATTTCACACGTGATACAATCGCTGATTAGCCATTCTGGTGAATCCTTGGAATAGCCGTACTGAGCCGCTCCTTAATGTGCCGGTTTGGTGGTCTGTCCTACGCCCGTTCCCTCGACCCTATGCTCTTTTTCGACGGACCTCAGGCTCGTTTTTTCGCCGATCTGAACGACTAAGCCCCCCTGCGGCTTTTTGTCAAGCCTTTGATTTTTTTGAAACGCGTTTATCTTCTCACTATGATCATATCTTCGAACATTTGGCCCTGGCCTCTTAGAGGGTTGCATTGGCGAGATTTCTCGCCCTCCCCCTCCACTTCATAGCGGCGACTTCCCTTTTCGAACCTTCCTGTGCCCATGACCTGTCGATCCGCGTCGACCTGCGAACGTTCCTTTCGTGCTGGGCCCCTGGGTACTTTCGCGTTTGCCCTCAAGTAAACACTGATCGCCCTATCCTTTTCTCGGTCCTTCCCTGAAGGAAGTTCTCCCAACCGTCCATTCTTTTTCTTTTGAGCCCGAAGACTGGCGTTTTGATCTTTTTTTTTTTTCCTTTTATGACCCATACTTTCTTTCCGATCGCGGCCTACGGCCCATCAGTGGGAAGCGGACCCCCTTTCTATGGTTACCCTCTCTCGTTGTTGGTCCGAACATGCCCCGGAACTGTTAAGACCTTAGACTTCTACTCCTGTGGTGAGTTGACCTCAGCCGATCTTTCGGATGCGAGATAGAGTGCAGAGCTCCGGAAGGTAGCATTTGATTGTTCCGCCTCTCCTCCTACACGAGCTTCCTTGGATGCCTAGTCAGAGTAGCTTCACTGCACCCCGTGTTCGTCTCAGTAGCACTACGTACTTTTCCTCGTACAGTTAGAGTCTTCGACGCCCCCAAGATGCTTTTCTCTCCTAATCTGGGTGACTTCCTTCAAGATAGAGTGGCGAGTTTCCTAATCTTCTTCACGCAAGACCTTACGAAGTACGCTATTCCGCCGTTTCTCGTCATGTGGAGGGTCAACGGCCCACTTTCTGCAGAGCGAACCCTCCCCCCCCCCCCCCCCCCCCCCCCCCCCCCCCGTGTCGTTTCCCCCCCGGCGCCCGACCTCTCTTTTTAGCCCGTTCTTTTTCGCTCGAGCGGTGACGAGTCAAGCGCGTCGTCGACACCTTTTTTTCCTTTTAAGTTTCACTTCACGTTGCTCCTCTGGTGTTATACCCAGTCGGAGGACTGCGATAGGCCTGTACAGTTCCCTATCTCTTTCTTCCGAATCATCGCATTAGTGCCCACGCAGGCCGCGCTGTTGAAATGAGAAACCTCCCTTCCGTCCGGTTCGTTTTTTTTCTTTCCCTTCCCCTATCCTCTCATTTCCTTACTATAATGAGTGTTTTTTTCTATCTATTATCTCCTGAGAACTTGACCGGCGCGTGGCTGAGCCGTGTTGTGTCCGGAAGCACTCTAAAGGCCGCTACTCCTTCCGACTTCTATTAAGTCCCTGGGCAGATCGTTGACCTCTATGCCGTCGTTTTTTGCCCTTGACTGTTTTTCCCCAGACGATAAGGTCTAACTTCAGCTTCACCACTTTTTCCCTCCGCTTTTCTCGCTTTTCCCCCCCCCTGAGGAAGTTGCCTGCCACGAACTGTCCGAAACGATAGTCCTTCTGCGCGTTACACCCTCCTTCTCAACCAGTTTCCTCTCTGTCCATGACCTTTTTTTCTTAATTACTAGTGCCCATTTTCTTGTCTCCTAAAGAGAGCCTTCTTAAGGTTTATTGTGTGGCTGAAAGCTCGTCAGTCCTGCCCCCCCCCCCCCTCTAAGAGATCATTAAGCGCGGGCGAGCGCTCGGGCCTATTTGTCGGCCCTCTCGCAACCGTTTTTCCTTACCCAGACAAGCCGGCTTGGAGACGAGTACCGAAGTTGTGCGTCCTCCTCATCCCTCTTTCCTTTTCCGATGCTTCCTCTCCTTGCCCACCTCGAAGAGTTCGCCGTCTTTCTCCCTGCTCTCCCCCCTCTCCCCTCCTTCTCTCCCGCACCCTCAGGTGAAACGGTGCTTTTTTTCTGGGTACCAACGCGATGTTTTGCCCCTATGTGCTGTAAGACGCCGAGTTTCAGCTTCCGCGGCCCTTTTTGTCCGCTCCTCGCCGACGACCGTGGCCTACTCAACGCCTGCCGATCGTGTTAAACTGCAGCCTGACCCCCGTACGTACTTGCCCCCAGCCATTTGCCGCTCAGTTTTTTGATGAAATAGTTGTTCACGCTGAATGTGACCTTCTGCCTTTCTTCTCTTTTTTCGACTTTCCCGTCAGCGCGCTACGCGTATTTCTAGGACATTGAAAAATGTTCGCCCTCCTAAGTCTGACTCCTCGAGGAGATGTAACTAGAAGTGCCCCCTCTCCCCCCCCTCTCAGAAACCTTGACGATAGTCCCCTGTTCGCAAGCTCTTCAGTCGTGATCCTCAGTCTTAAACAATAAACTCTCTCAGGCTAGCTGCTTCACTTTCCCCTCCCTGAACCCTCTCATGTGATTGCCTCCGATTGCCATGATTCCGATTCCTCTTTTCTTACGTCCCGCCCCCACCCTGGACTCTGCGGCCGCGCTTTTTCCTAGCGTCGAACATGATTCGACCCATTCCTGGTACAGAACGAGGTAGGCTGGCAGTGAAGCACTCCACCACTTTTCTTCCCCCCCAGTCATCCTTTTCTCCCCCTAGCCTCATCAATTAGATGCCTGGGGGATCGACGAATATCGCTAACCCCATTTCGAGACCCGATCAACGTCGATAGTCATGCCGCTTGCGAAAGTCCGAAAAATGCACAAGTTTGCGTAGTCTCGAAGATTACGTCCTTTTTTTTTGCCGCGTTGATCTTCGACGTCGAAACGTTCTAATGCCGCTGCGAGATAGATCACTGACTTTTCGTGATCGATTCTGAATGTTTTTTAGTTCTTCCGACGATTCGTGTCTCCTTCCTGAACGCAAAGTGAGAGTAGGCTTCTCCTGATGCAAAGTGCACCTTTCTGCGAGCGGAACCCTTTCCTCCTCTGTAGACATGTAGTTGACCTTCCTTAATGCCAAGATAAAAGTAAATTCCCGACTTTCTGTAGCCGGTCTGAGAATAAGGTTCTAGATTCTGCCTCGACGCAAGCCTCCTTTACCGCCGCTACGTTTTATCAGCCAACCTTGGACGCGACTCCTCTCAGTTTGAACTAATAAAGCCGCTACTCTTCTTGCTCACTGGGAGATCGCCTTCCGCCACGTCTAGCTATTACTAGACAACGCATTCCTTGTTGTTTTTTTCATTTTTCCCGTAGCAATCGTCTTCGCAGCGGCGTGAATACGTCGCCCGCCGGTTCCTGAGTCTTCACTCCTCGGCACTGTTTCAGACAGCATCCTCGTTCCTTTTTTGCCCCCGGACGCCAAATTTATTCCCGCGTGCATTGGAGAGAGGACCTGCCCTATGACTCAGCGTACATTTCCCCGTACGGCCACCTGCGATGACAGTACTTTCCCCTTTTTTTTGATTTCCTTGCTGTGCAGCGCGTATCGCGACCCCGGTAGCCGCCTTCCCCCCAGACTACTACACAGTCTCCAGGGGCTCCCATAGATCGGAAGCACGCTCGTCGCTAGCGTCAAAAGCGAATCTTTTTTTCCGGGGTGTGTGCTATCCAGCCCAGCACGGACCGCTTCCTACTTCTGATAGAAGTGGTACCCACGATGTCGAACGTTTGATTGTTACCTCCGTCCCGAGAGAATGGTAAGGAGACCCGGAGTAGAACGCATCTTACCCCCCCCCCTTGACTGGTCTAGAGGATTGTCCGAGAAGCATTAGAGGTGTGATCCGGCCTCCTTAGAAACCCTCCGGTTCGAATAATCGCCTCCTCGTCCCACGATGAGCTGAAACCTTTCTTACTAGTGGTTTGGTCCCTCAGACCTTTCTTCGGTTGTCCTTTTGTTCCTCCTTCATGTACGGTTTTCAGTACCCTTTCCAGTCGTCTCATTTTTTTTTGATTCCTTTCTGTAATTGACGTACCATCTTGCTTAATGACTAATCCTTTGTCTTTTTCCGATTTTGCGTCTATTTCGCATGAAGCCCTGCCACTTGTTTGACCTTTCTGCTCCGTGCCAACCCTCCGTTTACCAGGTTAATTATGACCCTCCGGGCCCTGCCCCGATTTAGTCAACAAACTAGATTGCTCCGCGTTATGTGCTCTCCTAGCGTAAAGTGACGACTCCCCTTAATCTCGGTTCGTTCTTTTCTTCTTACGTCAACCGACGGGATCAGGATGTGGTTTTCTTCTTTTCGTGTTTCGACGGTCAGTTCTCTCCCTTCCGCTTCAGTCCAACCGTCTAAATGGTCGCCATCCTGTCCCTTGCTCCCGGTTCTCCGATCACTGCATGAATTTATTCACACCCCTGCCAACTGACGGCCACCATTTAATATTTTTCCAAGACTTTATTTCCCCGGACTCAAGGTACTTGCGACTCCTTCTGGTATCTCTGTCCCTTCTTGGCGAGTTGTCTAGCCCCGCTCATGTCAAGGAACGGATCCTTGAGGACGAGCTTGTTCTCTGATGAGCT
>Ga0179593_1482305_pt1 | contig 18276 bp, 34 predicted proteins | sample CZODoug2_1_08_16_FD_185931 | JGI IMG/M metagenome (GOLD analysis project Ga0179593, IMG submission 185931) | Vadose zone soil fungal communities from Angelo Coast Range Reserve, California, USA - CZODoug2_1_08_16fungal (PacBio error correction) | ecosystem: Environmental > Terrestrial > Soil >... | reverse complement strand
TACTGCCCTGGGCACCCACTTTTTTATTCTTTCGGCGCTCCGACAGCCCCACCCCCCTTTTTTTTTTTTTTTCGCACTTTTGTCTCCCCCCCAACCCATCCGCCTTCTCGGTCTTTGACTTTGTGTACGTTTGGTACAGTCTGGGGGGGGGGGGGGTTGTTTTTTGTTGGGGCCGGCCGTGCCTGACCCCTTCTTTTTTACTGTAAGTGTTACGAACGGTGCTCGGTTGCCGCCTTTCCCCGTTTTTCTTTTCCTGGTTTGAAAATACTTTTTCTCAAGTCCCTCCCCACGGCAGTTCACCCGTGCCGGCACCAACAATTCTTTCCCATGGGCGCTGTGGGAATTTCTTCTTTCAGTGCCTTTCCCAGCGGACCCATCTTTTCCGCCATTCGAATTTATGTGCACCGTCTCCGAGTACCCTTCTTTCTTCCTGCCCCCTGTTTCCGGAGTGTTTCCCCCCTGAGTTTCTGTGACATGATTTTTTTGTACCCATTTTTTTTGCACCTCCCGACAGGAAAGTCTCTCTTCCTATTCTGGACACTCCCCCCCCCATCCCCCCGAGCTCCTTTCTTTGGTACTCAAGACACTTGCCGGACTCGGACTGATTAATCGGAACCCTCTCCTTTCTTTGTCCGTTTCATGGGAGTCCTTTTTTTTTTTTTCTTCTTTTTCTCTAAAACCTTTTTTTTTCCACTTTGGGCCCCCCTTTTTTGGTCCTTCCCCTCTCTGGTGAGCCTGCGTGTTAATATGTCCACTTTCGCACTCCCCCTCGCTTTCCCCCGGCGGTTTTCCCCCACCATTCCCCTTTTTTTTGAATTCCCTTTCCCCCAGTTTTTGTTTCTTCCGTTCCTTTTTGAATGGCAGGCGGAGCCATCCATGGAGTCCCATGCGGATTTCCTTCTTTTTTCTGCACTTTTGGACTTTTGCAAATTTTTTCTTGTGTTGTCGCTTCTCCTGGTCCAATGCCCCCCCCCATTCCGTCCCCCCTTCTTCTTCTATTCCCAAACCACCAATGCCCCTTTGTCTTCCCTTGGTGTTTTTTATTGACAGATTTTTGTAAGCCCCTTTGCGGATTTCTTTTTGGTCGCTGTCGTGAACTTGTTGACAGACGTTGACCTCGGTGTTCGACTGTTTTTATTTTTTATTGTTTGGTCTCCTAGCCCCCTGTTCCGAGGGTTTTCCTATTCCCATTGACACCACCCGATTTTTCCCCGATGAGGACGGTATACATCCACTTTTTCAAGCTCGACGCCATGCGGGAAACTACTATAGTGTGACCTGAAACCCCCTTCCCCTACCCCCGATCAGTTACTCTTAATTTTTTTCTTTCATCATTTTGAACGATTCCGCACACCACATACAATCCTTTTTCCCTACCAAGATTTCTTTTTTTCTTTTCTTCCCCTTCTTGCTCTTTTGTCCGCGGTTTTATTTTCCCAGATTTCCTGTGAACCGCCTTTTGATTCACCCCGGCTTTACAGTTCATATTGGTCCCCCCCGAACGGGTGTGGTCTGTCCCCCCCCCCCCCAGTTTGAAACCTTTTCCCAAACCTGGATTTTTCCCCGCCCCCCCCCAATGTACGTGGCCCACTGACTTTTTTTAGCCCTTTCCTATTTTTTTTTTATGACCATGTTTTATCATGTTTGCATTCTTTCACGTTTTTCAAATCCCGGCGTTGAATATAGACCTTGGCCCTCAAAATCTTTTCTCCCCCCCCAGCAGTATTCTTTGGGTCTTTCCTCTCCCGCGGACTTGATTCCAGCTAAAAAACCTTACCCACGGTCACCCTTTTTTTCTTCCTTCCCATTTTGCCCCGTTGTTGGCAAGTTGGTCTTTTTTCCCCCGATCCTTACGTGCTTATAACCTGGAACGTCCTGATGGCAACGCCCCCTATAACGATTGCCACTTTCCCCCACCATTCGGCTTCTTTTTAGATATCATTCACTCTCTCCAACCTCCCCCCCCCCCGTGGCTGCCCTTGCCTCCATGCCCCCCCCCCCTTTCCCCAATAAACAGAAGAAAAATTTCAGCTCCCCTTGTTCCCCTTTTCCCTCCCCCCTTTTTTTTTTTTTCCACACTGGTCTTTATACATGCTTGGCTGTTCAACACTGTTGCATTTTTGAGGTTCTGTCCCACCCCTTTCCCCTCACTTTTTTTTCTTTTAATCAGCTGTCCCAGTGCTGTCTCCCCAGTCGTTTTTTCTGATTTCTTTTTTAAGAAGCCTGCCGGACTTTGCAGGCCTACCCCCCCCCCCCGATATCGAGACCTCCCTTCGACCCACGTTTTCCCACCCCCCCGATGACACAAGTGGGATACGTCCGTTCTTTTTTCTTTGCATTTTCACTGCTTTTTGCACAATGGTTGCTTTCTCATTTCGTTGCCCTTTTCCCCCTGTTTGCGTTCGCCTTGACTTATTGGATTTTCCTCCTGGATCTGGTTGATTGATGGACATCGCCTTTGTCCTTTTGGTCAACCTACTTTCTGGCGACCGCGTGTGTTTCCACCCTTCAAGTTTTCTCTTATTTTGGCAGCGCCCTGTTTCTTCCCAACCTCACTGAGATAGGGTTTCATATTTCAGGCATCCCCCCTCTATTTGACCTAATTTCTCATGACCCAAACCACCTTTCTTTCTCAATTTCGTGGCTACATCCTTCCATTCCCCCCCCCCCCCCTTCTTCCCCGCGACTTGGATGCATCACTTGTTCTCGATGGAGCTGTTTCACGGGAGATTCAGTTTCTTTTCCTCCCCCCCCCAGTGAAGTCATTACCCCGTCTCCCTTATCTATAGGGCCTGCCAAACACTTCCCCTTTCGCTGGAGGTTTGGGGTGGTTCCTCGACTCCTTTGATGGGGCCTCCCCCTTTTAAATCCTGCCCTTTCCCTGACCCCGACTAAAATGAACTCTTTGATTCTTGCCCATTGTTCAGGCTGCCTCGTTTTCATTTCCCGCTGTTTGATCTGCCCATTTCCACAAGGTCTTTCAAACATTTGCCCGGGGACCCTGATCCCGTATTCCCGGTTTGCCTTTTTTGGAGCGCATTTCCAATTACAACTTTGGTTCGAATTCGCTTTTTTTTTGTTTTCAAGCTCCGTACCTTAAATCCCGCCTCTTCTTTTACTCAAGTATTAAGTTTACTTTTCTCTTCTCTCTTTCGCCTGTTATTTTGTCCATTTCATTCCTCGCTCATAATTTCTCCCAGCCCCTAGCGTCCCCCCCCCCCGCAACGTCTTTCTTTCGCCCCCTCCACACCAACTCCACTTTCCTTTTTTTTTTTTTTTGAGCGAATTGCTGTTTTCCTTGAGTACCTACGAAGCTTTGAGTTTTCATTCCACTTGCCCCTTTTTTCCTCCCCCCAACCCCTGTTGACGCCCTTTCGATACACTACAATTTCTTTTACCCCCTCATCAAATCCCCCTCCTGGAATGTCCTTCTCCCTTCTGTTCTACTTTTCTTGTTTTTCTTGTTCTCCCCCCTTTCTGGAAAAGACTTTTTTTTCTGTGCCCCCCTTGAATGTTTGATTGTTTCCTGCCGTTTTCCACTTTTTGCTTTTCTTGTCTATATTCTTTTTTCAATCTTTCTTCCTCCGTCTTTTTGTGCGATTTTTCTTTTCCTCTTACAATGGAACTTTGCGCCACCCCTCCTTCCCCATTTCCTTTGAGTGGAATGCTCATCGGTAGCTTTTACATTTTCCTCTTCCTTTTCCAATTTCCCCCACAGGTGTTCTCCCCCTACGGATATTTCTTAAGTTACTGAGTATGGGATTTTATTTTTTTTTTTCTTGCTATGGTAGTTGGGTTTTTAACTGCGTCACTTTGTTTTTTCTAACTTCTTTCCAAATAGCCTTACTCCCCTACCATTCACTCCCCATTTTTTCTGCCCCTCTGGACTTGGATGTGTTTTTATGGGTTCAGGACCGACAAACCTCCTTTGTTGGTTTTTGGAAAGTTGTTGGTGCTTTACACTTTCGTTAGGCATTCTCCCCCATGATTTTGTCTGTGATTTTGGATAATTACAACCTTCCTCCTCCCACATTTCTGATGTCCGAGTGCACCCCTGGTATTACCCTAAAGACTCTGGATTTTTTTTGCAGCATCTCCCCTTTTTCACCCCCCCCGGTTTTCCCCCTCTTTTTCTTTCTCCTGCTTTTCCCTGAATTTGGAAACTGTTCCCTCTCTTTTTTCCTTGTGCCTGAACAAATTTTTTGCCCTCCCCTTTTCTCCTGTGCTTTTGGGGTATTTCGCTCAAACATTTCCCTCTTTCTCAAAACCACGTCCTTTCCCGAATGTTGCCAGAAATCCAGGATTTTTACTGTTCCTATGTAATTGAAAGGATTGTAGTGTATAAAGCACCCGAACCGCTTCTGCACGAAAAGACCCCCCCAATGATGCTTTTTTGTCCTCTTTTTCCACTTTGAGAGATACCCCGTTCTTTTCCTTCTTTCAGGGGCCTTTCATGAGCCACTGCCCTCCCCCTTCTCTTAATGTATTATTTTTCGATTAACTCTTTTCAAGCTTTCTGGCCGTATTCTGAACATTGTTTTTTTCTGATTATGTGTGATTCCGTTCCCCATTGTTCAGTCTTATACCCTTTCTTTTCGGTTCGCACACCCACCTTTTTTTTGAAATTGACTGAAATGATTCCCCCGGTCTTTTTTTTTATCGAGACATTCTGCTGCACCACTTTGAGTATTTCCACTCCCCGATTCAGCTATCTTTTATTTTTTTCCCCCCCTTTTTATTGTCATTTCATAACCCTACCCTTGCCACTTCCGGCGATTTCCAAGTTGTCCTCCCAGCGTCCGCGCTCAGACTCTTTTTCCCGTCCCCCCGGAAGTCCGTAGTTACTTTTTTTTCCATATTAAGCGTTAATATTTGCAGTTTCAATTTTCCCCCCCTTGAGGTTTTCCGTTCTCCCCCCTTCCATCTTGTTCCACCCTTTCGATACGTCGACAGTTTTTTGCGATATCGTGGTTCTTCCCTTTTTCAAGTCCCTTTTTTCCCAGTAAGTCGTCTTTTTCCCTTTCAATCGGCCAACGTCTTTTCTAATCAGTGGGGACTTTTCCTCTATCTCCCTCCCCCACCTAGGTTACCCAGGTATTGCCCTCACAACAATCTGCCCTTTTTTTGTGTTTTTTTTTGATCCACTTTACCCCCATCTTCCCCTGTAATACCAGGGTTCAGGCTCAATGTCCAACAGTTTAATCCCGTCTCTACTTTGTTATGTGAGGTTTTGATCCCACTTTTAGTAACATTTTTTGGACAACCCCCCCTTTTTCTCTGCCGTTTTTTTTTTTCGATCTTTGGTGTGAGTGACGTCCCTCCCCCCAAGATTTTTTTCGGAAGGCTTTGGTTAGATTTTGGCAATTCTGTCTGTGTGATTTCAGCCAGTTCCCGGTCCCTGTTGGCCTTTTCTTTTCTCTCGATTCGGTCCCGGGCGGTTGTCCGTTGCGGAAACATCACCGGGTGACACAACCTCGCTGGGTTCCTTAGCCTTTTCACCACACTATGTGTGACGTGTATGGTTTTTCATTTCCTCACCCGTTGTCGTTTTTTCTTTTAAATTTTCGCCCCAGACTCTTTCGGCGGGCCAATTCTTTTTAGCGATTTCGGTGGCCGCTTCTATTCTTCCGAGTATTCTTTTTTGGCTTGGTCTCTTGAATGCCCCTGTGATTCTTGTCTGGCAACAATCCTGAACAAAATAGGCTACAAGTCCTGTTTCCCCCCCCTCTTACGTGGTCAGCGATTTGACCTTCAGGTTTCTGTTTCTTTGGTTTTTGGCCGATCAAAACCCCTCTCACCCTGCCCCCTCTTGTTTCAGGTCTCTTGAACGTTTTTTTTTCCTTACAGGCTTTCGGTTCCCTACCTTCTTTATGGGCATTGAACTGCCGGCTCCCTTCTCCACCTCACTTGCAAAACTCCCCCTCCATTTTCCCTGGCCCCCTTTAGTTATCATGCTGTGGAGAACTTTCTCCATTTGATTAACCCCTCCCAAGATAAGCTTTCGCTACTCTGTTGAGTGTGGTTTTTTTTTTCCGTTTGGTTTTTCTCTAAGCTGCTTGGCCCTCTTCTTCGTTGCTCCTCCCTACCCCGTATTTCAATCTGGGGATGTTTTTCACACTTTCCATAGGCCAACCCCTTTTTTTTCACTTCTATCTGAGGCACACTCCCCCCAAGTGCTGTCCACCCCCTTTTCCTCCTGTTTCGATCCTTTGGCATTCGTTTTAAGACGCTTCCGGTCCTCTTTCCTTGGCGGCTCAACACCAACAACCCACTTACCTCTCGGTGGGGCTTGGTTTTTCAACTGGAAATAAAGTGAGGTTGGGTCCCCCCCTTTTCCAAGCAGTTTTCTTTCATCGGAGCACCCTACACAACTGGTGTCCTTTCCTGTCCGGTTTTCCATCCCTTCCCCCGTCGAACACTCCGCCTTGGTATCCCCCCTGTTCTTCTTCCTTACAGTCTGTTGCTTTTTCTACATTAACTTTCTCGGTCCCCCCTTTCCAATTTTTTCTTCTTTCCGGGGTGTTATTTCCTTCCCGGTTTGCCATTGAGGTGGTTTATTGCAGAGTTCCCTCAGGTAACCCCCCCCACTTTGCTTCTTACCCCATGAGCTTTTTTCGCCCCACACGCCCACCCCTGGTGGGCCGGCCCGTTGGAAGTTTATTTTTCGATACCACTGTCGGGCGTCTTGCTCTCACATTGAAACGGTTTTTTCCTCTGCTTTTTTTTGCTTTTTCCGACTAAGGGGCCATCTGCGCTGTCTTCTCCTTTGCGCGCGTTTTGTCTTTCATGGGTCCTCGCAGAAATTTAGTTCCGGATTTTTTTCTTATGGATTTGGTCGTTCCCTCCGAATTTGCTTCTAATGTACCAGGCCCCTCTTTGGTACCAGCCCGCTTAATTTCTCTTAAATTCCTATTAGAGGTGTCCGCGTTTTAGGTTAGGTACCAAAAGAAGTTATGAGCTAATTTACTCATTTCCGCGTCCCCCTTTTTTTTTCTCAGGATTTTCCCCAGTTTCTGAGATGCACTCTAAGGTGTGCCAAGTTGTTTTGCTGAACTTTTTTTTCTTTTCTTTGCGTTTCGCTTCTGATCCCTTTTAAAGTCCCCCTCTTATTTCGCCCCTCTTTGGACTCCCTTAAGGCAACCCCCGTTCGGGCCCTTCCACTTTCCCTCCCCTTGCGGTCGGCGGTCGCGTTTTTTTTTCTCCAAACCTTTAATTTTCCTTTTCGCCCCCCCTCCCGAAGGCGTGGGCCAATTTGCCGGTTTCAACAACGGCCCGTACTTTTGATTTCTTTCATCACTTTTTGCTGCAGGCAGTTTGGTGTTTGCTTCGATTCCACCCGTGTGAGGTTATCCAACGGTGGCTCATGGCGTTCCCTCTCTCTATTTCCTTTTTTTTGTTTTTGTTTTTTCTTTTTATATCTCTATTTTACCAAACAGCCTTTCTTCCAACCCAGGTTGCGCGAGCTTTTTCCAACCCCCCTGCTGCGCACAAAGTGATGGCAGTCTTCCCTTTCTCTTTTTTCAGGGTCTTTTCGTGCGGAATGTTCTCCCTTTTTCCCCCCCTCCGGCCCGCCGACAGGGGACTGTTTCCTTTCTGCCTGCCCTCGAGTTGTTGAGGTTCAAACGCTGGGCCTGGAATTATTTTCTCCTTCCCTCAGAACACGCAGTCCCCCCCCCTGTGCCAGTTTTTTCCCCCCCTTCCCTTTAGGCCATGGTCGCTTTTGCCTCGGGACTATTTCCCCCTTTCGCTTCCTTCTTTCCCCCCCTCCTTTTTCAAAGGACCTCACGCTTCCACACTCGTCCTCCCCATCTTTCATTTGTGAACCAAGCTGCATTTTTGGCCTGGTTACTTGCCTTACGCGGACATGAATTTCCCTCTTTTCCCCGCCCATCAAAAATCCAATAGTTTCCCGGGCCTTTTCTTGAGGCATCTTCTCTCCCTGCATTACACACGATGACTCCGGTATTGGTGTGACTGACCACTTTTTCCCCGCGGGGTTTTGCCCGTAAACTCTTCATCACGCAGCGACTCTGAGCCGTGTAATTGTGGAGCTACTCTGCGGCTCGTGCGTCCCAATCTCCGTCCCACCTGCTAAGCTGGTGGTCGAGATTATGGTTTTTTTGGGTTTACTCTTTCCCCCACTTTCTATCCACCTATGCTTCCCACGTTTTACTTACCATACACCATAATTCGGATGCGATCAATGGAAAGTTGTCTTCCACCCACCTCCCTCGGATTCCTCTTCTCTCCTTGTCCTTGACACACAAAGTGAAGTTTTCACTGCCTGACTTCCGTTGGGTCGTTTTTGGTGTCGCGTCTTGATTCCCTGTGGCTTGGTCCACCCTTCCCCCCCCCTCGTTAATTCTTTTTCCCCCCCCAAGCTTATCTTTCCCTTTTTTTTGTTTTCTTTTTCGCCCCCTCTTCGAATAATAATTTATTTTTGGTCTTCCCTTTTCTGCAGACCCTGTCCTTCACCTTTTCCAAGTTTTCCGAGGCATGTTTCTTTTGCTCTAGCCATTCTTTTTCGTGAGTGTCTTTTTTTTTCGGAACCCTGAAACCCCACCTTTTTTTTCCTCTCCCGATTGATGAAGTCTCATTTCGACCCTTCCTGGGACGCACTTCGGCACTTCTAACGGGAACGCCTACCTCTTCCCCCCCGCGTATCCCTCTCTTCTCTTTCTCTTTAATTCAACTGGTGTTCTTTCTAACCAACATACAGGCCCCCGATGAGTGTCTTGTCTCTTTTCAAGTGGATTTCCTCATTTTTTTTTTTCCATTTGTGACCTGACGGATTGGGAAACTCCCTTTGGTCTCACCGCGTTACCCTTTTCTATGCCGGTTTCCCTCCTTTTCCTCTTGTTGACCCACCCCCCCCTTTCCAACCCAAGAAAAACGTGCTCCCACCGTTGCCCTCCCCCCACTTTCACAGGGGCACCCAACATGATTCGCTTTATTTTTTTCTCCATTTGTACCCTCCTATCCCCTTTTTCCTTACGGGCTTCCCCCCGCCCACTCCCTTTTCCCCCTCCCTTAATATCCTACTGGCCCTCCCCCCCTATTATTTCCACGACGAGATATGTGGCCTTTCCCGATAAAGTTACCTCTCTTCCCCCCTTCCCCCTTCACTGTTGTTCCCCCTTTAGTTGTGAGGCTTATGCCCGACATTTGTACCTTTTCCTTTTTCCTTCCCCCCTATCCCGCCGTTTATCTTCTTTCCTGGCCACGTACGTTCCTCGATCTTTCCCACCTCTCCCAGCTCCCCGTAAAAATTTTCTTTTGGTTTTTTGCGCTCTCTACTTCCATCCTTTTCCTCAAAAACGCCACCCCCCTTTTGTAAATTCTCCCATCCCCTCCCAACCCCTCAAACACATAAACCTTGCCCTCCCCCTCCGATGCTTGTTTCTTACCCTTTCCACCATTGCGGGGCCTTTCCCCCGTGGTCTTTCCCTGCTGGGCTTTTAGCTCAACACGGTGCATGTTTTTTCCTGTTTTTTGAACATGCCTGGAACATACCTGCGGTCATAGCGTCCCGTTAGTGTGCTATGGCAATCCCTTTTAGACGTCCTTCGCCTCTTGAAGTGCATAAATGTGAAGACCCCATGCCCTTCCTCTCCTTTCTCTTCGTAACCAACGTTATCGGAATTTTTCACAAACCAGATTTTTTTTTCCGGTTGTCTACAGAACGAATTTTTTTGGCAATGCCCGCATCTTCTCACCCAGTGTTCGAGTATTTTTTTTTTTTCCCTTTAAGGGGCCTTAAGTTTTCCTGGCCCCCTCACCGTATCTCTCTCCACTGTGGGCTTGCTGTTTGACTTCCGTCTTCTTGTCCCATTTTCATTCTGACTGTTCCTGAAACGTGTCCCACCAAAATTCAGTATCGGATTTTCCTCGCCCCTTTTGTCGCCCTTTCCTGAGGCGTTTTCCATTTTTTTACATTCCTTTCCACCCTGACTTTGTCTTTCCGACCCCCACTGTATTACATGGTTCCCAACGTTTTTCTCCCTTCTGCCACCCCCTTTTTTCTTTTCGAACTCTTTTTAATATCTGTCATTTTGACCCCCCCCCTTTTTTCGCGTCTTGGTCCCCCTATGGTAGCGACTCCGTCCTTTTCGGCTTTCCCGCGTCATTAATGTTCGTCAGCTTTCTTGTTTACGGCACACCCATGGGGAAGCTGCCGGTGCTGTTTCTTTTTCCTATCCTGGGGCGGGGCACCCCTTTACCCCTTCTTTGGCGGACGAATGCCCCCCCCTTAAATTTGTGGATCTTCCCCCCCGGCTCCCTGCCCCCTAAGATTTCTTTTAACTGCATGTTGTGAGACCCCGGGAACTCCCACCCCAAGTGACAGGCCGCCACCCATTTGTGTCCTTGTTGTGACCCCTGAATCACTCTATTAGTTTTCTCGCCTGGCTCCTGTCATCCTTTCCCACGCAGTCCCCCCCCCCCCTGTTTTAACTTTCTGTTTCATTGGACGGAGTTTTTGAAATTTACGGCATCCGCCTCCGTTGTTCCGATAGATCCGTCCTTCCTTTCATGGTCTTTTGGGTTTTTGGTCCCTTGGCCTCCCCTCCCCCCCCTGCCAATTTCATTATAGCGAATAAAATACCCCGCACTCCCCCTCCCCCGAGATATAACACCAATAAATACCACCCCACGCCATCTACTTGTGAAGACAGCTTGGCTTTTTTCTGACTGTTATTCTTAGTGTAAGGCTTTTTTCCTTTTTCCCCAACCCCTTCTTTTCCGCACTTTTTCTCTCACTTCAAACCTCCCATCCCTCCTTCCCCCCCAGATGTACGACTCTCTCTTTTTGTCTCGGTTGTTTTGTGGGTTTTTTTTGACACTTTGCTGTCCTTTTCCAAATTGTCCCTTTGCCCTGATGCTTCTGTGGCCCCCCCCCCCCCAATCCATTACTTTAAGCACTCGTTTTTCTCCCTTTCCCGTGGCACTATCCCTCTCTCTCTCCTCCTCTTGTGGGTGTCTGAGTCTTGAGGATCTCACATCTTGCCCTGCCAAACCCTCGTCTTACCTCTCATTTGGCCATTGGCCAGCCCCTGCGGTGCCCCGTGGACAAATTTGGTTTCTTTTCCTCCCCTTCCCACAATTCGGCCCATCGGCTATGCCTTTTTTATTGATTGCTTTGTTGACTCTTTTGATTCCCCCATCGGACAAGTTCCTCCTTTTTTTGGCTCCAGTCTTTCGCCCCAAAATATTCACACTCCTAGTTCCTTCTCAACTACACTCTCTCCCTTTGGGACTTTTTGGGTTTTTTCTTATGGTGAGAATCCCACGTCGGCGTTGTTGGTTTTGCGGTATACAATTACGCTAGCATTCCCCTGATTTTTTATTCTGGGCCCTGTAGGTTTTGATCAGTTACAACCCCCCTCCAAAGGTCCCCCCCTCCTCTCTTTTCTGGCAAGCTGATCCTTGTTGATCCTTCTTACGGCAGAGGGTTTCCCCCGGTTCGCCCAAGTGTCCCAATTCTTCCAACACCCTACTGGAGTTCGAACAGGGCGTTTCTTTGTTTTTGTTCGGGCGGCACCCGGGCCCTAGCTTGGACCTTTCTGTCCCCCCTGCAAATGTTTTTCACTAGTTCGATTTTTTCTGCTTCCAACATCGTATAAAGATATACCGTTTTCCCGAATCAGATTCACCCCGTTTTTTCTCGTTACGCACGTAATGTCTTGTATGGATGCCACGTCCCTAAGGCCCCCTTTTGCCCCCCCGCAAACTTCTGCTGTTTCTTGGGACACGACTTGCGGACCGTCCCTTTCATCATGTCGTTGCCGACCATTTTTGCCCCTTTTTTTTTTTTACCCTCCGATCGCTCTCGACCCCCTTTTTTTTTCTCCCTCCTTACCTGGTACTGGGAATGTTCTAGTTTTATCCCTTTGTCCCAAGTTGTAAGTTTTCTCTTCTTTGATATGAGGTTTCGCTTCCCTTTCCGGTTTGTCCTCCTTTCAAAAGATGAACCCCGCTTCGCGTGTTTGTTTCCAACGGGGCGCTTCCTCTCTTCTTCCATTTTTTTGCAAACTTGTTTTTTCCCGAACAAACGTAATGTTTTTTCCCTTCCAGGTCCACAGTTTGCCCCAGTTTTGTGTGTTATTGCCGGTTAGTGTTTCTTTTTGGGGCCCCTTCCAACGGAAGTGGCCGAGGATACCCGGAAACTGTAACCTTCTCTCTCCCTGGCAATATGCAGGGTTGAATGTTTCCAAGTCGCGTTGCGTCTACAAGTCTACGGGGCTCACACTTCGATTTACGTTTTCCCCTCCTCTATCATAATTGGTTTCCTTTCTCCCTCCGTAAGTCCCCTCCCGGACCCCCTTTCTTTCAAGTTCCATTGTTCGTCCGCTATGCCTCCCTTTCGGTATCCAGGAATGTTTCACCCAATTGACCTTTTTTCTGGGCGCACTTTCCCCTCCCATTTTTTATACCCGGCAGGCACGTTTTCATTGTTAAAGTTAACCACTTTCCCAAGCTTATTTTTCTTCTTCTGTTGAGGTTGTGCATGGTGAGTTCCCAAAATGGGACAAACCCCCCTTTTTTTGCCCGTTTTTTTTTTTTTATAACGTATTTCCCTAGATAGTTCCATACCCCCCCCACTAGTTTTACGTTTTTTCTTTTTTTTTGCGATTGATTGTTACTGTTCTTTTCCTGTGCCCCCTTTTTACTTTCCCCGGTGGGATGCGTCCTTTATCGATACCTTTGGCTTGATTTTCGGCCGGACGGCAACAACACACGGACACTTCTCCCCGATGGTTAATGTGCCCCCCCCAAACTTCTTTTTTCCCGTGGTATTGGCAGTGGACTCCTCGTTTTCTCTCTGGGCATTTTTAAGAGCTTTCCCTTCTTGAAGAACCGATTGTCGTTTTTCCCGTCTATTGGGTATGGAGGCTTGTTTTTCTTTTTGTTTTCAACCGGAAAAGGCCCCCGTCTCTTCGGGTTTTGTTTTTTCCCCTCCTTCAAAAATACGATGTTTGACCCGTTTCAGGGTTCTGTCACTGATTTGAGGCGTGGATTGGTCCTTTCACCCTTTTTTTTTCTTATTGTTTTTTTGTTGTGGCACAGCTTCCCCTGTAGTTTTTCTTGACGCCATTTTTTGGAATTTGTGGTTTCTTTTGGTTGATCGGTTTCACTGCTCCCCCCCGTCTGGAAGTGTTTTCCGACTTTCCCCCTTAGCCTTTTCCCCCTTTGTCAAACACTAGTCCCCAGACCAGAGTTGGATACAGTTCGTGTTTCATTTTCTTCCAGATATTTTCCCCACAGACCCCCCCAGGATAAGCGGCGATTCGTTTGTTTTGTTTCAGGAGTGTACGGTCCAGATATTTCCACTAGAAGGAGTACGTGGTCCGCCTGATTTGGAGTCTGTTCTTGCATTTAGTTCCACAGTCTTCCCATGATTTCCTTTTCCTGTTTCACGGTTCATATTTCCCCACCCCCTCTACGACTATGCAGCGAGCCCACAATCACCCGTTCATTTTTTTTTTTTTCACATTTGCGATGTATACGCCTTTATTCCCCCAATAGTACATCGCTTCCGCCATGGTTCTTCGACTGTCGGTTTTTGTCCCCCCCCACAACACCCCCCTTACACGATCAGGGGTTTTTTGGTCGTGTTCCGCATGGAACGCGTAGTTTGGCCGTTTGTGCCCAAGCAACGGGGCCTATCATCCGTCTTCTTCACAAGTACTTTCCCAACTTGGCAGTCTTCCCTTTTTTCCTGCCGGTCCATCATGACGGCTCCCCTCCGCTTTTTAAAGGTTTTTTCGTTCTTTGCACTTTCCTTGGCCCTTTTACGTTGGCTGATCCCACTGTTCCAATTACGGACTTCAGCACTGCTGTTTGATTGTTCCGGCCTGGGTTGCCCCCCTCCGTAGTGTTGCTTGCACCCTCTTTTTTTTCAGTAAGCACACCACGGATTCAGATTCGCTGTACCCCCCAAAAACGGGCTCCCCGGGTGGTTTTTTCGTTCCTGGCCGTTAGTTTCCATGTATTTTTTCGTCTCAGCCTCCTCTTAGTCTCCCAGATGCCCCTTTGCTCTATCTTCTTTGGCCGTGATGCCCTTTTTTCATTATTGCCATGCCGCGGGTGAATGTAAGTCAAATTTTTTTGCTGCGGGGCTGAAATGCGGGACTGGAGCTTGAGATCTACCTGTGAGAGTCTTCCTTATGACATGGTCTTTTTTTTTTGTTTGCGCTTTTTCTTTAGTTTTTAACAATTCCCCGTCCCAGGCCACTCTCCCCCCAGTTCCCCCCGTGATGACTTTCCCCTTTCCTTCTTATTTCAAGGGGAGAAATTTGTGCCTGTTTTTTTTTGCACCACCCGCCCTTTTCTGACCTGTCCTTCCCCGCCCTTCGCTTCCCCCAGTGGATGCTTAGATCACCCCGCTCCTCCCATTGTGCTCCGTTGGAATGGTTTTTTTCACGGTTTTTTTCTTGCGTTTCTTGCCCGAGCTAATTAGGTCAACCCACCAGATTTTTTCGGAATCAGTTACCGCACGATCCCCCCACTTTACCGTCAGGCTCCGTCGGCATTCTTTATTGCTGTCTGAGGTTCACCAAACAGCGTACCACTCTGTATCGCCATCAGGCTTTTCCCCCGGAGATTTGATTTCTTCCATCTTTTTTCCTGGTCCTTTGTGTCTTCTCTCTCCCACCCACACCTTGACGCTGGGCGCGACCAGACTTGTTCATGTCGTTTACTTCTTTCCTCTTTTCTCTCCTCTTGTTTCTTTGGTTTTTTTTCGCCCCCTCTCTAGGCCCGCCATGAGCACCCCACTTTTCTCCTTTTCTTGGGAGCTTCGAAGCCCCCCCCCAACCATTTTTTTGCAAAACAGTGATGGAGAAATCCCCTTTTTTCTTTCGCTTCTCTTTCGATCATCGGTTTTAATTGCTGTCCCCTCTCCCCCTCCGAACGCCGGATGAGCATGGCAGTCCCCTGGTTTTCTGGCGCGATCGAAAACTCTTTGGCCTGGACAACATTAGTCAATTCCTCCCAATGTTTCCCCCCCCGTGCCACCCTTGGCCCTACAACACATTCCCTGTGTGCATGTTTTTATCTCTTTGGTTGAATCGGGCCTTAAAGTCTTTCGGAAGTTCGGTGACTTTTCCCCCGTCTTCCACTTTCTGTGGTTTCCCTCCCTTCCCTTTTTTTCCCCCCTGGCGCGTTAGGAATGACACTTTGCCGCGGTGTCTGTGTCCCCTTCTTTTACCCTCGCTGGCGGGCCAATCGACTGCCCTCGGAGGACACTTTCTTGCTCGTCCCCCTTCCAATCCGAAGATCCTTCTTTTTTCCATACCCCCGCCCTGTCCTGCGGCATTCCCTTTCATCGCCCATCCACGGCCTCAGACAAGATCTGAGCCGTTGCATTGTCTGCCATCCTTCCTTGCTTCTGTCTACTGGTCCCTCCCTGGGTGGCACCCTTTTCCCGTTGGGGTAATTGCGATCTTGTGTTTCGCCGCGTGTGTTACATGGAACACCCCTTTTTCGCATATAATGCTTTTTTGGACCCCTGGTCCCGGGAACTAACCCCTCCTTTTCGTGCCGCATCAATTGTTCAACCCCCCCCCTTTTCTTCTTTACTTTTCCAACCTCATTCGTGAAATGCCCGCGTTCCTTTAAACTGGCTGACCAAACTTTTTCTTTCAGTTTCGGTGTCGGATGAACCGGGACAAGGACTTATTGGTTTTCTTCTGGGTGCGTATTTAATTGCTTCTTTCCCCACTCGGGGCCAACCTTCTCCCTCTTTTCCCCACACGCCCACCCGTTTGATTTCCCTTAATTGTTTTGGTGTTGGTTTTTTCTCTCTCGAATGCCCATGGCGGGTGATCCCGGCTTGAACGATTTTTTAATTTCGACTGACACCAGGCTGCCCCCCTGGGCTGCGAGTCACTTCCGTTTTGGTTTCCGCTGCCATAAATATTCGCTTTTTTTCGCGGAGGGGGTTGAATTTTCTTCCCGTTTTTGAACCCCCCCAATCCCGACTTAGATGCGACGTTTACAGAAGCCAAGGCTTTTCAGTTCGCCACATTCCTTCCCCCAACTCTCTATAGGACCTTCCCTCCCTTTCCCTTTCCCCCCCCCAAACTTTCTCCCCTCCTCCCCCTCTCTTTTTTTGGTTCATGCCCTTTCCGATTTGCCCATAAAGAGGGTATCCCGCTGCTGCTGGCGGATTCCCCAGTGGCTCCTGGTCGCGGCTTGTTCCTTTGCCAGATTGAAGGTACTGTGCGAGCCTCTGTCTTTAACTACTTTGTCCCTTTTTTTCCCCTATGACGTCACCTCCTTTTTTTTCTGTTTCACAACCCCCGAAACCCATCCACCCCCCTGCACGTTCACAGCCTCACTGGTTTTGCAAAAAACTGCCTTTTAGCCGTTTCCTTTTTCCCTGATTTTTTCCTCCTATTTTCACAGTTTTATCCCCTTCTTTTCCCCATGCCATCAAGACGTCCCCTTTCCCTTGAGCATATCCTTTTCCTTTTCCCCTGACAAAATTCATCCAGAGCTGCTGGGACTCCGATACGTTTGACGATTGGCTTCCACTTCCCCACATACCTCCCATAGTTGTTTGTTTCTTTTTCATGCCCCCATCCCTCTGGGTAATTTTTTTTTTTTATCCGCCTATCCTGCTGTATCGATATTCGGCCCGTGGGACCTTTTTCTTTCTGAACATTTCCCCAACTTTTTCACAGGATTCACGTACCCACCACTTCTTGTTTTTTTTTTTTTGAGCTCGATTCTTTGCCTCCGCCACAACTCCCAACCCGGGTTGTCCATCCTCAATGCCTTACCCAACCTAACTCCACCGTCAATCCAAATAGATGTCCCCCGTGTACCCCTTTTCCCCCCTTGCTTGCCTGTGATCTTCCTCACTTTCTTTTTTCCCCCCGCTCTTCACAACCGCGGTCGTTTGTGCCCACATTCCTGGAACCTAACCGCGGTCTTTACTGCGTTCCCGAAAGGCTTGCGCACTCCCGTTTTCGGTCATCTTAGTCTCCCCCCAATGTCACTGAATTCCCTCCTTTCCCCCCACCAACCAATGCACATTCTTTTCGAACAAAACTTCTTCCTGATTTTTTCCCCCCCCGCTGTAGTTGAGACCTTCCACCCGGGCTGGAGTTCCTTGACCCTTCATATTCTAAACTTGCGTCGTCTATTTCAATTTCTGCCTCCTGTGTTTGCGGCAATCCACGTCTGTCTTCGCTTACTGGGTGCTGTCTGGTCTCATTCTTTTTTTGACAAGTACGTTTATTCCTTTCCCACGAACGTTTTTTTTTTTAACACCCCTTTGAATTCTCGGCCTTTTCATCCCCGTTTTCCGCAATTTCGCTCACGATAGTGTTTTCACTATTTCCCTTACCATTTTTTTTACCCCCTGCTTTTTGGCGGGGGTGGAACCTTCCCTTTCTTTCTAACAATGTCGAACTTTTCCTTTAAACTATGCAACTGCTTTAGTTTCCGACGAGTACTACCTGGTTTTTTTTTCTGCTGCGCTGGAGCGCTTTATTCCCCTTTTCTAACCTGTTGCATCCGTCCATTATTTCCTTCTGCAATTTTCTCCTTGGGCCAACTTCCCTTCGGTTTTCCCTGGTTTGTGCTGCGAGCTTCGCTGTTCATTAACCTCCTGTCTTGCGTGCCGAGCCCACTTTCACCATATGTTCCGGACCCACCCTTCCGCCTCTTTTAGACTGATCGACCATCCACACAACTTGCCTTTAACATTTCTTTTTTGCATGCTTACACGCTATGCCCGGTGCGCCGAGCGCCGCATCCGCTCTTTCAGACCGTTTTTTACTTCTTTTTTTAAAGGTCGATTAACTTTCCTTCCGACACCCGAATTTCTTTTCCTGTTTCAACTCCGGGTAAATTCCCTTAGTTTGGCCCGACCCGGCTTTTGTTTTCCTGATTCCCGGTTCGAACCCTCCCCACTTTTCCAATTTTTCCGGCGTTTTCTCCTTTAGCCTTGCACTTCCCCCCCCCCTTCCTTTTCTTTTTCCCTGACCCCCCCCCCAAACAAATCCCCACTTCCTCTTGCTCCTGTTGTCAAGGTGGTGTTTGATCCTTTCCGTGAGTTTGAGTTTTTAATGGCTTTGGCTCCACCCCCCCTTTTCCTTTGACCACCCCAACTAAACCAGAGTTGCCAGCATCCACTCCAAGAATTTCCATTGTCAAAGGGAAGCCTTGGTGATCCTGTTTTCGTGCGTAACCTTGCCCCGCCCTCTTTCCCCCTGCTTTGTTTGCAATCCCCAGGGAAGGAGCGAGGTTTCCGACGTTTCCGTGAAG
>Ga0179593_1615423_pt1 | contig 18277 bp, 21 predicted proteins | sample CZODoug2_1_08_16_FD_185931 | JGI IMG/M metagenome (GOLD analysis project Ga0179593, IMG submission 185931) | Vadose zone soil fungal communities from Angelo Coast Range Reserve, California, USA - CZODoug2_1_08_16fungal (PacBio error correction) | ecosystem: Environmental > Terrestrial > Soil >... | reverse complement strand
CCCCTTGCTCCTTGTCCCGAAGGATGGCGTCCAGCCCATGTTGCCTTCGCGAGGCTCCCTCTCCTTTAATAACGAGGTTGTTGATTGCCTCCCGGCACTTTTCTCGCGCCCTTGCTCTTTTCTCAGCATATCCTTTCCTCCAAGTTTACTAATTGAGTTATCGGAACAAAATGTTTTTTGACCTGAACCCCTACGTCCCCCCGGTATGCCTGACGAATTTTTTCCCCCCCCTTGTTTTCGTCGTTCCACCATCTTTGTTGTTGCGCACCTTTTGTGGTGCTTTCCTTCCGTAACTCTCCTAATCCTCTCTGGGGATAGAATCCCCCTCTCCCGTCCCTTCCCCTTGTCGGAATTTTTAGTATATGCTGAATCGAACCAACCCCCTTTTTTTCGTCCTTCCTGCTGTCTTCGAGTGCTGCTCCCCCCCTTGTTTCTAATTACAATCCCCATGAAAATTCGTTAAAGTGTCGTTCCCATCCTTTTGCCAAATCCCCCCAAGACGTAGCAGAATTCGGTTCGTCCGGTTCTTGGATTCCCTTCCCCGCCAACGTTCCGGGCATGGTAGTCGAATCCGAGCGGGGCCCCGTTGCCATCTTCCGTCGTATGGACTGTATACCCCCCGCCATTGTTCGAATGATGTAACGTTTCCCTGATGATTATCGCGGCTGCTTCTTTTTCTTTCCTTAGATTAGGAAGGGACAAAGAAAAAAAACGGTTCCTCCACAGACTCATCAACTCGAGGCTCCCCAACCCTTTCCCGTAGTCTAACGAGGCACCGGTGGTTGTCTGCCGTTTTATTTTTTATCCATCACTTAGTTTACAACAGCCGAACCGGTAGCCGGCAGCGAATTGCACTTTTCTTCGTTGAAACAAATCCAAAAATTTTCCTTTAGTTTCTCTATCTCTGTTAATCCCCCTACTAAGTCCGTTGTTGTATTCCGTCCCCCTCCCCATCCAGTTTTTTTTGGCAACCCTCAGAACAGTCCCCCGATTCCTCTGAAGGGTGTGATCCCGGGTTCCTCGAGTGTCCCAATTTCTCCCCGGTTTCCCCCGACCACACCCATTCCTCGTGAAGGCGAGTTTTCTGGTTGGCCTCTGAGTGGCGCGCCATGGGGAGATAAGGTTCTGAGTCTTGCCCACCTCCCCAGCACATCTTTCTTAAGCGAGCAGATGATCTTTTTCATTTATCGCTTTTTTTTCTGGCGTCCTTCTCCCCGTGAGTGTCTCTCCAACTACCTCGTTGCCTCTGGAATCATCCCCCGCATAGTTTGTCCCCGATAGGCTCTGTCTCGACATCTTCCCGGTTTCTGCATTTAGATCCCTTCTCCCTGCCCCGAAACCGATATGTCTGACGTAAGTTTGGTCTCTTTTTCATCCTCTTTCCTGCCCAAAATTCACTCACGTGCTGGCTTCCTTCCCTCGGGGAAGCATCTCCTTCCCCTCTAAGTTGAATCGGACGCAGACAACCTTTTGGTTTCCCCGTCTTTTCAGCAACATAGCGACCCCATTCTTCAGACCCCAATCCTGGATTTCTTTTCAGCTGCGATTCGACCCCCCTTCTTCTTTGTTCTCTATTTCTGATTCCTCCCCCGAAGCACCTTGGAGAGGGGCGAACCCCCACCTTTCTCGGTCATTAGTTGTGTCGGGCCGAGTTTTACTTCTTTCTTTTTCTGGCTCCCTTTGTTCCAGGAATGATTTTTTTTACTTCTTCTTCTTTTGAGACTCAAGCTGTTTCATTTCGGTAACCCTTGCCTCCCCTAAGATACCCCTTCCTTATTGGGGTACCCTCTTTGCGGGATAGTTCTCCTCCAAAACAGATGTCCCTTCAGCCCTCCCTTTTCTCCTGCGGCTTCTAAAGTAGCGGAATTAAACCCAGACAATGTGTGCCACCACTTCCCCCTGAGAGTGTTTGCGTTAACCCCTTTGTACCCGAATCCTTTTTTGACCATTCCCCTGTATTAGGGATGCCCACTCTACTCCCCGGTCTTGTCCTGGTCTATGTTTCGACCTCCACTCCAACACCAATTTTCGCCACGGCCTTTTTACGTCCCTTCACTTGGCTGAAGGCCTGAGTCCAGTGTTCCCCCCTCCCGAATGCGACATCCGTTAATCTGACAAGAATCTTCCTTTCTCCTCGCCGAACGATTTTTATTTTTGTAAGCAAAACAAAAATCCTAATCCCCCCTTTCCCCCCCCCCTCCTTTGATCCACCTTCAGGGAATCTTTGAACTGGTAATGAAGAGCCATGTGAAAACACCTTGACCCTCCCCCCCCTATCTTTTTCCAGAATGCCGAGTACGAGACGAATTCAGTGCTCCTTCCGGAAGCGTCCTCCCCCTCTAGCCTTTAAGATCTACCGCATGAGCTCCCCCCAAGGCATCTTTTTCTTCCCAATTCACGTCTTTTCCTCCGCATGTTGTTGGACACATTCTAAATATTTCTGAATGCGCGGGGTTCTCCTCCCTATTTCCCACAATTTAGAAACTCCTCAGTTTAACAGACCTCCCACCAATCCCGGTGAGGGCGAACTCTTGCCATAGATTCCGCCTGACAGTGCCTGTTGCTCCCACTTACCGTGGTCCCTTTTTGAAATAGCTTTCGACGCACCCACCCCTAAGGTCAGGACACAGAGAATCTGCACGATTAAACAGTTGTTTTGGACGATCTTCCCCCAAGTCTTCCTCTCCCTCCATTCCTGGAACCAGAAAATTGGCTAGTTATAGTGAATTTCTCTGACGCTTTTCCCTTCCTCTCTAGGCCTTTTCCCACAGATCTTTCGTTCCAATCCTCTCTCTGCTCAAAAGCTATTGGCTCCTAAGTCCCTTCTGAATCGTTGCGCGAGTTCCCCCCTCTTTCATCTCCCCTCGGGTATACCTCTTGTCAATTCCGGTTGAGGTTATCTAATCTGAGTCCCTTTTCGGTCCTTTCCCCTTTTCCTTTTTTCTTGGCCACCACCAAGCGTTTACTTCTCAACATTGCCTCCCCTTTCTTGTCTCCAAGCCCCAAGATCCCTATCCAACAATAGTAACCCTGGCCAAGAATGTCCTTAAAGCTCTTTTTCCTGAAAATACTAGCAGTTACGTGAATGGGGTCTCTAGTCCCACATCCCCCCCCTTTTCCCCCCTTCCGCAAAACTCCTATCCTGAAAGCATTCCATCCTGAAAGATCGATCCTAACCCTCTTTCCCTTTCCCCCACCAACTCCATCATACTCCTTGTTTTTTCTCTGAGAGGTTTTTGCCCCCGCCCCTTTCGGATATCTATTTCCTTAGTTTAAGGGTTCGGATCCCTTTTCGGTTCGTGAGTTTGATGGATCCCCAAGACCCCCCTCCTTCCCGAACCTTCACTTCCGGATGAGTCCTCTGTCAATCGTGCTCTTTCACTTCTCCTCAGGTCCCTCTGAAGATAAGAGAGTCTTCGCTGGTCCGTCCGAAGCCATTCTAGAAAGGCCCCCTCCTTTTTCCTTTTGTTAGGGCCCCTAATATCCGAGAGCTGCTCCAAAAGAGCTCCTTATCCAACTCCCCCCTTTTTTCCCCCCCCAATGGATATTCTTTACACCCCGCGAAAAAACCACTTTATCGCCTTTTCTCCCTCCCCAATCCTACGGTTTATGCGCGGCGCCGCATCCTGTCTGTTTTATTGCCCCCTCCCGCAAGCCTGCCCGATATCAAAGAAGTTTAGTCTGAGATTCAACGATTCAATCGGACCCTTTTTTTCGCCCCCCCCGTAAAGGTTGAATTGAGCGAGCTCGGTCCCACCATACCCCCTTCTTCAGCTTTGAGAGCTCCCCCCGGGCTTGTACCCTTTCCTATCGGGGATCGCGTGAGTTACTTTCCTTTTCTTGACAGGTGTGATGACAAAATGTAATTCTGATGCCTCTAACCAAGCACTTTCCTAGTCAGCGTGCTTGTTTGTTGAACGTTTGAAACTTCTTTCTCACTTGTTACCTACGGATCGCTCCACGGCGGCCTCAATCTTCCTTTGGCCCAAAAAATCGTTTTGGAGTCCATGCGTGATTTGCGTCAACCCCCTAACCTTTTTCCTTTCCCTCTATTTCGTAGATGAGGCAATTATCTCCGGTCAAGTCCCTCCTGAACCCCCCTATTCGGTAGGCTCGGAAGGAGGACGGGCCCTGAGACGTTTGGGATTTCTTCTTGTTTTTATCAAAGGTTTTAGAGGCCGGTTTGTCCCCCTTAAAGGTCACGCTTCTTTTCTCGCTTCGTCACGGGTACCCCCCATGTTATCTTTTTTTGATCTTTTGACCAGCAGTAGTGCGGCTCGGGCTCCCTTTTCTGTTTCTTCCGCCTTTAGGGCTGTCTCCGGGGAAGCTTATTCTGGTTCAAAATGTCTTAAGGAATACGCAACCCCTTTCCTTCCTGTTCTGGACGTACAAAGGCGCAGTTTTTTTCTTTTTTGTGAGCGCGCCCCCCCCCTAAAACCCTCTCCCCGGGACTTTTATTTCTTAGAGTGTTTTCCGAAGACCCCCGCCTTCTCCAGCGGGCCCTAGGTTTATCTCACGACACTACGGAGGACTGTTTCTTGCAAGTCCCAATTCTGGAGGTGAACGGACGATACTTTACTCCCTCTTTAGGTTTGGCAAGCCTAGGGTGTTCTTCGAACGAGCTGCCTTTACAACCGGGAAATTCGTATGCTGCGATTGGCCTCCTGAACTGGTTGTCACCGCCTCGTCGAAAACTTGTCCCCTCCCTTCCCCCTCCGTAGTCCTCGTATCGACCATCGGATTCTGGAAACTTTTCTCCCCTAACCCTTTTTTTCCCCGATAACCCCCCTCTGTATGACCCTGTACCTCCTCACTACTTCATAAAGTGCCCCCTCACCCTTTTTTGTTTATCTTCCAAGGTGATCTTTGGTGTGCGTAACTCTTTCCTCACAAGTCCTATGGGATTCGAATTCCCTTGACTTTTCCTCCCCACCCCCCCCTATAGATGGTATGAAGTTCGATATGTTTTCTGGAATCTACTTGCCTGGCGTCATCTCAAATGAGGCCACCTCGATATTTCCTAACTCTTCGGCCGCCCTAATGAACCAGTGAGTTACTTTTGTAGGGTTCCCCCCCCTTTCTCCCCCCTAGTCCAACACGGACTAAAGCAGATTGGTGGTTACCCCTTCTTTTTCCTCTCTCACTTGGCTCCCACCCCCCCGTGCTCCAGTTTCTTGCACTTTTCGAGCAGTTCATCGAGAGTGGGCACTATGCCCTCCTTATTCTTTCCGGATGACCCGGTCAGTAATTGCGCATTACTTTCACCTTTTCTCCCGTCTTTGCAGCGAAGCTCTTGTCTTCCATTAAGGCCCGCCACAGCGAACCCCCTCGACCTTGACCCTCCTTCCCTCGGCTCCCCCCAACCCCCATCCGTCCTTTCCCTTCCCTTTCAGTCAGGTGTTGTCTATTTCTTTCTCTAATTCTCCCCAAAGCAAGGCTTTCCACAGTACATTTATTGCTTTCCTGTGTCCCCCCCCCCCAGAAACAAAACTGGTGAGGGCCAGCCTAATCTCCTTTTTCCTGTTTTTTTTGTATTGAGCGATGAGTCTGCAGACACAATTGTGGTTCTTTTTTTTTTTCAACTTTCCTCCCAATGGACGGAGAGCCTGGTTCGGCCCAACCTTTTTTCTTTTCTCTCCCAAAGACGGCTTTTAAAGAAAAACCTTCCCCTTTTCTTAGACAATTGGTCTCAAGTTGGGTGGCGCCTCGTATTTGCTGCGGTCTCGTGATGAGGTCCCCCGGACACTATTCTCCCTTAGATTAGACTCCGAAGATCTTTCTACTTCTTTGTAAACTTTGAAATTGCACAGTGAGGCCATTTTACACCCCCCCCCTTCCCTGCACTAGATGCGCCTAGTTTGCCCACTCTTTTCAGGATCCCCTGACCAAACGGTTCCTCTTTTTCTTATTCGGAGCTACTTCTCCTTCCCGCCCCCTAATTCTGACCACCTTTTTTGTCCTTTCTTGCCCATAATCTTTCCAAGAAACGTTCCCCCTAACTTTCTTTCTGTCCCGACCTGAGGAGGTCCCTAATCCTTTTCTCATGCCGTTTTTTGGGTTCGATTCCTTCACCTCTCCGAATCAATTTTGACCCTCTCCTCTTAGGAATTGTCTGTTTTCAGGCTTTTGTTTTCACTCCCCCCCTTTTCTGATATTCTGACGTTTTTGACGTCCGGCCAGAGCCCACGTGTTGAATCTGGTCCCCCCCCCCCTGGTGAGAACTCGTCAATGAGTGGTCTTCTACTTTCCCTGTGGTGATTTTCCCTTTTTAAGCACATTTTTTCAGAATACTTCGAACTTCTACCTTATGCTTTCTCTCCAGCTGTTTATTTTATTTTCTTACCCCCCCTTTTCCCTGGACCCCCAAGAAGCCAACCCCTCTTTATTTCCCTTTTTTCCCCTACGGTGTTCGGATAGTTCAAGGGGACACCCGATGTATGAGCCAGACGCGCTGCTCATCTTTCCTTTTAAAATAATCCCTTTTGTTCCTTCTAACCCCCTCCTTCTCCTTTTTTTGTATCTGCTACCCTTGAGGGTCCCCCCTCCCTTCCTCCCTCTAATTTCACTTTTTCTTAGGGACAAAGCTAAGTCCCTCTCCCTTTTCGGTCTCTGTTTCTTATCTCGCTACTCCAAATGCGACAAGGCATTCTCCGACGTCCCTAGAACAAATGACCTCCACGCCGTGTTGCGAGGCGAGACTTTTTCTGCTACGCATCTCCCCGTGCCATGTCATCCCTGACGCTTTCAGACTCTTTTTAGGTGTCACTCCCCCTCACGCACTGTTTTGTCGTCAGCCAAAATCCTATGTTACCTTGCCCCCGACGCCTCGTACACAAATCCTTTTATAATAGGGAACTTTAAGTGGTTAATCACGCGCAAAAGTTGCCACCCCCGCCCCAACACACCCCTTTTCCCTCCATAAGTGAATTAGGCTCTCAGTTAGTACTTCCCTACCCCCGGAAGTCTGCTCGTAATCTCCCAGACACTTTAAGTGCGAATCCTGGCTTTCTTTTTTCTTTTTTTTGACCTTAGTACATGTCGCGCAGTCCCACCCCTTGCCCTATCTGTACAAATGCTTTTTCATACCCTGATTTCTCTTCCAGTTTAAAAAGGCACCGACTTTTGGCCCACCCCAACCCCCCCCCCTGTGCCTTGAACCGGATTTTCCTTCAGATTGCATACCTCCTTTATTTTCTTTCTCCGGACTGGCCTTGAGTGGTCCGCTCCACCCCCAATTCCCCCCTATCAGGAAAGTTGCCCCCTTATCCTGAGGTGCCCCCGCTAGCAAGATTCAATTTTAGGTCGAAATTTCCGCTCATTCAACCACTGCGACCAGCACTTGCCCGAGTCATCTTCATGCGCTCCTCTTTCCCCTCGGCCTCTCTCGTGTTTTTCAAATAGCCCTCTCACCTCCCCCTCTTCAGGGATCTTAGAAATCGATAACGTTAGTATATCGTTTGCCTCCGTCTCTCTGATTTTTTTCCCTTTTTCCTACGATAGGGTTAAGTTTTGTCGGTGTCCCCCTTGATCTCTGCCTTTGAGGCAGCTCTTGTATTCTTTTTTTTTCCGGACCACCAAGCGCCGGATCCCCCCCCTGCTGCTTTCTTCCACTCGCCCCAATTAAAGCTATCTTCACCCCTGCCAGGCACAAGAATGTTACCTTCAAGAGTCATTTGATTTCCCGGATCATCCTGAAGCGGACGTGACTGTGTCTGAGGGGATTCTGTCCCCCTCCCTTCACAATCCCCAGAAATCCGAAAGTGCATTCAACAAATAACTGAATCTCGACTCCCCCTTCGATTTCCCTTATCTGAAAAACCTCTATCTATTTCCTCCTCCGTTTGTTGTTTTTATCGTCTTTTCCCTGCTTTCCGTGACATCTGACTTTAGGATATTGTCGCCTTTCCTTTCTTTGAAGGTCTTTATTCTCTGTCTGGATCCTTGGATTCCGTATCCCTCCAGAAGACTCCCCCCCATGAACCAGTCAAGCCGCTTTTTCAATCAAGATGATTGGATAAAATTGTTGTCGGGTCTCCTTTTTAAGAAGAGCGTGAAGTGTGCTTTTTTTGTCATCCCTCCCTCCTTTTGACACTTACCCGGAGATTGTTCCTCCCCAATTCATCTCTCTTTTCCTAACCCATCGCCAGACTTCCCACTTTTTTTCCCCCCCCTACCCAATCCTTTCCCCCTATCTCTCTCCCCCTTCGTTCTGAAAAGATAAAAAACGTAGGGACTTCGCTAAGCTTTCTCCCCTGCCACGAGAGGTCTCTCCCGCGATGATGTTTGAGCCGATGGCCCTCCCCTCACTTCCCCTCGTGTGGGCCGAGAGCACGCCATATCTCCTGAGTCTCCCCCCTTATGTCCCCCCGCTGTTGGTTTGCCTTAATTTTTCCTCGAGCTTCGATTCGTCCCCTCCTTCGCCGTCTACCTCTCAGGTATGTCAAAGGGCTTTCGGGGAATGGTTTTTGAGAAAGTCTTCCCTTGAGGGACCTGGGTGCTTTCACAAACGCTTGTTTCTTTCCTGCCCATGGCTTCGAGTCCCCCTCAAAGGGACGTCTAACTCCCCGGCCCCCAAGCCCCCAGGTGCGTTAAATCCTGAGCAACTCCTGTACTGCCATTTTTAGGAAATATTGTTTTGGAACCCCCATGCGGCTGAGAGCCTTTTGATACTGCTATAACCCAAGAGAGGGGTCGTCCTCCCCCTGTTCCTGCGATGAGGCAATTTGTGACTCCCGTCTGAAGTTTTTACGCGCCTTTCTCCCCTGATCGGAATGTCCGTTTCCCTGGCGGACCCGTTTGTTTCGGTTGGTTCTTTTTTTTCCCCAAGGTATGCTCACTTGGCAACCCCCGTCAAGATTCCACGGGAATGTACTCGCTTAACTCATTCAGGATGTTCTTGCACCGACCCTCCCTTCGTTGCGGTCGGGCCCTCCCTCATTCTACTGGTTTCTAATAGGGGAAGATGGGATCCCCAAATTTTCCTTCCCTAGACACAGCAGCTGGTGATCTTATGTCCTTACCTTCCTTTCTCCCTGAGTTTGTCGGTTTTAGCGAGTATCCCCCCCTAACACTTCCTTTTACTCGGTCTTAGCGGGCACCTTTTTTCTTTAACATTTTTTTTTCTCTTCATGCAGTTTTTTCTCTCCTAATCCCACAGGCGCCTCCGGAGGAGCTGGTTTGCCACCCCCCGTGGGATCTCATTCCCCATCTCAGTGAGCTTACTCCAGAGGTTCGAAAGGGTCTTTTCCTTTTCATTCCCGAACGAGCCCGCCCAAGCCTTCCCCCTCCCCCCCCCCCCTCTGGCCTTCCGAGGTGATTTCATTGCTCCGGAAACTTGTTGGACCCCCTTTTCCCCCTCTGCCAACCTCTCTCTCCGCATCACGAAGTCATTAGTATCCCTCGGGATTCCCCAGGTTGTCGGTCAAAAAGCCCCGACCGAACCCGGTATGTCCCCTTCGCCCAAATCATTCCCGCATTTCGCCCTTCGTGTGTGTTGCATCAACCTATTAAAAAGGTGCGGTCCTTGCGTGATTTTCAGCCAACAGAATAAAAGACGCTGTTTCCTCAAACCCCTCTTTGAATGCCCATCTATCTTTCTCTGTAGTTTCTTCTATGTCTTCCATCCACCCCCCAATACTTTCTTCTTTTCTCGAACTTGATATTCGCGTGCCCCCTCATTTTAGGAATTGCCAGGCCCTGAGTTACCCCTTTTCTTACCATCTGCTGTGACAAAGCCCCAAACATTTCAATTCCCGTCTTAGGTTGCTTCCCCCCCCTTATGAGCAGCGGGACAGGGAATGCCACCTTCCGGTCTGCTTCGTAAGACCGGCTGCGAGGCCCTCCGGGTCGCATTCCCTATTCAGGCCTTATTTTACGGGACGGGGAAGGGGCTTGTCTTCTTCCACCAACGCCCTTTTCTATCAGCGGCTGTCGTTTGTTTCCATCCCTGGTCACAATCATCCCGCTTTCCAGACACTGAGCGCCCCCCAAAACTTCCCCCCCTCTTCTGTCCGCCTTCCCCCGAGGAAGTCTTGTGGTTGTCTTTCTTCCTTTAGTTTTTCCCTTGAAAACCGACGAAAGGTCCCCCCTTGGGCGAGCACTTTACCCGTTTTTCACCCTTGAATTTGCGGGACCTTTTCTCTATAACTTAATCCTTTTTTGTTGTCTGAGAGTGTTCTTCTTTCCGGCAACCATTCCTTGTTCTGTTGAGGCACCAGTCCCTTCTCCGCCCACTGGAAGGGGGGTTTTGACTTTCGGTTCCCTTTTAATTGCACTCCCAAAAAGGGTTTTGGTTTTGGGGACTCGTTCCATCCCCAAAACCTGCTCCCTCGTGAATTCTCTCGCTGCCTTGTTTTTGGTGACCTCGAGTCGGATGCAAGGATCTGTTTCTTTCCCCTGTCCTCCTGAAATATTCGCCCTCTTCAAGAGTCGAAGCCTCAATAACCCAGTGCGTTGTTGCTTCCTGCACATTCCTCCCGTGAGTTTCCTCAGATAAATCCATGCTTCTGTCCTCCCGCTTCAGATCCTGCTCCCATTTACCCGACAACCATCCCTGGTCCTCCCTGGCCGCAATTAGATCCCGATCCCCCGAATAATTAACCGTTCCCCCAGCCCTGCTCCTTCTTTGTCTCTTTGACCCTTCCCCACTTCCCCCGGAACCCCGGGTACCCCCAACTCACCCCCATGGTTTCCCTCTGGCACTATTGCCCCACCTTTTACCCTGCTGACGACTGCCCCCAGTTTTATTTTGTTTTCGTTCCCCTCCAGGACCCCAAAGCGATATAGGGAATTTTACTTTTGGGATGAGCCTCCCACCTCGCCTCTTAGGATCCCTTCCCTACCATCCTCCTTCCCCCAGAGCATTCAGATTCCCAACACCAAGCCTCTCCCCGGTGAGAATAATGTTGTCAGGGCCTCCCCAGGGTGCTTTCCCTTCCTTTGTTCCGAGTCTATAAACTTTTCCCCTCACACCGCATGCAAGTGTCCCTCTTTGATGCCCCGAGAAGAAGCTGTTCCTTTGATTTCCTTTTTCACCTTTTCCCCTTCACCTTCTTCACCATCACCAAGACTTCTCAGTATCAAGTTCCCTCTTCAATATTTCTTTGCGGGATCCCTTTTGACACGATGGTTTCTAAAGACTTAAGCAAGATGTTTACTCCTGTCCCCCCCCACTGTCAATTCCTACAAAGTCCTTCTGTATCAGCTTTTCTTTCCCGGAGGCGCCGCTTTCAGGCAGCTTTAGCTTCTCCTATATTCCAAAGGAGTACCTTGTCCTGTTATCTTTTCCCCTCCCCCTATACAACCCCAACCCATCCCTTGTCTCCCACCCCTACATCCCAGGCTGTTGAGAGGGGCTCCCTTGTTTGTTCCCCCCTACCCAGATTAACCTTCCGTCCCGTAAAGAAGTCCTTAAGACCCTCGATTGAGAACTCTGCCACGATGCCTTTACAACAAAATCAGGGTAAGTGTCCGCTTTCCTCCAATCCCTCTTCTCGTGACACTTGTCGTGCCCTGGCCGAGCCCCCTCCCACACACGCGACCCCTCCAAACGCTTTCCCCTCTCCGAGCCTTTCGCGAAGCTTTTTTTTGTACACCTTTTACGCCCTTCCCCTGGATTGCCCCCACCTTTACTAGAGAACCCCCCCCCCCCCCCCCCCCCCTTCGAAACCGAAGTTGCTTTTTTCGACATAGAAATGTCCGCGCAGCAGCTTGACCACATTTATAAATATTTACTGACCCTCTCTTCCCCCGTGCTCCTGATAAGTTCCCGGTTAACACTTGCACCGCCTTGACTAAGTCACACCAAACCCGTTTTAGTCTTGCCCCCCGCGTGGCCAGCAGGACCATGTTTTCCCCAGCACCAACCTTTTTTCAATTGAGTGCAATTCACGCACACCATTTCCCTCGACCCCTCGTTCGGGAGCTGAAGTTACCCCCCTTGTTCCGGCTGTCTGTCGCAATAGAAGACTGGAAGCGCAGAAGAAAGGAATAGCGTCTCCCCACCTTCGGACTCACCTGTCAGCTTACATCGTGAATTTATGACCTTTCCTAATTTCCCTCTTTTTTGCTTCTAAAGATTCTGTTCTTTTGCCCCCCCTAGTGCGTCAAAAACAAGAGCGGTGAGAGCCACCCAATAAAGTTTCCTTCTTTTTTTCTGACAGGTAATACGGTTTCGCTTGTTTTACTTAAAGTCTCTCCTCGCTATTGGCGGTTGTGGTGAGATTTGATCCTTCGCTCTCAAATTTTTGTGCAGAATATTATTTTTCGGTGACCCCCCTGAGCCCTCAAGGGATCGGGCTTTCCAACTTTTTGACCCTTAGAAACTCACTATCTCTCCTTCAATAGAGACAGGCACACCCCAATACCTTCCCCCCTTCTTGACCCATACCTCGCGGGAAGGGCCCTCAATTTTGTTTTCCCTTTCTTTATTGATACATTCCACTGAACATCTCCCCCATCTCCCTCCCGAATCCCTTAACAATAAATGACAGATCGAAGATTCTCAGTCCCCTTCCCTTTGCAACCCCCCCCAACCCTCCTCTCCTTTTTTGTTGTTTCTTCTTTGAGATGGGGGCCGTCATCTAATTTCTATATACATATTAGTGCCAGGGATGTTTATTCTTTTTTTCCTTTGGCTGTGCTGGGTGGATGCCTAAGTCCTTTCTCCCCCATCCTTTCACGTCCGTGCGAGTATTTCTCGTCCCCCAACTAGATCTCAAGGTAGTAAAATTCTCGGTCCTTCTATCTAGGTGTGCCGCTTGGAATCAGATGTCTTTTGTTGGAAAGCCTATCCGGTCTTTTTGGCTGGTGGTCCGTCCCGCCTCTTCCGCTGCCTCAAAGACTAAGAGGACACCCCTCCCCCTCCTTTCCCCCTTAGAGGAACCACGCTTGACTTCAGTGACCAACGAAAACCACGTCGGACCCTTACGATCTTCGACGGGAGCTCTTTTCCAGGAGCTGTTTGCGCGGCCTGGCCAGCAGAACGACTCGTGAGTCTTTTCTCGCTCCCCTACCTTAGCGTCTGAGGATTCACGATGAACTCGGCCAATTTTTTCGCCCCCAGGTTTGTCCGTGACTCTTCTTCGGACCCCCCCTAACCCACTACCGAGAGATCCTCCCCTTCCGGATGTGTCAATGGACGATCTTGCTGTCGGACCTGCTCTGCCCCTCTTTTTCCCCCCCGATTGGTCTCAATTCAGCTGATTGAAAACTGAATGTCCCCAATCCGACTGATTTTAGTCCCTCACCTTTGTTTTTTTAGGACACATAGTGAGCCTACCTTTCTCCTCCCCCTCGATATTTTCTTTTTGACCTATTGGAGCCTGGTCCCCAAACTGCGTTGCGCACATGTCATTGGTCTCTCCAAAAATCCTCCGGGGGAGTAGAACCTGTTCTCTCCGCCCCGGGCATAAGGCCCAGTTTCCTGGAAGTCTAAGCATGTACTCGCTCGAGCTCGGCCTGCGGGAATACGTTTTCGGTTCTTGTGGTGGTAAAAGTTTGGCGTCCGGAACCCCGTTTCTTTCTTCCGGTAATGGTGACTAGAGGAAAGTGCCGTTTCCCTAGGATTGGGTGTTCTCCGCCACACGCAGTTCTTGAGGAGAGTCCCCCCCTCAGGTAGTTCTTAGCATTAGGGGAAGTTGTCTACTGTCCCCCCCCCCTTGCTCATTCTCTTACACCCATCCTGTATGTTGTTCTTACGTTCTCCATCTTTTTTTTTGGTCTTTTTGAGCGATTCACGAAATCCCCCCCGATAGGTTGATTCTCGCCGCCGATCGAATTACCAATTCAATTCTGGACTGAATTGCTTTCTCTCCGGGTTCCACGAACCTCCAGTCCCCCCTTCCCTCTTTTGGCCCCCCCCCCACTTTTAGGTATACCTTGCCGTTTAATTGCGTACTGCGGAAAGGCTGCAATCGTGTGTCATTCCCGAAAGAGGAACGGTCCCTGTGCCCCCCGGGCATAGATGTTCGATGTTGATGGCCTCCTTGCCAGGGTTTGATAAATCGCGGAAACCATCCCCTGAATTTTTTTTTCCCAAGAACGTATCGAACTCGGATTATGGTAAACCCCTTCCCCCTGAACCCCCTTCCCCCCACCAGGTATGCACCTGCCTTTTTTTCCCCGATTGACTGTGCGGCACCATTCGGTGCGCCCCTCTTAAACGGTGTCGGGAAGCGCGTGCAGCCCCCCCCCCTTTCCCTATGGGCTCCCCCTAAGCTGAATACCCCCAGTCATCTCATCGTGTAGTTTCGTCTATGATGGAATAGAACCCCATACAATTGGTTCTCCCTTCCTTAAATGGGTCAGAGAGGCATCCCCCCAGCCTCCAGGCATTTTGTCCCCTTTTATTCCCTGTCGCAATAATGGGACTCGTTTACCAACCAACTGACGTAAGCAGATTCGTTTGGGACCGGGTGATTCGAGGATAATGCGCACACTCTGTGTCGACTGGTCAAGGATGTTTTTTGCACTATTTTCTTTTCTCTCTTTCAAGACCCTTGGACGATAGGACAAGAACGGGCCTGAATTCCTCCCCCCAATGAACCTGATGCTTCCCCTCCCTGCTTGGAGGTCACTAGGAGCTTTCCAGGCTGAACCCTCAGCCTGATCTCCCCATCTCCTTGCAGAATCTCTTGACCCCCCCCCCCTCCCTTCTCTCTTTCCTTCCCCGCTGACCAGGTTGTCTTTTATTCTATAACCCGTTAGTTGCCCGCAACGATCCCAAGTGTTCCCCCTAGCACTCAACGTTTTTCTTCCCCAACCCACCCCACTGGCTTTTTTTTTTGGACTCATCTTTTCCTATCCTCAGTTGTGTAGAGCCGAGTATTAACCATGCGTTTTTTTTTGGCACGTTCTCAGCCCCCCCCCTTTTTACGGGGGATCCTTTCTTTGTTTGGGTTAAAACACTTTTCATCACCAGACTGCTCCCTTCCCAACTCTTTCCTCCTGAAAGCGAATAGATGATTTTCAGTCGCTCGGGCCTCAAGGATAGGTTTTGTCGAAGTTCTTTGCCCCCTTACTTCTCCGCACCGCTTCCGACGCATTCCTTGATATTCTTCCTGGCCTGTGTTTTTTCCCAATTCGTACCTTCCGCCCGTGCTCTTTGTCGATCCCGCCCCCCATCTCCGTTGAAGCACCCTCAATATGGCACCGCTTGCTCCTTCCCTCAGCCCCTTTGATTGAAGTCGTGGCGATTAGATCCGCGAACTATTCGCCCCCCGGCAACCTCCTTTAGATTTAAGTAAGTTTGGTCTCGCCAATAATTCTTTTCCAACACAGACCTACTTGCTGGATTGCCCTTCGAAACTCTTTCCCACTCCCTTTCCCCTTCAGTGACGAGGACGCGCCAAGTTATTTTGGTCCTATTCCCCATCCTCCCGTCAGTCTTGAATATAGGCCATTGGCCTGCTTTCAGTTGATTTATACCCCTAGGCTTGCTTTTATTGCCCCGCTCGCCTTCGAGCCCAAGTGTTTCTCTTTTTTTTTCTGCACCCCCACCCGCCTGGGCTCACTGCTAGTCAATGGTTTTCTTTTCGTAAGGGCCCTTAAAGTGCCGGGTTCCTGCGTTCTCCCATTTTTCCAGTAATCGTTTTTTAGGGCGTCTCCCGTGTTTACCGTCTTTATTATCACGCGGTTCCTCTCTGTCGTCCCCAATTGCAGGAGTCCCATCAACCCCGAAGCCAGGTCTGTTGATGTATTTCTTCCCCGGTTTGGGCTAGTCCTGACCCGCCCGCTTTTCCGCACGCGCGTCTCACGTATAGGACTTTCCACCTTCTGCCCCCGTAAAATCCTTATCTTCTTCGTGAGTTTACCCGGTCGGCCCTGCACTTCATTCGATTGCCAAGTCTTCGGGGATGCCTTCCCTCTCACCCCTTCTCCTGGTACCCCTTATATCCCAAAAAATACAACAACCCGAGTACCCCCCTTTATCCGAACAAAATAAAAGCCCTTCCTATCCAGTTGATTCGTCCTCCGCTTCACCGCATGAGACCTCCCCCAAGCTTCAGCCTATGATTTTTTCTCCCCCTTTACGACGCCGATGGTAGTCCCTTCCATGGTTTTCCCGCCTTAATCTTTTAACCATTCCCCGTTGGAATCGTGACTGACAGTTTCTCCCCCCTTTGACAAAACCTTAAACCCGGCCCTTCCAGACTGTCCTTTTTACACTTCAGTCCAGGTCTCTTAACCTTCCTCCGGCCGTATGACCTGCCTCACCCATCGAAGAAACTGGATCTGGTTTGAGCTGACACTGTCCCCTGGTTTTCAGCCTCCTTTTGAAAAATTTCTCAATTAAGGCAAATTCTTCTTTCCTCACTTTCGCGCTAGCGTTCACAAACCCTCGTTGTCCCCCTTTACGTCACAACAACTCCCTTTAGTTCGACTACTTGGCCGAATTTTCCCCTATGGCCTCCCTCGGCCGCCTTAAACACGGAAGCCAGTGAATCTTAGACCCCTCACACCTTCCCCCCCCGATAGGCCTGACACAGCCGGTTCTTCCTTGCAAGCTTAAAAGGGTCTTTATCCTTCGAAGTCGCGCATTCAACCCTTTTAATGAGCCCCCATCCCCGTCATCGTATCAATCCTTTATTCTTTCTGAATAGGCCAGGCGTGTGAGGGAAATAGCTTTTTCGGCAACCGATTTCCTTTTAGCTGAGCCCCCTGCTCCCGTTTCTTATCTTTTTTGCGAGACCGTTACCGACTTTTTTGCTTTTTCTGACTCAACCTCTTTTTCTCTCGCTAGGGGTACAGTAATTTTGCTTATTGATACTGAGCTTTTTGAGGGACATACTAGCCTTTTCCGCCCCCCTCTCGAACGGTTTTCTTTCTAAACCTTGTGCTTCGTGATTACAAGTGCTCCCCCCCCGCTCTCTATCTTACCGAGAAGCCACTTCACACTAATTTTACCTTAAGAGATCTTGCGATTTTTTCAATACCCCCCGAGGCCGTTTTTCCTTTGTACTTTTTTTTTTTCTCCCTTCCCTGTTCCTTTCCTACCCCCTACTCTACAGCAAAACTTCAGACTCAAAGCCCATCACCTAACTTTATTTTTTAGATAGAGATATCAACTTTTCGATCCCCCTCATATTGGTACCCATAAGAACTGTGTTTTTTGTTGAGAGAGATGTTGGCCGATCAGTGACCCCCGAAGTTTTTTCAATGCAGGGATTATGGATTATGTAGGATATTCTTTCTCTTTTTCTGTAGACCCTTTCCCTCGACTCAACCTCCAATAGTTCCCGATGCTTGTTTTTTTGTATTATAGTCCCCCCCCTGAAAGATGCTTTTCTGTAGACCTTTTGCCGGTCGTCTGTTGAAGATAGAGATCAGTTTCTCTTTTTTTTCTCACCTTTCCTAAGTTGGGGTTTTTTTCCCCCAGCAAAACTTCTGCTTTATTTTGGTCGGCCACGTGTATATTCCGTAATGAATTTTTCAACCCTTTTGATTAAGAGGCTCCTCTCACCCGCCTTTCCCCCCCGCTCTGGAATTTCCCTGATCCTTCCCCAAGCGAAACCCACGCTGGAAGCTGTCCCGCTCAAACGTTCTCAGAGCGTCTGGCGATCCGATGAGAGTTGCGTACCCTCCACATGCCGGGGGCCTCTCTAACTCACTCTCATGTCTAGTAAAGATGAAGTCCAAGTGTTTTCGCCTTAAAGGTGGTGAGCGAGCCTTTTCCCCCTTCTGCCACCCCCCAACCTTGGATTTCTGTCCTAGTTCGCTTCCTACGGGCTGTTTTCCCTGGCGATCGGGGTGTGCTTTCCGAAAGCTATCAATACTTCGGTGTGTTTTTCCCAAGTTCCTTGATTCCCCATGAATTCAAGCCGAATGTTCCCCGCGTCCTCCTGATTGTCCGGCCAACTGGTGCAACGGTAGCGTTTGCTCACGGTCTATCCAGATTTGTTCTTCAATATTCCTCCCCAATGACAACATGCTCTGCGCGCACCATGTCGCTGTGTCCTTTTTCCCCCAAACCCTCCTTTGGTCGTACGACCCCTTTATTATGCGGCAATTCATTCCTTCGGAAAGTTCCGCCTGGGTCTCGGATGCTCGGCATGCGGAAAGGCCTATTTTCTCAGGTTTTGTTCCCCAGGGTGAGCGGCCGTGGACCCCCGGTAACTGCCGATCGGCCTTTCTGACTCGAAAAGGGACCCCCCGTGGGGCAATCTGCTCCTCTTGTTGGGTCCTCCCCCCAAAGAGTCGATTCCTTTTTCTAACAAGTTATTCTCTGAGATTTCGTGGATCCAGAGCGGGGCCAAACACTGGATTCACTTCCCTCCTT
>Ga0179593_1332648_pt1 | contig 18278 bp, 17 predicted proteins | sample CZODoug2_1_08_16_FD_185931 | JGI IMG/M metagenome (GOLD analysis project Ga0179593, IMG submission 185931) | Vadose zone soil fungal communities from Angelo Coast Range Reserve, California, USA - CZODoug2_1_08_16fungal (PacBio error correction) | ecosystem: Environmental > Terrestrial > Soil >... | reverse complement strand
CCTCTTCGAATTCTGCGATTCCCCCCCCCCCCCACCTGCCCCCCCCCCCCCCACCCCCCCACCCCCCACCCCCCCCCCCAACCACCACCCCCCCCCCCCCCCCCCACCCCCCAACCCCAACACACCCCCCCCCCCCCCCCCCCCCCCAACCCCCCCCCCCCCCCCCCCCACCAACAAAACCCCCAACCAACTTTTCCTACCCCCCCCCAACACACCCCCCCCCCCACCCACCCACCCCCCCACCCCCCCCCCACAACACCCCCCCCCCCCTCCCCCCCCACACCCCCCCCCCCCCCCCCCCCCCCACAACCACACCACACCCCACCCCCCCCCCCACCCCCCCCCCCCCCCTCTGTATCCCTTTTTTTTCGGACTGATCCTTACCTCTTTCTTCCACTTTCCCCGCACACGGCATTGTGAAAATATAGCCCTGCTTTTTAGTTTTTGCCTGCACCCCAAAACAACCCCCATGCGCAAGCGCTCCTCGGTTTCTTACATGCTCGGATCAGCATTCTTCCGAGAAGAGACCGACAAACTCCTCCTTGAGATCCCTATTAGAACACGAGTTCGCTCCCACCATTTCCTTCTAACCTTTGTTTCTTTTGTCGCCCTAGAGGGTAGAGGACGGACACTCTGCGACCTTTCCCCCTCTTCCCCAAACATCACGGTTTAAGCCGGGGTTCAGTTCTTCACGAAAAGGGGTGGCGGCGACCATAACTTTTTCCTCCCCCCGTGGGTGGAAGAGCTTTGTTTTTTTTCCCCCCTTGGATTCCCCCGTCCGTACACTCGTCCAGCGTTGAGTAGACCACGTTGTAACATGCATGACTCTTCCCGTCCCCTCTCCCCTCCGTGTCTTGCTTTTTGTCTCCCAGAAAAATTTTTTAGTCGTTCTTTCCGGCAAGTAGAGTTCCGGGAGTCGGATCAGACCGATCTCCCTCCTACACTTCTTTCCTCCTCAAGTAAGACCCACCACAACCCATTGAGCTGATATTGATCTCCCCCCTGTTCTTTCCCCTTTTATTTTGATTGTAATTCGGAACGCCGGTCGTCGGGCGTAACAACCAAAAACCTTGTTCCCTATTGCCCACCCAAACGATTCCCAATCCTCCCTTCTCATTCTCGTTCTCTTCTCCCACCAAAACCCGCTTGTGCATATTTCCTCTGTCTCCTCGAACGCCTCCTTTTTCGATTTGCGTCTCCAAGTGAATCTTTTCCTTTTCTGTGGCGCGTAAGTAACGATCCTCTTTTTCCTCGTTTATTTCGTTCTCGCTAGCCGCGCAAATGTGCTATGCCGATATCTCTCCGTTCAGTCCCCCAGTGAAATGATCGTTTGGTCTTGCTTGCATTCTCAACAGGGGCTCTCTCCTTGCTTTGCCCGATCATCTCACTTCCCTTTTGCTTCTCGTCTTCAAGCCTCGGCATCCCTGTCCCGTATTGGACACCCTTATTTTTTTTTTTTTCAGTTCCTCCCTTTCTAAAGTGACTACACTTGAGCCCGTTGCTTCTCTCCCCAAGAACTTCGCCCGCTTTGTTGGCCGAAGCGTTCGACTTCCTCCCACAAATCACATTTTCCGCCCCGCGATATCAAATCGCCCCAAACCCCCCCCCCTCTGTCTCCCTCTCGTCTTTTTCAAACCGATCCGCCGTCTATGTCCGGGATTCGACCAGCACCCCCCCCTAAAGGCCCTGATTTGTATCGGCATCGGCATCTTCTGGCCTGCTGGCCCTAACTTCCTAGAGTAACCCACCCCTAGTGCGCGATGAATCTTTATCCATCATCTTCCCTTCTTCTTTAGCGCCCTCCCCCCCCTCCCCCCCCTCACTTTTTCAAGGCAGGCTAGTTACAGACGACGTCAGTCCCCCCGGAGCCCCCACCCCCCATGTCGCTTTTCATAGTAGAACGCAGTCCCCGGGCGCCGGCTTGCAAGGCCCGCCGGGATTTGTCCTAAAAAAACCGTTCCCTTTGTTCAGGCGTAGCGCGCAGCTTTACCCCCTCTCCAAGCCTTCCCTATTATAGATCCTGCTACGACCCCCCCCGCGGACAACCGATAGTGGAGTCCTCCTCCGAACGTCCTTCTCTTTATCCAAAGCCCCCGCTACCATAGTTTCAAAGGGCAATAATGTGCAATTTTTTTTTTACGGACGCCTACAGGCGTTAGGTGCCTCTTGAAGGCTTGCCCCCGCCACCAACCTCCCAGATCAAACCATGTGAGTCCCAACCCAAGTCGTTCCCCCAGGAGTTGTTGACAGGCCGACCAACCAATCCGCAATTACTGACACACACTTCCATTCCATAGCCTGCGTGAACCGCAGTGAAGAACACAAACGTAAAAATTTGACCAACTCATGCGTCGCCTCCAGGCACGCAGAGGGGGGGACACCCCCTTTTTTTTATGCCACATCGCGGCTATACAGTTCCAAGCTTTCGTTCAGCTTCCTTCCAGTTCAGCAGTGGCCCTTACCCTTCTCGCTTTCATAATCATTGACCTCTTGCATTTTCTTCTCCCTACTTTAAATTTAGTGAAGGTCTTGCCCGCTCAAATTGAGAGCAAAGCGACTTCCATCGAAACAGCGTTTGGCGGGCCGCACGTTTTCCCCGGTTCCTAGGCTTTTGGCCGGTGTTGGACCGACCTCAAGCAACCTTTTTTTTCCGCACCCCCTTTGCGCGGGAGGACGTTCATTCCCCTTGAAGGCCTTCGGCCTGATTCATCCGTTCACGAATGTCGAAGCGTATATTCCAGACTGCACCACTGGTAATTTAAATTTTCCTTTCATTTTACTTCTTACCCTAAACCCGGATCTTCTCTCCTCTCCGGTTGTTGAGATCCGGTTTGGGTTCTTTTAACCTGCGCATCCAAAAATTAAGAAAGTCCTCCCTCCCCATGTTGTACTTCCCCCTTCACCAGCAAAGGCAGGTCGGTGGTCCGGATCCACCGACAGGCGTTATTCTCTGATCTCAGACCCACGAAACCTTCATCCTCACCGCAGATCGCGGACCCACCACCACATTTTTTAAAAACTTAGGGCCTCCCGAAACACCCGACATTACTGAAAGACTAAGTCAAAATCCTCGCACTCATTGCCACCCCCCCCAAACTTTTAGTTTACACTTTGATTTAACGTGCTGACCTTCCGACTCAGTCCCCCCCCCAAATCGCCACAAAAAGTTTTGAGATCCGCTAGACGGTCACCTAACTGCTTAATCATTGCGTGGGCCGCGTGCCGGAACGCCTATCGTCATAGAGCTTCCAGAAACTGAATAAACGCATGATTTCGTCGTCGCATGTGCGGCCGCTACAAGCATTTTAAGCATGGTAAGTTTGACGCTGTTGCGCCGCACCGATCCGTTTCATTTTTTTTTTTTTGTCGACTTGCCGGTTTTTACCCAAAAACTCTCCTTAACCTACTTTCGTCGCTTTGTTTAACTGTTTCTTCCGCGGTGGGTTATTACGACGCATAGCATTTTCCCCCCGAAGGCCTTCCTAGTCGGTATCGTCCGCATTTGCCCCTCAGTCCATATTAAGGATTGGTGGCCTGAAGATTTGTTGATCCCCGCTGCGTCTTCGCGGAGAACGCCCCCTCGTTTTCACGCATCTCCCGGTCCGGATATAAAGGCCTCGCGTCTGCTTGTATTTGAGATTTGTCGCGCGAATCCGCCTAAACTAACTGCCCTTCCCTTTCCCACGCCAAGGGCGGTTCACGCCGGCGACCAGCTTTTGACCAGCGCCTGCGACTCCCCCCAAATTAAGGCATTTTTTGCGCCTGGGTGGGCTCGTCGGCGACCTCCTGTGATAAGCAGGTTTGGAGTATTCATTTTCATGGGGATTTTTGCTATTAAATTCCACTTTAGATGATGCCCGGCCATTTAAGGATTACCGCGCAATATACCTGGGCTCTTTGACTTGAACGTAATATCGTCTCCCGCAGGCCCAGTACCACCTCGCGCACAGGCTTTTCTAACCCGCGACGGATTGCTGGTCGTATTAGCCTGACCACCTCTTCTTCCCTTCGGACTAGCTGAACTAGGTTCGTCGTCACGGTCCTTCCGACCGGCTCCGGGCGTGTAGCTTGGATAGGAGAATGTTCTCGGCCCACGGAGCGTCGATTTAGCGCGTCGCCATTACCGGCGGCGCGCCCCGGACCAATTGCCGAGTGGCTTCCCGTGCTGCCAGATGCACCGCTTCCTTCCCTTGCCTCCAAACTTAATTGGCACTTTCGCCCCTACCCCCACTCCTTTGGCCCCTTCAGCCCAAACGGGCTGTAGAAAAATTACCCACCCCGAAGTGCGCCTATGTGCTGGTCCTTGGTACTTCTTTTGTACTCTATCTTTCTCCATCCCCAAGCACCAGCCTACCTGTGGGAGGCATGAGCACTCGATTCTTTGTTCCGTCGATCAGGCGCCTTACACCTCATGTGGACGTTCCGAGGTGCTTAACGGAGAGTTCCGTTTTTATCGGCAAGCACATTGCGTGTCCCCTGGCTCTCTGTAATCTGACTACCCGAAGAAACTCGAGTGGGGTGATTGTCCTCTCCACCCCCAACCCCATCTTTTTATCTTTCACCGCCCAACCCCTCTCTTTCTGTTCGAGCGTTTTTGACCACGGACTCGGCACGGGCACCCACATATTTTTCCAGTTTTTCGGTCTCTCACCGCTCCCCCCATCCCTTCTAGATGGCCGGGTGTTTCATCTGTCAAACTTGGTAGCATGCCTTTCTCGACACCGCCAGGTGTCCTGAGCCCGCAGCAAAACCACTGAAAGCGAAACCAGGACCACCTCAGGTTCTTGCTCTCTTGCTCATTCACTTTGGCCCACCATACTCCCGACCAAGCGCAGCCCCAGTGTTCATAAGATTCGTAGACTTCCATTGGGTGGATCGACTCTTCTGCGGTGCCCAGTAAATTTTTTCCCAATGCGAAGCGGTGTGCCCTCTTTACGCCTTTTTCCGAATGCGCATTTGACAATTTCTCGCTCCCAGAGCATCAGTTTTTAACGAGGGGCCCTGCGTTTAACTTTTGTAAAGATTTATCATTCCCCACTAAGGTGTGACCCTTCGACCATGACCGATGTAGTGACGAGTTACGTTTACTTAAAGACCGGCCCACGCGGTTGAAACCGGGTGGCCTTCTCCGGGACCCCGAACCACGTGTGTCCACCCGTCCAATAGCTTGCGATTCACCAATGAGTCCGTCTTTTTAGGTAACCGATTTTTCCGAAGAGAGTCCTCACTTTCCCGTTGTCTCGTTCTAATAACCGATGAGCAGATTGGCGACCCGCGCCAGCACCCGGCGTTGCGCTGAACTGGTCATGTAAAGTAACTTTTTTTTATTGACGCATCCCCCGGATTGCCTCATATCTCCACTTTCACCGCTTGACTGCTGTAGCTCCCACCCCACGTTTCACCCACCTGCGCGAAGCATTGAATGCGCCGCTGCAGACACGATTTTCGAGCCTCACCTTTTTCCTCCAAATTTGCCTTGTTTTTTTTTCTCCAATGTTTCTGCCCCTTTTTCAGATCGCCATGGCCTTCTGCTTTTCCTCCTGATTAGTTCCCGTGCGTCCCACCCATGCATGCGTGACAAATCAGCTTATGAGGCACGCATTACCGATCACCCCTTACCGCCTACCCCCCAATCCGCGCAAAGCGTCTATTTTCATCCCTTTACCCTCTTGGTGCTAAGCCGTTCTTACAGATAAAATAGCGTCACACCAAGGGCGCCGCTCATTGCCCCCTTTTAACCATTGACCCACCCCCCTCCCGACATTCAGTCCCCGTCTCTGTGAACTCGTTGGCCGCCATCTTTTTTTAGAGGATTTGAGCCAACGTAGCCCACAGATCCTTTCAACCCGTCTGTTCCCTCCCCGTAGCTATCCACGGTCTTCAAAGTCCCTTCTGCCGCCCCCAAGGCTCACTGGTCCTTTGAATCCTGTCAGCCCCCCCGACCGTCCGGCTTGCTCGTGACCTCGCTGTCCAAGCCCACCTTCCCATCTGTCGTGCGAGACCTTCAAGCCCCTGTATTTAAAAATCCTAGGCGGGTACCTGCTTACTTGATGAGGAGCCGACCCTCTTATCTCGCCCAATGAATTTGGTCAACGTAATATGTAGACAGTCCAGTTAGTCTGCCCCACCACCCCGTTTTCTTTCTCACCTTAAATGCCCACCCGGCTGTCGTAGGCCCATCCTGTTATGAGCAAAATCCCACAACTTCTTTCCTTGCCTCTTCTGCGGCCATTCGTCTCAAGGTTCCCGTTTGCAGGAGAGGCAGGTTGAAAGACCCCAAGATTTTTCCTTGTTATTTACCAGAGAGACCACACCCCCCCACAAACTGCCATAAGGCGAGGAGGCGTGGAACCGACGCCCCCTCAATACTTTGGGCAACTTATTTCCGCCGGAGATTTTTTCATTTCTCGAAGTTTTGACATCCCGCACACCTGACATTTGACGGCGACAACCTCTAAGCAACCTACAATTCCTGGTTTTTATTACTTTTTCCGCCCCCCACTTTTAAACTAACGCCCCCCAATCTTACTGTGCCCTGCTAGTAATCTCCCGCGCAATGTTCTCCCTAGCTATACCCGCTATCATTTCAGCCACCCCAAGACAACCCCCGAGTTACTATGTTTTCTAACCTGAAGCCCATCCGCCAAGATCATGCCTCCCGTCCCCACACAGTAAATGCGGATTTTTCTTGCCTCACAACGTACCCACAGGTAGACATACTTTCCTCCCCCTCTTTATACTTAGGGTCCACACCACACCCCCCTATTGGAGCCACTTTGGAAAAATTCGTCAGTTTGTTATTCTCCAAAGGTAACTTAGTTTCTTATGAATTTACGTACAAAGCCAATCGTCCAACTTCTACCGGGCGCCCCGTAATATCCACTTATGCACGAACCCCAAGAGTCCTCTCTAAGAATGTCCCCCTGTGCTCCTTTCACCTCCCCTCCCGCTCCACCCATACGACCAAAACACATTCCCGGCTCGCATGCCGACCCCCCACGTACCTCTTCCGTCCTTTCCGCAACAAGATTTTTTCATCCCCACCTCAATGCAGGCCCGCCTCATGCCTGATCCGTTTCCACAGGGAGTAGGATGGCTCAAGTTCCCGGAGACCTCCCTACATTTCGCTGACACCCGAACCACGTTCTTTCCCGATCAAATAGAAAAGCCATGGCTTGAAATAAGCGCACATTCCCAACCCCCCTCCAATCCCGTACCATTCTTGCTCAGGCAGACGAAGCCACCCCGTCGCCCATGGACCCAGTTGCGTCGCCCGCTGCCCAACCGAGGAACGCCAGGCTTGGTCAGAACTCCCCTTATCCACCCGAGAACGTCGCCCTTGATTTTCGGAAATTTATCTTTCGTACATTTCCACGTTATAATGTTTTTTCCCCATCCAGACTCCTAGGCGATCGATCCTGTCGTGAGATCTCTGACACCTGAACCCGGCAACAATGTTGTCTCCGCCGTCCCGCCTTTCTTCCATCTCCCACCCCGTAACTTATTCGCCCCCACTTACCTCAGCCACAACTCATCAAACCTCCTGGCGATAACACCACTGGTAAGTCCTGCTGGGCTCCCCAGCCCCCCCAACACATTTCTCACCAAAACCATTCAACTCCCCCCTGCCTTCTTTCCAGGGTTTTTCCCTTCTCCCCCCCCAACCACCGGCTGTAAACGTTCCTTCATAGATGTGCGGCGCCGAAAGGCACCTAAAAGTACACTTCCCTTCCGCCGTGCCCAGTGAGTCACCTTCCCATACTCCCAAGTTTTCCCGTAAGATTTGTTTCGACAATCTTCTACAGGTTCTTGCCGTAACTTCCAAACTCGGCCGCGTTTCGCAACCCTTTTTTTCCTGCCCGTCTCACATCCCAACCCCTTTGGCCCAGCACCTGATGCGGCCTTCCTCCTTCACTTCTCACATTTACTTTGCATACGATCTTGTTATGCTTGCACCGAAGCCGAGGCTTGCTCCTGACTTTCCCCCTTTTCGGTCTTTGGTCCTTACTTGCCACACAACTCTTTTTTTCCACACATGGTCGCACTATTGACCTTTCGAATTTACCCTTCTGCTATTTCATTCCATCATACCGCTGTCAGGTGAATCCAACGACCTGACCCCACAGGTCGAGACACCCACCGTTCTGTAATTCTTCAGCATTCCCTTGTCCCCCTGCCTTATCTCTCCTTTTTCGCAGAAGAATTTCACCTTTTACTATAAAGATCCGACGTGTCCATGCGCATACGTCTTTACCTTCCGACAGAATGTTCTTCTAATAAACTCCCCCATTTTCAAGCCTCTTCTTCCAGGACCGGTCCGGATTACACGGACTTTTTTCCGATTTCTTGCTCCCTCCTTTCACCACCTCCCAATCCCCACAAACACCGCGGCCGCTTCCCCCCCAGCGAGTCCTATGAGCCCCCCTCCACAACCCTCCAAACATGCCCAACTGTCCATCAGACCACAGCAAAAGTTCCATCCCAAAAACGGAGCACACCCCACAAGGACACAAACCACACGGCTGCCCCTCCACTTATCCGAGGAAGAACTCTCAATGGACGAAGCCAATTCATATGCACACCGCTTGATCCCACAACCACGTTTCCTCACTCTCCTGACTCAAAACCACGGATAACCAGCGCGCGAGTCTGTTTTTAAATACCGCACGGACCAAAACAACACCGCCTTGGACGTTTCGCCCCTCTTACGAGCCCTCCCGACGGAATTAGGCGTCGTCCCCCCTTCCGACCACTACACCCAGTGCGCCCCACCCCACTCTTCCTCACCTGAAAACCCTCTAGTTAAGTTCAGAAACCAAGGTAGTCGGAAACCGCACAACCCACCCAAAACTATCATTACCACCGTCTATCAGAACTCACGATCGGTGGTGAATTGGAAACGAAGCACAAACGATAAGACCCCTTCAACCACACTTTTCCTTACTGTTCTCGATCAACCAACGCCTTTTTCACAGGGACGATCTTCTGCTGGGACCTCTCCTCCTTTGTTATAGGAATACGTTTACCTCAACAGCTTTCCTCAGCAACCACCATTCCCCTATAGGTTTCCGCCTCCCCCAGTGTAATCTCCGTCCCGTCGTCCACTCTTTTCTACCCATCGTAAGCTGCCCTTTTGCTCGATCGTCCTTCACCGCCAAAGTCACCAAGCTGTCCCCCACGGTCCACCTCCGGTGCGGATCACAGTAACTTCAAAACACCTGAATTTCCCTTCCCCGCCCCAACTCCGGTCGTTTTGCGATACTGGTTCCTTCCTGCCCTGCGTCCCCCCCGCCTTTATCCTTCTTCCTTTGCTTCTTTTTTCTGGTAAGATCTCCCCCTGCCGTTAAGAGGATGCCGGGAGAGGCGTCCTCCGTACTTTACCCCAACTCAATTCGAGCTCACTGAATTATGCGTCCAATCCCCCCGATGCCACAACACTTTTTGATATCCCAGCGGCGACACGCGGGCCCTCGCTTGTCGATACGTTTTTCCTCTGAAAATGTACCAGGCCTCTCAACGGTTTAGCCGAATTTTTTTTTTTTGGCCTCGCCCACCGACCGGCGGTGGTCCGTTGTCTCTCTGCACCAGCGCCGAGACCCATTCGCAGCCCCCCATGGCCTAGAGTTTCCTCTCGCGCATGCCCCTCCCTGTCCGACTGTTCTCAGCCTTTGCTCCTTCTCACTTTTGCAGCTCCAATCCACTCCGATGAGGCATTTTCCATCAAAAAAAATATCAAAACCGTCTCCTCAAACAGGGATCCCCCCACCCCCCCCAACTGGCATGTCCGTTTCTTCGTACGGGTCCCCCTTTTGGAAAATCCCTTCCGATGAGTGTCAAGTCTCCTGGCCCCCTCCGACTTTTTGACGAGCGTATGGAACACACCCGCGTTTAGTATCTAGCTTTTGCGTCGAGGCATTTCCCCCACAACGGGTAGTTTGTTTTTTTGTGAAAGGAGCGCCGTTTCCTTCCCCAGCAACACCTACGCTTGAGGTGCCAAGAGTTGACATCAAGGACTTCTTCCAGTTTCCTGTGGCGCACCCCCCACACCAAAGTTCTCCTCCTTCTTTCATCCAAAAACGGTCCCTCGTTCAGTACGACCCGAATCTCCTTTCCTCCTTGGGAACCCCTATGCCCCCGTTTTTATTTGTCCTATCCTCGACCTCCTAGGCCTATTCTTCCCCCGGGCGCTCGTCCCCCCCCCACATTTGTCGCTACAACCCTCGACGACCACCTCCCCCGGTGCCTTATCCTGGAAGCGCACTTCAATAACATTTTCGGCCTATAATCCATCCACCGTGCCCCCTTTTCGACCACACAGCCCCTTCATTTTCAAATTTTCTTTTATCCTCCATTGTTTCATTCTTCCTTCCCATGTAACTGCCTTCCCCCTCTCCTACCCCCCATCTCGACGTCCCGGGTGTGCTCCCCCTCCTCACCGCCTTTCCCTTATTTTGAACGCCCTTGAGAGACGAGTCATGCGCATTGTCCCCCGTTTTCTCGCTCACATGGCCGCTGGGGCTTCCCGTTAAATCCGAAACTCCCCCCGATGGCGACTGACCCCCCACCTAACCGTCCGGCAATTCCCGTTTTCGCCCACTTTCCCGATTGTCACCCCCCTGTTACAGTTTCTCCTCTCAACAGCCACTGCTTGAAACCCCGTTTGTTCGCATGATTACTCTTTCGTGATACCGCACCGTCCTTTCCAACCCCCCCCCCCTATGTCGCCTAAACTTTTTCCCCCCTCTTCTTCCTATGTTTTGCTTCCATGATCTGGGGCCCCCCTTGTAGAACCGCTCCGTTTTCCGGCCTCTCCCCCCTCTTTTCTCTTACTCCCTTTGAGCAACTCTCTTTTCCCCCAGCCTAAACTATGGGCATGTTCTGTAGGACCTCTTTTTTGTCAGACTTGACACACTCACTGTTTTATACGACAGCACAACACTTTTTTATCAATGCCTTTCACCATCACTCGCCCACCATTCTGACGACGCAGAACACCCCTTCAATTTATCTCTTTACTCTTTTTGTTGTTGCCCTCTCGAAGTTCTCGTTTCCAGTCATGCGATTTTCGTCCCTAATCCCGTGAGCGTGCTTTTTTTTTTTTCCCCTCGTAGGCCTATTTCCCCCCCTCCAGTTCACCGCTGAAAAACATATAGAAAGTCGAGTTCCGCGGAAAATTTCCGCAAGAACCAGGCCGTTCCGGCCTCCCCGGTTCCTCCTTTCCCTCAGTACTTTGATAAGTCGTAAGAGAACTCGATCCTCCCCCGGAGCTCCTGATCTCTACGGTCGATCATATCCCTTTTCGCACCAGCGACTCCTCCCCTTTTCCTTTTTGACTTTCCCCTCCCTGGAGAGTCCTTTGATTTTCCGCCGCCCGCTCCTGCAACAAAGCCTTTCAAGTACGTCTTTAATTCCCCGGGTACCGCATTCCTCATCATCCCCTTTTTCCCCTTCCGTGGGTTGAATGCTCCCCTCTGTTACTTTCAATGCCCCAAGAAAGAAGGTCGTCTCTTTTCTCCCGTGTACGTCTGACTTTTCCAACTTCCTTCCTTGTCCCACACCTTTTCTGCGGCTTAGTTCTTCCCTGCCCCCCTCTTCGGTTTTTTCCCCTTACTTTCTCCCTTCCAGGAATTCCGGCAACCCCCCCTTTTTCCTCTTGCCTGTATTCTCCAAGGGTCGCTCGGACCCTCCTTGAGCTGAGAAACAGCCTCCAATGTTATTTCCTTTTTATTGCTTTTCTTTCCTTCTCCCCTTTTAAGGTCGTTTTTCCCTCACCCACAATGCAGAGGCTCCCACCAGGCCCCTCCTCTTCCGGCGCGCGACCTCAAGCTTGGCATATTTTTTCCGCCCGGTCGTTATTTTCCTCACCTCATATCCTTTCCCGGTTGGCTTTCAGGATATAGCCCCCTTTTTCTTTTGTCTGCAGAACATAACCCAGATGCCCCTCTGTTTTGTTCAGGCCTTTGTCGCTTACTTTTTTCGTCAGCATTCGATGCGAGAACGTCTGGTCCCTTTTTTCACGCAACTTCACCCCCCCCTCGTTGAATGATTTCTCTCAACCGGTATTAACTCTGTTTTAGAGACCCTCTCCGCCCCTTCGTAACTTCTTTTTATTTCCTTTTAACCTGATTAAGCTCCTTCAGACTTTGCCCCCAATCTGTTTGGTGTAAACCCTTTGCGGTAGAATCCCGGGCCCGGGAAATTTATTTCAATGCCCCCTTTTTGCGAAGGGAGTCCTTTCGCCAAGACATCCTCTAGGGCTACTTCGTATGACGTTTCCTCCCTGGTTCATTATTCAATTGAAAGAATGAGACTTTTTTCCTGCCTCGCAGATACCCTCTCCCCGTGGTGTGTGTGTGTGTTTGTGTTGGTGGGTCTATTCCTACATCTTCAGCGACAGGTATTCTCACTGAGTTTTAAATAGTCCCCCCCGCGCCCCGGTCCCCGTGTTTCTCCTGAACGCATAATCTCTTTTTCTTCTGATAGCCCCCCCCCCTTAATAAGAAAGACATCAACCACCTACTTTTCCCCTATGGACCTTACCATTCCTGGCTCCCCCTGCCTTTCTTTGATAAGAGCCCCCTTTTGCCCCACGCACCCGCCTCCAGTCTGGGACGACATTTAGACCTCTCCCCCCAGGTCGCCCCACCACATCCGTTGGGTGCTATGTCCGCGGAAGCCGTCTTTCTCCCCGCCTTCTGTTAGTACCCCCCCCTTTTGCCTTCTTGACGAGCGCATGCCCTTGCTTTCTATTCCCCCCCAACGCGGGCCTTACGTAGATCGCGGGCCCCTCTAGCGTAGTTCTCTGACAGCCTATTCTCCCCAGCCCTCTTCGCCAACTCATTTGCAATCTTGTTCATGGAACCCCACCTATTCTTTGCCGATAAAAAGTCTTGAAGGAATGCGCATATCGACAAGCACCCCCCAGAAGGTTCTACACCCTCTCCGATTAGTACTTTGTTTTTTTTCCCCGGCCCACTTCTTCAACTTAATGCCTAGAGGCAAGCGCCCGGGTCCCAGTCTCGCAGGTGACAGCAGCCGGCTCCCCCCCTTGAAAGTCCTTCTTATCAATCCGTACTTTTTTCGTGTATAAGTCTATTTCTGTCCTTCCCGAAACTTCCCTGCGCGTACGGCTGACTTGAGTCCATCCACCCTTTTTCAGATGTGCTTATGCGGACTTCTGATTATTTCTATCATTCCCCTGCTAGTCTTTGAGCCGCCCAGAGTTGTATGTGCTTTAGTTGGCCGGCCTTTCTTGGGTTTGGTCTTCGTCCTCATCTTTTTTATCCCCCCCGATGCTTGCGGCTATTTGACTTCAGCGTTCATGCGTATCATCTTCTCCCAGCTTCTTTCCCCTTCCCCCGACCTTTTTCAACCCTGGTCGGACCCCTTCTCATTTAATTTGTTGATGCGTTTCCCCCGAATACACCTCCTTCCTCTCAGTGTTGTTGCTCAGCTATCGTTTGTTGGAACCTTCCTATCATCCTTTGAAGCAATGGGGCTTTTGGAATTTTGCAGGCATGTGTGTTCTTCCCACCGCGTTGTGTAACGATGATAGCCTACGTCCTTCCTAAATCCCAGCCGATCCCCCCGGTTGCGGTCCAAACGACTCTAGCCCAAATCCCAGACCTGTCCTACAGCCAAAGACCCTACCCCCTCTTTCGTTCCCGGCAACACGACTCTCTGCCATGGAGATATTTCTTCAACCTTAAGCCAATCTGCAAATTCGTTCCTTTACTTTTCGCGTTCTCCAAGGCGAAGCGCAGGAGGGGCGTGTTTTCTGCTCCTTGAGTAACTTGACAGGGCTTTCCCTCCACTAACGTACAAGGCTTGAGCCCTCGGGTAAGTGTCGAATGCGGCGGAACTCACGTTTTTTTCTTTCCCTGTGCCAGGCTTGCTCAAGCACAATTCGGTCCGTTTCGGAATTTTCGCCAGGTCCACACCCTTCCCTTTAACCCCCTAGGTCTTTTCCTGTTATTTGATAAAGGAGTTGTTTAATGGGACGGGATGACTCGTTGCTCCAGTTGTCTTTTAAGAAGAAAGGTTTTCATGCAGTATTGCCCTTCATGTGATGTCCTCACGATCGGGGGACCGATAGGAAGCTTTCTCCAGCCATTGAACCTTTGTCCGCGATCTCACAGTCTCAGTACTCCCGTCAAGTTTCGGCGGCCTCCTAAGCGCCGTCTGTTTCTCCAGGACCATCAAGGGCCTGACGTTTTCCCTCCCCACACAATATGCGGGGAACGCGCAGCGGGAAAGCGCTGCGGCCCCTTCTAGTTTTACTGTGTGCGGAGGACTGGTTTCCGGATCAGTGATTTGAGGGTTGTTCTCTTGGCGCTATAAATCCCCTCAGATTGATCGCCCGGAATGCATTTCGTGTTAGCCCTTTTTTTCAAATATTTTTATGCCTCTCCTACTCGGATATCCTCGTTTTGGGGGGCCCATAGGATGATGCCCTTTTACATTTAGCCTTCCCTGATGATTTTACCCCCTTGACGAAGGCTGATGAATAGTGTAGAACACTGCTGGTTTGGTCGTTGTCTTTTCCCTGAGCTCTTCGGCCCGGAGATCTTCACCGGAGAGAACGCCCCTGGAGTAGCGCCCTCTTACTTTCTGCATTCCTGGCGCCATGTGGGAATCGCAGGTGCCTCCCCGATGTCGCATACCGCGTTTGCCCTGTTCCACATCAAAGGGTGGTGGTTACAAACGGTTTCCTTTGAGCGCTCGTTTTTTAAGTACGAATTGATCAATCCCCCCAGCAACGATTCTCCTTTTCTAGGGGAAATAGATCTGATCTTTATGTCTCTTCGAAAAAAACTGTTGAATTCGTGGTGGTTTGCCTGTGGATCTTCCCCCTCCTGTAAAATTGTCTTTCCACTAGAGGATCAGTTCAGACCACCATAGTGCGTTTGCGTCGGCTCCCCCACACAAAGTTCTATCTTATTTGATACGAACTCGAACGGGACCCTTTGGTTCGTCCCCTGACGCTTCGGGAAAATGCTGGTCAGAACAGCCCGGTCTCCCCGAGTAAGGTTGGGTTTTTTCCTGGCAAAAACTCGACGCCCGACACGCCCTCTTGGAAGTCCTCCCCTTTGATCCTAAGGAGAAAGGCCCAAGGATAACAGGTGGCCGCTTCCTCTAAATGGATTGTGAGCCTCGGTTTTTTTCATTGACCAGACGTCCATTGGGTGGCCTCCTCCTTTTCCCTTTGAACTTCATAACACTCTTCTCGAGACTGGTGATGTCATCACAGTCCCCCTCCCTGTGATTTAACTTCTGCGGTTTTTATGAGCATGTGACAAACGTTTTCCCTTCGCAAAAGGACCTACGTCTTTAGGTTTCTTCCAGAAAGTGTATATTACTGCCCCCCTCTGCAAAAAGCTTCGACACTATGTGATCCCCTGAATTCTCAAGAGTTAACCATTGTTCGTTGAGCATTTTCCCCCCCCAGACCGTTTGCACTTGTTGCAGTCTTTGCCCCGTGAGTGACTCCCCCTCTCTACGACTCGCTTCCCCCACAGAAAATGTCGTCGTCCTGGTTTTTTTTTCCCGATCGATCTTTGTGGGAGGTTCGCGGTGCTACTTCTGGCGGTGAGAGTTCTCTCTGAACCCTGCTGGATCATTTCCGGGCTTCACAGTTTTACTCGTGGATTTCGCTTGCGCGGCTGTTTCTGTTCCCTTGTTTTGCGTTTCCTAAGGTCTCTCCATAGAATGTCGTTGGACGTCGCTACTCGGGATTCCACTTTTTCCCTTTTTTTTGCGAGCCATCCCGCGACCTTAAGACTCCCTTTTCCATTCCCCCTCCCGTTTTTTTTCTTTCTTGCTAGAAGTGTCTGCGATTTCGTCCTTTTCCCCTTCTGACGCGAGGCTCTGTAAGTCCGAGTAGGTTCCCCCGTCCAGCCCTTTGCTTTGCACTCCCCCCCTTGCATTCACCCTGTCCCTCCATTTTCTCCGACCCGGCTTCCCCCGCGCTTTTAGTCTCCTTTGTTCAAGCCCGGCACGGTATCATGTCGTACACCAGAGCCTCCGCTAACACGGTTTCCGTTTTTTTTCGACTCTCACCGACCCCAACTCTCTCTCGCCACATATAAGAATCCCCCTTTTTCTTTTCATTCTTTTTCGGAGCGTGTCTTTAGCCCCGTAAGGCTCCGGCAACCCGTTTCAAGACCGTTCTGGCCCGAACAGGTTACGCCAATCGGTACCTTTGCTAACCCACTTTCATCCCCCTTCTTTTCCTTCTTTGCCATATGGACATTTTCGCAAAAGCACCGCCCTCTTTCCGTTTCTCCCCCCGACATGACCGCTTTCCCCCTGCAATGCTCCTGTTTCATCTTCCAAGTGCGTTTTGCATGTATTTCCTGTCCTCTGCGAGTCAAGCACCAGTTCTTGAAATTGGCTTAAAGGTAATTGAGCAGTTTTGGAAGTTTTTTCGCACCACCAACCGTTTTCTAAGATGATGTAACCCCGTTTTTGCTGGGTGCACCCTCCTTTTCTGAGCAAGTTGCCTTATTTCCTTTCGCGGCATTTCCGCCCGCTGCGCGCCGCAGGGTGCGACCACCACCATTGGACACTGCGTCCAACCACACCCCCCCTGCCTCCACTCCTTCGCGGAGATCAATGCCATCGAGCCTCAATCTTGTATTTTTCCGTCGTCGAGTCTGATTTTTCTCTAAGACCCCTTTCGTGGCTCCCAAGGATATCAAGACAGTCCCAACCCCTGGCTTTGTTGAGAACAGAAATAACGTCATTGTGATATTCCCTTGATTCGAGAGTTTCGATGAAATGTCTGGAGACTTGCACCCTCTTACGTTTCCCCCTAACACCGCCAACCTCCACTAATTGAACCCATCGAAGCAACAGAAGATCTCCTAAAGGTCCTAGCAGCAAGTTTTCGGCGTCCCCTAGGCTATCTTTCCCCCATTCACTTTCCCTACACCACAGCTTCTTTTATTGCACCCTCGGTCTTGGGTCCCACCCCTGTCCAGGAGACGGGTCCCTTCCCCGGGTATTAGAATCCCCCTCACGGTGATCCCTGTTCCCCCTTAGTTTTCCCCCCACACTATCCCACTTTTCCCTGCTCTTCCTGTCTGCCCAATCCGACAAGACGTCCATTTGATTCTCGACCCTCCATGCTCCTGGCCGGACCCGACCCTCCGACCCCCCACTGCCCGAGCTTCTTCCCTGCGACACGTAACCACTTCCCACCCCCCTTAGCACCACAGACTTCCTGCCGTCCGGCATCGCACAGCACCCGCCGCGCCCCCGTTCGCTTTTATTTGTTCCCCTGGCCTCTTCTCGTGGGCCTGTCTTCGCGAATACCTCTCCCCCCAAGGAAGCCCCCCGAACCCCACCATACCTCCCCTCGTGGACCGCCTTCCCTTGTTCATCACATTCCCCCCACCCATGAAGAGTGCACCCCTCGCCACACCCATTTTTCCTCTCCCTTCTCCCTTTTACGCAGTAGACGTCGCTGTCTCCCCTGACCGTAATTTTTTCGTTGCCCTTCCCCTAGAGGTCCCGACTTTCTTTTAGCCTTTCAACCCTGTTTCCTCCCTTGAGTAGTTCCTCCTCTGCCGTTCAGGCCCTTCTTGCGTGGTCGATGGCAAGCAGGACTCTCGCTTTCGCTCTCCGATCCGAGTTCCAACAGTCTAGGTCCATTCTCCCCCCTCGAAACTCGTAGTAGTCCCTTTACAACGATCTCGACATCTTCATCCTCCTGAAAACCCTATGTTCCCTTGCGTTCGAACCACGTCGGAGGCAGGATGGCACTCCACGCCAGCACCAAAACAGAAGGACCCACCACCACGCCCCCTGGTTTTTCCCCGAGCCTACCCCACCTTCCGCTATAAATAGCATGTCACGAGTCAGTCCTACCTGACGATTCTCCGCCCCTTCAACCCAGGTAAAGGCCGTCGGCCCTGCACGTTTTTTTCGTTTTCTAAGAAAGTCGCCTTTCCTCGAATTCCCCCCGCCTTCTCGTAGTTTCTTAATTCTCTCACTCACCGTTCCACGCCCTAACTAGCACCCCCATACTTTCCCCCTTGCGACTGTTAGCGAAGACTCAAAGTGACTCTTAGTTTAGAACCCCTAAGATTTCTATGTGTCTTTTTTGGCCGCCCTTGGTTTTTTTTTTTTGAGGGCTAAGCTCTTTTTTTCCTCCCTTGCTCATGGATTTGAAGCAAGTGGTCGATTTTCTCTTTTCCATTTGGTCGGTTCCCCGGCCCTTAAACTCCTGAAACAACACTCACCGCCTTTTTCTTAATTGATTTTGATCCCCTTCC
>Ga0179593_1289462_pt1 | contig 18278 bp, 24 predicted proteins | sample CZODoug2_1_08_16_FD_185931 | JGI IMG/M metagenome (GOLD analysis project Ga0179593, IMG submission 185931) | Vadose zone soil fungal communities from Angelo Coast Range Reserve, California, USA - CZODoug2_1_08_16fungal (PacBio error correction) | ecosystem: Environmental > Terrestrial > Soil >... | reverse complement strand
CGCTTCATTCCCAGTAAACTATTCCGCCGTTCGTTTGGTTCCCCTCGTGATTTTACAATTGACTTTTATTTCTGTCCATGCCCTCTGGCCCCTCCCCTCTTCCCCTCCTCGTGGCACTTTTTCAGTTCCTCTCCTTCTGCTGGGAGCATTGAACACGCAGGGGTTCCTAAGTACGCCCCCCGTTCCACTCCCTCCCGTTAGTCTCGTCCCCTTAATCTCCCTTCATCATTCTCTTTGACACCTTACCCAATCACCCTGCTTGACCTTTCTTTGCTGTTGGTTTTCAGTTCTTTCCCAAGCAGTTTGTTGATTCGTTACCCTCCTTAGTTTTTTAGAGACTCCCAATTTCTTTCTGGTCCTTCCGCAAATAGCTTTTTTTTTCTTTCCCCCCCTAGTACCATTGCCGTATTTCCGGGATTGCGGTTTTTTCCCCCTTTTCTCCCCGTATTCTTCGAACACCACGCCGATATCTTCGGTTTTGAAGCGGGTGTCAATATCGCGTGCCCATAGGGTCCTGTTTTTGACTGGGTTCTACATTGGCGGAATGATGAGCTCTTTAGTTGCTCTGCACTTTGTGCGTGACCAGATTCTCTCCCCCCCCCCCACTCTCCCCTTAAACTGTTCTTGGACTCTGGGGGTTTTCTCCCTCGCCTTCCAGGACAATTTTTTTGGTGTGGATTTCCCCGTCCTTCTTACTCAAATTGAGCTCTTCAAGTGTGTTGGCTTCATTGGCCCCTCTTCCCACCTCCGGTCCAAGAGTTGTCAAGCCCCCCCCCTTTTTTATTTTTCTTTTCCCCGAAGTACGCGCCGGTTGGTATGGATTTTTTTTTCCCATTACGTTTTTTTCCCTGTTGAGGTGCATGAATCTTTTCCCTTTTCCTTGTACAAAAGCCTGGATCTCCCATGCTTCTCTCACGGCCAGTTTCGTATTCCGTCTCGCTCGGTATTTACGTCTTCCACTACCAATTGCAACCCCTTGTCGACGTTGTTCGTGTCATTTCAAACCTCCTCTCTTTCGTTTCCAGTGATCCTTTTTTTTTATATGCACCATCACTTCCCCTTTCTGCGACGACTTTATTCACCCACCCGTCCCCCCACGTGGTAAAACATTCCTTTTTTTTCCTCGCTTCTGGAACTGGCGCACATTTTGTTCTGACTGTGTACAGCAAAACCGGTGACCGCTCAATCTTCCCTTTTCTTATTTACGTTGACTTGTTCTGATTACCCTTTTTTTTTTTGCATTTCTTTCGTCTCTTGGAACTCGAACCTTCCACCCTTGCCCTGGCTTTTGCCCGGCGCGATAGTAGTGCGTCGGGAGAGAGTGTGGCGATCCCAGATTGATCTATTCTTTGATGGCGCGATCCCCTGTTGGTTCCTTTTCCTCTGACGAGTAGCTTGGTTTTAATCCCTCTTTCTCCTCGTATTTGGACTCACCTACCTTGTTTTATTCTTGCTTATTTTGAACCCACTGTTGCCCTGTTTTTTGTTATCGACCCCCCAATCCATCTCCATGCAACCTTCCTAACTTCAATACACCTTGTTTCCTTTTGCTCGCTTGGATGTCCTCTTCCTTACCAAACTTATTCGTCGGGTTCTCGAGGTAAAACAAGTTTTTTTGTTTTTGGCTTCCAAAGATTCGCAACCACTTGCGCCCTTCCACCACCCTTGCCGAGGTTTTCTTGATCTTTATCTGACATTTTTCCAGTTTTGGGTAGTTTCTGCCACTGACTCTTTTTTTTTTTTTTTCCGCAGATAAGTTAGTTTTTTGTCCTTTTCTTGTGACCCGGCCTCATCAAATTACGTTTCCTTTGCATGGATCTTCCCCGCGGTCTATTTTGCTTTTTATTTTCTCTTTTCCACCCTTCCTAATCCTGCTATTTCCCTAATTTCTGAGATTTGTCCTGAGTCTTTTGTGCACTCCTGTCTCCGGTCCCTGCCTACCCACCCCATTGGGTTTTGTCATTTATTTGTTTTTTTGTTTCCTGTTTCCTCCTTTTTTACTTCTTTTTTTTATCCCCGCAACATGATTTTTTTCACCCTTCCCGCGCTGATTATCGGCTCCCCTCCCCTCTGAAGCTTTCTTACTGTACATTCCCTCTTTTTGTCTTCTCTCCAAGTGTGGTTGCCCACCTTCTTTTTAACGTCTGTTATATTCATCTAGTTTTTCAAGCACTCAGTTTTCTCACCCCTGGTCGCCTCCTCTAAGCTTCCCCAACCATTCCGGTTTCCCGCTGTTGTCGATTATTGTGCCCCCCCCCCCCTTGGTTTCGAAGCTCTTCCCCAACATCGTCAACCTGATCTTTTGTCCTTTTTTGTGAATGTATTTTTCACCCCTCCCTTAATGCGCCGCACTCGTTTGACTTTTCCTGACGCACTTGCCCACTGGGCCAACCGCCGTCTCTCAATTGATCTCTGCTTTGCTGAGGTTTGGTTTGCTCGACATATTCTCTTCCTGGGCGACCCTCCGGGTTGATTACGGCTAGTTTTCTGGTGACCCCTATCCCGTATGATCGGAATTGATTTCTGACTCTCGGTTTGGGCATCTCTCTTTTGCGGGTAGTCTTTAGTTGTTCAGTTTTCACCGCTGGGGAGGCTTCCAAGGGGTCTTCTACTCCGCTTTCTAGGTTCTTTTTTCTGCTTTTTTTTTTGCAATTCTGGAGCGATTTTGGTGATTTTTTTTTTGTTTTTGTCTTCCCTGCGCTTGACAACGAGCTTCTTTCCCTATGCGAGTCAGTAATGCGCCGGTCCCTTTGGGTCTTGATTTCACTTTTTCTGGTTTATTAATGGTTGAGTCCGCAATTTCGCGGACCGAGTGCCGATGTCTTTTTTGCTTGCTTGCAACATCGATCATCTTTCACGCAGCGAACACTTCTTCTTTTAGCTCCTCTCTCTCCTCGGTTGTCTAGGTGAACGCCTTGACCGTTGCAATGCACTTCTTTTTTCTTAGCGCCCCCGCCCTTTTGTCGCTGCAATTGTTTGGGCTTTTCCTTCACCATCTTTGCCATTGTCCCTTCCCGTGTGATTGTCAATTGCTTTTTTTGGTTTTTCTTGATTTTGCATTTCTCCTGACCGGATGTCGAGTTGTCTGGCCACCCTTGGTGTCCTTACTGCTTTTTCTTCTCGTGTAACTCTCAGACAGTTACCAAATCCAATGTGTTTTTGGGTTAGTCTTCGGTATATCTTCGTGGGGAGGTACCCGTTGTGATGAGGATACCTATCCCCCATTATCTCACGTGTCCTCAGACAATGTTTAGCAGTTATTCTCAATCATTTTCCGCACACGGTAGAGTTTTTTTATGGCCCCGGTTTCCTATTACTTTCTAACCGCGTTGATGCTTACCATGGGTTCTCCACGCGGCTTCATGGTGTCTTATGTTTTTGTCTCAGGTACTCCTTTGCTTCATCATTTTTCTCGCGGTTTTGCCCCTTCATTCTCTCTTGATTGTTTCCTTGCTGTCAACAACCATTTTTAGCCATGGTCCCAGTGCCTTGTTGGCAATGGCCAGATACCGTTTTTTCGTTTGTGCGGTTGTCAGTCCGCTGCCCGTCGGTTTTGCTTTTCTTTTACCCCAATAGGAGTTCGCCGGTTTTTTTGCGTGGCATCTCCCTTTTTCCCCCTCCCTTAGTGAGAGAGATGAAGAGTTTCTTCAGTCACTATTTTTTCGTTCCCAGCAGGCACTCCGCGCCGACAATATTTCCTGCCCTTCTGTGCAGGCCTTTTTTATTTGGCAATGCGGTCCGATTTTTCATCCCCCTTCCCTTTTTTTTTTTTTCGAGCCGCCTTTTCCCTGCCACCCCCTTCTCGCACTTTTGATGGGCTGCTTCGGAAGCTTCCATATTCTTCCTCTTTTTTCCCCTTTTTTTCCCCGTTTTTCCCGCATGCCCCCAGCCGCGTGCTTGACTGTACCTCGGTCGTGTCATCTTCTCCTGGTAACCTTGCTTATTTTTGGACCGTCTTTCAAACTTCACCCCCACCCCGCACTGCCAGCTCGTTTTTTTGACCCTTTGCCTTCTCTACGGAGTATAGGGTTGCCTTTTCCTCCCTCTGCACTCCCGAATGCGTCCCCCCCTCCCCCGCCCCTTTGGAATTTGATTCTTTTGATCCTTTTCCCTCGAAATTCCTGCCCCTTAATGAACTTAATTGGAGGGCAACCTCAATCGTGTTTAGCATCTTTTTCCCCCATCAAGGGAGAGGCCCCCTGTATCGAAAGTTTTTTATCTTCTTTTCCCCTCCTCCTGGCCTATTGCTGCAATCCACTATGTTTTGCGACGGTGACTCCCTCTTCGGCCGTTTGGGATTTTCCCCCCAGAGTTTTTCCATTATCACCTGTTTCTTTGGCGATGAGATTCCGATTTCCCTTCTTCCCGACCACCGTTCTTTTTTTCTTTTTCTTTGTCTGCCTCACCTTCATACCTAACCCGTTTTTTTCTGCTTATCCGTTTGATTTTTCTTTTTTTATATCCTAAGCTCCCTCCGGCACGGGCGTCAAATTTTTGTCCCCCCCCAAAAATCACCAACGTAGACTTTTTTCTCCGCAACCCCTGTCTTATTTAAGACCTTTGCCCTTAAGATTTGTTTGTTGCCAGGTTCACCACTCAACGTTTGCCCCCACTCCAATGTTCTACACTGGCCAGTTCCAGGTTCCTTCTGTCGATCTTTTCACGATTTTCAAGCTCTTTTTTGCCCCTTCATCTTCCCCTTGACTCTGAGGGAATTTGTCCCTGCCCTTCCTGTTTACACATCGTTGGGCGAGTTCTCTGCGCGGAGTTTCTTGTTTTTTTCCCTTGTTTTTTCCTTTCCGGTGACATTGCCTTGCTTCATTGCCGCGTACGAGTTTCTTTAGTTTTTTTTCTTATTCCAATTCACGTTGTGGTATTTCTCCACTTGGGTTTTTTTCTTCGGTATTCGTTGACATCTTGTTATAAGCTATTCTAAAAGTTAGACTCTGTCATTCTTTTTAAACTTTGCCCTTTTTTTTCCACCTTCTGTTACATCTTTTCGTTTACACCTTCCTTCAATTTGCGCCGTTCCCCCCAATCAAACCGTGACCCTGTCCCAGTAACTCTTTTACATTCGTGGTTCTCGTCGTGCTTTTACTCTCCAGTGTGAATGAACATGCCCCAAACTATCTGCCCCTCCACACAGCTCCCAGCAGTCACACCTCAACCCCCAACCCCCCCCCCCTGTTGGTGTCCATCCTTCTGGATCCTCTCCATTAGTGGCCCTCTTTCTTGGGTTTTTTCCGCGAACAATTCTCCTGACCGACCTTTTTCCCCACCCATTGACCTTGGTAGCTTTTTTGGCCCTCTTCTCTTCTATTTTGATTTTTTCTTTATTTGTCACCCCCTTCCAACCGCACTCCTGCCGCCTCCAGTAAAAGTCATAAACCTGTCCTATTGTGATACCCCATTAGAAAATTGTCCTTTTTCCGCAAGGTTTCTTTTCGACATCCTGCTCACACCACCCCTCCCACCCACCTCAATCCCTTTTTCGGTCTTTAAATTTTTCTATATTTTTCCAACTTCTTTTTTTTAGACTTTTCATTTCCCCACACGTGACTCACCCCCCATCTGAGTCACCATGAGTGCAACCCCCGTTATTGAAAGATTGTATTGCATTTTTCTTTTCTTCGTTTGTCTGATACACCCCCCTTCCCCGTTTTCAAACCAAGCCGCTTGAGCTTTTTTCTCCCTTCGTGGTCTACTTTTCAGAGTATGATGTGTCGTGAGTATTTAAACCTTTCTCGTCCGTGTCCCGGGAACAAACCCAGCTTGCTGCATAATTCAGGAAACTTTTGTCCTATTAAGTTGCGCCCCTCCTAGTCCATATGGGCCCTGTTTCGATGTCAATCAGAGCTCCCCCCAGTTTTGTACTGAAATCTTTGCTTCTGTTCCTTCACGCCCCTCTGGTGACTGTTCTTGTGTTCTTTTCTAGGTGTCCAAGTCCCCAAACAACTTTTCGCCTCCGCTTTTCTTCTCAATCGGATTGAGGCTGGGACGTTTTTACTTTTGCCCTGTTTACCATTGGCCGTGTCCAATGCGTTCTTCTAAGCCCCCTCTTTAGATCAAGTGCCGTTATGCTGTGCTTCACGTTACCCCTGTTTGCCCTGAGGAAATTTCTTTTACCCCTAGCTGCATTTTTCCCCACTACATCTTTTTTTTTGATATCGCCTTGAGGTTTCTCGAGTGTCCAGATTTTCGCGTGATCCCTTCCGCGACATATTTCATTTTTCCTTCTGGTCGTTTCGAGAGGTCTTTTTGCTGCCATGGTTTTTGGTACCCCCACCCGACCCCTTGGCTTTTTTTGGGTTTTTTTTCCCCCCCAACTGTTTAAGTTGTATGCAGTTTCTGGTCATCTTGCCTTTCTTTGTTGACCTGGATTGGGCACATTTGACTTTTTCCTGCCCCCGAAGCTCCTTTGCCGTAGCTCGGATTGTCCTCGGTCCCTGTTCTTTTTTTTCTTTTCCCCGATTCCTCGAACAGGTAGGGTCCTCTTGTGTCTGACGGCCGAAACAACGTTGAGTTTGAACCGCATATCCGTCCATTGATGCCCCATCCTCGCACGCGGAATATTGACCACCCCGTTCTTCCCTCCTATCTTTCTTTTTTTCGACTTGACCAACGTCTCCACCTGGTTTTCCCTCACTTCTCTTACTGTTTTCTTTTCTTTCCATGGTTTGGTACCCCGACGCTGTCTCCATACCCAGAGATGGTCTACTTCCCTTCTAAACGCATCCACTACAGGATGCCTGAACTCCCCCCCCCTCTGCCCTTCGTTCGGTGTTTCTACTTTCTCACAAGAGGTTGGACCTTTTATCGTACTAGTTTTGTTGACGATGGCGCCTTTTGCCTTCCTTTCGTCCGTTCCAGTCCCCCTCAGGACGCGAGTCTCCTGCCCATCCGTGCGAGCCTTTGGCGGCAGTTTTTGTTAGTCAGGTTCCGTATTTTTTTGAACCATTTTTCACGTTCCGACTCCTATCAGGCTATCATCTTGATCTCTTTCTTTCCTTCCCTTTCCTTTGTTGTTTGTTTTTTCTCCTTTCTCCTCGTTCTGGTGATTGTATGTATTCCCTTATGCCTTGTCTGTTGGTGTCTCTTCTCACACGTTATGTGGCCCCGGTTTAACCTCGTTCTTCGCACGTTGGTTGCAAAGCTTTCCCCAACCCCCGAGCTGACTCTCTGGGATGTCTTTGCACCTTTCATTCGCGTGCTGGCTTTTCTTCGGAACGATCGTCTGTTCCTGACGTACTTTTCTTAAGGTTCCTACTGCTAGTCGGATCAGCACTTACCTCTGTCCTATTCCCTCGGTTGTGCGGTGTCGCCCCCCCTACCAGTCAACCGCGGACTTGCTTCCTTTTCGTGTCAAGTTCCCGTTCAGCTTCTTAAGTGGTCATGTTTGTCACGTTTTGCTGTGCCGTAGAGCTCCCCCTCCTCTGGTGTATTATTCCCCAGAAATCCATTCTGATTTCCCTATAGCCCAAATCATTGCTCCCCTGGAACTTTTGCAGTTTTCACCCTTGGCGAAGGTTTTTTATCTGCGAACCCGACCCAGATATTTTCATTCCCTTCTACGGTGGTAAATCCTTTCGCTCTTTTTGATGGGTGTCTTAATTAGCTTGAGCCGCTTGCTGGATTGATTCGCTTCGGTGGTGCGTGACCCCCCGCGTCTCTATTTCTTTGTCTACCTGTCTTTTCTCCCCAATTAGGGTGAGCCACATTGAGATTCCCCTTCCCCTTTTTCCCGGGGGGGCTATTCTCTTTCTAACGTCCAATGTCGGGCTGTGCTTGTATTTTTTGAGTTGGTTTTGCTCCTTTTTTGCATCAGGTTCACCAACCCCTTCCAGAGGCCATGTTCAAAACGCTCACTTCGATTTGACCTCGCCCTGTTGTTCGATCGTTGTTTTTAATTTCCCCTCCTATCATTTCCTCGACCCCCCCTACCAGGTTAGAATTACTCTTCGCCGTCACTTGCCTTCAAACCCAGTCATTTTATGCACCATGATCTTACCCCGGATAACCTTGCCTTCTTCCTCGTGATATCGGCTTTTGCGTTACCGCCCTTTACTCCCAAGGGGGAAACCAATGTTTCGTACCGTTTTACTCCAGTGGGATAGGTCCCAGTTGTGTCTCTCGGTCCTTTCGTACCGCACAAATCGTTTTGAAGGACATAGCGGTTTGTCGGATGCAATTTTCCCGCTCTCTTCTCTTTTCCCCAAAAATTTCCAGTTCCAACTTGTCCCCCGATTAATAGCGTCTGACAATTTTACCCGGAAAGTCGTTTGTTTTCCGGGCTCCCCCTTTTTTCGTGTTTCCACCCCCCTGCCTCTTCAAGCATTTTATTGAGTTGGAGCTTCAGTTTATTCCTTTCGCTAACCGGCCCGGCCTGCCCTTCGCTCTTCTTTACCCCCCCCTGCCATGACCAATTTTGTCTTTGTTCCGTGTTGTTATTAGTTTTCTTTGCTGGGAACAACATGGGAAGCTTCCCGATACTTGCCCTTGCTTTTGGTCCTGCTGGATGAGCGGTTCCTTCTATCCTCCCCCTAGTCGGTGAGGTCCCCCGCCGTTGTCTGATCAGCAGTTCAGCTTTTTTTTGGTTTATTTTTTTGTGTTTTTTCCTCCCCCCCAAACCCAACCTTTTATGCAAATTGTACCTTGCCAATAAATTTGGTTTCCAACTGCCTCCTGGGTGGACCCCCGTCGTTCTCCTCTTCCAATAGTCCTGGGACGAGAACGGTGCTTTATTTTCCGGTGCGGGCCTCGTCTAGTCTAACCTGTCTCACCCCCCATCTTGCACACTTCTTCCGATGGGTATATGTCTTTTTAAATTCCCTCAGGTTCTTCAAGTTCTTTCCCTGAGGCGCAGTGCTTAGAGGTTTGGTTTAGATGTTTTCCAACTTGCTGATCAATTTGAACTTTAGTTTTTTTTCTTCTCTGCCTTTTAACAGCTCTTTCTTCAGTGCTGTTCATTTCCTGCCATTCCACCACTAGTTTTATTAACTATCTTAGTCGCCAGTACACTCCTGCTAAGTCCCAGGCCCGTGACCACACATTTTCTTTTTTTATTTTGACGGTTGTTTTTTTCTGTGTGCGGTCACTCCCACTTTTTGGGTGTTGGTGCTAAAGTGCACCACAACAATGGAATATGCCCTTTACTGTCGACGGTGGGTTTGCTTCTGGAGGATTGTGATTACGTGTCCATTGGCTGTGTGAATCGTGCTCTTTTTTCTTCTCTGTCTGTACGAGAGTATGGTGTCCTTGGTTCCCTCTTCCCTGGGTCGTGAGAACATCGGCTTAATTAAACGGTCTCTTTTTCTTTTTGCTTTTTTTTTCATTTTTCAAATACCTTTTCAATCGCCAAAAGGCTGTTTTTTTTCTTTCTACCGACCGATATCCCCCTTATTTATTTTCTCAACCTTTGTTCTACCAGTCTACACAACACCAACACCAAATGCGTAGTTCTACCCCCCTTCCTTTTCTTCTCCGCTTCTCATACGCTCGCCTTCGTCCTCCCTACCTCATCACCCCCGGGCAGATTTTCCCTGGGTCTGTGACCCACGCCCCCGCGTTCATAGCTGCGCTTTCCTTTCCTCCGCCGCATTTTTTGGGGCGCGGAGCGCTTTGAGCGCTCCCTCGTCCCTGCCTCATGTCGATCCCGTTTTTTTCCTGCTTTGTGATCGACTATTATCGCGCAGCTTAGCCTTTCTTGTTCGTTTGTCGGTGCCTTTTTCTTCATTGGTAACCCAAGTAGTTTGCTTTCCGTCGATTCCTTTCTTCTTCTTCCTCAAGTTTTTTTTTAAACTTTACTTGTTTTTTTTCCGTCTTTTTTTGATGAGACAATTCTTCTCCTTGTGCCAGACGATACTTTTGTTGTCTTGTTTTGATCTTTTGGTGGCGATTCGCCTTCAAACGCTGATTGTCTCTAGCTTTACCTGTCATCCCCGCTTTAGTATTCATTCGTGTATTTTTATATCGGTGGTGTTTGAAGCAGGCACACATTCTTTTCCTTGTTTTTTGGTCTTGTTTGCAGTGCCCCATATCCTCCTTCTCCGTAACGTTTTTCAAAATTCTTTTTTTCATGACGTCTTTGCGCGGGTAGTCTACCGCTAACTTCTTTCCATCCCCCGTTTCGCGACCCTTTGGTTTTGTGTCTTTTTCTGCATAGTCAGGAATTTTTTTTTCTGTGAAGATATCTTCTCTTCCCTCTTTTCTTCATTTTCTTTATCTGCCGGCCCTTTTATTTACGGATGTGCCGATGTTCTCCCCTTTCTATTGTTTAAGGCTCTTTTTTCCCACCCGTTACCGTATCTTGTTCATGAAGGTACACCCTACATATTTCCCGATGGTCCATGTTTCCCTTTCCTTTTTGTGGTTTCTTCTTCTGTTTTTTTGGCCTCCCACAGAGTTTTGATGTAGACCCACTCTGAGCTTTCGCGCCGGGTGCGCCCCCCAGCCTTCCTCGCGGGTACGAATCAGTATGAGTTTTGTCTGTTAAGGTGACGCACACTTATTTGCTTTCCCGCGATGCCTGTGACCAGTTCGTCACTTCTTTTTTTGTTGTTAATGGGCTTTTCTGGGCAGCGACGTTTTTGCTTCCTCCCCTCTCGCGGCTGAGCGTTTCCATCCCTTTTTTTCGAGCTGCCCTTGTTGCTGCTTCGAGGCAACCCACCCTGAAGGCGGAGGTTTCCTATTTGAACCTCTCTTTTTTTTTTCTCAGAGGTTTTTTCAATTCTCTCTTTGGGTGCCCTGACACGGTTGGCTTAGGCCGCATCCTTTTCCGTGATTTAGAAAAAACACTGCAGACGTTCTTTTACTTTTTTTGCCGGCCCTTGCACTTAGTCTGTCATCTCCTTTTTGTTTTGTTGAGCTCAGTTTTTGCCGCGCGACGTTTCCTATCTGGTGTCGACCTTTTGCGAAACCGCGTCGAACCCCCATTGTGAAGGTGCCCTTCCCCCTTCTTTTCTAAGGCCGGGGCTTGGTGCATGGCCTTGGAGCCCGCCGTTTCTTTCACCCTGGTGTGGGTGCTTTTTTTTTTTTCTTGACCACCGCACCTGGAATTTGTTTTTATCCAGGGCCGCGACTTTACTTGTGTCTTCACTCTGTCGATTGTCCCGAGTACTTGGCCATCCGTTTTTCTGAGCTGGGTTCGTTTCCTGAGATTTATGCTTTCTTGATCGGTTTCAATTTACCTACCCCCCCAACTCGACCGCACCCTGCTTCCCCGTCTGGTTTCGCCTGTCCTTTAGTGGTTCTCCTTCTTTTCGCAAATCCCACCGACAGACGATCCCCGCAATCTTTTTGTGTAATTTGTACCATCTCCTTGTTTTCCTCGTCGCCACCATCCCCTTTCACACGACACCCCGTTTGTCTGACTCGCCATCCTTTTTGAAGATTATTCATTTTTTTGGTCACCGTCCGTCCCTTAAGCGGATACTTTCCATAGACTTCCCTGTTCAATTTCCGGCACGTTCCCCATTTCGAGGAAGGCTGCTCCGTGTGTGACCCTGGTTTATCACAGCTTCACTCTAGAATTTGTCTGCGGGTGATTCCAGCTTGATAGAGGCTCAACCTTTCCTTTTGACCCCCCGATTCCGCACATTGTTCAACTGAACTACCCCTAACCCGATGCCTATTAGCGATTTACCGCTCGTTCCATCTTTTTCCCCAACTCTCTTTGACGTTGCTCTTCAAGTCGCCCAGACCCAAAACCCCCCCACCCCTTTTTTCTCATCCCCTCTCACCCGCCCTTTTCCCTGTCTCTTCTTGGTATAATGGCCCCTTCTCTTCCTCCCCCTGTGGTACTTGCCCTTAACTAGAATCGACTTTGCCCACAAACCACCCCAATTTTTTTCTCACTTTTTGAAACGTGCACCCTTCCATGCTAATCTCCTGCCGTTTGGATCATTCGGTGCTTTCTGATAACTTGCCCCCCATGTTGTGGCCCTTCGTGGCGAGGGTTTTCTTCTCCTTTTTGGTCCCTCTTCCCATTTTCGGGGAGATTTTGTTCATCGCTTTTTGTCATCGATGCCGCGCTGGGTTTTGGCGGCATTTTTCCCAGGTGATGTTCCCCCCCCTCTTCGGCTCCCCCCCCCCTCTTTCTTTCGATCGATCGCGCTCTTCCCTCTCGAGTCGGTTGCTTCAGTTTACGCCGCTTTTTTCGTGATCTTTCCATGAGTTTTTTTGTGGCTCGGTATCGTCACCCAACGCGGACTCGTTTAGACCTACTGTTTGTTTTTCGTTCGATCGTTCTCTCATTTTGTGAGAGTTGTTTTTACCTTTTTCTTGCTTCATTGACCAGTTTTTTTGCCTTCACCAGTTCCTTGGCTGCCGGGTCATCCCCCAACCGTTAATTCCCCCCCGTTCCACCAGGACCGCGGGACGTCTTCTGCTCTTAATGACCTTTTACTCTCAATTAGGTCCTTGATCCTCCCTCCCCAAAGAGTCTTGACCCCCTGTCACCAACCCCGCACTTTTTTAAATCCACCACTTGGGTTTCGTGTGGATGGCATTTGATTGATTTCTTTTCTACAATTATGGTTAGTTCTCTTGGTGCTTTATTGGTTTTTTGCTCCTACCCTCCCCACGTACCCCTAGCCTTAGTGTTTCCTTTCCTGCCGTATTGCGATGGAGAGCAAGTGTTTTCCCAACTCGTGTTTCCTTTTCTTTTTCACTCCCCCAGTCCCCTTTCTCTGGTTCTCTTCTTCTTTTTTTTGTTTAGCATTAACCATTTTCCGTTCGCCCCAACCTTTTGCCTTAGCCAAGTTTTCTCATCTGCTCCAAAACCTTCCCTGACCTTTTCACCCTGTTCAGTTCTTTCGATCTTCTGCTCTGAGAAACGACCCACCCATCTGATTGTTAATTGAGGTTACACACCCCAACTTATTCACCTTTGGTGGCCTTTTTTTTTGCATTGTGATGGATTTGGTTCTATACCCCCCACCCGCTTTAACGTTTGGCCTTGTATCCCTTTCTTCGGGGTCCTCCTAGATGGGGGAGTTGTCAGCGAAATTCCCCTTGGATACAGTACGCGGTTTTTCCACGTTTGACCCCTCAACCTTGTTCTCCTTCCCTGACCAATCTTCCCTCGTGCTATACGTTTCCAGCAGCTCCCCCCCCCCCCTGGTCAGTTCGATTCAGGTCGTTTTATTGAGTGACCCAAAGTGCTTTCGTTTATAATCTCTATGAGCTTTTCCAGCTATTTGGCGGGCCTTCTTTTGTTATTTGAATCTTTTTCAAATAAGTTTGTTGCCCTCCCTCTCTTTTTCTCCCTCTAGATGAGCTGTTCTTTTTAATTTCCTTTTTCACCCCGTGCGGTCCCTCCCATGCTTTCCTTTCATGGTCATATCGACGCCTATGACGCCCCCCCCCCCCCCCTTTTCAGTAGGATCCCACACGACTACCCACAAAGTGCCCCTGCACCCACCCCCTCTGTTTTTTTTTTTTTTTTTTCCTTTTGTTCTCATTTTTCTCTTTTTTTCTTTCTTTCTTTCTTTTTTTTCTTCTTCTCTTTTTGTTTTGTCCGATGGTTCTTCATTTTTTTTTCTTCTTTCCCGTCTTTTTTGCTGTCGTTTTCATGTTTCCATTCTTTCTTTTTTTTTTTTGTGGTTTATTTTTTCCTTTTTTTTGTTGACCTGTAAGGCAACAGTTCCTTTCTCCTCCAGGTCCACTCTTTTTCCCCTCCTTTTTCTGGCCTGGTCTCTCGTGGAGAGATTCCTGCTGGTAATGATTGTTTTTGATCCCCCCTCGCTTTTCACCTTTTTTCTGCGCCTGTTTCGTCGGAGATGGGCTTTTGCTGACCGGGGTTAAAACTGATTGCCAACCGTTGGTCTTCCCGTCAACTCACTTTTTTCCACCTTTTGCGCCCAGTTTTCTGCTGGTCTCTTCAGGGAAGTTTTTATCAGGTCCCCTGCCCCATTTTTTTCACCCCCGCACGCAAACTTTGCGCCCATTTTTGCGTATGATGGCCTCTTTTGTGCCGCGTTCCCCCCCTTATGTGAATTTATGTGCCCCCTGATTTCACCCACACTTCACAGGGTAGGGCAGATTTGGTCTTTCCTCTGTGCTCACCCCTATTCCCCTTTTTTCGACAATCTCCGGCAACGCCCCCCTTTTCATTCCCCCCCGCAAGCCGACGATCGTTTTCCCCCGTTACGAAGATATTCTTTTTGATTCTCACGTCGCCTTTTTTTCAGAAACGGGGTTTTTGACGTCTGATGCGTGGCCTTTTTCTCGGGGACCCCCTATGCTTTACGCTCATCACGCGCTGGATATATACTGGGGTCACAGGTACCCACGTCCCTACGCTGCCGACCTCCCAAAGATTTTTTCGGTTTTTGCGGTCTCCCTTGGTCAATGGTTTCCTCTTCTTCTTGAGCATTCCTCTGGGCGGATATTTCTTCCTTTTGCTAAGTGGATTTACATCCCCCTGTTAACCTCTGCACATCAGACGCTCAGGGATCTCGGACCACTTCACGCGTCGGCTTTTGCCTGGCCATCTTGCGTCTCCCAGAGTTAAGTTTCCAAATCCCCGTTCCCCCCCCCCCCCACCGCACGGTTTTTCAAGGAATAGTTATTTCTTGCTTTTCTCAGCGATTTCTTTTATTCTTTTCATCACCCTTTGTTTTGAGGCTTTTTTTTCTTCCTCATTATTTTCTGTATCCCCCCATCCTTAAAGCCCCTTTTTGTTTTGGGGCCACCCCTATTTGGTCCCCCGGACCACTGTTAGGAATCAGAAACGTGCCCAAGCTTGCACTTGCCCCCTTTCTTTCCTCCCTCGGTTTGATTGTTTTTCCTTCCCCTTGCGTTTTTTTATGATGGGTTGCCGTTGTTATGGGACTGAGGATGGGGTCCTCCACGTACCTGCCCCCTGCTCTCTCCCCTGCTTAGTTTTGATCAGACAAAGAGCTCCTTTGGTTTTCCGCACCTTAACCAGCCACCTAGTCACGACGGCCTTTTTAGTTGTTATTTCCGGCCCCTATTATTTCTTGGCATGTCCTTATTAAGATGTTCATCTTTGAGATCCATCGAGTTTGCACTGGGGGTGTGATTGTCTTTGTTGTACCCTCCCCTTGGTTTTTTTTCACCCGTCTGTCACCACAGGGAATATTTCCGAATTCGTTCAACCTTTGTGTCCGCCGTTTGATAGTGGGAAACCCCCTTCCCGATATATTGTGTCCACGTTTGTCACATTATCTCACCTGAATGGCTTTCTGGTTTTAACCAATTAGGCGGAGCGGGGTTGCGGATTCTCTGCATTCCCCTTTTTTTTTTATGGTCTTTCGTTGTTCGTGACCCCTGGATTAGCTCATTAGACGACCCAAAGTCTGCCTCCTTGAATGACAATCTTTCTTTAGTCTGAATTTTCCCCAGAACCACCCATTTCAGTGCGGATCATCAGCTTCCTCATCTACGCCAATGGATTTCCCGTGTTTTTTCGTTGGTGGCTGTCTTTCATGCCTCCCTGGCCCACCCTACAGTAGAGGTTCAGCCAAACTGCTCACTTCGATTGGGACGCATACAAAGGTTCTTTTCTTCCAGTTTGTGTTCTCCCCTTTCGCAACCCTTCGACTCCACTGATCCTTAATATCTTTTTTTCGCTGGAAGGGCTCCCCTACTGGGATTCTCTTACCTATGACCTCTTTTTAACTCGTATCTTTTTGCCTATTTCAAGTTTAGTGCTCTCTTGTGATACTCCCTTTTACCCTTACACAGGGTCAACACGCTTCTTCGACCGTGCCTTCTCGCAGTTATTATAGGCGTCAGTTATGCCCCCTAGCACTTGTCCCTTACTGTCTTGACGTGTTCGCGTGCCCCTGGTAACCCCCTTCAGGTTCCCGTTCCTCCCCCCCTCCTCTCTTATCCTGTTTTTGAATTCTTCACAAAGCGTGATGTAGCCCCCCCCTTTCCGGACGCATTGACCATTACGCCCCACTTTCCCGGTGAGGCTCCCCCTGTGTGGACCTCTTCGCTGCATTACATGTCTCCCGGTGTTCTCGTTGACTCGACTGTCCATTTCTTGTGCTCGTCTCGCTTCTTTGGAACCGTTTCTAGTGGCCGACCCCTTGATGCGCAATCTGTGGTTTCCGGCGGAACTTATCTTTTTTTAAATATCATACCTCCCTCGGTTCTTCTGACAGGGGCACTTTGCTGTTCTTCGTTCTCTCTTCTTTTCCCCGTGCTCTCTTTTTATCTTTCCACCCCACCACCCCCTTCCCGCTTACAACTGGCTCCCTTGGTCCAAGCCCAAATGGTCACTCCCCCATTGGGGCTCATTGGGGATCTTTCTCTTTCCAACCGATTCGTATGGGGCGCGTTAAGCACGAACCAATTTGGTCCTTGGTCTTTTTTTTTGGTTTGAGCCCCAGTTTATACTGGTCATACCTTGCACACCTTTGTTTTTTGATGGGTATGTTGCTCCTCAATATCAGTTTTTTTATTTTAGCGTGACTAATCTCCCATGATCGAGTTGGAAGTTTTTCCCCTTGCGCTCCCCATAGAAATTTAATGGGCATGACAGTTCCTACACCCCCTTAGGGTCCATTGCTTCATCCCTTTCTTGACCCACCAAGACCTTTGGTCTATTTCACTCTTTTTAGCCTCGTCCGAATACGGACCTTTCTTAGTCCCGAAGAGTCCCAACCCGGGGTAATTTTTTCTTGCTGTTTTGCTGTGTTGCGGTTTCCTCTCCTCTTTTTTTTGAGTGCGGTATTAAACTTTTTTTTTTGCCCCCCTTTCTATTTCTCAGGAGTTTACTCGCGTGCTCGGAATGGACTGTCCTGGGTTTTTGATTACTGTGTTCCATCACTTTTTTTCTGTTAGTTTCCACTGTTCTTTTTTTTACGGCGTTTTCGTCGATTTGTTTTGATTCCTCAGGTGAACGTTGCCCCTTTGTCCTGGTCGACCGCTTTTCAACCCCCCGTTCATTTGTCGACTCGCTGTGCCAGACCCCCCTAGTTCCAAAAAACCCCTGGTTTTTTTAGATCTGAGACCCTCTATACCTCGCGTCCCTTTGCCGGAAGACCCTTCAGACGTTCGGCATCCCGCCGCAATCTCCTACTTTACTTGACCCTCCTCCCCCCTCCCGTCTCGCCGCCCCCTAACAATCGCCGCTCCTGCGGTTTGACGAACTGAGCCCGTTGTCACTCTTCCGACACACCTTTCCAGGGCGCTTCCCGTTTTGTTCCTTTGTCTTTGTCTCCTTTTCTTTTTCATCCGCGCGCTTGATAGTGAATTTGCCATCCTTTTCGGGGCCTTTTTTTTATGTTGGTTTTAAGTCTGTCCGTTGTTTATTTCCCGTGCGCGTTGTACTGGCCCCTTTTTCCTACCCTTCTTTGTTGTTTTTTGAGCCCCCCTGGCTCGGTCACTGTTCACTCTTTTGGGTGTGTTGACCACCGCGACGGTCAACCATCTGAGTTTTTTTTTGATTTTACTTCCTTCCTTAAGTCGCCTTGCTCGTGACATTAGGGTTTTCTTTTACCGATTTCCATTCTGTAAGTTTTCTCCACTGCAAATTTTGGACCGTGGGTCTGTTTTTCGTTTCAGTGTTTGCAACCCTTCCTCTCGCATTTATTCTCCCCCTTCCTTTTTTTCCCGTATGACGCTTTTTTTCTTCTTCCTTGGAGACACGGTGCCAGTTCCCTTCGTCAGGCCGTCTCGCCCTGTCCTTTTGCGTGTTTTCGGGGAAAATTGCTTCCACTTCTATGAAAAGATCTGCTCTTAGCCTCCGGGCATTGGTATTTGTCTACATTTCCGGGGCAGTATTTTTTTCTAGTTTTTATCCCCCTTACATGGTCTTGACTTATTCTTTCTCTCTGTAAGGATTCCTCAATTCTCCCCAATTTCCACACGCTTTCTTTTCTTTCGAGTTTCTCGTCTTAGTTGAGATTGTTTCTCAAGATTGTTAAGCACCCTCAGAGGGCCGTTTGCCCCCGCCAGTCCTTTTTTTAGGTACGCCTCTTGTCGAGGGTTCGTCGGTGGTTGTAGGTGCAATTGTTTTTAATCGCTCACTTTCCTCCTCCGTTTCAGAGTTGACGAACCCGAGTCACTCGTATGGGGCGATTTTTTCTTTAGGGCAGCTGAATCTCTTAATTCCGTAATTTGTTGCTTGCTCTCCCCCTTTCGAGACTTTTGCTGTCTTTAGATCTCCCAAAAACCTTTACTTTTTCCTTCGCCGCATTGTCCGATAAACGGGACTTTCCGATTTTTGAAGGCTTTCTTTACCTGTTCCCGGAGGTTGGAGTCTTCCTTATCCCCATCCTTATTTCCTCCCCTTTTCCTTCGCT
>Ga0179593_1643549_pt1 | contig 18279 bp, 24 predicted proteins | sample CZODoug2_1_08_16_FD_185931 | JGI IMG/M metagenome (GOLD analysis project Ga0179593, IMG submission 185931) | Vadose zone soil fungal communities from Angelo Coast Range Reserve, California, USA - CZODoug2_1_08_16fungal (PacBio error correction) | ecosystem: Environmental > Terrestrial > Soil >... | reverse complement strand
AGATACCCACCGCAATTCACCTACTTTTGGGTTGGGTGACCTGCCCCCCCCCTAGAGCGATGTTTTTTCTTTCATGTGCAATTACGTTCTTCTAGGACTTTTGGCTTCTTCTCCCCAAAACCTTTTACGTTCCCCTCACCAAATTACAATATTTGCCCACCCTTTTTCACTTCCCTTGTTTTTGGATTTTTTTGGCACGAATCGTGCAAGTCAACCGCCGTCCACTCAGCTTTTCTTTCGCCTGGCGACATGCTCCGCCCGGTGCGTTGCCCCTCGCTTTTGTGAAACCTTTTGTACAGGGGTTTTCTTTCAACACTCCCTCCTACAACTCCCTTCTTCTCCTGACCCCCCCGACACTTTTCATTTGGTGCCCCCCTCCTTTTTATTGTCGAGCTTGATTCTCGATTTTAAGATAATCTATCTAATATGTATCTACAGATTACTTCCCCTACACTCCGCCTGTCCAATTCCCTTGTGATTTCTCACCACACCTCCCAGATAACACGCTCAGTGCGCTCTCTTGTTGCCACTTCCCGCCCCCTTCTCTCAAATGGAGTGGTATACTTCTTTTTGGTCTTGCTTGTCTTATTGCGGGTCTGTACTTTGTCGTTCTTTGGCCCCCTAACTCACCGAAATGCTCCAGTATCCTTTTTCCAACCAATTGGAATTTGGAAGTTTATAATGAAACCATTCTCCCTTTTTTTTCTATGACGAAGTGCCCAGGCCTGCCCCCCCCCGACACTGCGCTTGCCATGATGCTTGTTTGTATTCCTGAACCCCAGTTGCCCCCCTTTGTTGCCAATTTCTGTTATTTTCAGCTTTTTTAATGTGAACTTTCCTCTTTCCATTTATCGTATGCTCTCTGTCCCCATTTCAATTCTTCTCCCGTTGCCCAAATTTTTCTGCTATGTTTCCCTTTTATACTTTCGGTTCTCCCCCCCTTCCAACTGTCCGCCTTTCCTGTTCCCCCAACCTGTCCTTATTAGCAGGTTTCCCCGAAGGGGTTTTTGCAATATACGCTAATTTTTTTTTTGTGTTCTTTGCTTCTCCTAACATCTCTTAAGAAGTCATCTTTTTCGGTGGCTCTTTGGTTTTCCCCCCTTTTTTGCATCCTGAAACTCGAATCTGACTGAATTTTCTCCTTAGTCGTTGAATTAGACCACCAGGATCTTATCCCCTAATCACTAAGTTTCTTTTCCCCTTTAGGCGTGCCAGCCACCCCCCTTAAACTAACCGCTTTGAGGCTCACGCGACCTCTAACCTCCCTGCCACCCTTCCTCCTGTTTGACTTGGAAAGATCGGTTATTCGCTTTCTTACATACTTCGCCCAATTGCCGACCGAAGCGCCCCAGCCCACGCCCCCCGTCATGCTATTGTGATTAGTCTCGAGATTTTCACTTATGACTTCAGACCTTTTACATCAACACTTGGAGTAGTCTCCCCCTTCTCGGATCCCCCCCCCAGTTAGACTTATTAATTGCGCTGTTTTTAAAACTTTGCCCCTCTTCGTTACTACTCGTGTGTTTGTGATAGAGATGGTCTTCAGCACCAACCGTTGAGCCTTTAGCCCCCCAGCGCGTACTTTCATTTTCATCGCTCCCTTTTTTCCCGTCCGCCATTCTTTTAGAGGTGACCTTATTTTATTCCTTCATCGATGCCCCTATTAAAACTCTTCCTCAAAACTAGCATTCGTTGGCGCATATCTCTTCCCCGTTTGGCGTCGGAATTTTTCCCATTTTCCGCCAAAGTCAACTGGCCCAAGGAATAACCAGGTCTTTCCGTGACTCTTCTGTTTTGAGATCGGGAGAGTCCCGCGCTCACAGATGTTGCTTTTCTTGCTTTTCTCCCTTGTAGATTCCTAACTGCCCCTGCTGTCGTTTTGACTCTTCCCCCGCTGTCTCTTCCACCAAGAAAATTAACACAATTTCTTTTTTCCTGGCGAGTTTTTGCTTTCCACCTATGGGTGTAAACCCACCCCCTACTGTCCCAAACTCATCACCGCTGAGAGGAAATCATGTCTCTGCTTAACAAAGAACTACCAAACCCCTCCTTCTTGCCCACCCCCCCCAATTTTCCCCTGCGACTCTCCGAGCACATTGTTGCCCCTTTTCGACGGATGCTTTCTTTTTTACCTTCTCAACTAGCCTCACCAGAATTGACATCAAGCACCCTTTTTTTCCGAAACCTTTGAAAGTTACTAGTCTCACTATTCAGCCGTTTTCAACGTCCTCTTCAAAAAATCCACATTTTCCATCTCTTCCATCGTTAGATCTTTGTTTCAGTCCCTCAACATCATCAAGATATTCAGCTTTTCTTTAAATCTGGTGCAACCACCTTGAATATGATCTTTGGATTTTTCATTATGACTCCTTTACAGTCCAAAATATCTTTCCCCGTTTCCTCCCCCCTATTGTCGTCGTTAAACAACCGCGTGTCAGTCTCAAAACCACAGAAAGAAACCTCCGGCCCGCACAACTCAACCCCCGTGAACAGGCAATTCCACCACAGATTAACATATCCGACTCTCCAAACAGTTGAACAGCTTGCCGGATATGTCCTGTTCCTCTGGCACTGAGCATTCAGACCCTTTTTTTAGCCCGAGTGCACCCCTCCCCCCAAACTTTTTCCGCTTTCGGATATATTCCCACGTCTCTCGAACATTTCCGAGGCAGCGAGCTCATGCAAAAGGAAACTACTCTCCAAGACTAGTTGTCGGGGGAGGGATAGAACTTGTAGCATTTTAGGAGGATTGACTTCCCCTAGTTTGATGAGTTTGACGCATTTTGGGCCCGGGAACAGCAGGGGATTTCCCCCAACCCCTCCCCCCGGGAGAAGCACTTTGCCCGTATGAAGGGCTCCTCAATAACCCCGCGCTGGTGATTAGGTCTTCTTTGAGGTTCCCGGCAGGATCCCCTCCCACACGTCAACCCCAGGGATTACGGCTCCTTGTAAAAAAATTGATCTTGTCCATTATGTCTGCTCACTGGGCAAATGTTGCCCCCGGCCAAAAGAACTCGCGGGCGCCAATAATAGCACTTGATCCCAACAAGAGAGGCGTGGGTGTGGGACCACACAGCTCGGTCGTCAGAGGAGACTTTTCCTGTCTCCTTTTTGCCCCAGCCTCCCGTGGTTTTTTCTATCTATCCATTCAATGAGCCCTCCATAATCTTTTTTTGGAAAGAACACAATAGTAAGAGATTTTTTTTCCCCTTCCCGTCTGGTCTTCGAAAATCTCATTGTAAACAACATATGCATGTTTAGAAGACCAAGGGACAATGAGTCGGTGTGCTTCCCCTAAGATATGTAGCTACTCCATCTGGGTTTCGACTATCTTGAGTGAAGCGGCCAAGGCGGGCAATACACAAACCACTCACCCCCCCCATCACCCGCGTGTGTTATTTCCAGCATGACCATGGGCTAACTAATTTTATCTCCCCTCCCCTATTGTCTTGGGAACACCCACTGGACCAGGCTCCACCATAAAAATCCAACTCATGCTCAATTCTCGACCGCCCGAACCGTCAACCCTTGTATTTGTACCCGCACCAGATGTTCCCGGGGTCGTGTATTCCCGCTCTAAATGGTCGGTCTATATACGAGTGCCCCCCCAATCTCCCGACACGAGTCCGGCCACTTTTAGATGGTTTTTTTTTACCAGCTAACCAATACTACGGCTGTCTTTACGCTGTAGTTTTCCACAACCTACAAGACCACTCCTTATTACCTCTGTTGCCGTGGCGTCTAAATTCTCTATTATCCCTTCTTCGTACTGTCTCCTTCGTGGACTTGTGTTAGTAAGAGTGGTTGTCTCCTTGCTGGCCCTACCCAACACCCTTCTCCAAAGTATATTCCAATAGCGAAACCATTTCACTAGTGAGATGCCTTAAACAACTCTTTTCCTCCTTGCAATTATTGAGAACGTTTGCACCTTGATTGAAACCCCCCCGCAGCATAGTTTTTGTCTAAATCACCAAATCGCACTTTTTGCTTGGCTTTCCGCTCTTTAGGAATGGGGATTTTTGAAGGGACTGAAACCCTGTAAGTTGAGAGCAGTTATTCTCCCAAGCAAACTTTCTTTTTTTTTTAAGTTTTCTACCCAGTGATGACGGCCCTCTCTTGTTTACCCACGTACAAGCGACCTTGCTCACTCCTTTGGCACAATTCCTTATCAGGTTGAACACCTAATGGTGTTGCAACCAAGGAGTTGTTTTCTTTTGTTTTCTTTATCCTCCTCCCTTCACCGGACTTTTATTCATATGTTTCGGTGATTGTTGTTTACCTAGGTCGATCTTTTTCAGATAATCCCCTATTTTCTTAGCCATTGTTCATTACCTGATTTTCTGAATATCTCATCGAAGATCCCCCTGTTTTATTTAGATATTCCTCCACGACACCGCTTGGACGTCTCCTCTCCAACCTCACGAGCCCCTTCCCTCGCTTACTGCTTCGTGGAAACAGCATTCGTTTAGTTCCTTCCTCAGCTCCCCCCCCCATTTACTTGTCCCCCAGCCCACCTCCCCCCCTCTACTGTTTCTTAGGGGTGTCTAGCTGTTGCATCCTTCCGACCTCAGAAGCCCCCCCCTCCCTCCCATAAAGTGCCGTCTTTTTTTTTTAGGTGCAGTCTGCGTACATTGTGGATTAATGGCGCTTTCCTCTATTTTTACCACAAGTGTTTTATGTCCCCCTTATCCCTTTTTTTTTCTCCTGTTGTGCTCGCTTTGTTTCCTTCCACCAGCGCGCATTTCGCTAATGATCCCTTGGTCCGCACGCAACGGCCTTTTTGTCGAGGAATGTTTCCGCTAAGCCGAGATGAACCATCTCGTGCACCCTTTTTCTCAGCACGTATCCTTCTTTTCTTGGCTGCCTTGCACTCTCCTTGTGGCGCGTCTTTGACCTGACATTTGTCACTAGGGATCAAGTTGTAGGAAAGCCGCCCTGCCTCTACCCCAGCCGGGAGCCCCCCTTGCTTCCGTCATGGGGTTAGGCATAGAAGCTTGTCTGGGTTAATTGCCCCCTTGTTCCAGGTTAAAGAGCCAAAGAAAATAGGCAGTTATTTTTGAGGGTTTGAGATGCATGGGTTTTTCTTTGTAAGTGCGCCATCCCCACTGAGTGACAAGGGGCGGGGTGAGGAGCTTTCTTTTTCGCCTGAAACCCAATTTTTTGCCCACCCCAACAACGTCACCACCCGCAAGTCCCTACTCAACGATGTTAGCTTAGAACCCTGACACCAACATACCTTACTTGGCCAAACCCTGTCTACCTTTTGCTATTCTCATTGATCCTCAGTATTTCCTCTTTTTCTTTTACAGTCTAAGATTTTTCTCCCCGAGAAATCCCAAGGAGCCCCCCACCCATGATTAAGCACTCAAAAGGCTTCACGACCCTCCCCCCTTTTTGGCCCAATGACGGCCTCCCCCCCTGGAGGGTCAATAAACCGAGCAAAATTCTTTTGTGTTCAGTGTCATCCCCGGGAAGTCAATAATCTTTCGTGGTTAGATCTTCCATCATGTGCCAAAATTTTTTCAAGGGTGCGATATGGGTCCGAACAATTGGACCAGAGGTCCAATTATTGTTGCCTCCCTTTAATCCGCTTCTTTCGTTACTGAATGACCCCCCACAGGACACCCAGTCAAAACTGGTGTCGGACCCGACCTCAGATTTCACACGAACAAAAGAGTGCCCTCCCCGTTTGGGCCGTGGCTATGGGACCAACGAGATGCAGCAAGCTTCTTTTCTTTTTAGATTGTGCAACCAGTATTCCCCGTGTATGAAGTATCGCGGTAGCCCCCTTGTATCCCCCCCTATTTTAGCAGCCCCATCACCACCTCCTTTCGACTCCTTTTTTTGCTTCTCACCCTCCGTTTTATTCCTTGTACTCCTCTTTTTCTCCGAGGGCAGCTTTTTTTTTTGCCCTGGCCCTCCCCTGTTCGATTCAACCCCACTCCGAGTGCCTCCTTCCCGTCCATCTTTTTTTTTCCTACCAAATCTATTTTCTTTTATGGAGGCGTGATTTTTAGATGAGTGAACTCCCCGGTCCCCCCCACAGGGATTTTTTCCTTAATTCTTGTCAAAAAAATAATTCCAGTGTCCTTCTGTATGTGATACCAGGAGTTCCAGGTAAACCAGCCCCATTTCGTTTTTTCCTTCATTAATATAAGTACCCCATCTTACTTCTTTCTCTTAAAAAACAATTCTTTGGATCGTCATTCAACCTTGTGTATCCTCTTTCTATTTTAATAATCTGTTGTGGTTGATCTCCACCTTCATGAGCGATCCAAAATAAGATTGTGCCCTCCACACATGTAGCAGCTATGTTTTGTCCAATCCCCTCCTTTTCGACATCTGACTTTGTTTCCTGTAAACACAAAATCCCAAGTTTTTAAGCAACTAAGGTTCCACTCTGGCTCCCGGTGGGTACCCAGTCTACTTCAGGCCGTTGTTTGCGGATTTTTGGGAAGCCATTTGCTGTAACACAAAGAAGCGGAAAACCATCTTGTATTTCCGCTAGGACAGGTAAATTCGCTGCGGACTTCTTTGGTTTCCCAACCCTCCGTTAAAGGGCAATAAAATTCTTTGCCCCTCGTCCCCATTTTCTTCTCCTCCTCCCACGAAAAAACGTTGTCATAACCCAATTTATACGCCTCTTCTTTCTTTCTGATTTCTCACGATTATGGTAATACACAGGATTGATCTTCCCACCGTCTCTCCCATCCACATTTTGTAGAATGTTCCCTCGCTCCCGCGTCTCTCAGGTTCCCTTCGTGCAGTAAATATTATCACCAAACTATGCGTAACACTTTGGTTCTTCCTATCCCCGTCCGTATTGACCTTCCCCCCCTTTTTATTGTGACGATGTTTTTTTAGTTACGGATTTTCCTTTTCTCTGTTCTTGTACCCAAACCTCCCCTTAAATTAGCGACGAAATTTTTCTTATTGGAAAGGGACTCACCCTAAAATTATCCCTCGTTTCTATGATAATTTTGCCACCCAGTTTCCAATCCTACCCAGCGAACTTTTTTCTTGATGCAGTTGGATGAACAACCCCCCCTAGAATTTCTCGCCTAAGATTGTTGCCACGGCCTCGCATGGGTCTTTTTCGATTTGGTTGAACATTGCTACCATCGTTTTTGACTTTTCTGTCTTTGTGCATTCTTTCAAGTTTGTTTACAATATTGCTGATCTTTTCTCCGACTTGCGTACCCTGAAACGACCCTTCATGGTTCACAGGCTCCGCATTTACTCCACGGTGTTTCTAAGGCCTATTTTCTGGGTTTATAGCCTCTTTACCTTCTATTTACCTCTACAGGACTCTTATCTTGAGTGGTCCCCTCTGTTTGTCCCCCCTTATCGGGGGATTCATACATAGACTGACTGGGTTAGGGTCGTCCCCGGTAAGTAACGAGTTCACGATACGCTGAGGAAAATTCCCGTAGTTGATTAGAGATTATGGCCCAGCCCCCCTACAACCATGCAAATTTGCTTTTTAGCTCTACGAACCTTCCCCTCGCTAAGCCTTTCCCCTTTACCCCTTTTCTTTCCATAAGTCTTCCATTTTAGCATTGCTCACAATATTCGCCAAACTGAGCCGTATATGCCCACTCCCATTACCCCCCAGAATTCGAGCTGGGGTGCTGAAGCTTGGTCTCCTCCTGTATGTCGAAATTTCACTATCCCAACGATGTTTTGTGAAGGGCCCTTTACTCCCATACGGATGGCTCCCTCAGCTTTAATTGTTTCTATTTTTCACCAAACCCTTGTGTTTTTCTCTTTTTTCCCCACAATTCCAAAGCGCTGACATTCTCCCCGATTATGATCACCTGGTAATACTGCCGTTCACCCCGTCCCCTTCTTTGGCGTTCCCTCTTCCATCGAGGCGATTGCCCCCCCTAAGCAACCACTTCACTGACCCCTATTCGGGGTGTTATTGGCACTTGGCCCTTCTTCTTGAGACATGGCGAATCCTCCTTTGCCCCCCATGGAAATCCCTTTCCAGGTGGCCTGGCGTTTTCTGATTAAGCTCTCGTGCGTTGCGCTCACTCGCGTGTGCGTTTTTTGCGGCCAGTCTACCCCATCAACGGCAACATGTTCCCCGTTCGTGACGATTTCTATCGGGTAGTATTGCCCATAACGTGCCCCCCATTCGGTCCGCTTCTCCCTTTTTCTGATTTCAACCCCTGGTTCACCCCCCCATTACGGTCCCCCCCCGAACCTTTAGTCAGTTCTGACTAACAAAGACCCCCCCAGTTTCCACAATCTCTTATATTCCCCCTGTTCTGTCCCCTCTTCTCCATATCACTTCTTTGTTGCCTGCAGTCTCAGTTTTCTTTTTTCTCTTCGACCCCCCGTGAATCCCCCAAGTGGCTTGCTCTCCCACTTTGCTCCCTGAAGGATTGACTTGACAAATAGCTAAATGCTCTCAGCTATCCTATGTAAAGGCCAATTTCCCCCCCCATGGATTGCAATCGTTTCCCGCCCCCCCCTCTATGGTTAGGTCAATCCCTGATCCAAGTCCTTCCTCAGTGTTAGGCTGTTTTTTGCAACTCCTTTTTAGTTATTCCTGACCCCCCCTTTTTTGGATTTATAGTGACCCTCCCTTTTCCAATCTTCCCATATTTCCTTGTATAGCTTGAGTTACCACACATAAACCCTAAAGTACCGCGCCGGCCACCCCACCCGTTAGAACGGACCTATTATATCCTTCCTACGAACGCACTCTCCCAATAACCGAGTCCTTTCTAATTCTGTTTTTTTTATCCTACCTTGCTCGCAGTGGCTTTTAATGGCAACCCCCCCAAATGGTACTTTTTTTCTTGCGGTATCTTTCCCACAATTTAGAGTTAAATCCAAGACATCGATTAACTTTTGCGGGGGATAGTCAATCCCTTTTCTTTCTGGATTTCTACATTTGCCAATTTTTTCCCCCTCGGTAATGCCTTTCCAACAAGCGATGGTGTCCCTTTGGATTTAGCCCTTGGGTACTCCCCCCCACTTGTGATTTTTGGTCTTCTACGTCCTGAGATGAAAAGGAGTCCTTCTTGAGTGAATGTACCACGTTCAGTTTCCCCCCAATGACTTACATTGTCCTTTTGACACTTGGCAAATTGTAAACTCCCCCCCAAGCATTTCTCGTTCCTCACCATCCCTTTCTTAATTACCCCCCCCCCTCTCCTGTTGCCCCCTTCCACCAAACCCCACTTTTTGGTATTTGGGTGACTCTCTCTCTTTCTCATCCTCGTTTTTGGGCGCTTTACCCAAGCAATTTCTAGTTACTCAAGTCTTTTTTTTTTGCCTCCACAAAATTCCCTATAGGTGCGTTATCACGTGGTTAATATTATTTACTTCCCTCAATGGGACATTTTTCCCCCCAAATTTGACCCTCATCAACCCACTTTTTCCTCTTTAAACGGATTCCCCCATCCCCCATGTGGGGGTGCGTTATCTAATCCTCAATCCAGCCTCACAAGTTTTTATTGAGTCTGTCAGTGAGAATCCTTTTGTAGCCCAGAGCTTGTTGGGGAAACCCCCCCCTTGCTGGTTCTCCAACTAAAATTCTGCCCCTCTCCAATCTTCGTCTTCCTCCCGTCCAAAAAACCCCCAGTGGTTTCCTATAAATCAAAGATTTTCCGTCTTTTTTTTTATTCTTTTAAGGCTAAGCTATCCCTCGAGATACAGTCCACTCGACGGCACCTTGTAGTCTGGTTTACACTTAAAAGACGCTATTATTGCTCAGGTACGCCTCTTTTAAAGAATTATCAAACCCTCGGTGTATTTCCCCTTTGTCGCTTTCGTATATGCCCTTTAGCGTCCTTGCCTTATGGGTTGTTTCTGGTATCTTCTTTTCTGTGCTTTTTCCCCTCCCCTAAAGTCCCCCGGTTTTACCATCGAAGATTTAAAGGGCTTCACTCAAAAATATACATTCATATGAAGATTGACCCGCTTTTGCAAAATCTCCTTTTTCTCTGAATATTTGGCCTTGTCTGAACCCCAGATTTTTTCTGAATGTTTCCAAGGCCATTTTTTTTCAGATTCTTTGCCGTTGAAACTGGTTTTATCCTTTATCCGCGTTTTTTTTTTCCAAAGGAATTCTTGATACAATCTTGATGTTTCTTGATCTGTTCCTTAGTCAAATTGAACAAAAAGCCCCTCCCCCAATAGGGGACCCGGATAGAATAGTATAATTACCACTCCTTTTTTGGAACCGGTACCCAGATGTTGGTCCTTTGTTATAAGCACCACTCTCCCCAGATAGTTATGTTTTTTTGGCCAGTATGGGTGGGTTTCCCCAGTTCTTTGAGCAGCCCCCTCCCAGACTCCTCCGCTTTTTGACCCCTCTGTGGTTGCACCCTATCGAATATCACCACATACCGGTGACGTGTATTTTACCCCCGCTAGCTTTTGAGCTCTCAATTGCGGCAATCGCGAACTCCTCACTGAATCCCTGGGAGTTCCCTTGCCCGTATTACTTTTCGCCCAAAGCCCCAACTTTTCAGTATATGCCCGCCCACGCACCTGATATTTGTGCTGAGGAGGTGTCCTTTTTGTTTTGGGCCTTCCGAAGATTGACCCCTTTTCGGAAGGCAGTCATTTCCCTGTTAGAGCATTACGTTTGACATGAGCGCTTTTCCAAATCTGCTTAAGATTCTCTTTCATCTTTGTTTTTTTTGTCTCCTTTGTCTTCAGCCCATTTCAAAAGACGCTAGAACGCATTTTCCTCGTATCCTTTTTTGGAAGCTCCCCTCTTGCATTTCCTACGGATCGGTGGTGTTCCTTCGGGCAGTTATCGATTGCGCTTCCTCTATGCCATTCCCGCAGGCTGTTTGTTTCTTTTTTTTTCTTTTTGTACTTCCAGTTTTGTTCGGACTATACGCGCCACTTTCCTGGCCCACGGGAATCCTTTCTCGTGGCCTGTGTTTCTTTCGCTAGCGTGAGCTAGTTCTTATTTCCCCTTCTAAGCTCTAGCCTAATTACCCGGCAACGGGGATTCCTTTTGTTGACGATTATTTCTCTTTCCTTTTTTGCTAATGAAAACTAACGGTCCTTTCGGTCGATTCGGATCTTTTTCTCTTCATAATCTTGGAAACACTACCGAAACACCCTCAATATCAATTATTAAATTGTTAGATGCTATACCCCTTTACACCAGACACTCCCTGCCCACCCCCGGTAGCCCCTTTTAAAATATTATGGGGCCTATTAGTAGCAGTCTTTCTCCCTCAAGCTAAGCACCTCCATAAACCTGTTTTCCCCCCCTGGCAGAAGGATGTTTGAAGCATAATATCTAACGCTGATTAATTTTTTCATTCCCCCCATATGGAAGTCCCTCCCATGACGCACCGCCGCCGTTTCCGGAGCCAAAAATGGCGGTGCAGTGTCATCCCCCCCTGCATCAGCCATTCTTGTTAGGCTTTTGCCAACTTGATTTACTTTTTCATAGAGCTGATCTTTTCCATTATTGACGCCGAACCCCCTCCCCTATGTTAGATAATTGAATATTTTTTTGTTTTTTTTTTTTCCCCGAGCAGAAACCTCCAGTATCAAGGTCGTAGCTTCCCTCTCACTAGAATTTAATAGCTCCCTCTCCCCCACAGATTTTTTCCAATCTCCCCCTTTGCTTAGTTATCGTCACCGAGCGTAATGAGAGCAGCTTTGCTTTCCTTTTGAAACCTACCCCCCCCCCTTTACTTTGACTCGCATCTTGGAGATTTTTCTGTCCTCCTCCTTCTCAGTCCTTCGCCTTACACCCGGACATCAATTCTTTGATACACCTTTGCGGGTTTCTTCCCATACAATTTTTTATTTTTTCGATAGAGCTCTTTACTGCCCCTTTTTAGTTTTTGGTACCTCAGTTGGCTTCCCCCCCCTCTACTCGTCCCTGAAATTGATTGTTTCGGCTTCTCCACGCTGGGTGTCTTCTGGAGGGTGTTTCTTCCGCTATGGAAAAGACCACGTCCCCCCCCTTTCGTGAATGCTCCCACCTTAACGTGGTCCACACTGTATTTGAAATTGTCAATTTTGTTACAGCTTGGGTCCGTTCAACTTTATTTCCCCGCCAAACTCTCTTTCCTAGTTTCTTCAACCAAAACAGCATGACTTCTAGTACTTTGCTTGTATCCCTCCTCTCTCCCCTCCGTTTTTTGTGCATACATTTTCACACAGACTCCCTCCCAACCCAATAAGCTTTGTGAAATGTAACACCCCCCAATTTCTGTTTTTTTTACTTTCGTTATATTTCACATTCGAAACTTGGAACATTTGTTGTACTTTGTTTACCCACACATTTTCCCCCCAAATAAGTTGACCCCTGCTTCATTTTTTTCCGTTCGCACTCACTCCCCTTGGTGGTGAAGTGCTTTTATCTCACTTGCACCCCCTTAGTAAACCCTTTTCTTTAAGACGGTTTACAGTTTTTTTTTCCCTTCATTTTTTAGAACTCTTTTTCATCAACCCATTCCTTACCAGGGCAAATAAACTTTTGACTCGCATAAATAAATTCTCTTTATCCCCAAAAAGACCCCCTTTCTTTGCCTTTTTTATCCCCCTCCCCCCCCGACTTGATGTATTCCTAAGCGACGACTATATATTGGGGGTGGGGTTGTTTTTTTTTGTCGTTGGGTGGTTGTTTGGGGGGGGTACTACCTCTCAATACCCCTCTCTTCAGTTAGGCCCTTTTGTACTTCGATTCAATCTAAAAAAGACCCCCAGCTTTGAGGTCTTTGACCAGCAAACGGCTTTTCCTTTTACTCTGTTGGCCCTATTTATCTTCCCTTCCTATCTATCGATTGGATACCGTGTTTACCTTTTTTTCCCTGGTTTTCTTACCTCTTTGTCTTCTCTGGTTTCAACATTCCTCCCACTCAAATTGGAAACTGGCTGAAGATTGCAGGGCGTCCCTTCCCAATATTCTCCCCCAAAATTTGCAAAGGATTTCCCATCTCCAAACCATGACTGAATATCTTTTACGTTTTTTCTATGAACCAAGAGCCTTTCTGCTTGCGCTTGTTGCCTTCCTATTTTTCAGTGTTAATGTGAAACCATGGCTCCTCGTTTTGACGCCTTAGTATTTTTTCCCCCAAGAAAGCCTTCTTTCCCCCCTGTGTCACAAGTAGTTGATCTCCCTTCTCTTTTCGTTCAAACCCTGACAATGAGTTTCCCCAGGCAACAAGACCTCTCTTCCCCCTCTGCTACCCTAATGGTGTTTCCTATCTTAATATGTTTGTTCCTACACATCTTCCCCCTCCTGATTAGTATCTTGCGGTTCTGAGGAGTTGGGTTCCTTGTTTTCCTCAAATCAGAATCCCCCCTCCCCTTCATTGGTGAATTTTTGCCCGTACCCAGGTCCTTACTACCCCTTTTCCCTTTTCTCCCTACTGTCTAACTAAACTCACCGCTTTGATGCTTCTCTTGCTGCCATCTCAGAATGCTTCCTGGATTTTTGCCAAGTCTTGATTCGAATGTATCCTCTCCCTTCTCCCCAGCCACCTCGACTCCAGCTTGCTGCGGGGTGTGTATGGTTTTCCTCTCGGCTCATTGACTGCCCAAGCAACACCAACTCCGTGCCGTTCGTTTCAAGGGCCTGGCGGCTTCCCCCCCCCCAAGGCGCACCCCCCCCCCTTCCTGCGAACACTTTTCGAAGGTGTGCAGACACATATTCTCTCCCCTCCCTCCTCTTGGCTTTGTTGATGTCTTAGGCACCCTCCCCCCAACAAACGCGCAGTATTTTTTTCTTCTGCTTACCTTTGGGAAGCCGGTACTTCAATTATTGTCGTGGTGAAATTCTCCTTCATTTAATTAGCACCATCAGCACCCCCCCCTTAGAGCTAGCTTCGGTTGGCGTTATGTTCCTCTCTCGGCGTCCCCCCTATTAGTCGCCCTCTAACGAATAAGGGCCACGGGAAAATTTCTCAATGGCCTGGTTTCCTGGATGCGCTGCGTGAGTTCCTCCCCAACGGTCGTCTGCTCGTGCTCGGCCCTAGTCCTAAATAAACCAACGGGCTTCTTTTGCTTGAGATTCGATGGTAGCCCTAAGCACCAACCCGCCCCCCCAATTATTTCTCCTGACTTTTTCCTTACCAATAATGGTTTCAACCAGTACCAACCCGAAACCCTATCTTGATAGCAATTGTCATTCTAACAAAGACTTACCCTTCTTTGCAACTTAGGGGTCTCACCTCTCCATTTCTGACCGGGGTATATTAGCAGTCTTCTTTTTCCTTTTTCCGAACCTTTTGTCAAGAGGCCATTGAATTTGAGCAACCTTTTGACCAAGCCTTGCTTGCCTTTTCTCCTTTTACATACTTTTCCCCTGCCCTGTTTCACCAACCTTTGACACTCCTGGCCTTTCCATAGCGCAGCCGCCCCCAGTCTGTTTTTTTTCATCCCCCTGCATCACAAGCCGTCTTTAGGATTTCTGCCGTGTCACAATTTCTCTATGCCACCGCTTTTTTAGACTCTTTTTCCCCTTTTTCCCTTAACATATTGTTTTTAATAATATTTTGTCTTTTTTTTAGTATAGCACCCGAGATCTCCCCGAAAACTACAGCCCCCCACCCAGGCGTCCCCCCACCACCCCAGCAAGTTCCAGATATTCCTCTTTTCATATAAGCCCCTATGCAAAAAGATTATTTCACCGAGGGTTGCAGCTTTCCTTATCACTCGCCCCCTGATGCACTTTTGCGCTTTTCTCTTTCTTTATTGAAACCATTCTACAATTTCTCGTCTGAGGGTTTCAATCTGGCCCTCCATTTTATAGAGTTCAGAAACAATCCGTCTCCCCGCTTGCTTGGGATTCCCCACAATATGCGTTTGTATTTTTTGAGTTTGCATCACCCCCCCCTATTTAAGAGTTTTCTGAATTTATGTTGCCTTGGTCGTTGGATTTTACCCCAACATGGTCTTCTGCTTTCTGAATTTACACATGTTCTTCGTACTCAATAACACCCTCGTGCTTTTCTGGAGGGATTTCGCCCGACTGCCCTTGAGATAAACCTCCTTTCCCCCCAATTGATGTGAATGTAACGTATCGTTCCCCCCTTGTTTCCAACTTCCTTAATTTGCAAATTTTGTTTCCCTGTAAACCATTTATGTCGTCCTAACTTAGCCTCTTCCCCCAAACATCTCCCCTTTTGCCTTCCAAAACAGCTTATTTGTTTTTCTAATTGTCATTTGTACCTCTCTCTCTCCCCTGTTGGTGTTGTTGAGATCCCCCAGCCCCCCCTTTTTGACGCACACAATAAAGCTGTTTGCGGTGCCCCACCCCCATCGAGTCTGTACTCCCAAGTGCAATTTCAATATTTCAATGCTGTTACATTTCCCCACCCCCACCCCTTTGCACGAGCAACCTCTGCATGTGTTGTACACGCTAAATTGAACATGGGTCTGGGAGGCGCCCCCCCCCACCAGCGCCACCCCAGGCGAGGCTCCTGGCGCCTTCATCAGTGCTCGCCCCTCGCTTGTTTTTTTCCAACAACATCTGCTCCCCAGGGGCCACAATTTTTCCCCTTCCAAGATTCTTCGATCCGACCTCCAACCCGGGTATTTTGCCCTCCCCCTCCAAGATTTATCCGATTCTTTAGTTTTATCACTTTCTTTTAAATAGTTTATACCGCTTTGCCCTATCCGAGCGGACGCACGATTTTGTAGGAATTACATCAATCTAAAAGTTTTCGCTGCTGCTCGGCACTCTTTTTTGAACCGCTCTAGACTCTTTGTCTTTCCCATTTTTTCTGGCGAATTGCTATTACGCTGCTCTCTTCTGGCTCTTTCTATTTGGCCTCTTTGGGTAGATTGAGTTTGTGCTGGTCCTCAACCTCCAGCAAAGGCTATTAATCGCGCCACAATCGGGCTGGCCCTTCTTTCATCATGCAAACATATCCTTTCTAGACCAAATTTGCCATTTCTTTCAAAATCCCTGACATGCGCTCCCTCTTTCCCGTTTTTTGTTTCCTTCCCCAAGCTCCCTTTTTTCTCGGTCCCCTGCGAGATGCCAGGAATGGGGATTTTTCAGATTTTGGTTCCCCCCTTTTTGCTAGTCGTGTCCCCTTTTGCTTTATTTTCCCTTCTTCTCCCTTTTGCCTTCGTGATATTTATCTTAGACTTTCCCAAAAAAATTGAAGACTGCCTATTTCCCCCCCTGGATAACCCAATAGCCATTTTCCCCCTAATGGTGTTTGGCAACCCTTCTCCTTTTAGGGAGTTGTTTCTACGAATCCATCTTATTTCCATATATGTTTCTGAGGTGACATTGTGTTTACCCCATGGGATCACTTCATTCCGAAGGATCGACTCCTCTTTGAGTGGTTCATTCGAAACTATCTCAGCCCCTCCGTTTTCGTTTCTTTTCCTTTTACTGGCCAGCCTCCACCCCACGACACCGCCTTTGAGCTCCCGCTTCGGCAATCGAGGCCCAGACACGATCCCTTGTCTTGCCATCTTCTCCTTTTTTGCCGTGTCTCAGCAACCCCCCCCAAAAAAAGGGAGAACGTCACCCACAACAACAAACAACCCTAAAAATGAAACAGCCTCAACCTCCTGTAAATCTTTTTCCTCTTCTGATGCTGATTCGTTGAATCCTGTCTCTACTGCAAGACACATCGCCCATTTCCCGTCGGGTGAGCACCTTTTTCCCATTGCTTTTCGAATTACGCGCCTGGTACTGCGCTTTTTTGGAATTGTGCTAGACCCCATCTCCGATTTTTTCCCTAATACTTTGATCGAGATGGTCTTAACCTTTTTCAACCACTGCGCTACTTCAGTCCTCCTAATGTCAAGTAAGTACTGACGACGGCCCTTTGGAGGGTGTCCTTACTTTTCTTCTTCATAAGCCGAGACGCCCCCCCACCCTTTTCTTCAGCACATCTAGACAAGCTAGATTACCCCCCGTTTGGGTTCATCTCCTTAGGTCCTTTTGTGTCCTTTTAGCAGACATTTGAGACCCCCAAGTTTTCCCAAGCAACGGTTCCCTTGCCACTGTGCGTGCTATCGTGCTCTCCTCCTCCGAGTTTTCCCCCTGTTTTTGGCTTGCCAGTTCCGCCAAACTGCCATTACTGCTTGACGATTAACTCCCGGGTGCTAATGCCCCCGATTTCCTGAGATTTTTTCTGCTGATTTCGGATTTTACCAACAAATGGTCTTTTTCCACCAAACCCCCCCCTTCCTGCCACCAAGCTACCCTCCTTTCTAGTAATAAGATGTTCCTGCCAATCACCAGCCCCCCTTTTCTTCTATGCCACCCCCTCTTCTCCCCATGATACCTACTATCCCCCTTTTTTCCCCCCCTATGTCGGTTCTTTCCTTTACCGAAGCTAATTCAACTCTCCCCACGAGTTTCTCCCCTTGAAAAGAAGGTTCTTCCCTTTGCACGATTACCGGCTCGTTAACCCCGTTCCAGTAAAATATGGCCCCCCCTGAATTTTTTCCCATTTTTTTTCGCAAAGTTTCAAATTTTGTCTAGTTGGTAATTACCCAAAAACTTTCCTCAAGTATCACTACAGTGTTTTCTTTCCAAATCCTGGGTTTTACCCTCTGATTGAACCCTCTGGGCGTTTTTTCATATGACCTGCATCAATCACATTTCCTAATTTTTTTTCTGTTTTTTTAGGAACCTCCCGATGAACGACAAACGTACCCCCCGCTGCAACCCCACACCCAACGGTGACCCCCATACGAATTTCCTCACGCCACCCTCCTTTTGACCCATCCGAGGTTTTGCTTTCAATTCCCCGAGTCCGCTCAAGTCTTTCGCGCACGGTGTGCTTTTTTCAAATTACCCAAAATTTCTTGGCGTCGCTTCGTAGTATTTGCAAATGGAGATTCGACAATAGCGTATACCAGCTACAAGATCTCTCTCAAAATGTTTTCCTTCCAAATACAGTTGCTTTTTTTTCCTTGTCGGATGCTGACTTTTCAGGGGGGGTACACCCTCCACCCCTATTTATAGCGTGGTGAACAGATCTGCCCTGTACCAAAAAAGACCTGTTGGATTTTCCCCCAAACGGCCCGTCTGGGTTCTACGCAACTTTTTAGCCGTCTGGCGTAATAACATCCCCCCCCTCTGATTTGATTTTCTGGCTCTTTTTCACAGCTTTCTTCGGAAAAGACACGTCCAAACCTTTTCTGAAGGTAGGATACGTTTGAAAAATTCGGGGGACAATTATTTCCACTTGCCACTGGGGGGGAAAGGAACACCTCAGTTCTCTCGTTACTACCCACTTCTCCTGGCCCTTTCTCTAAACTGGAAGATGGGTTTGTTTGACCAAAATCCAGGTGGAGGAAGTGTTTTTG
>Ga0179593_1496913_pt1 | contig 18279 bp, 19 predicted proteins | sample CZODoug2_1_08_16_FD_185931 | JGI IMG/M metagenome (GOLD analysis project Ga0179593, IMG submission 185931) | Vadose zone soil fungal communities from Angelo Coast Range Reserve, California, USA - CZODoug2_1_08_16fungal (PacBio error correction) | ecosystem: Environmental > Terrestrial > Soil >... | reverse complement strand
TGTAGTAGCTCCCATTCTTTGCGACCAGCAGCATGCTTCGTTGTTCTTTCTTCCTGGCCTTTGCGATGCCACCATCCTGGCGAGTCTCAGGGTCTGCTTGGACCGGGACTGTTCCTCACCCAATGCTTGAGAGTTCCCTCCTAACTCTCAATAGACCTAGCAGAGGTCGCAACAATTTTTTTTTTTTCGTTCCCTTTTGTGTTTTGTATGAGCCGAGTATAACAAATATCCTTTATACACAGTTCGAAGATGGCTGGGATCTTCAAGCCCTTCTCCCCCTCCCAGTGGGTTCTCTGCTCAAAGTGCGTTCGGTCAGATGGGCTATGTATGGATCCTTCCGACGAGACTCTTTCAACTCGGGCATATTCTATACCTTCGGCCCCCCCTTGCACATGATACAAGAAGCCAGAACCCCCTATGCAGTCCTGACAAGTAAGACAGGGGCGATCTCTCCTGGATCCACTCCCCGTCCTCTTTTTTTGCGTTTTTCGAGGGCATTACATCGAACGGCGGGCGGCCGAGACGTCCACCTCAGACCTGAAGGAGAAACCCCCCCCCAGTTGCCCTTCACAGTGGTAAGTGGACACCACCCCCCCCAGCACTTTCCCTCCCCTTTTTGCCGGGTTGAGCTCCCAGTCGTACTCCAAGTACCTTATGTCCCTGCAAGGGGGCGAAGGCCGCGTCTTTATTCCCTCCTGTAGTCTCCTTGCACCTTCCTATTTCTGCACGGTGGATGTATTTGGTAATGTTCGCGGTGAGTGCAGTGTCCCCCCCTTCAATTCCCTTTTCTGCTATCACTCAAGGAGGCCCACCTTTTGCGATTTCCTTTTAACCCCCTTCTCCTCTGAAGCCCAAATGTCTTTTGTACACCCGTTGAAGGACCCGGTACCCAAAGACGGTTTAGCGGACTCTCTTTCTAGAAGTGCCCTTCGGCTGTGTCCACTCCTACATTTACCAGAGTTTGGCATAGGTCGGTCCCGTGGACAAAGTGAACACCTGCCTCGGTTATGCTCCTTTTGCGCTACTAGTGTCGCAAGTTTTCCCCCCCTCAGCCTTTCCGATTCGTGCTCCCCTGGCCTTAGGTGCACATTAATTCAACCCACCCCTTTCCCAGAGATAATTATCTCGCCAGGGTGAAAGAGAAGCGCCGCTCTTTCACTTTTTTGCCGCGCGTTCAACATGGCGGCGGATCGTTTCGCCCGCCGTTTCATCGGACTTCCGAGGGATAAGCGTTCCGCTTCCTTTTTCTCGCTCTCCATGGCCCCTACCGCGCGCTAATATCACAATTAGCGCTGGCTGCCTAGATTTGTAACCTTCCAATTTTCCTCCCACCTGCTCGTGAATTTGTTTTCTGTGTCCTTTTGGGAACCTCGTCTGAGCGATGCGCACGAATCCCCCTTCACAATCCGATTGCTGCGGAGCAGTGATGATGAGCTCTTTTTTTTCCCAGCCGAACCTCCATGCGCCTCGTTTTCCGCGTCCGCGCCGAGACAATTTGGACGCGCGGGCGGCCGCCTCCGGCGCCTTAGGATAGAATTTCTTCTTTGCCTTTAGCGTCCTTTCAAGCTCGGTTTTCTTTTTTTTTCACAGACTAAAGAGCGCCCCCCCCCATGACCCCCCCCCCTACTGCGGAGTGAAGTTTGTTTGAGGTTCGGCTTTCGCCCCATCCACCCACCACCCGATGCCACCAGGACACCCCACGTGTTCCCCAGCTTCACCGATCCAACCCCCCCCACATCTGTACTTCCTGAGGATGAGAAGAATGATCTTTCGCACCCTAGTAACGTAGTCAGGCTGGAGTTTCCGAAATGGATTGTTCCCCCCCAGCGATGACGGTTATTCCGGAGGGCATCCATTTATTGCGTTTTTGGAAATCGTAGGGACGAAGTCCAGGACGGGAAACTTCTCGTTTTCCAACCGCGAATGACTTAGGGTGTCTCCCAACGCCAGGAAGTAGCCACCGGAAAGTGCTGAACAAATCTCACCCTCATTTACCCCTTTCCCCATACTGGTAGGACTGAGACAGCTTGGCCGACATTCCCGAGTTTCTAGTGAGTCGACCCTGAAGGCACATCTGGAGGACTTCCCGGACTCCTCGCCCATTGTGACATACGCATGTCGCATCTGGCAAGATTTTAACCTTAATTCGGTTCCTCTTCCGAACCCTCCCGAGAAGACCCCTTTTTCTCTTTTTAAGGTCTTGCTACGGGTCTGTACTGACTCTCACCAAAGCTCCGTTAGGACGATACCCTTTTCGTTTTGTCCCTTTAGGGGCGTTCGTGGTAGAGCAGCGGCCTTCCCCTCCTTCTTTTGGTCGACACCCTCCCTACCAACACTCCCCTCGATCTAATTTCTTGTCTAAGGCGCCTAAGCCACTAAAGCCTCCTTCTTGGCTTGCGCCCGCACCCAAGAATCCTCCACAGAGAACTGCGCCCCTCTTTTCCACCCGCCAACCCCCCCCCCCCCCGTTCTTTCCGACTCGTTTTTTGGCGTTTCAACAGAGCCCCCCGTGCCTTTATACCTCCCTCCCTTGACCATTTCAGTGGTGCTATCCACGTTTAACTTCATTTTTTCCCTTTGTTACTACTGCGTGCGAAGATCTTTACTGCCGGAGATTGTTCGGTCCCCTAGAGAAGACGTCCTGTCCCCCTCTTTGTTTTTCTTTTTGAACCAAACTGGGGGGAGTTCTTTTGCCTCCTCGAAACCTTTCCGACTTGACTTCTCACCTCGTTACCCCTTCAATATCCCCTCGCCGGTTGGACTATTCCCCCGATTTTCTGTTAGAAAATGATAGAGCCGAAGGGCCCCCCCTACCTGAGGCCTAGCAAGTTTAGCCGTTGGGATCTAAAAGCGTTGTTCCATGCCTACCCAAACCGGCAATCGCGACCTCTCTTTTGCGTCTGCCTTAAGCCAGAATTACCTCTTGGCCTCGGCCGGTTCCCTTTTTACGTAACACATTCTAGATGAAAAACAGATTTTTAGTGTATTTTTTCCCTACCCAAATTCGGGGACTTAAAGATTCTTTTCCAGACCACCCTGAGAATCGACCTTTTTTCTTCTTTCCCTTTCGCCCCTGCTCAGTGCGCTTATCTTTCGGGAGTTTGGACCTAAACCAATGTACGGACAGGAGCTTTTTTTCCCCGCATCCCCGTCCCACTCTCTCGCGTTCCTCCCTCTTCGTTTTTTTTTCTTGAGCGTTTTCGGTGACAAACCGCCGGCTTTCCGGATTTCGTTCCAAACCTCCTTCTCTCGAAGCAGCTGATAATAGAACTTACTCCCCTTTGCGTGTTGTATCCTTTCCCCCCCTCCTCGATTTCGGTATTTCGCAGTGAATTGGGACAACCTCCCAACGATTGCGGCTGGATTTTCCCACTCAACTCACTACGGTTTTTGCTACGACTGTATACGTATGAGTTTCCGGCCCAGCGGCCCGGGTTAGCTGGCTTTCGCAGTCCCTGCCTGCGGGTTGCGGTGCTGCTCGTTTGCCCGAGCCAGCAATCAATTGTCGATCCCACCCCCCTTCCCGCTCCTTAGTGCTCGGTTGTCTTACTTTCGCATCCTCATTGGTCGACAGGCTCATCTGATACTGCCCCCCTCGCAGCCGCCTGCTCTCTAAGTAGTTGCAGAAGCCGGATTCCTAATTGGCCTTCGCTCACATCGCCCCGCCCCCGTTTTTGAGCACAAACTCCTGTCGTCCGTTTGAGATGCTTTTTTCCCATCCTGTTTAAAGGAAAACTGAATTTTCCTTCAACCTACCACGCTTCTTCGCACTCCTCCCCCTTTCACCATAGTGTTGATCTGGCCACCTGCAGATGGTCGGCATGAAGTTCTTCCCCCGGTTTTCTTTCCCCCCGGCCTAACTTACTCTAAAAACGTCGTCGCAATCCTCTGGTTGCAGACCAAGCAAATTGGCGCAGTGTCTTCCTATTCCTTTAATCTGGCGAGGCCTCTTTGCCACCCGAGGATTTTATTCTTATGCCCCCCCGGCACCCGCGCTCGCACGTCATTATAAAAGGGATGTTTTGGGTCCTTTTGTTACAACACACGACCTTCTTCTTACCCCCCTTTTTTTCACATGAGCTAGCAACCTAGTGGTTGCCCATTTCCCCAGACGAAACGGGTTAGCGGGCTAATCTTTAGGATATTTTATGCGACTTCCTTAAGCTCCCCCCGAGGTCGAAGGATTCCTTAGAGGCAAAATGCATTGGTCTTGCTATCTGAGGTGGTGTCTAATGGTTTTTTTCCCGAGCTTTCCCTGCTCCAATGCTGTGTTATCCAAGGCGGTCTCCCTAGTTTTTTTATTCCCAGTCCCTAGATGTCCTCGGCAAGTAAGGAGGACAGGCTCTGTGCCTCTGCAGTTTCTCCTTTCAAAAGTCTCCTTTTCATGACTTCGATGTGAGAGTGTTCCTCCTGCGTATCTTCCGCATGGAACTCGTTGAGCCAGAGATTAACTTGAGATCGAGTCGGCGCAGGTAATTATTGAAGCGGACAGAGGCCAAACATACTTTATGTTTCCCCTTCCCTAATCTTTCTCCTACAGCATTTTTAGTTGACCATCCTCCGTGCGGACATAATGATCAGGTCCGTTCCGAGAGGTGCGTTCTAAATTTTTCTTAGCCATCAGGTAGTCGAGGTCGATGTCGCTTTCCCCACGCTGAGGTTTTGGAAGCTTCTTGCCACTCTTAGTTTTTTCGTCCCACGGCCGTTCATCCGCCATCCCTCGAAGATGCGGCCGGTCGTTTGTTTCCAGGCCGCGGTAGGGATGCTCAATTAAGGAACCGACCAATCTCGTGTTCCCCCTCCTTCCTGCATCCCTCATAGTCGACGACGGCTTCTGCCCGCCGTCCACGTTTATCCGGCGCGCTAGTTCGAACCCCCTGGTTGCATGTAGGGTCCGTCTCCCCTGAACCGCGCCATACGAGAGAGGCTACGCAGCCTAGGCGCCTTGCCAGTTTGTTTCGTGTTCCTCGTTTCTTTCCCCGCGGTAAAATAGAAAATTTCCCACTGCCCCCCCCCGTATAAGTAGGATAGAACAATTAGCATTCCGAAGATTTATCGATTTCCCAGACCCATCTGAATATATGATAAGGAATGTTGGAAGTCTCGTCCTTTTTAATGTGTGCTCGAAGAATACTCTGTGCATACCCGCTGGGCGAAGATGAACGGATCTCCTTTCCGTTCGACCTCCCCGGTTGCCAGCGGCTCATTATTCCCCCATTTAGTGAAACGGTCGCTTGCTTCTTCCCTTTCGACCGACAGTGAGTGTTCGGCCAGAGTGGCCTTCATTTGCCAGGCATTTGGCTTCACGCGAGCTCTCAGTCGTTATAGTTTTGAAAACTGCTTTCCCCTAGTCGCGCACACAGGTCGCATATTCCGATCTTGTTCCAAGGCCCCTGGGTCTGCAACCATTTCCCATTCTTTAATGTCCGCTTAGCTTGGCCCCCCTAAGTCTTCCGGTCTTCTCCCCCGCTACGCCCCGTCGTGGGTACCGGTGTCCCTCTCCCTCTCCGGGTCTGAGAGGACGCTTTTTCTTCGTATCCATTTGCCATACTTTTCTTGTTTCCCCCAAACTGTCTGGCGGCATGCCCCCCCGCAGCTCTTTTCACTACTGACAAAGTAGGGCGCTCATGTTCCTGAGCCCCTTTTTGGGGCAAATGTTTCTTCTCTGGCCCCTTCGACTATTGCGGGGACTCTACGATGAGTCAGTACTGGCGTTAGAGATGCGTCTGCGCGCCTGGAGACCCTGCTTTTTTTACTATGTTAAACGTCCCCCCAAGGGGTGACGGGACCCTGGTTTTTCTCCCTTGTCTGAGGGGTGGAGTCAGGGGAATGCGACGTCGAGTTCGATGACCTCTATCCTGCGTTTACTCATCTGCGGAGTACTGTCATATACGACTTCCCCCCCTCGCATTCCTAATTCTGACTGAACTGCTCGTTCTTTTTTCCAGGATTGTCATGTTTCATTTTTCTTCCTTTTCTCATTAAAGAGATTGAGCCCTTCCTATTGTTCGGCCTGCGACCATCCCCAGCTCAGCAAGCCCCCTTTCCTCCTCTCCTTGGTTTTTGGCTCACCACTGGCTTCAGCTTTCTTGACGCCCGTCGGCGGACCTTTTTTCGTTTTGATAAGGTTATCATGATTGTACGCCTCGCATTATGCAAGACCAAAAAAATTCTGGGAATCGCCACAATTGTTTGATATAACTTTTTACCTTTTTCAGTTATTTGATGAGTTCTACGATTTCTCTTGCGGCCAATGCCAGGCCCAGGAGGAAACGTGTCTAGAAAGCGGACCCTATCCCTCCTTGATTTTGGCATCGCAGGACGAGAAACTCTGGCATCTTCCCCCCTTTTTCGCGGTTCCTTTGGCAGTCATGGAGCTACCCCGAGATCTCTCTTGTCCCCTTCTCCTTTGTTGAGGAGTCTCCCGGTGAGTAGAGACAGGATGAGCACCGCATCTCTCTTCTTTCCTTACCGTGAGTTCGTCGCTGGCGTGCCCCTTCTTGCGCTTCCGTCGGATGTCTCGACACGGGTTTCCTCCCTTGATGTATTTCCATGCTCGGTGCCGTTCTTTGAACGCTCATAAAATACCTCGATTCCTCTTTTGAGTTTTCCACAAGGATTTTGCGAGTCAGTTTTTTCTCTTTTGTTGCGTACAATCTGTAGATATGAACAACAAGTTCAATAGGTCGCCTTTCGGGCTGGGGCGTCGGCAAATATCGCCTCCGGTTTGAAGGGGCTCCCCCCCCCCCCTCGTATAGGTCAGATGGGAGGGCTGAGTTTTTGATGTGGTTCTTTTCTAGGGAAGACCTCCCCGCGGGAGACCTGTGGCAGTATTTCGACCCCTCCACCCCCTTAGAACCGCATTTTCCCCCCCTATTCCCACTCGCCGTGCAGTGAAGAAGTACAGAATCTGCTTTCCACTACCCGCCCGGTTCTTGGGGAGAGTGGGCTAGGGCCCTTTCATGGTGGCAGGCGACCTCGCCGTCTTTTTCTTTCGACCCTGAAGGAACACCCCAGTTTTTCATTTGACAAACCTAAGAAGCAGTTGCTTAAGTTCCCTCCTTTTATTGGCAGACCATCGACCTAGTACTTCGGCGGGCTTCGAGTCCGCCACGGCGCGCTCTAGCAGTCGGAAACGCAGACAGTCGTCGCGCGTCCATCCCCTCTTCCCGTAGACGACCCGGGGGGCAGTCTTATTTCATGCCCCCTTGCAGTGTCGGCAAAAGTGGGCCGGGCCTCCATTTCCCCCTTTTGGGGGTCGCAGACGATAGTTTGACAGTTTCGGCCCCTAACTTCGCTGCCTCCCCCTTGGACTTCCCCCGGTAACACACCTCTGGCTCCGAGCGTCGACGGAACGGGAATTACTTTCCCCATGACCTGCTCCAGTGGGCAAGGAGGTGTGTTCCAGCTGAACCCATGCAGACTTGTCTTAGAAACTGTGCGCTCACGAGAGCCAGTTTCAACGCAGACGGCGTCGCAGCCCCCCTTCTTTCTCCAAACAACCACAACGACTTTCCCGAATGGCTTACTAAAACACTGATGTCCATTCATCTTCGCCTCGAGTTCCTATAAGCGTTCTCTGACAGATTGCGACGGTAATCCTCCTCCCTCTTTCCCCTGAGTGTCGAGAACGGCAATCTCGTTCCCTCCTTTTTCCCCATTTTCAGCCGTTCCGCGGCAGTGACTAGTCGAGACCGCCGAGGTCGGCTCATGTCCCCCTTCCTGAGCATTTCGTTTGTTTTCTTTCGCCTCTTCATAGATGCGAAGTTGCTTTCCTTTTTTTTTTTTGGCCTGGTAGAGAAATTCGTCTGAGCGCGTACACCCTCCCTGCGCGCCACAATCAGATGCTGCGGAGCCGCTCACGCTCTTTCCTCCATAAGTCTTAGGGACCCTCATTCCCGACAGCCGGTGTTCTACGCGCGCCTCCGTAGAGAAACGTGGCTTCCGCCTACGATCTTCGACTTCAGGATCGACTTTTCTGTTTCCCTTTGTTGCGATAGGCAGATGGTAGGAAGGAAAACCCTACGACTCCCCTCTATTAAACTGATCTCGTCTTTTCTGGTAAGTGTTAGGTGCTGGCGTGGACATGTCACCCCCTCCCCCCCCTCTTCTTAGCTAACAGCGTGTTCCAGAGCTCACCGAACCTGCTACCCGAAGAAGATTCCTTCAAATACTTCCCCGGTACGTGAAGCTTCCCAGTGGAGCGCCGACGTGTCTTCAACCCCCAGAGATTCGAGAGAGAGATTCCTTGTCTATTCGTCCCCCTTGTCCTTGGTAGTCCCCCCCCCTCTTTCTTGACAGGAAGTTCAAGCCTGCGCCGACCGTCCCACTTCACTTGTCATATAGGGTAGCCCCCCCCTTTATTTTGCCTAAATAAAGCAAAGTGATACCCCTCCCCTCCTCGGACCCCCCGGGAAGGGGATCCAGCTGCTCTGCCTCCCTTTTCACGATCTTAGAGCCCCCTCTTCCTTTTCCCGATTCTAAGCGAAGGCACAGAAGCTGTTAATGAGAATCCCTCCTGGATCACATACGATGAGGCCCTCTGGCCCTCTTTTTACTTACCTCCACCTTATGATCGACCGAGAATCCAAGCAGGTCCGTAAGGGTCTTAGTAAGCGCATAAAACCAGTTTCTTCCGTCGTAGGCTTCCCCCTTCTTTGTCCCCCTGTTGCAACAACCTTCTTTGGAAGTTGCCCCAGTGGTAGAGCAGCTGCCCCCCCGATTTTTTTTCCCGATCCCCGACCCTACAACCATAAAATTGCTATGACTTAGCGGCTGATCCTTCCCCCTTCGGAAATTTTCTGACAATTAAATGATCATTCTGCAAGCACCCGAACTTAATGCGACGCAGAGCCCACTGCGCCCCCTTGTTGCCCAAGGAGGGGTTCTTCACCCTATTTTTAAAGCAAACATTTTTTTCAACTACAATCGTGCGGACCAGCTGCAGGTTTATCCCCCCCTCGAGGGGCCGGGCGTATCCTCGTGAGTGCGATAAGTGTTTCTACCGGACTTTCCTCCAAGATCATTTTTTACTGTCAAATTTCACCCTCGCTCAGACGGACGTCCCCCTATTTTGACTTGGGCGTTGCCTGAATGCGAAATCTGCTTCTCCCCCTGTTTAGGTCCCGGAATCGCCATTTTTCCTGTTTTGCAAGTATTCGCCAGCCTGTCGACCCCCCCCCATCTAGACCCAGCAACCTAGCACTAAGCACGAGGTTCTCTACCATTTATTTTAGTAGGTCACGTGCATTGCTCCCCTTCAACCTGCGAAGGCAATCTTTTGAGCTTCTCCTTCCTCCACTTAATGGGAAGCGGGAAGGTTCCACCCAGTCCTTTTAACAATCAAGATTACTCCCCCCCCCCGACCCCGTAGTGTAACATCTCCTCCCTGCGTGCTTCTCCCTGATGTAAGATGGTAATATTCCCCTTTCCTACGCATTTTTTCGTTTTATCTGATACCCCCCGGACAGTTCTTTCTCTTTCGCCTCTTGATTAGGTCCATATACCCATTTACGGAAAGCCCGGCGTTTTGCGCAGCCCCTTGCCCCTTATTTCCTAAAAAGTTGTTTCTATATTTTGCGGTGGATGCGCCCCCAATATCCCCTCTTATGTTGTTTTTAGAAAACACACAAGAAACCAGCTTCTCTCGCTCAGAGGAAATCGTCATTCCTTCTCAACGGGCCCGTGTTGGAATCAGGTTTTCCCTTTACTCCTGTCGATTCGCCTTTCTGGGACCAGCCTTTGTTGAACCATCTCCCTTTTTTCTTGGTAGATTTACACTTACCTCACACTCCTCTTTCTCGGGGACCTTTCCTCCTCCTTTGTGACACCGACCGAAAAAACTCTTTTGATTTAGTACTGATACGCGCGCTGAAGGCTCTTTGAAGGTTTGTCAGCATATTTTTTCCCGACCCTCAGACCCCATAAAGTTAGATCCACCCACTAGAGTGAATTGTTTTCCTCACGTTTCTGTACACTGTCCGGACTTTCTCCATTGGCGACAGGCATTCTCTCCACGCAACGGAGGAGCCTCTAGGTAGTCTGGTGCAAGCAGACACGGTTTATTCCGCGTGCTCGCTTCGCCGAAAAACCTCTGGGTGTCTCTAGACCCAGCTCGACTGGAGCTTTCTGACGGCACTTCAAGGTCAAAAGGGTTGTCCCCCTTCAAAAGGCGGTACCCCGATGCACGCATTTTTTTATGCCCGCGTCCACCCCAAGGGTCTGACTCCTTTTTGGCCCCTGCAAGTCGGTCCCCTCTCGGTACTTATTAGGCAAATGTTTCTTTCCTCGTAACGCCGAACCTGTTTAGTTGTAAGTCCTTGCCTGCACAGCAAGTGCGCCGTGGCGCTGAGGCGAATTAATTTCGTTTTCGGCGACCATAGGTCACCCAACGAGGATCAATGTCTGCGCCTTTTGTCTCCCCCCTCACGCTCTAAGCAAATGGGCTTTGGCTGGGGGGCCGTGGGTATGAGAACCCACTCCTTGCTTTTTAAGGCCCTGACCCCATACGCCCACCAGGGTTATGTCAAAATTTCTTTTACCGGAGGACTCTGAGCTTCTTAATTTTTTTATTGATAGGACGAGTTAATCCGTAGAAGAATGATCCTTCTCTCAACGTGGTCCTGCGGTCGCCTGGTTCGTCCTCTTGGCCCCGGTTTTTGTCCTAAATCGATGCCCCTTCCTTTCCCTTCGATAGGTTATCCATGCGGCGTAGAGAATTCACCGATTCTGTGCCGTCGACTCCTTTCCCTTCAGGGCTTTCTATTTAAGCGTAGTGATGCTAGCAGGCAGTCATGTGATCTTCCCGTATGTATCCTCAGTTTGCTTGTTTTTCCCTCTGTTGGGACAAGTAAGGCTACATGTTCCGTTGCAGTTTACAAAGCTCTTAAATTTCCTTTGCACACTTAAGATAGGCTCAGTTGCCTATTGAGAGAGTAAAACAGAGAGGTTCCACCCCCCCCCACCCACCTAAAGTAACGCCACCTCGCGCTGAGGTAGAGAGAGAACGAATTTTTGGACCTCAGGTAGGCTTCCCCACCCTGATCAGGCCTTACCATGAGCATCTTATTCCAATAAGGTTTTCTTTAACTGGTTGTACCTGTTTCACAAGCCGGTATTGTGTCCTATGTTGGGCCAACATGAGTTCAGGGGTGAACTACGCCAGAAAAAAACGGAAAAAGAGAAGATTTTTTTTTACGGCGTGTTTCCCGATTAGCTGACTCTATTCACAGGCCCCCTCTAGCGAAGAGATTACAGCCTAAGAAGGACATGAATAAATTCGACTTTCTTGTCCTTTTTAGGCTAGTACGCAGATTTTTTTTCCTTTCCCCTTTTTCTAAGCGGATCTCCGCCGTTTAGAACTAGTTTCGAACCCGTAGAATGTCTTGGCCCTGCTGTCCCTTTAAGCCCCATTCGCCCCCCTCCTAGAATAGCGCTCTTGCTCCCACCCACTCTTGCGTCGAGACTGCCGCATCCGCCTTCCTCTCATGACTAATGGTCCCCCTTCCCAGTTCCCCCGCGGAACACCTTCTCCACCCCCTCCCCATGGCGAGGGAAGGTGCAGACCGCGTGCATTCTAAGGGAATGAGGCTCCTTTCGAGCCCCTTTACGGGTCTTCGTATACCTGGCGCGGAAACGTCGGCCGAGGCAGTCCTATCAGGCCTCGAAGTCTTTCTTCCGTCCCATCGACCGCCCTTTATTAACTCTCGCGAAGGAGCCAGCTCGTTTCGCAACGTTTCCTCTTTTCCGCGAGGAGACTCCTCTGACTGTTTCTACGCGCCGGTCCTCCTTCCGAACGAAGGGTCTGGCTTCAGCAAGCGAGCCTTTTCCTTCCGTTGTGAATGGAACCCTTTTGCCACCTCTTTCTGAACCGCAACCGTTTTTCATAACATCCTTCACCTTTGTAAAGGAAACTGGGCAACATTCCCCCTGTTTTGAGATGTTAAGCTTTCTTTTGACAGCCAAAGTCCTGCCTTTCCCTGCGCCGCCCGCCACCAGTCTGTGGACCGGTTTTTCCAAGTTTTTTCCCATTCTCCGACAGGGTCGGTTCGCTCTTCGTTTTTCCAGATCGTCTTTTCTCGTCGATTGCCCCTACTCTAGTGTAGACCGAGGCCACAGGTTAAGTACCTGAACAGTAAAAGAGCCCCATTACACCAACCGCCTTCGGGGCGACTCCCTGGCTTTTTAACTGACTGACTCCGTAGGTTTCCGTCCAACCGAAGTGTATAGAGGACTTTCGCCGTTTCGGGACTCCTACGAGCCGTTCAGTAATTTGCTTCTGAGGGCTTTCGCTAAAAAGAGAAGTTTTTCCTGGAGTCAACTGCGTGCTGTTTGCCACGGACCAATGGTTAAGGGCCACTTGGGGGGCCTATTAGGGTATGCATGGTGGGATATTGAAAGTTTTCTGCTGAGATGCAGCCCATCTCGATCTTATTGAAATCCCAGATGCAGAGAAAATAACACTCTGTTCCTAGTTTATATTATAAGAGAAACTCTTTCATTAGTAGCTCAAGAAGGGTATTATTGCTGTATTTCATTCCTTGTGCTCCTTTTCCTTGTCTAATAATGGAAGAGGTCCTCTTTCCCGCGGAGAAGTACTTCTCACCACAGGCAGTCTCCTTCCCCTTGACGCCCCAGGTTCGTTGGAGTTTTGGAGCAGGCCACGTACCCCCCTTATGGCGTGATATTTTTGCCTCAGAACGTACGGTTTTGATCCCTTTCTTGGGAAGTTTTTCTACCCTTTGTATACGAGCGCAAAAATACTTCAACTGGTCCGCAAAAAATAACTGTGTTGAACCCCTTCTCCCCCCAGTTATCCTCCTTCAGTTATTCTTTGAGTTCTTTTGTTTTTTTTTCCCTGGCCCAGTGAGGAAACATTTTGGCTAGAAATCCACACGAGACTACGCCCCCCCCGTTTATGACGAATCCTGCAGGCGCGAAATCTTTGATACCCCTTCCGCGATGGCCTGCGTCGCATCTTTTCTACTCCCTCTCTACTTTCGCCTAATCCTCTGTGAGAGATCGGTGTAGTAGCTCCTGCGCCTCTTCCCTCTCGTCTTCTTACTTCCTTCTTTCCCGCGACTGGCGATGCCAATTTTCATTAGCGTCGCGTTTCTCGCTTTTCTTTGACTGTATTGTTGCAAAAACAATGCTCGCTGATTCTTTCTCCACAACCGCTCATAACTGTACGCGTCTACTTTTACAATTTTTTTTTTTTTTTTTCGGACCGCAATGTTGGTGAATTTTGTCTTCGCGTTTTCCCTTTCTATGACCAAAAATGATCCACGCCCCCCGAGTTTCGCCGACGGGCTGGGCCTTCTTACCTCCTGCCTCCTTTTGAAGCATGCTCCCCAAGTCTTTTTAGCTGTGAGGGCTGCTCGTGGTTATGGTCGCATTTTTCAGTTCGCGTACGACAATCGTTCTTGGATCCCCCCGAGGAAAAAGGGACACCTTTCCCATGATCCCCCCCCCCCCCCGATGCCTGAAAGAAGACGTTTTTTTACCTTCTTCCCCCCCCCCAGGCGATGAGAAGCGAACCCTTCTGAACTAACCTTTTGTTTATAGAGGGAATATCGCAGGGGCAGCTCGCAGTATTCTCTCCTCCACCCCCGAAGGGAAAAATTGAAGTAGTCCCCCAAGTTTTTTGCTACCCCTTTCTTCCCCCTAAGGGTCTTGCAGAAGGCCATGAGCAGGGTCCCTGACTTCCTTACGTACCTTTCTTTTTCTTTACCCAGAATCGGCGAAGGCCAGAGAGACCCCTCGGCCCCCCGCCTTGTAGCGCAGGCCAAGTGGCCGACGTCGTAGTTCCTTTCCGGTGATCCAGTGTACGTGCCATAAGGGCCGTTTTTTCGCCTTCCCTTAGGCCAAGGGGCTTTTCTGGTTTAACACAACCCGACGGACAGCGGCAGCACCTACCGGGCGGCCTTTTTTCCCGTGAAGGACCCGGTAAACCCCCAAGACTTTGCTTTAGCTTTTCCTCCGCGAACTCCTGTGGGATGATCCCCTCCACATGCTCACCAGTCTTTTCCCTGGATTCAGAGGGGCCGTGGGACAAGTCCCTTATCTTTCCTTGTTTTCCTCGGGAATAATTAGTCACTTCAACGCTATGATCTTGCTGAGTCTCTCCTCCCCCTTCTCCCGGATCGGGAACATGAAGTTTTCTTCGACCCCCTCCCCTGTCCCACTCATAACCAAATTTCTCTCGTCCCTTAGAGGCCCTTTAGACCGTTTCGATCAGCGACGATTGAGAACCGACGAGACTCCGTTCTCACTTCTACGAGGGGCCCCCATCTAACTTCCCCCCTCACGTGACGCCAACCTTACCAGATCTCTTGCCAGAGGATCCTCAACGTGTCCTCCACCCCAACCGTTCTCGCGGATGCTAGTAGTGGACCTCTCCTTTGAGAAAGGGTAATCGTTAATTCCCTTTCAATCACCATCGCCCTCCGATGGCTGCGTTCCGCTCTTCGACCCTCCCTTCCTTTATTTCTCCCTCATTCCCCCAGTTCAGGTACCCCTCCCCCCCTTTTTTCCTCCCCTCCCCACCGGGCCGAGGATTAAGAATGTCTTGGCAAAGACCCCCACCTAGGATGCCTCGGAAGTTTCTTATCAGACTCCACTTTTAACCCCTCGACCAGAGTAAACTATTAGTTAAGGAACCGCCGAGCATGGTTCCTGAGAGAGGATTCACTTGGGAAGCTTCCCAGGAGGGAACTTGCTATAAGAGGGGCACAGGGAGAGAAGGTTCGTCCGGTTCGGTCGCTAGAAGGTGGACCTTAGAGGTCATCCGGCTGCTGCCGGATTACACGAAGACCGGCGCGCACAATACCGCTTTCTTTTCTTTCCGGCTAAAGGCTATTGATGTTCTCTTTTTTTTTCTTTTTTTTTAAGTGGGCCAATCCCTGACCGAAGCGACCGTTTTTTCAGAGCGCTCTCCTCCGTCCTAGACAGGAGTTCCGTGGTAAGGCTCGGTCTTTCCTCTTCTAAGATAGGCGAGGCCCTTTTTTTTCCGAATGGATGAAGTTTTTTGGCTGCGTCCTTTCCCTCCCTAACCCGGAGATTACGTCGTCTCGGTCATCTTTTATACAGTTCAACGGAGGCCGAAGCAGCCCACGCGACGGCAGGAGATACGCCCTTCCCCCTCCGATTTTAGACCGAGGTTTAGGGAGTATTTTTTTCCCTGGTACTGCTTTTCCCCCCCCGAGCAACTTTTATTTCTACCCCAAAGGGACCCCAGTTTTTCCAAGTACAACATCGTGTTTTTTAGCTCTCTTTCTGAGATTTTTCCCCCTCTGTGAGGCGCCCCCACTGGGGTAGCAGTATCGAAGGAGGTTTGAGACCCCGCCCTCCCTTCAGGTGGAACATATCGCCTAGGATGGAGGAGAGAGTCGCTAGTCTGAAGCATTTAATGCAATTCTTGGTAGTTTTGGTTTCCTTTCTGTCGTTATACCCTCACATCTTCAAGAAGGAGCTCTACTCTTCGGCCTTTTGTTTTCCCTTCCGTGGAATCTTGTTCTGCACCCCCACACTCGTTCCTTTACGTCCAGAAATCCCTACATGGCTTGATGCCCCACTTCTCCCCCCGCCTATTTCCCCTCTCGGGAAGTTGATCACCGGGACTATGTTCTTTTGGACATTCCCTTTTTATCTCCCCTTAAGGGCCCGATGGATTCCCCCTCCGAAGGCACAAAGACATAGGTTAAGAGACTCCCGAATTTTCGCCTTTTTCTTCACGAGGACTCTTTCGCTGGCGGCAATATTTACCTTTTCTCTCCCGGATGGCACCTACTCTCAGTATCGCTTCTAGCCTCCCAAAAGAAGTTTGTCCGATTGATCGCTTCAAACACTTTTTGCCCGAGGCGGCGTAAATTCCTCTCTTCCATCCACCAAAACCCTCTATTCCCGATTTTTCAGAACCCCCGTTTGGTCTATAAATTGTTTGTCACCCACCGTTAGGGTGCCGTTTTTTCCGTTTATCTCCCCCTCGGCCCCACCTTCCTCCTCACCACTTGATCACTGAAAGGATGAGGGTTTACCAGACTCCCAACCCCCCCCCCCAAACCCAAGAATCTTCCTTGCCTCCTGAAAAATACCCCCAATCCCAAAGGGGAGCGTACGAAGGACCGGAATTTTTGAGCCCTCTTTACTTGATTAGGAAAAATGGACCGGACCCTAACAATCTCACTTTACCTCTCCAACACTTCGGATTCCATTCTGGGACTTCGGTCTAAATCTCCACCTTATAGACCACGAAAAGTCCTTCCCCCTCATCCGTTCCTTTCAGACCCAATTTTTTTATTGAAAAGGACACTAACGGACTTCAGCCGACTTTAACGGGGACGGGCGTGAATTCAGATCTTTTTTTCTTGTGTCCCTTTCTGGTTTGGTGTAGTGTCCCCCTCTCCCACTTGAAGTCCCCTATAAAAACTTTCGTGGAGGGAATTTTAAACCTACTCCAAGTAAAGGAAGGGGGGGAGGTTCCCTTCTCTTGGGAATACTCGCGGAGGCGAACTCCCCCCTGACGTTTGGGGGTACGGGCCACAGGAATTGGAAACAAGTAGGAGGGGAAGGGAAAACTCGTTCCCCCTAATAAGAAAGCACTACTCTCCATCTCCTCCCCTCCTTCTCGCTCAGACTTCGTCCAGTTTATCAGAGGGAGGTACTGATTAGAAACCCCAGATTTCGCGCGATGCCTTTCTTATCCTCACAGGAACCCCCACATTGACACACGCTTGCCTACAGAGAGGATTCTCTGCACCCCTACATCGGAAAAGATAGGCAAGAAGTCAGCCGAGGTTGGGAACCTAGGTTAGGCGAACTCGGACTACTTTTTTCACGCAAAACTGAGAGAGCCGAATCATTAAGAAACCCGGGTTCACTCCTTCTTCGTGGAGCACCGTGTGAGCTACAAAGGGTATCGTTCTATGTTTTTTCCCGTCCAAGTTTCATTTCTTTTACCCGGCAACTAGGGCACTCTTTTGAGAGTCCTTCAGTCATTTCATCCCCCCGATTGTTGGTCAGATGGGTCCCTCCATATAGATTAGAAACGACCCAGGAAAGAGAGACTGGACCCCCTTACGTTGTATTTCCGGATGTTTTTTTTTCAGGATACCCCAACTCTTTCTCTTGCCAGATGCGTAGCTTCTCCCCCCTCCCCTTCTAGACTATGAGCTTTCTTCACCCCCACCCGTTTTCCCGTTGATCAGTAGCGACATCTGATTAGCTGATTCTTTTCCTTTCCCCCCTGACGTTCCGGAGGAGTGGACGTCACCCCCGCGCCCCCCTTTCTCCATCCCGTGCTTTTGAGAGCTCCTTTCGCTCGGCTGCTGAAACCTTGGTTCGGCCTTTTTTCGGGAACACATCCTCCCTTTCAATCAGCTTCCGCCCCCCGGGACAGTGTAATCAGGTGACACTCCTCCCCCCCTCTTTTTCTTTTTTCCTTGCGATCTGCGCAGATGCAAAGCGGGACCCCCCCCTGGCTTATCTTACACTTACCTACTAACTCAGTTTTATCTTTCCCTTTCTACGTAGCCAATATCTTTTCCCTTCGAGGCCTTTTCCTATTTCGCAGACTCCATTCCTGCGCAGGTTTGCCGGTGTTCCCGGTTGAACGTTCCGAAAATACATTTTATCCAACCCTTTCCTTCTCGTTGTCTTCTTACCTTCGTCTTTTGGTCGCCATGTTAATCTCCTTCCCAACCGCGAGAGAATTCGTTCCCTTTCGTCCTTCTTTTTAAGTTCGGAGGTAGGACGCAATTCGAGCTTCAGCCCCCCTTTCTGTTTGAGCCCCTCGGGCCAATGTTGATCTTTCTTTCGTTTTCTTGCACAGTTTACACTTACCCTGAGCTGTACACAGGTCTCGCCATTATCCCGAAGGTCCCCCAGGTAGCCTTCGTTTTTTCTGTCCCAGCTGTTCCCCGGCTCTTATTGATAAGTTGCCCGGGCCCACTTTTTTGCTAGGTGAAAACTGCCTCCCCCTTCTTCTTAACCCCCCCCCCCCAAATCCCGGGGGCCGCAGCCACAACATTTTCCCTACCCGGATATGAAGTTCCCTTTCCTTTTTTTTTGAGGAGCAATAGTTTCACCATCGAATTTTTTACCGGATTCCTTTATTGAGCTTTTTCGCTAATTTTAATTTCCAAGCAGGAGGGTTGTATCGTTTTTTTTTGGGACTCTGACCCCCCCCTCCTTTAACTTTCAGACGAAGCCAAAAGAGCTAAAGCAATTTGTTGAACCTTTTACACTCATTTTCTTTTTTCTTTTTCTTTTAAATAAGAAGGA
>Ga0179593_1516191_pt1 | contig 18280 bp, 22 predicted proteins | sample CZODoug2_1_08_16_FD_185931 | JGI IMG/M metagenome (GOLD analysis project Ga0179593, IMG submission 185931) | Vadose zone soil fungal communities from Angelo Coast Range Reserve, California, USA - CZODoug2_1_08_16fungal (PacBio error correction) | ecosystem: Environmental > Terrestrial > Soil >... | reverse complement strand
GATTAAGTCAACATTAGCCTTTCCCACCAGGATCTTTCTACCATCCTCTTTGAATTTCTCTCCCTATTCCCCCCGAGGACCTCACGAGAGGGGCGGCACTAATCGGTCCCACACTTTCTTTTCAGATTTCAAGGGTCATAAACTCCCAGGAAACTTTTTCAGTACTTCTAATTAGCCTTCAAACCTTACGATCAGCTTCAAACTGTTCCTCTGTATCTACGAGGTATCTATTTCGCTGTTTAAATATGTATCTTTCTTTCCTGGGTGGTCTACTGTAATAATTTTCTTAGTTCTCTCTTTGCTCATATGTGCCTCCTTATTTAATCTAATCCCTAGTTATTCTTTTTGCTCCTTTCTTACCTTTTCTTTTTCCGATTTTCTCTAGTTGATTCACTCTTTATCGGTCTTTCTCGTTCCTTTCACCTCTTGTGGGAGTTTTCCTCCCGTCAGTCTAGTTTTTTCGTTTGGCTTTTTTTTTCCGATGATGACTCTCCAGATTTGCCGTTTTTTCCCTTTGTACCTTTGCCATAGCAGTCCCTTCCCGGACGGACCCCTCCTTCGGTTTCTTTTTTCCCCGCGCTTTTTTTTGGGCTATAACATGTCGACGGCTTCTCACTCTTCCTCCCTCCTTTTTAGCTTATCCTTCTTTTCTTCCCGGCGAGTCTTCTTCCTCTTTATCTTTTTCTGACCTGGCGTTTGGCCTCCTCCCTCCCAAAGGTCTCCCCCTTGTCTTCCCCCCTTTTCTTATCTTCCTTTTGATCCAAAGGCCTTTGCGCTCGAACAATGGCAATTGTACCCCATAAGCTGCCAATTCCTTTATGTTTCTTGGGCCTTTACCCCCCCCCCCTTTTATCATCTTCCGACAGCCTTTTTATCAGAATTTCACTCTTTCTCCAAGTTTTTCCATGACTCCCCCGAACTTTCTACCAGGCCCTTGGACTTGCGTCTGCTTTCGAAGCTGTCCTGGTCCGTCCTTTCTCCTTCAGAAACTTAATCGCCCTCCCCCGCCACCTCCCCTTTTCCCTGCGTTTCCCCCCCTCCGCTGGCCCAACCCCTGCGCCTCCTCCCCCCACCGCCTCTTCAGCGACACCTGAGTCTCAAGAATTTTTCTCCATGTAAGAAGACGGTGCGCCATCCCTCAAAGTGTTTCTTTGCCTCAACCCACGTCCTCCTCTCCCCGCGACTCCTTGAGACTCTACTTGATTCCCGATCTTTATCTGTCCTGACTCTTCCCCGAACTCTTGTACCTATTTTTCCAAATCCCTTCGGCTTCCCCCTGCGTGTTTTGGTGTAATAAAGCTCCACGCCACATTCCCCCCGCGTTGCTCAGATCCCTTTTCCCCCAAATCCCTCCATTTTTTTGCTCTTCCCATCCCAATTTTTCCATTTTTTAGGAGTAGAAACCCCTTTCCTCCCCGTCCTTTTCTTTTGATAACCCCCCTCCTCGTTCTCCCCTGCCCTTCGAAATCGGGTCTTCTTTAACGACCCATCAGTAGTGTCACATCCTGCATTCCCGGATTCTTCGTTCGCCCTATCCTTCGTCCTTTGCATTAGGTTGATTGTAGAAACTTCGCTGATATCTTTTCGAGTTTCTCCCCCAATTCTTTGCTTCCTGTTACCGACACTTCCCTTTAAGCCTCAGGGGCCACTTCACCTAAGTTTTTTTTTTTGTTTTTAGAACCGCGTGGTCGGTGTGTTCCATTCCTGCACAGCGCTTCTTTCCAATCCTACTTTTCTATCCTTCCTTCGACGGCTTTTCCTCAAAGAGGGTCTTTTTGTCCCCCCCAGATCCGTGTTTTCTCTTCTGTTTTCCCTCCCTTCTTCCCCTTTTTTCATGCATTCTTTCTGGAGACTCCCCTCTCTTTTTTAGTAGGGTTTAAAGCTTCTATCCTCCCCCGAAGGTAGGATGTTTAACCTTTAGACTCCCCTGTTTTTTTTCATAGTACTTTACACCTTTTAATCACTCAAGAAAGCCTCTTTTCTGTTTTCCTCGAGACGTCGACCGTGAAAGTTTCACGTTGGACTACCTGACTCGTTTTATAACCAGCTCTGGGACCATTTGGCCTCCCCGCGCGTGGTATTTCCTGGTCCAAACGGTACCTATTTCGTTTTTTCCTGGAAGATGTGTCGTCCTTTAATAGTTCTTTCCCAGTTCCCTTTACAAATGTCGATGATGGTAACCCGATACATACTCCCCCTCCCCCTTAATTATACCTTTCTACTTTGGGTTTGCCCTAGTCTTACAGACCCCTTCCTTTATGAAGGAAAAATTGTATGAATTTTCTCCTTACTATTGCCCCTAGTGTCTTCTTTTTCCCTTGGATCTGGCGCCGGTGTTCTTTTTATTCCTTTTGTTAGTTCCCCTGCAGAGAAGGTCTTCCTTTGTTATTGTAATCCCGTAATTGTTGGTTGATTTTCCAGCTCTCCTCTTCCCTCCCCAACCGTTGTTGGCTTCGTAACTTCCCCCCCCGCTTCAACTGGGGCTCCCCATAGAAATTGTGATCCCTCCTGATAACTGGCCAGCCTCCCGCCGCCTTTCCCATTTTTACTCCTCCGAAACGTACGAAGTCCCTGGCTTTCTCTTTTCAGGAGAGAACGGGTCTTTAAGTTGAAGTAGCCCCTCTTCTTCAACCCTCATCTTTTCAAACCCGAATCGGCCTGTCTCCCCCACGAGCTTTTTTTTCTTGGGTCGGCCCGTTCAAACCCCTCTTCTAACCGTTCCCCCCTGGTTAAGTGCTTTTCACGCGCCAAGAATTCTCTTCAAAGCGATTTTTAACACATCTAAGCCTTGGTTCGCTTAGACTTTGTCCCGCGCACTGTGATTCTACTTCTTTTCTGCATCTCACAAATTTCTTCCCCTTTAAAGGTTCCCTGCCCTCCTTCTTATACCCGTTTATCAGGAGTCTTTGATCCTCCCGAAGCCCCCCCTTCTTTCGGCCCCTCCTTCATCTGTCATTCGCTGATCCCAACCGAGGGCTTTTCTAGTAAGGCCTCTCCTTTTGTTGGCCCGGCGATTTTTCTTTTTCTTAAGCGTCGAGTTTCGCCCAGCCCCGTCGGCTTTCATGTCTGGGAATTTTCTTTCCCTCCCCCTCGGGGCTCCGGACACCCGCACTTTTTTTTGGGGGGGGTGGGAGTTCCCCCCCGACTTTTCCCCTCGTTTCATTTTGTTTTCGTCATCATTTCCCTAGTCCATCCTGTTCTAGATCACCACAACCTCTCACTCTTTTAGATCCCCCCTTTTTCGAGTTTTCCCTTCCTCCCTTTCGTGACGATGACTTGGCAGGTGCACCTTTTAGGACCCTTTCACCCTGGTCCTTTTCCCTTTTTGAGCCGAAATTCCCACCCCCTCTCGAACCCCTTTTTTCAACTAGGACCCCACCCCCAAACATGTTTAGTATCCCTTTAATTAATTCTCCTTAACTAGAACACTCTTAGTTGTTATTTTCTTTCAAGTCGTTTTTGGAGATTTTAATGCCGAGAAAAGCCTCTTAGTTTGATCTTCTTCCTTTATAGATGCTTTACCGCAGTTTTTTTATAGGTAGTCTATGCTTCTTCCATATGACTGGGTTTGTAAGAGTCTTCCTTTTTTCCGGTCCTCGACTCTCTTGTTTTCCCGTTTTTTGGAGGTCTCTGGGCTTCTAAGTAGCCCCCTCAATAAGTTAGTCAGCTTCTCCTCGGCCATGTCTTCCCTCCAGGTTCTTTTACGTTTCTTTTTTCCGTTCTCCCTTGGCGTTAGTTTGCTTTCCCCTATGAGAGGGCGATGTCCTTTGTGTTTCGGGTACTTCTTCTTCGCTCGCTCTTCTCCATTGCGGGGGTCAGCTTTTTTTCTGGTCACAACCTGTTAGACTTTCCTTTCTTCGCTCTTCTAGTTCTTCGTTCTTCGGATGTTCCCCCCTTTGTACCTTCCTCCTTAGGATTTCCCCCCAACCCCCCTCCTCCTGAACCTGGGGACTCGGGTTGCGCCCCAATGCCTTGTGTTTACCTATCTCTGTTTTTGTGAGCTCCCGCCCCCCCTCACATCTGCCCCTCGCCAATTCCAAGATAGACCCCTGGTCCCGGCCTCTTTCCCCCGCTGCTTGACCTCTGTGATACCTCCCCAGAACCCTTTTGTCCTACCGGTCCGACTGTTCCCCCGGTTCTTCTTTTTCCCACGGATGACGTAGCTTCCCCCTTTCCGTTAGGCCAAGAATTCCCTAAGAGCCTTTTTCTCTTCGCATGTCCGCCCTCTTTTTTTCCCTTCGCAACGTCCCTCTTTCAAAACACGACAAAGAGCCACCGGAAACCCCTCACACGCGCCGTTCGTCTTTTGAGCTCCCCCTTCACTTATTCACTCTTCTCCATCATTTCCTCCCCGGCAGGCCCATTGAGCATTCCGGCACTCGACCTCTCCTATTCCTCTTGAATCCCTTCTTTTCCTGAGCCCCGGACTTCAACACTCTACGATTACACATCCCCCCAGCCCTCTTCTTCGCCTCGGAAATGAGCGTTCCTCCTCTACCGTCGGTCCGCGCTACCCCCTCCTGAGGGTCCCCCAGCCCTCTCCTCTTCATCGTTTTCTTTTTTTAGCATGCAGGAAGTTTTTGTGGAATAAAGCTCCCCCCCCGTCTTCCTACGTTCTCTTTGGACCACCCCCTCCATTCCCTTGTTTTTTTTCACCCCCCCCCCAGGTGCTTTCGAAAACCGCTGTCGTGGCCTCTTCCATTGTTACCCCTCTCTGTTCGTTTCATAAGTTTTCGTCCCCTGTTTTCTATCCATTTACCCCTAGTCAGGCTTCCCCAAACGGACCTCATATATATTTTTTTTCGAATTATTAGTGCCTCCCTGAGCTTTCTTGATTTTGCAATTTTCCGATAGACAGGGTTGCTTTCGGTATTCCACTTTTCCGGTCAAACAGCACCTCTATGTTTCCCCCTGTTTTTTTTCACTGCCCTGGTGATCACCGCTTTTCAGTGTTATTTCCATCCCCAGCGTGTGCGCCTTCCGAACGGTGGTTCCCGGCCTCTTCCCACATTTTTTTTTCGGCGGTAGTAGGGAATAGGTTGCCTGAAGTTTCCCTATCCGCCGTTTTCCGCTTCAGCTCCCTTCTGAAGACTTTTTTTTTTTGATAAAGTCCCCTTCTTGCAAAGTGAGGAAGTTTCTTGAAGGTCGGATTCATTTTCCTCCTTTGAAATTGCCTCTTGGTTGTCGGTCTCTTTTTTGTCTTCTCCCATGCTTCTCCCGGCGGTTCTCCCTCTTCATAGATATTCCATGCTTCTTACCGACCTTCTTATTGTCCTTCAACCATGGCCTCCCTTGATCCAGTTTCCCGGTGACCCATTTTTTTCCAATCATAGTTTTTACTTTTTTTTTGGGTGGGTGAGACGTGGCTCGCACGCTTTCGGTCCATACGTCTTTTTCTTTCCCTTCATCTGGTAGAAGGGTCCCCCATACCTGTCCTTCCCAGGGTAGCGCATCAAGCAAAACGACAACCCTCTCTTCCCTCTTCTCTTTCGATGTTTTTTGATGTCGAAAATGTGTATTTTCCCCCCTCAGGCTTTTTCCCTGAGGAACCTTCCCCCCTTTGATGGTTCTAATAAACTTTGCACTGCCTTTGGCCCCGTCCCACTTTTTGGAGCCCCCGTTCGGTTTTCCCTATTACTTTTTGTCAAAACTTCTCCTGATCGTTTTTCTCTAATACTCCTTTGGTGTTTGTGAGACTCAAGCCCCTAGAGATATCCCCTTTCGCAGCCGGAGTTCCTTCCACCAGAGGTCGCCCCCAGTTGATTTTTTCCCCTCGCAATGGCTGATGATCCCTAAATCATCCGATCCCCTTTCTTCCCCTCTCCTTGACTCTCAGCCATTTTCGCCCCTCCTCTTAAACAGTCTTTTAGTCCCCCCGGAGTTTTGATTTTTTCTAGGCGCGTTTCCCCCCCTTTGATTTTGTACCCGTCGCCCTTCGCCCGATGTGAAATTTCTTTTTTTTCGACTCTCTAAACTTTCCCGACCCGCAGCAAATGACAAGTTGACGATCTCCCATTGGCGGCCCGCTTTTTCCCTTTAATTCATTTCCTTTTCCCCGTGGTTTCCCCTCCCGAATGTCTTATCCTTTCCGGACGATCGCTTCACCCCGTCTGAGCCCGCCCAGTTCCTCGTTTCTTGAGTCCTTTTTGGCTTCTTTGTCGAGCTCCTCCATGGATTTTCATTTCAGTCGGTGACCCCTTCGCCTCCCTTTATCCTGTTCTCTTTCCTTTTACGGGTATACAGACCCTCCTGCGCCCAACTCCCTTTTTCATCCACTTTCCTTCTTTTCTCCAACAGCGGATGCGGTCGGCAAACCCTCTTCCTTACCTTCTTTACAGCTCAAACTCCCCCTCTTAAAGCCGTCTTTCTTCCTTTCGCAACAAGGCAGTCGTGTCCTTATGGCATTCTTTCTTCACACTTTTCCGTCTCCCCAAGTACCTTTTCCAGTAGTCAGCGTTTTCCCCCTTTGCAAACTTTTTACGGATTCTCTTAGTTTACCTGAGACAGCAATCTCACCCCCCCCCAAAACCCCAACCCCCCCCACAATCTTGAGCCCCAACTTCAAGCCGATGGATTCACTCTTTTCCTCTTTCTAGGCTTTTCCCCGCCCCAACTCGTGGCAATGCCTTTCCTTCCTTATTATTCGGACACCTTCGTTTTTTTTCCCCGGTTTCGAAGATGATTTGAGTCAGTCTACCCCCGATCTTTTTTCAACCTTCCTAAGAACGCTTCCCTCCTCCCCCTTTTTCCCGCTAACGAGACCCCTTTTTTTGAGTTTCACGTATCTGAGAAACGTTCGTCTTTGTTCTTTCTCTTTATTTTTCCCCCCCCCTCTCTAGCATGCCGCTTAGTGCTCTTCTCCGATTTCTGTTTTTACCTCCCCCATAGTCGTTTCTTTTGGCCGGAGCTTTTTAAAGCATAGGTGAATAACATGCTGGTTTCGCTTTCGTCGGCATTTTTTGTTTTGCCCCTTCGACGCTATCCTGAAGTTTCCCCGTTTGATGTTTTTCTTCGATCCTCTTCTAGATATTTCCCCTTTTCCGAGGCAAGACCCCGTTTGAGTTCGGAATGCTCGTGCCTGCCTTTGATTTTCTCCTCGTTTTTGGCGGTGGGCGTTCTTTTGAGTTATGAGGCTTGAACTTACAGATTTCCTCTCTTAGAGTCTTTCTATGAGGTTAGTTGATTCCCTTTCTCTCTGGGCTAATCTTCTTTTTTGGGTCTGTGCCGACCTAGGCCCTGTTTTCTTCTTTTTACTCTTCCCGGAGAGTTTTTATAGTCGGTACTGCGAAAGCGTACCGTCTTGCTTTTTTAACTGGGTCTTGTGCCCTCCTCACTTTTTTTGTTCGGTCTTCCGAATTTTTCTCGATTGAAAGCCAACTCACTTCCATCCCTTTTTTCCGGCCCCATTTCGCCCCCTGTTACCTCGGGACCCAAGCTAAGAGTAGGAGTGAAGTCATATTCTTTACCTTTCACCAGAACCCCTCCAGCTTCTTTTCGCGGTTTTCTCAGGAATCTCTTTTTCACCAAAATGTATGTTTCCTCAAACGCTGCCGCCGTTCTAGCAGTCTTCCTCCTTGCCCTCTTACTTTTGCTCTTTTCGCCTCCCCCCTTCAACGGACGGCATCACTCATGCACGGACATACTCATATAGTAACTTCAATCCATCCTTCTCTTACAAACAGCCCCTGCCTTCTCAGGGGCCCCCGCAAACAAGAGCGTCCCCCTCGGCTCCCAATCGCTCTTGGCAGATCTTGTCCCCTACCCCGCCCACTTTTCTTTTTCCCGCCACCTCCTAGGGCCCTCTCCACCCTGTTAGGCGATTTCACTCCACACTTCCCTTAAACCCTCCTTTCCAACAGATTGGCTTCTTTAGCACCCCCCTCTTCTTACTGTCCAGAGTTGTAACCCCAACGATAGGCCTCCGAACCGTGCTGTTTTTTGCTTCAGCCCTGGTGCCGTTAGTCCCTTGTTCCGCCTTCACAAAATAACTCTTTTTTTTTTTTTCTGCTCCGTTTCCCCGCACACGATGGCCACTAATCAGAACCCCCTAAGGTCCTTAAATGGGTTACCCCCTTCGTTTTTTAAATGTCCCCCTCCCCCCTTGTTCGTCTAACCAGGTTCACTTTACTATTCTTCCCTCCTAAACCCTCTCGGCGAGGAGGTTTGGTAATACTTGATTCGTTCCTTCCAAAACGACGGAAATGTCTTCCTACTGCTGCTTTTTTTTTTCCATCTTCTTCCCCTTGTGCTTTCAGTGGTTCCACCTTTTTCAAACAAGACCCTTCATCCTTGTTTCTCCTGACCCTTCGCTACCTTTTCCTTTCACTTTCGCCTGCCCTCTTTCCTTGTGTCTGGCCCTCCTTCCTACGGTTTCTCCATCCTTGCTGTTTTTCTTCCCCCAACCCCCCTATTAGTAGTAGCATTCCCTCGGTTTTAAGATTCCCCTGCTCCCCGAGGTTTTCCCTTTTTTGCAAATATTTTCCTACTCCTTTTGGGAGGAGTTTCTTTTTTAGAAGGCATCCAAAGCTTCGAACCGTATGAATCTCAGGATTCTGACCTGACCTTGCCCTTTGTAGGTCCTTCCCCCCAGGAGCCACCCGTTTTCCCTGCACATTTTTCCGGATGGTCCCTTTTTTTCCATTTAAGATTTGTAACGGGTTGACACTTTTGGCTGCTCTTCCCCCACTGGCCTTGATTTTCAACAGTTTCCAACCTTCCCCCAGCCCCTGGAGGCGTGGAGGTTCTTTTCTGGGGTCGTTTCATTGTCTTCGTTGTGATCTCCCTCTTTTTTCGTGTTCACCTGGCGACGAATGGGTACAACCTACGATGAACGTTTCTCCCCCCTGGACCTTCTTCCCCGTTACACCTACTTCGGTCCGACTGGTATCCTTTGAATTTACTTCTTAGAACCTTAGCATGTGTAGCGTTCCCCCTATGTTCCTTGTTTGTGACTCACATTTTATTTAGGCTTCCTTTGCGTTTTTTTTTAAGAACCCTTGTGGTCCGGATCATTGCCCTGGTAGTTCACCTTGAGCCTATCCTCTTACTCTTTAGTGATCTATCTCCCCTCCCGTTGTTGTTTCGAGACCTCTATTCTCAGCTTTTTTCAAAAGCTTTCCCCTTCCTGATACCCGCCCCCAAAGCGTCCACACTTTCCAAGCCCTCCTGATGGACCAACTCCTTTATCAATGTTTTTCTAAGAATTTCTCTCCTTTGAATTTAGCATACGAATTCTTACTACTCTTCGGGCCAGCCCCACTATCCCTCTTGAATTTTCTCCTCGAAGTACCTCGAGGTCCAGGCGTCTTTTTTTTTTAAGGTAGTCGGTTTTAAAACCCCCCTTCAGAGTTTTTATTGGAGATCCCCCTCAAGCAGCCAACGCCTCCCCTGGGCGTGTGCTTTGGGTCCGCGAGCTTTTCCCCCGGGCCCCTTTCTTTGGTTCATCTCCCCGATTCTCTTCCTCCTCAGTTGCGACGATCTACCCAAGCTTCCCTCTAGCATTTTTAGCCTTTTTTTTGCGACTTCCCTTCTTCCCTAGAGGCCAAACTGGCTCCCTCCTGTCTTTTCATGCCGAATGTTTTTGAGTATCTTTCCCTCTTTTTTTATATTCTCTGACCTCCAAAGTCCACGCCTTCGCTGTGAAGCAAATGAACGAGCGCGGAGAAGACTTCAACTAGTCACCCAGCACGATTATTTTTTCCCCTTGGCAGAAGTTTTTGCGTTTTCCTTGGTTTTTTTGGTGTTTTGTGGGGGGGGTTTGGGTTTGGGGTTTTGTTGTTTTTTTTTTTTTTTTTGTTGTTTGGGGGTTTTTTTTTGGTGGGTTTTTTGGGGGTTTTTTTGGTTTTTTTTTTGGTTTTTTTTTTTTTTTGGTTTTTTGTTTTTTGGGGGGGGGTGGGGGTTTGGGGGTTTTTTTTGGTCTTTTTTTTTTTTTTCTGTTTTTTTTGGGGTTTTTTTGGTCCCCTTTCTGAGCCCCATGCACTTTAGCTGCTTTCTGGAACTCGGACACCAGCTCCAGCAGTGCATCATCCTCTCATTTGCCCCTCAAAGGATAGTAGTCTTTCAGAATGGTACCCCGCGAAATTTTTTCACATCCCCTTTTGAACGATTGCCGCCCAACCTGATCTTTCCCAGCCCCTTCTCGATCCGTTACTTCCTCCGTAGCCACCCAAGATTCTCTTCAGCTCCCTTTTTAAACCCTCCTAAAGGATTTTTTGATCGACCCTCCTTTAAGGTCATTTCTCCGTTCTGGTTCGTCCTAGGCCCTCCTCCCTGAGAGAGTTTTTCTTCTCGGCCCTTGGTTGAGTTTCACCTCATTTAAATAGACTGGAAAAACCCCCTTGGCGTCTATGGTTATATGCGCTTGCCTTGCGGGTTTCTGTATCCTATTTTTTACTGTTTTTTTTCAAGCCCCTTGGGTAGATGACTGCTGGGGGAGAGGTTTTATGCGTTGACAAATTTTACCCCGTCTTGTTCTCTTTTCTTAGTCTATTGAATTTCCTTTGCGAGACTCCAAGAGGAGTTTTGAGTGGTGTCGTGGATTCTCCGATTGAAGATGTTGTCTAGTGGAGGGTGAGGGGGGCGGGTTTTTTCCTCTTTTTTTTTATGGAGCTTAGGGGTGTTTGGGGGGCTGGATGGTTGTTTTTTTTTTGGTTTTGTGATGTGATTGGGGTGGTGGTTGGTCATTACTTTCGTGTCGTTGTGGGGGGGTTCTGGGGTGTGGGTCTGATGGAGGTCCTTTACCCCCTAATGTGCTGTGATTCGCTTAAATTAGACTCTTTTTTGTTTCCAGTCCTTTGTTGGAGAAATGACCCTTTGAACTCGCTGTTTTGCTGGACCTCTGACCTGGCGGTGTTTCTTACTTTATGGATTAGTGGCCCCTTCTGGCCCATTTTTTATTGACAGCTTGAGACGGCCTCTTGACTCCTGTATCCCGGTGCCGTCTGGTCCCCCCCCCCCCGGCTTTTATTTAATATATGGCCGCCCTACCAATGTTGCTTCCCTTGGGCCTTCTGCCGCGCTGTTCTCGCTTTCTTTTGATTTTTTTTTTCCCCCCACTTGCGTTTCTCGCTTTCTGAGGTCTTTGACCATTTGTTTGAACAAAGGTCTCCCTTGCGTGCCTTATCTTTCCCTTGGTTTCCCGAACCTTGCACCCCCTTTGTTCGCGAATTGATCCCACTATACCACCTCATTCAAAGTCGTCTTTTCCTCGTCCCTTCTCCGTATCCTCCTTTCCAACGATACAGACGTTTCCCCCACAGCGCTGGCCAGGTACCCGGCCTTCCTACAATTTATGTTTTCCGCCCCCCCACGTCTGACTTCCCCCCTACTCCGCCCCTCATTACCGACTTTTCAACCCGGATCAGAAGATTCCTCTCCGTTCCTTCCAAGGCTTCCGGTGCAACCACCTGTTACCCCCCCGCCCCCTATAAGCATCTCACGCACCCGCGACCATTTATTTTTTAAACCACCCGCCCCGTTAGGGGAGCCAAGCACACCCCACCTTTTGACATGGCTCCCCGCTGATCTGAGAGCTTTTGATTTTTCAGCTAACCTCTCCCACGCCCGCAGACCCTTAAGCTCCCGGAAAGCTCCATGTTAACCCCCCTGAGCCTCCCCCCCTCCACCTCTATGAACCCTTCGACTCGCTTATCCCTCCTTTAAAAAAGACCACCTCCTAGAGTTCACCTTCCAGTATCTCTTATCATTCCCTTTCTGGAATCCTTTGTTTAGGACTTCCCTTTTTTTGAGCCACGCCCTGCCTGCCCCATGCCGACGCATTTAAACTCCCAACTCACCTCTTTTCCCGGTTTTTCCGTTCCCCCCCTTAAAGTAAACCCCCATTTTTTTTGAGTCTAACCCTGAGTACCTTTTTTTAACCCAGATAGTTGGCAGCACACCATCATCGGGTTTTTCCCATCCCTTTTTTCAAACTTCCCCTTTTGACTGTCCTTCCTTCGTAATTCTTATCAGGAGTTTCGTTTCTATACCTATTTTCTTCCTTCCCTGGATTTTCTGAGGAGATCGCCTTTATTCGCTTTTTTTTTCTTTCTTTTTTTCGGTCCCTTTCTTTTTTTGGTTCTATTAGTCAAACAGACCCACTCCCCCCCTCTCCTGTGGCCCCTCGAACGGGCGCCTAACCGCGCTGATTCCGTTTCCCCCTTTGAAATTTTTCCCTCCCCGCTCCCGATGCAAGCCGACGGTGGAATGGTTCTTTCACAGATGCCCGCCTTAAAAAAAGCTGGTTGGGCGTTTGTCTTTCCCAGATTCTTCTCCGTGTTGGGGTACTTCTCCGGCGCCTGCAGAAACGGACGCCGCCGGCCCCGGTTCTGCTTTCTTTCCTGCGCGCGGCCTTACCCACGGATGAAGAATCTCGGTCTTACCTCCCCCCCCCGTGCTCGCATTTCTTCCCCGTCCTCCCATCATCGTCCTCCCCCAGGAAAGCCGCGTCCTGGCGGGCTCCGCCGATCTTCTTTTTTTTTTGGAACTTTCTTTTGGAGGAGGATTTGCAACCCTTGCCCTGAGCAAGGTTATCCTTTTAAACCACATCTGTCTCGACCTTCATTTTCCTGGTTGGTCCCTTTTCTTCCTTTTTTTGGTGTTCCCTTTCCTTTTTTTGTGGCCTTTCCCTTCCTATTCCTCCTCACGGGTACAAAATACGATTGTGTCGCGACTAATGCTTGTACTCGTCCCCCGGTATTAGGTCTCGAAAGTTGGTCCCTTTCGGTGGCCCCTTCCGTGGTTGAGTTGCACCGCCGGTCTTTTTTAGATGCGGCTGCCCCTGGATTTCCTTCTGATAATCATCTTTCTTGGGACCCCAATGGAAGAAAACCGCGGTGTGGACGCTGGCCGACCTTCAGATGGCTGCCTTTTTTCGGTCCCGAGTCCGTTGATGCCATGGTATTGATCTATCTCTTTTCCCCCTGTGTTGTTATGATTTCTTCTTCTCCCGATAAGCCTCTCTTTCCCTCCTGAAACCCAAAGCGGCAAGGAATACGCCCCCAGTAGTTCCACACGTTGGCTGGGTTGGGTCCATCCTCGGTTCCCCCCTTTCTCAATGGCTTATGCTAGCAATTTCTTGGACAGCCGTATCAAACCCGTCCGTTCTCCCCCCTCCTTTTTCTTTCGAAGGTACCAGCTGGCTCCTTTTCTCCACGGTCTTTTCTTTCAATTCTTCCCTTTTCCACACGTCGTCGTTAAGTAACCGAGACGTGCCCTCCTTCGCGATCACACCGCTAGAGCCTGGCTCTACCCCGCCCCCCGCCCACTCTCTCCGATGGCTTTGCTCCCGTTTTTTCCCCCCCTATGGGGACAACTTGGCAATCCTTCAAGTGTCTTGTCCGCCGCCCCGACTGTTCTGAATTTTTCTTTTTCACCCCCCCCTTTTCCCCTATGCACGAGGTTTTTGAGCATGTTGGGCTAAGATGAACTTGCGGCCCTTTCCAGCCCGGCTTTCGCTAATTTCATGTGAATGAGACCTAACTGCGGCTTTCCCTTGAGATCGTCCTTCTTATCCGTAACCCCCGCAACGCCCCTTTTTCGATTTCTTGCAGGAGCTTATCCCCATTTTCTGGAATCGACGACGACACTTGTTTTTTCCGGACAAATTTTTTGGATGGTCTGAAAGCTTCGTTTAGTCGAGAGCAACCAGTTGGCGTTTATCGATGTTTCCTTTTGTTCCTGCCAGCGTCCTCGTTCGACAGTGATAGTGCCGTGACCGGGCCTGACGGACACAGGATCTTGTTTTTTGTTTGACCGGTTGAGGTCACCACTTCCTTTGTCAACTCTTTTCTGGTTTTCCCCGCCTGCGTCGACGCTACCTTGTTCCCTTCAATCGTTCCTCGACGCCTTCCTACGCGTCTCTTTAAGATTGGAATTCCCCCCCCGTATTTCGGTGTCCGATGGCCCTCCTCCCTCAGATTTGGTGAAAGTCAGTGCGTCCCCTTTTTTTTACCTAGCTTTTTTAAGCCCTCTCTTTTACGCCATGGTGTGGTAGGTGTCCCCTTTACCTTCTCTCACGTTTCTACAACCTTCGTGATTTTGTCTCTTTGCGTCCTCCTTTTGTTTTGGCGTGGCTCCCCCCCAACATTCAGTCTTTGCTCCCCCTGTACGATGAGTCCGCCTCAGCGCTTTTTGGGACCCCCTTCTCTTTGGGGTAGCCCCTGAGGAGCCCTTTCAGATTCACTTTGAATGCTATCTTTGGTCTTTAAGCGAGTTTTTCTTTGGGGTTGTTTTTTTTTTGGTGTTTGTTTTTTTTTTTTTTTTTTTTCCTTTGTACAGCTTTGGGGTTCTTTCCTAACTGGAATTAGGTTCTTTCAGGGCTGGCGTTTTCTGGCGGCTTGAGTTTCCTGTCTCCCATGCCCTTTCCCTGTAGACCTTGCCAGGATGGGATTGTAATGATAGGCCCGTTCTTCTTGTTTTTCGCTTTTGTTCGTGGCTTAGCGGTTTGCTGGCCTCCCGCTTTTCTTTATGGCCCTTTTTTTTTCTCGGCCCTGCAGGACGGCAGCACTGCAGGCAAGGCGTTTTTCGGTGATCGTGGGGTACGGCGTGGCGGTTCGTCTTGCAAATTGTTTCTTGGTTTTTTCCTATTCCTCCCCGTTTGAGCTTCCTACTTGTTGAGGCGGATGGATCCTGGATTCTGAGCTTCCTTTGACGGTTTTTGGTTTTTCCCGAACCCAAGGGTTCTTTTATGCTTTTGCATCTCTCCGGGCCCTAGCCTCTTTCTTTTGTTTATTGATCCAGGCACTTTGTATCCCTTCTTGGTCCCCCCCCCCCCCTCAAAGTTTCCTTCCAACTCCTGGGCCAAGGCCGAGTCCTGTTGCGGGACTACTGTTCACCTCCTCCGCCCCTATCCTCCCCTCTTCGACCTTCTCGCCCTTCTTAGAATCCTTCCCCTCCGCAAAACAAGTCGTACCTGGACCTCCCGAGCAGCGTCGTCTTTGATCATTCTTTCCCTCATTCAGGTCTCCCGGCCTTTTCATTTCAAGTACCCTGGTGGCCAGCCGGCCATAGACAGCCCTAAGAGCCAGCAACCACGCCCACCACCTTACGTCGCCCCCCCCACAATCCTGATTTCAAGATCTTTCGCCCCCCAAATCAGCGTCAGCCATGGTCCGAACGCTTCATCAAAAATGAGAGCGCCCGGCATGGTTGCTCATTTTTTCCTCCGAACCCCCCACTTAATAAGAGGCCTGCTCCTTCTCCATGTTCTCCCCCCCCGGCCGCCAAACCCGATGCAGACCGCCCCCATCCCCTGAGACGAGTACCTCTTCCGACTGCATCCGTGAGTGGAACCTTCGCCGCATCGACACGACGAGTCCGTTTGTACACCCCGACTAGCTCCCTCTCGACGAACTTTTCTTTCAGGAACTTTCAAATTACGAAGACGTTAGAAGAGTTCCCCCAACTCACGCCAGTTGCCCCCTGCTATTCATTCCTTACACTCTTGCCCCCCAACCCCCCCCCTTTGGGCTTCTTCAACTTCTCCTTTTAAGGGGGTTCAACCCCAGATCGTTAGTCGCAATCTTTCAACCATCATCGGCGAGCCATACACCCGACCATTCTCGAATCTTTCTTTTCCAGCCTCCTTTTTCGTTGGCGTTTGTTCCATAGTGCCTCGTTCCCCACTCCCCTCCCGTGAGAGATCACTATATTTTTCGCTGGTCCTTATTCTTTCTTTCTTTGTCTCTTTTCGCCTTTCCCCGTTCCCAAACACGACCCGTATGTGGCCGGTTTTGGTCACCTGCCTGAGGGAAAGCACTGATATCATTTTATGGTGTCCTTCTTCCCCCGATGGCGCTTTACCCCCTTCCCTCTTCCGACGGTGGTTTTCATTTGGTGTCCCCCGATGGCCCTCTCTTTCAGGGACCCAACTGTTTGTAGGTTCCCCCCAACGTCTTAAGTTGACTGCGAGTTTCTTTTGTTTTTTTCTGATAATTCTCTTTCTCGCTAGGGCCGACCCAGCCGTGGAGGGGGTTTCCCAGGCGCGAGGTACCACAGGAGAAGAATTTCCTCAGTTGGGCCTTTTCCCCACCACTTACTTCGAATTCTTTTTTTTCTTTCGACCTCGAACCCCCCCCCCCCCCCCCGGTCTCGCAACCCCCCCTCCAAGCAGCAGAGTGCTTGATAGCTGTGGTTTCCTTGTCGTTTTCCTTCTACGACCTTTTCTTTAATTCCTTCCGATTGACCGGGGACCCCACATGGACCGGCAAAAAGGCTCACATTGCGCTTCTTTTCGCCAGTGGCTCTGGCGAGATTCTCCTTGTCACGGGCTGCCTCTGGAGACTTGTCCATCGCCGTACCCCCGAAGGCCGGCTCCCTTCATACGGACGCTGGTCTCAGAACTTTTTTTTGTCTTTACCTTTCTCATTTGGGGTCTCGCGCTTGCGTCCACGCAGGGAGCATGCTGGCCCCGAAATTGCATATTGCCTTCTTCTTACCTCCCCTTGCTCTCCCACGTTTTTTTTTTCCCCTTATCTGCCTCTGGCTTTTTGTACCCCACTCTCCGAGCCGGCCCAGTGGGGACTCTATATTTTCTTTGTTGTTGTGAGAGAGCTTTCCGAGTCTTTTTGTTTCCGTTGTTTCCCTTCATTCAAGGAACCCTCCCCCCCTTCCCACCCCACCTTTTTTGCAATCTTCCCACCGCGCAATTAGATCTGCTGCTAGCCAGTCCTCCTCTTCAAGTGCTGCCATCCACACGCCGGCGGCCTTTTCCCCTTCGACCCCTCTCAGTCGAACGGTTTTCTTAGTATTATGTTGTCGATGGCAGGCCGCGCGACCCGGGTGCTTTTTCAAAACGTCGTAGGAGGATTGCACTTACGGGCCACAGCTTAAAACCCCCTCTCTTTTAGCCACGTTTTTCGACTTCCCACTGAACCTTCCCTCTCCGTGCTTGACCGGTGGGGATTTCGAACACAGTGCAAGCCAATTCTAAGTGGAGTCCAGAATTTTCCGATGTTCGGCCCCCCCTCCGCCAATTGCTACTTTCACCACATGAGAGACGCCCGTCCCCGAGGCTTTCATTGAGCGGGTGCGTGATTTCCATTTTCCGGTCCCAGTTAGTCTCCCCAACTTCTTCCCTCCTCCCCCTAATGCCAGCCTCTGAGTCTCTGCTTCCATTTCTCCGTGACCGCTCTATCCCTTTTTACGACCGACCCCTTGCTCGGACCAGATGTTCCCTTTTCAGGATCCCCTTCTCACCGCGGCATCGTAAATGACGCGAACGACCGCTTTGGCACCGGAATCCTTTGCTGGTCTAAGCCTTTTTCAGGAATGCGGTCGAGAGTCCCCTGTCGGAGGTCTTTTCCCTCCCTGCATGGGATTGTACCCTGTGAAAGACCTTTTGCCCGCGGCGCAGTGAAAGTACGTAAACTTTCCCCTGCGGCCCCAGGGCAGTGGTTTTTTTTCTGGTCATGTGGAACCCCAGAGCCTTCCCGCGCGACCCTTCTTTCTTGCTTCCCGCGAGCCGATCCGATAATTAGTCTTCTCCGATAGTAGTCGACTCCCTCATCTTTTCCGAGTAGTTTTTGCCCCGAGGATTCCTCCCCTCCTGTCACGTCGGGAATCAACTGACAACTTCTTATTTCAGTGCGCGCGATCTGTTATCCCCCTTTAAGCCTTTCCTTAGAGCGGGATTCCACCCACCTTCTTTGTTAGACTTTTTTCCGGAGCAGTTAACTCTCCCCAAATGGCGTGAGTTTTTTTTTTACCGTCTATTTCCGTCGGCTGTGGTTCCTTCCGGAGCTTTATTCCAACAGAAGATTCCTTTTGCCCACCTGTTGATGTATTCGTTATTGTGTGTGTGTACCACTTGTCCGTTATTTTGGACTTTCCAGGTTCGACTGAACCGCATCGCATTTCTACTTTCGTCTCCTTGGAAGAGTTGTTTATCGAGTTTCCATGAGATGAGGTTTTTCTTGGCCGGGTCCCCTTTGAGCTCGCGTTGATACCTCCTTGAAGCCTTCTGCCCCGGTTCGGCCATGGAAGCTATGTGGGGCGTTTTTCGTGATAGGCCGGGCGTTTTTTTGCGCATTTGGTTTTTTCTTTGGAGATTTTTTCTCGTACTTTCTTTCGAGACTTCCTTTCTCTGCAGGACGGATTCTGTAGATTTTGGGCGGCTTAGTTTCAAGAGGGGGTATGTGTTCCAAATTTTTTTCTAATGTCTCTATAGCTGGTCGAGCGTTTCTTATAGGCTCTTCTACCGGTTACTGCCGCAGTTCCAGGCTTGGCCTTCGGTGGATCTTAGGGCTAATGTCCTTCTTTCTCAATTTATTTTCCTTCCCTA
>Ga0179593_1731523_pt1 | contig 18281 bp, 29 predicted proteins | sample CZODoug2_1_08_16_FD_185931 | JGI IMG/M metagenome (GOLD analysis project Ga0179593, IMG submission 185931) | Vadose zone soil fungal communities from Angelo Coast Range Reserve, California, USA - CZODoug2_1_08_16fungal (PacBio error correction) | ecosystem: Environmental > Terrestrial > Soil >... | reverse complement strand
CCTCGGTTCGGTTCTCCCTTGACCACCCTGAAAGACAGAGTCCGTCACCAGTGGTGCCACGGTTGGTCCCCATCGGCTTTTTTTCTCCCTTTTTTCCCTCCCGTGGCGCAGTCCTGCTTCTTTTCCGAAGGCGAACTCCCCCATCTGCCGCTGAAGTGAATAGTTGACCCATATCAATTTACGTTCCGGCCAAGCTTTGTCAAATGTGGTTTTCATCCCATGCCGCAGGATCTTTGCGCACCCCTTTGTTCCTTCGTTGCGGATGTGTAACGCCAGACGGGCCGCACTTTCGTTACCCCATGTTTTTATCGAGCATGCAATTCTGCTCCCGTTTGGTTCCTTTTCCCCCTTTTTCTCGGGGATAAGGCTGGAGGTTTCCCAGTGATATTTGGTTCGCTTTCTCTTTACCTTCATGTTTTTTTTGGTTCGTCAGTTAAAGCAATGGATTTTCGGGTGCCGCTTCAAACCCCTTTGTCAAGCGGGGAGGTCTCTGTCCCCCCTCTTTTGTGGACACCTACAGGGCCTGGCTGGAGGTCCTTTTTCAGGTTTTTTCCCCGTGCCGGAGTCCTCATCTTGTTTTTTCCGAATCCTCATGGGCGTATACTTCTTTTCCCCTCTCTTTCCCTTCTGGGGGTCCCGCGCGGGCAAATGAGTGAGGGCGGCTGGGCTTTTTTTTAACGTGCAGCATTAATATGGATTGCTGGCATTCCTCTCCCAACCCCCTGATTGCAAGAACCTCGTTTTTTTCTTTTTCTCTGTGTAAGGAGGGTGTCCCCACGAATGGAACCGTGTGTGCTGGCTGTTTAATCCCCTGAACGTTACCGTCGCGCTGGGACTTTTTTTTTTTTTTGGTCCTTCCGCTGGAGGAGGTTGTAAAGGTTTTTTTGTCTATGTCCCCCGCGGCTCGTCTGTCTTTCTCTTAAAGGAAGACCCACGGGCCAAGGCACTTCAATTTACCGTTTTTTTTTGATCCCCCAGCCCCTCGTCAGCTTTCTACCTGTCCTTTTTTTTCCACCCCCTCTTCTCCCCCCCCTGATGTGGCCGGAAGGCCCTGAGTCCCCAACCCTTTTTTGTCTTTTCACGCGTTTTGGCGTCCCCGCTCAGGCGGGCCTTCCTTTTATTGGCGATCCGGTTTTTTCCGGCCGTCAATGTTTTCTCTTGGCCGGCACTGCCTGGGGCGCCCATCGGGTGTCAGGGCTTTTTTTTTTTTTGACCACAGGTTGAGGCTGTTCCCTCCATCACCCCCCTTGGTTTCCCAAAGGCGGCTTTGTCTTTCGACCGGCACCGCCTTCTTGTATGTTGGGTCGAAGGCGCACGGCGTCCCTGAGCCCCCCTTCCCCAAAAGTTCGTTTATTTGATGCGGTACTCCTTATTTTTTTCCCCACACCAGCAAAGCCGAGTTTCATCCCTGGCCCGGTGTATATCATCCCTTTAAACGGATGCGGGGCTGCACTTTTTTTTTTTTTGGTTGCGCAAGCTGCGTTTGACCCTCTCTCAAACCACCCTTTTGCTTGAAGCTATTTTTCACGCTTTCTTCCTGGGTCTTTTGCGGTTCTTCCCTACAGGGTCTGTGCATATTTTTTTTTCCCCTCCCCCCCCCCGGCAAACGCACATGACCGGACGATGTTCTTTTGTTTTGTCCCGCGCCTTCGGTTTCCCTAGACTCCACGAAAGTTGTGCAAGTGCTCTCCCCCGAAGTCGATGCTTTTTCCCCATGTCCCCCCCCCCCGTTTCCGAAGTAAAACTACTTTTTTTTTCAACGTCCAAACGAGGATTTTTTTTGGAGGGTTCCGATTTATGTCCCTTCCCCAGAAGGCCTTGGTGGCTGGTTTTCCAGTTTTGAAGAATCCCCGTGGCTCCTGGTTTCTGCGGGAAACGTTGTATTGCCCACACGCCTGGTTCTCTTTTCCTCCCGTTTGGGAGGCCATGGTCCTTTTTCCGCCAACCCCCTGGCGCGTCGGTTTTCGGAAGGTGGCCCTCCTACCTGTCCCCCCAACCTTTCTATGTCGAGAACACACAACTTTTTCTTTTTCCCATCGCCTGTGTAGTATTGGCTTGGCTTTTAAAGTAACAACGAAACCATTTTTCCCATGGAAATTCTGTGAGGCTCCAATGTTGGTTCTTTTTTTTTTCCGATATTCCACGCCATGATCCAGATCTTTCACCGTGATTTCCCAGGTTTGTCTTCCCCCTCTTGCGGTATTCTCATCACTTCCAGATCAGTCCACTCCTTTTTTACTTTCCGGAGTACGTTAGCGGCGCTTTTCAAGTTGCTTTCCCCTTTTTCGATGTCCATCACACCACGTGAACCGTAGTCCCTTCTAACCCCGTTTTATTTACCTCCTGGGGACCTTTGCACCACGCGTGTTGACCCGATGCATGCCCCGTCCAATGTGGCAGCCTTCCTTGTACCGTGGGTGCCAATGAAGCGGTACTATCCTGCTTGCGTCCTCTTCCCTTTTGGTTTGGGGGCTTGGCCCTTTGTTTTGTCCTCGAGGAGAGTGTAGTCGTTTTCCCCTTCCCCTTGTTTGGCTGTTTCTTTTCCTTCTTGTGAACGGGATCACCGAACTTTGGGCCACTCGCCGGGCCACGCCTTTTCTTATGCGGGCAAGCCTTTTTTGGTTTTTTTTTATCTTGTGTTTTTTGTTTCCTTTTTTTTTCCTCTCCCTCATTCCAGATCCCGTGGCTTTTGATTGGTGAAAACCCCAGTACCCCCTTTGATCGCTGAAGCATTTGTCCCGACGGGTTTTTGACGCTGATAAGCTGCAGTGGACAAATCTTCTCTTTCTTTCCCCCCTTTTGGGTCCCTCTCCCTGCTCACCTCGATTTTCCCCTTTCCAACGTTTGATGAACACCCCTTTTTTCTTTTTCCTTCCTCCCTTGTTTTTTTTGTTTTTCTGAGAGGCTCCTTCATCCGTTGTTTCCCAGTTCCATCGGTTTTTCTCCCTGTTGACCACCCAAACGTTGAGCAGGCGGCCATCCTTGTTCCCTTCCTGGCTATCAAGGTCCACTTGCCCACAGTCGGTGACAGTCCTTGCTCTACTCCAACTGTCGTCACGAGTAGGTTACTGGTGTTCACCCCCCTGCCCGGGACCTGTTTTCTTCTTTAATGAAGGTTAGTCCCATAACAAAAACTGCCTTAACAAACAACAGTACCCAGTCTTTCCCCACTTTTCTTGCCCCCCTAACTTCCCGTCTCATGTTCCGCGGATCCTGGCCCCACTCGAACCTTCCCCCTTTAGGTTTTTATAACACTGCCAAACCCTATTCCTTCCCACCACCGTACTCCCCCAATTTCCCTGTTGCCGGCCCATGGGCCTTCCTTTATCCCTCGATCCGCCGCCTTTGCCCTTTCTTCGGGCTTGCTTGAACATTTGCTCTGGTGCCATCAACGGCTCCTTGGTCTTACCCTTGGTTCCCCAACCACGTCGTCTCCGTTCTGTCCTTCCTCCCCAAAACCCCCTACGGATACTCGGTTCCTGGTTCCCCCCTTTTTTTTATTGGGGCCGACATTACGCATTTTTTTCTTCCTTTCCCCCACTGATCGGGGACCCGGTTTCCGCCGCATGGCCTCCTCCCTTTGCTTTTCCACAGGATCCTTTTGTGAAGTTTGTTACTTTCACACCTCTGGCGGAACCCTCCAACCCCCGGTTTTCGAGACCTCTTTCTGTGACCGGCTTCGTATTTTTATCGCCCCTCTTCCCCTACTTTGGGATCCCCAACTCTTTTGTAGGGCCATCCTGGTCTTTTCAGTGTTTCCTTTTTTTTTTTCTTTTTTTTCAATCCCAAGTTCATCGCGGACGATTCCTTTCCCCCAAAACCCCTTTGTTTTCTTTTCTAGCATTCCCGCCTTTTGACACCAGTCTTACCTTTCGTCAATAGCCGGAGTTGTTGGTGTCCCTAAACGCGCTCCATGCTCCTCCCCCCCCACCATCAAGGCGCGCCCTTTTTAACCGGTCGCGGTGTTTTTTTGTTTTCCCTTTCCCTTTACAAACCGCTACGGTGAGCCAACCCCTTTTCTTTTTCCCCCACTTCCCTTCTTGTGCACGTTTTCTAAAATTCACCCCTTTTCCGTCTTTTTTTTTCCAAGTTTTTCCCCCCCCCAAAGTCTTTTTCCCCCTTTCTTTAGGTGCTCCCAATGTCCTCTCTTTCCCCTTTCGCCCACCCTCCGGCCTTCACAGACACTTTTTGAGGTTTTTTTTTAGTGATTCTTACCGAAGGCTCTCACATGACCCTAAAGAAACCTCTTCCCCGGTCCCGCGGTTTGTTGCGGAAAACTTGTAAACTGCCCTGGGGCCAAGGGTGCTATATCTGCCCAGATTTGTCCCCTTCCCCTCGAATAGCTCCTCCAATTTGACAAAGTGTGGTTTTTTTCCCCAGCAGTGGCCGCCCGTTTTACCCTTTGCGACACCGTCGTTCCCCCCTGTTGGGTCTGATTTTTCTTCGCGGAAGTTTCTTCGAGTCCGGGACTTTGCTGGTGTTCACGACTTTTTGATAACGCGGTGATTTTTTTATTTTCGTGACCGTACCCTGGCCGTTCCCTTTTTTTTCCCTCTTCAAAAGCCAAGTACTTTGCCTTTTTCGAAATCTCCCCCCCCTCTTCCTGATTGGGATTTTCGTGTCTTGGTCCAAACATGCTCAACCCTCTGTCAGTTTTTTTTCCCCCTGTTTGACACCCCTTTATTCTCTCCCCCCATCCGTCTCCCCTCAGTGACTGTTGAAACCTTCGGGGCCAGTCTTGATCGTGCGCCCCTTCCCCCCAACGGTCAACCACCTTTCTTTTCCGCTCCCAGCGGCGTTCCGAAAAAACGTGCCCTTTTGTACCTTTGCTCCGGCCCCTCCCTCCAATCTTTGTTAAACCACCAAATCCCTTCCACTATTCGGGCATCAAATGCCGCACGTTGAACCCCCTTTCCCGCTCAAGTACTCCCCTTTCTCTTTCCCTTGGGCGGTTTCAGTTACATTTGGGCCACGTGTCACTTTTTTTTCCCCTGATCCCCTGTAGAACACCCACTTCCCATCCTCGCTCGTTGATCCCACCAGTTCGAGTTTGACGGTTTCCATCTGCACGCTCCTCTTGCACATCCATCCAGCCCACAAGGTTCCTTTCAGTTCACCCTCCTCGCCCTCCCCAACACAGTGTTCTGCAGGCCCTCCTTGGTTGGCGGGGCAAAGTTTTAAGGCCCCGGCATCTTGAGTTTCCTGTTCCGTGATAGAAATTCCAAATTAGGCCGCATCAATTCACCCCCCCCCCCACGCGGTCGACTAAACTTAAGAGCATCTCCCCCACTTTCTACCGCAAGTTTTGTCTTCTTTTCCCCAATTTGAGGTGAGGCAGTCGTCCCTTTCCTCCCTTCCCCTCCCCCTTTTATTTCATTGAAAGTTTACCACCGGGCCCTTGCTTGAGGGCTTCCCCCCCTTTTTCTCTCTTGGGATGTTTCTGACGCCAAAAAACCCACTGTCCCCGCAGCCAATATTCATGTCCCCAATTTGAATGGCCTCCCTATGAAATCCCCCCCCTCACCCTTTTCATTCCACCCTTATTCTGGAGAGCGTTGAGGACTGCCCCCTCGATTATAACCCCCACTTTCCTGCCGTTTTTTCTGGGCTGTCTCTGTCAACCTTCCCTTCTCACGCTTGCTGCGCAAAAGATCTTTGTTCCCCAACCCAAAAAATCCCCCCCCATTTGAATCTTTGCTTCACCGGGTGGGCCGTGCTTTACCCTCCAGCGGCAGAAGGGTTGTGCCTGTTTGTCCGGTTTTTTTTTTTCGTCCTCGCCAATTGCGGCTTCTGTGCCCTTCTCGGGGGGCCACGCCCCTGTCCAACGTGCATCCAACGCCGGGGGTTCCCATCGGTGGTGTTTTCAAAAATCCTCCGAGGATCTTCCCCAATTTCCGTTGTTCTTTTCTCTCCTCGTTGAATTTTTAAACAGGGGTTAAGCCGAGGAATTTCCCTGGTCTAATGGTTCCAAGTTCGTCCTTAGTCTTTTTTTGCCCTCGAGTTCCGGGTCAGGGTCAATTGCTCGGCGAACTCCGTCCCCCCCTTGAAATAGGTGTACGTTCCAATTACGCCGGCGCCCCAACCTTGGTAGAAGTTTTTGTCCCCCCATGCGACCTCCCCCACGTTTATAATTAATGATGTTAAACACGCAGAAGGACCTGACCTCCCACCGACGGTTTTTTTTATAGAATCATTCAATCCGCTCTTCTGGTCTAGTTAGATTTTTGTATCTCCTAGGTGCATTCGCTGTTTTGCGGTCTTTTCTTATGCGGTTTCAGTCCCAGACACTTTTCACTGCCGCAGGGCCTCCTCAAACCGCCGCCTCCTTTTCCTTTCCTTTTTGCATGGTTCCAACTTTGGGCCCCCTCTGGCTGGTGGACGTCCCGATTCCTCGACTCAGGGTGGGGTAACGCGACCTTTTCCCCCCTTCTTCTGTTGGCTTTAGTCCTGTTGCGGGGGGCGGCGAGGGCAGTAATTCTTCTGACTTTGTCATCGGCAGCCCCCATTAACTCCCTTTCTCCTTCCGGCTTACTCCTTCCCCCCCCCAACGCGGGGCTGTCCCTCCCCCATTCCTTTTTTTTTTTCGGGGGGCGTTCGTGGGTCGGTTGTGAACCTGCCAGGACCGTGTTCTTTCTGTTACACGCGATGGCCCCCCCGGTGATGTGTTTTCCTCTGGACTTGGATCCTTTTTTCGTCTTTCCTGGTTGTGGGCCAGTTCTTTTTTTTCTCCTTCGGAAGAATGGCATTGTCATGTAAACCGGACAAACCTTCCCCGGCCTCCCGGATACGATTTGATTTTTTCCGTTCTTCTCTTCCTGCTTGTGGATTCCTGATAATTGCCCACACGTTCCTCTCCCCAACCCGGCCAGGTCCTGTTTAAAAACCTGCAACGTTTTCTAATTCCGGCGCTCCAGGGATGGGTTGACCTTGTTTTCTTCGGGGTCACGTCCTCTCCCCGTAACTGGCCGTAATGGTTTCTCTTGGCCTCCTTTTTTTTTTGCTCCATCGGGGTGTTTCGTTTTTCCCAGGGTCTGACCCACCCGTGCGTGTGTACTCTGTTTCCTACCTCAAGACAATTCGCCCAAGGGCGGCTTTTTTCCTTTCTTTCCAGCTGCCAACTCCTTAATTTGTCTTGTCGGAGAAGCGTGGTCTGTTCCCCTTCCCCCGACCACCTTTTTTAGGATTTTTGTTATCACGTATCGTGTCAAAACCCCAGCAAGATTCCCTCCCTGATTTTTTGAACTGGCGCGATCATTCCGACAAACGTTTTGGGACTCTGTTCCCCCCTCTGTGGCGGCCAGCTTTGGCCTACAACACACCCCCCTCCCAACTCCCTGCTGAAAAAGCTATTTTTTCCACCCCTCTTGCCTTCCTGCTTGGCGATATCCCCCTGTGCCAGGTGGATGTTTTCATTCCCAACCGGAACCGGCCTTCTTGTCGGGTTTTTTTTTTTTTTTCCGAGGTTTCTTTGCGTTTTTCATTTTTTTTGTGTTTTCCTCTCCCTTTCTTGGTCCTCTTTTTCACTCTGTACCTAGGCGTTTTTTCCTTGAGCTTTTCGGCCCCGGTTATTTTTTCCCCATGCCCACGTCGTAACTCCGTGAAACAGTTTTTGTGTACGTCCCCCTGGTTTTGGAACTCGGTTCCCTGATTGTTCGTCTGCACCCAAGTTTTCTTTTTTTAAGAGGGGAAGACCCCCACAGTTCTTTTTAAGGTCGTGTTTAACTTTTTTGCCACACGACGTCCTTTTTTACTTGCGTGCCGCTTGTTTTTTGGCTGGCCCTGTTGAGGGCGTTTTCCCGCTTAGCTTTTGCCCCGCGGGACTGTTTCGTCATTTTTGCGAAGCTGGCACCGTTTTGGTATGGTCTTTCCAAAAAAAATTTTTTTTCGTGCCTCTTCGCCGGCTGGCTTTTGGCTTGCCGAAAGTTCCCGGTCCCCCCTTTTTTACCCCATACGTGGCCATTAACTGTGTCAATTGGGGGGGCTGATTTTTTTTTTCTACCTGCCCGCTCACAGATATGTTTACGACCTTTCCTGTTCCCCTGCTGGGACTTTGCTGTTCTCAGAACTTCAAGATCCAGTGTTGACATTTTTCTTGTTTAGGGGTCCGCTCCCCGTTGCAAATTCTTTTTCACTGCGACCATACCAAATTGACAGGAGGGACAACGTATATCCGTCGTTAGGGCTCCCTTCGGATACGGACCCTGGCGTTTTTGTCCCTGGCATCCAAGGACATGTCGGCCTTTTGATGCACCGCTTCCCTTGTGCCCAGCAAGGACTTTTCCTATCCTTTTTGAGATCCTTCCCAGTTGCCATTTGGGGTTTTTTGAGTAAGGGATTGAGGATTCCTTTTGATATCTGTCTGCCTTGGTGTGAAGGCCGTTACTTTCCATTTCCCTGTCCCCTCTTAATTTGGCAATTCGCCGCGGAAAAACTTGAAGCCGATTCATTGCTTAAGTGCCAGGGCCTTCTTCTGTGAGTCTGTTTGTTCCCCCTTTTTGGCTCTGTTTATCCTTTCGCACCTTTCACCCTTCAGACATTTGAACCCCCGTAACCCTCTTCGGGGACTTTTTTTTCAGTTTTTCCTTGCTTTAAACGGTGGGCTTGAAGCTCCCCGCCTGCAGTACAAAGTCTTTGCTGCATCTTTTTTTTCCGTGAGGGGGACCTTTTGCCCACCAAATTTGCCGATGCCACTTTGTCTATAACAAAGCTTTTTTTGTTTTTTTTTTGTTGAGAGAGATCCATACCGTTGGGGGCATTTTTTTTTCCTACAGTTGGTTGATGCCCCGGTCTCGACCTTCTTTCCGTTCAGCGCCAAGGACTTCGATCCTCTCCTGCGTCAAGCCCACCCGTCGGGGACAGCAGGACCCCTTTCGTTCCTCGCCGAGGTTGATTTGTTTAATGGGGGGTTTCACCGCCATTTTTGCCTTCTGAATGGTGGTCACTTCGCGATCCCCAAAGCAAAACAGACACCCCATCCCCCTTCACTCCACCCCCTTCTTTTTCCCTTCCCCATGGAAGTCTTCTAAGTCGGCGAAATGGCCCATTTTTTCCAATTTTCATCCCCATTTCCCCTCCTTGAGTAAAAATAATTCCCCCTCCAATCCTCAATTTGTTAATAATGCCATCCCATTCAGGGCAATTGCTTCCCTCGACCCAAGTGCCCTCAAGCCCACTTCCCCCCCCCCTGGGTCCCATTACTCGCACCCTTTTTTTTTTTTTGCACCCAGCCGGCCGCCCCGGCGCCCCCATTTTTTGTCCTGCCCGGGTTTCCACACGCCGTTTTTTTGATCGCCCGCATTTCCCATTAACAACCGATTTTACTCCTCCGGGTTTTTCCTGGCGAAGACGGTCCTAATCTCTCAACTTCTTTCTGGGTTGACCTTCCTGCCGATCGTACTTTTTTTTTCCTCCCACAGGCTTTTTTGCGATTTTTTTCTTTGACTTCTTGATCCCATCCCTCATCTTCCCTTCAATTCAACCGTTCGAAAACCCTATTTATTTTTTTCTTTGCCTGCGTGATCACCCTCCCCCTTCCGCATCCCGGCATTTGACTCCCCGTAATGGCCACTGGCTTTCTCTTTTGTCAAGTTTTCTTTCCATCAAATCCACAGCGGGCTGTGTTACAATAACCTAGAAAACCATTTTTTTTTTTTTTTACTAGATTAACCCATGCCCCTTTTTTGTCCTCTTTCCCCTTGGACCCCCCTTCGCGCAGTTTTCCTCTCGGAAAAAACGCTCCTACTCCCCTTCCAAACATAGTCGCTCCCCTTTCCACCGTTCGTCCTAGTGTTTCTTCCCTTTCCCCCTTTCAACGTGAGCCCGGTCTGTCGAGACAGGCCCTTGAGGACCGTAAAAACACTTCTTCCCCCCAGTTTTAATTTTCGTTTTTGGACCTTTTTTCAATTTGATGTTCACTTCGTACGTGAGTTTTTTTTCCTTTGTTAGCATTCGACCTTCTTTTTTCACCGCTCACTTTCACCACCTGGTCTGTCTAGTGATTCCAATGCCCCTTCCCACCCCCTGACAAACCCACGCCACATTCAAACCCTTTCTGTCCCGGTCAAACACTAGCGTTGATTTTTGGACACGCTCCCCCTTCCCCCCCCCCCGGTTATCTCGGCACCATTTTTTGACAATCGTGATAGCTCACTTGGCCCTTTGAAGTGGGCGTTGTTTTTCTTCTCTTCCCCTGCCTTCTTGTCTCCCGCTACCCTAACCTTGTCTCAACTCGTCCGTTTGCGGATGTTTATTAGACTTCGTCGCTAAGTGCTTGTTCACCTTTTTTTTTTCCAGTGTAAAGCTGAGTCCTCCTCGTTGGTATTTCTTCTCCCCTTACCGTGCGATTCTCCTTCCCTCCACCCTAATCTTGCCGTTCGGAAATTTCTTATGACCGCTTGCCGATTTTCGTTCTTTTTCCAGTAAATACCCTTGTCCTGCTTTACACCCTTTTTTGGCAGCCCGTTTCCTTCCGAAAACGATTCTTTCACATAATAAGGATCTATCCCCCCCCTTTTCGGAACCTTTCCCACAACATCCTGAGAGGTATCTTCCTGCGTGGATCTTTTTTTCCCCCCCAAGTGGCCGGTTTTCTCTTTCCTTGGGACAAAATTCACCCTTTTTTTCTTCAAGTCGTGTGTTAACCCCCCCCCAACGGAAATTCCTTCCTTAAACTCTTCTTTCTGTCCCACCGCGTCCGCTCCAATGTTTTCCGGGATTTCCTGAGTTTTTTGGGAGTGTGACCTTTTACATTGTCAATTGGTTTCCTTTCTTTCTCGGCCCGCTCACCCTCTTGTCCCACCCTCCACCAAAACTCCCTGATACAACGCCAGCTCTCACTTATTTCTTGCCCCCCTCTCCGTTTAACTACCAGCAGCACAATTCTTTCCCACCTCCCTTCAAGCCCTCAGCCACCTTTCCTCCTCTTTCTGTTGAAGGGTCCTTTCGCGTGGTGACTCCAGTTTCGGGGCCACCTATTTTTTTTGATGATGCCTTTTGCGACAGTCAGTCCTTCTTCTTTTTCCCAATTTCACGTTCTGCGCCTTGCAACGTTAGTTTTTCCTTTCCTTTTCTTACTAACGCCAAGTTTTCTTCCCCCCCCCTCTTTTTCTGGTCTTCGGTCCCGTCCATTGGCCCAGGCGGTTTTGTCAACAAATCTTGTGGGCCATTCCCCTCTCCACCCTTCCCCGGCAGTTTTGAGGCTTCCCATCTCCCTTTTTGAGCTTTGACGCCCCCCCCCCCCCCCATGTCTCCAATAAGAAAAGCCTAGTCCCCGGACACGCGTTTACTCAGGGCATTGTCTCCCCCACCCTTTTTCACCCCAGGCCCCTGAGGTGATTCTTTGATTGTTTACTTTATCTGAGATTTTCCAAACCCCCACCCGGCCTTGTTTAGGCCGGCCGGTGGTATTCTGGCGTTTCAATTTTTTCCTCTTCTTTCTTGTGCGACCCAGCTTTACGGGAACTTGCCCCCAACAACCCCCCCCCCCCCCTTTACCAAACCACATAGACCCTCTTTTTCTTATCAAGTTCACTATTTCTGCTCATAGTGTTGCGGTTTTTCTTTTTCCCCTTGCAAATTTGCAGGGCTATGTCCCCCCGTGGAGGGGGCCGCCCGCCCCATTGGAACCAACCGTGGCACCCACCCCTGGTGCATTTTCTTCGGTGCTTAATCCTTTTTTGTGTTTCAAATTTATACTTTCCCCCTGTGTTGTTTTCGGCTTCTCTCTTAGTGCCTCCCCCCTTTTTTTTTTCACAGCCCTTTCATTTCCCCCTTTTCCTGGCCTTTTTTCCCAGTCTTCTGTAGGTTTAGGCGTGGGCCCTTCGGAAGTCCTCCGCCATTGCCGAGGGCCCTCCTGGTCCCCACCTCAACGTTGCGCTTTCGTGAATAGTTCCCACTTGATAAACCGTCCGGCGCCCCCCCCCCTGAGTGTCCCCCCCAACTGTTTTTTTCCCTTTTTTTTCCATGGCGCAGGTCTGCCCAATACGTCGTTGCTTTTCTTTCCGCAGAGCCACTCCCCACGGCAGGCCCCCACACCCGAATTTTTGTTTTTATCGAGCAGTTCCCTTCTGCAGCCCTGAATGTTCCCTTCTTCCGGAGGGGTGGGATCATCTTGGAGGCCCCCCTCGTTTCCCATATTGGTCTCTCATTTTATTAGCCTTTTGCCGTTTTTTTGGTCGGTGTTTCAGAACAGATCCCCTGGTCGAGTTTTTATACCCAACTCGTTAGCCGGTGGTTTGTCCCCCCCCTTTCATGGACACAAGATTTTTACCCGGTTATTTCAGGCCTTTTTTTTTCCCGAGGTCACCCCAACGCCGTCTTGGTTCCAATTTTTTCTTTTTTTCCGAGTTGGGGCGATGCTCGCTTTTCCCTGGGCGTCGCGCTTTTTTTATTGATCTTTCGCGCCCGTCATTGCTGTTCTTTCCCCTTCCATGTCCTTCATCGATTGCCGAGTTTTCCTTTTTTTACACAACCCCCGCTTTTTAGGGACTGAAAGGGTGAAAAACCAGACGTTGATTTCGGAAGGGGCGTTTTTTCCCCTTCGTTTTTTTGAACGAACCCTCCTTTTGTTTTTTCTGTTCACGGCGGCGGCCGTTTTTTTCACTGGGGACCCGTCGCGATGGCCCTTTTCCCCTTGAGATCAGGATTTGTTGATTTTCTTTCCCTGGGAGTTCTTGTTTTTTTTTTCCATATTGGAGGCAAGTTTGCAACCTCCCCACACGTCAAGGCACTCTTTTTCCCGTCCTCTCGGACCCGCGCATCTTTGGATGGCGGATTTCTTCTGGCTTTTTTTACACACGCTTTGCCTTTGAATCCTTTTTCGTTGTCCTTCTGAGATGCTACCACTTTTTTTCATCTTCATGCTGGGAGGTCTGATTCCAAGCTTCAGGGATGGTTTCCTTTTTGCAGTCGGGCCGAGGTTCAATGCGCCTTTTTTTTTTAAAGCCGACGGTCTTCCTTTGGTCGCATTGGCTTGCCATTTTAGGTTTCCTTCCACCTACAACTCCACTTCCCCCTAGGGTCGGTAGGCATTTCGACTCCCCCTTGGGACTTATTGGTATGTTTTTTCCTTCCCACGGGCGATTTCCCCTCATACGTACCCCTGAGGTTTGCTCCGCTTTCTTACGTACTTTTTTCCTCCCCCACAGCTGTTCGCGGCTTCGTTTTTTGAAATTTGGCGATTTCCCCTTTCATCCCGCCAACCCCCTTTTTTATGTGTGTGCACTTGATTTTTCCTTTCTCGTTCGGCCGCTGATTGTGCAAGCTTACTGGCCCCCCCCCCACTTCCCATGGCTGTCCTCCCTCTTGGAACCAAAGCGTTTCTGTTTTACTCCCCTTGCCAGTGTCCGCCTTTTCTCCACCTTCCCGCTGTCCTTTTGACATGTTTTTTTTTTATCGTTGCGGTTGCTCTTTTTTTCTCACTATGGACCTCACCGCTTTTTTGTCAAGTTTTTTTCTCTTTCGCCTGGCTCCTGATCCCCATTCCTTTCCCTCCGTTTGAACAGTTCCTTACAAAAGGGTACGGTCGGGTTTTCCCTCTTTTCTTTTCACGAAGGGCCTTTTTTTCTCCCCCCCCTTGGACAGAATGCCCCCCAGGTTTCTTTTCCCTTCTGGCGGGTTTTCTGAGTGTGCCCCCCCAGTCTCCCTTTCCTTTTTTTTCTGTTGGCTGTGCTTCCTTTGGTTTTTTTTTTCGCTCCCCCAACCTGTCGTTCGTCCCTGGCTGAATGAATGGCCCCACTTTCCTTGTATGCTCCCCCCGCGAAAAACCCCCCCAACCCTTTCCTTCACCTCCCCCCTCGCCTGGATTCCCCCCCCCTGATTTCCCTTTTACACGTTTTGACCAAATCCCATATGGCCCATGTTTTCCACAATGGCGGTTCTTCTTTGTTCTCTGAACGCAGCCCGCCTTTTTTCGACCGTGTGATTGTCTTTTTTCCTGCTTTCTATGTGCTTATCTCCACTTCCAGATCCCCCCTTTTTTGAATTCGGTCTTTACTTCTTAGGGTCCGATCAGTTTGTTGTGGTTTCTTATTGCCACCCCTCAGAACCGAGTCCGCTTTTTTTCTTCCCCCCTGACGGATACTGTCAAACTCGGTGTTGGCGTCTTCCCTTTCCCCCCCCTCCCCATGGCGGGGGCCTTGTGATGTTGACCGATTCCCCGGCGATGGATCTTCCTGCGTTATCTGCTCGGTCGACGCAGCGGGCGGGCCTTTCTGGTGCAAGTCCTGCCCTTCCCTCATCAGAGGAGTACTGGACCAAACTTCTTGTTTTTTTGTTTGGGATCAGTTAGGGTCCCTTTTTTCCGGCCAATCGAAAATTTTTGTTCAATTCAGCCTGCGGTTCACACCCCTCCTCCGGTCACCGCCATTGGGCCTTGGGTCTGATGTTTTTTTTCTTTTTCCTTGTGTTTTCGTTTATTGCCCCTCACCCCTCCCGTGCCCCCGTTCGGGTTTCTTTCCCCCGTACCCCCTCTCGGGGTCACTCTCTTTTTTGGTCGTAGTATCTTGCTTTTATTTTTTTTATTGCGCTGATATCTTTCAGTTAACCTGTTTTTTTCCTCTGTTTCCTCGGTTTTTGGGTTTCTTTTGACTTGGCTCATAAAATTGCTTTCCCCTTTCCCCCCCCCCCGGTGATGACCCCCTTTTCTTTCGTTACTCATTACCGTGTTGTTTTTTTGTTTCTTTCTTTTTTATTTCTCGTTGGTTCAGCCATTCGGCCCGTTTGGAAGCTTGTCCCTAGGCCTTGTCCACCAAGCGCCCCAAGGAGCCTGCCCTTTCCTTTTTTTCCAAGGCCCACCGTTTTTTCCTCCCTTTCCTCCTACGGACCCACTCGAGAGTTCCCCAGTTTTCTGGTTTTCCACTTTTTCCCGATTGCTCTGTAACAACTTTTTTTTCAGGGTTGCTTTCCTGTCAAACGGAACAAAACCCCAGTTACCTCCAAATTTTATGTCCCCTTGTTTTGACTGAAACTTCCTTTGTCTTTAGAATTGGCCAACTTTGGCCCCTTACTCCTTTCCACTCCCCCCCCCTCATTGAGGAATATCCACGTTCAATTTCCTCCCCCTTCACCGTTCTTTCCATCCCTTTCCCCCAAGAATTGATTCGATAAGCGAAGGTATAGACTCTTTTTCCCCCCTACCTCGGCTTGTATTTCCCCTTTTCCATTTTCTTTGGGACTTTGGTTCCACCCACGGCGTTCCGTCTTCACCAACCACGATTCTCTTACTTACTTTTCCCCCCCTGTGGTTGTAGGGCGACTCCTTAGACTTTTCCCCCAAAAAAACTGATCTTGTTTTCAGATCCCGCCTCTTCCGTACTTTTCCCGTTTTTCCCCCCAACAAGCTTGTTATGTTAACGTTCTGATACGCCCCCCCCTGAGTACCTGCCAACAATACCTTTCTAACAGATATGGAACTTTGTTATTCACTCTGTCACCATTCTCCTTTCAGAAATTTTTAAGCCTTTACTTCCCTTTCATTTTCTTTTTTAAGTTTACTTTTCGGCGTACTTCTCTTGGCGATTTTCATCATCCTTTTGAAAACATTTTTTTTCTGAGCCTCCCCGTTTCCGGTGCCCCCTGTCCAAATTCGAACAACCTCTGCCTTTATAGAGCGAAAACCCCACAGCCTCCGCTCCCCTCCACCCCCCCCCCCCCCTAGCTCTCCATTTTTTTTTACTTTTGCTCACGTTAAAACCAGTATTTTGAGCCCGTTGGTCTCTTTAGTCGAAACGGAATTTTTGTTGCCAGACTAACCCCATCGTCCCCCCCCCCAATTCCGTTACGTCTTTGGAAGTTCCCCCCATCTTTTTGTCCACTTCTTTCAACACCCGTGGGGATTCATTTTTCTCTCACTCGGACCACCCCTTTTTTTGCCCTTTCCCACTTTTTTATTCTAGTTCATGAATTGCATTCTATTACGTTCCACGAATGTTTGAACCTTAAGAAATCTTCCCACCATAGTACGGTCGGCTTTTTTTTTTTTTCTTTTTCCCCTTGTGCCCAAAGCCCATTTTCCACAGGGGTCTCTTTGCCCCTTCCCTTGGCTTTTGAATATTTCACTTTGGAACAACCAGGCGTGTTTTTTCTTGCTGGACCCTGGCTTTTTTTTTGAAAAGCATTAAATTCCCCCCCCCTTCAGGGCCACCGGCGTCGGTGGGATGATCTGTTCCGGGCTGCCCTTTTTTGATCTCTCCTACAGGACCCCCCTTTTGGGTTTCACCCCTACCCTCCACCGCGGAGGCATAATCCTGTTTTGGTTTCCTTTTTGACAGTAAATCCTTTGCATTTTGGCCGGTGCTTTTCCCCAGCGTTCCTATGTCCTTTCCCCCCCTTTTTTTTGTCCCACCGGAAGGGCCCCTTTGCTCTTTCTTTTTTTTTCAGTCCCCTCCTTCTGTTCCCCCAGCACGGAACACCTATTGAAGTCCATGACACTTTCTTTTCCTCAACTCGTACACCTCCCCTTACCTCGATCGGCGTTGAACCCCCTTTCCCCCATTCCCTTTTTCTTGATCCGCTCCCCCGTAGCTTTTTTCATAGAAATGTTTCTTTTTCATTCGGTTTCCCCATTCCCCCTTTTTAAGTCTTTTGTTTTTTAAAAAAAAAAAAAACCTTGGTTCCACCGTCCTCCCTGCGCTTTTCTTTTTCCCCTTTCTGCTTCCTCGTACCCGGAGTGCCACGTGGACTTGCGTTTTTCCTTTTCTCACCACGTGCTCATTTTCCTCTTCCCGCTTTTCCACAAGACTGCACTTCACCGCCACAAAATTAATCCTCGCCTTTCCACCCCAAGTTCGGACCCAGAACTTCCCCCCTCCTTCCCTCTGTTCCACAAATATCCTTTCTCCAAAAGGTCCCCACCACCTTTCGTTCAAAATCTCCGCAAAAGGCTTTTTTCTTGGCGTTCCATTTCCATTTTTTTTTTCTTTTCCGTCAAGGCCCTGTGCTTTTTTTTTCTTTACTGGTGGGGGGCCTTTTACCCCTTCCGTTTTGGTCTCTCCCCCCCCCGCCCTCTTGCCCCAGGTTTTTTTTGTTCCCCCCTCGTTATACGGCCATTGCTCTTCACCCTGTGGCCCTGTCTGCGGAGTTACATCCTCAGCCACAGTTGTCTTTTTCCTTGTCCCATGGCCCAGGTTCCACACCTTCTGCTTTTCTTTTCTTTGTTCGGGCCCCCGCCCCCTTCCCCTGGGAGTTCTGACGGCCCCCCCACACCCCTTTTCCTTCTTTTCCCAAGTCAGCCAATCCGGTCAAACCCTCCTGTTCCGCCTCCACCCCCCCCTGATTTTCCCCACCGCTACGTCAGTCCCCTTCGCGAGGTCTTTCGACTCTCCTTGATAAAAAACAAACTGTTCTTGGGTTCGTTTTTTGGTTGGCTGGGCTTTTTTTCTTTTTCGTTTTCCCTTTCCATCCTACCGTCTTGTGTTTTTAAAGCCTCGCTGCTTTTTTTTGCCCCACTTTCTCAAAAACCCATTTTTTTTTCCCCCCAACTCTTTTTCCGGTTTTTTTTTCCCGATTGATAATTCACTTCTTTCCAGAGTGTTTGCGGTTTTCGCCCTCTCCCCCCCTTTGGCCTTGCTACTTCTTGGCCCCCACCGCTCTTTACCGCGAACTTGGTAACGAACTTTCCTACGCCCCGGGCATTTTTCTCTGGCACTCCTTTTTTTTCCCATTCTCCGAGGATCTCTCCGCATCCGTTTTTTTTCCTCTTCGTTTGGAGAATTTTTAACACACATTCTTTCCCTCGAGACCCTTTTTGTCCTTGTTCCAAGGTCGGCGGTATTCTTCCCCCTTTCCCCCGCTGTGCGCAGAAGCCCGTTCAACTGTTTTTGGAGAAACCCCCCCCCCCATTGCGTGACCAGTGAACCTTCCTCCCCTTACTTACCCCACCCAAAGGAGTCCCCCGTGGTTTTGATCCTTTCCCTTCCTTTAGCCCGACCGTAGAATGAGTTTTTCTGTCAAGCCTCCCTCCTGAGGCTCACCCCCCCTTTTTTTTTTCTTTACCTTTTTTTTTTTTCTCTCATTCAATCCGCTCTGGCTTTTTTTTCCTTTTCTTCGTGAGGTGGAGGGATCATGTGGTCTTCTCCCTTTTCCTGATATTTTTTCTCTTTTTTATTTTATGTCTTTTTTTTTTCGTCCAGCCAGCCCTTCACGCGCAGGTTGGGCGCCCTCAAACTGCCCCCGTTTAACGGAGTGTTTTCTCTTTTCCACCAGATTGTGACAACTACCGCTGGGTTTTTCCCCCTTTCCCCCCGCCCGCCGCAGTCTGATTTTTTTCCCTCCGCGTATTTCTT
>Ga0179593_1724560_pt1 | contig 18281 bp, 23 predicted proteins | sample CZODoug2_1_08_16_FD_185931 | JGI IMG/M metagenome (GOLD analysis project Ga0179593, IMG submission 185931) | Vadose zone soil fungal communities from Angelo Coast Range Reserve, California, USA - CZODoug2_1_08_16fungal (PacBio error correction) | ecosystem: Environmental > Terrestrial > Soil >... | reverse complement strand
TTTCCTTTTTTGTTTTTTTTTTTTTCCCCTGTTCATCGGGCGCAAGGAGATTTCCGATGGGGAAGAGTAATCTTCTTTTCGCCCCCTCTTTCCCCCCTCCTCTTTTTCTCTTCCTCCCCCCCTCCTTTCTGCGTGGACCTGATCGACGACCACGCAGCGGCACCTGGTGCTGCTGAGCGGCACCCTTTTTTTTTTCTCTTTCCCCTCTCTTTTTTTTCTTTTCCTTTTTTTTTCCTTTTCCCCCTTCCCCGATTCGGGCGTTCGAATCGGCGGCGAGAGAAGCGAGAACAGGTAGCGGCACGTTCGTGTCTTGTTCTCCTCCACCTTCTCTTCCTTCTTCCCTTTCCTCTCTTGGTTAGAAGGTGTTGATGGATTTTCTTTTTCTTTTTTTTTTTCCCCCCCCTCCTCTTCCTCTCCTTCCCTTTCTTAGGGCCGGTCCGCGGCTTGCGGGAAAGGCATGGTGTGAAAGTGGCACGAAAATGACTCTTTTGACCGTTTCGACCCTCTTTTCCCTTTCTTTTTTTTTTTTTTTTTTCCCTTTTCTTTTTTTCTTTTTTGGTCTCGTGGTCGCGGTGTTGAATAGGACGAGAATGGGAACAACCCCCCCCAATGCTCCCCCCCTTTTCTTCCCCCTTTTCTCGTCCCTTCGACCGAGCACTCTCACGATAACGAGGGAGAAGGAAGAGCCGTTTCTTCTGCTTTTCCTTCCCCCTTTCTTTTTTTTTTTTTTTTTTTTTTTTTCCCTCTTCCTCCCCTAAACTCGCAACCATCCCCTTTATGGAGGCATCCGAGGAGTTGAAAGGGATTGTCGTTCTATCGTAACAGGCTACCTGGTTCCCTTTTTTTGGCCCAGCGGTGTACAACCGAAGTCTTCTTTTTCCTTTTCCCCCCCTTCTTTTTATTTTTCCCCTTTCTCCTCCCTTCCCCCCCCTTTAACCAGGTGCAGGCGTTACCAGTGCTTATGGAGCCAGCATGCCTTCTACCGCGACAAGGAGAGATCGAAAAACGCGAACCTTCCACCTCCTCCCCCCCCCTCTTTTTTTTTTTTTTCCCCCCCTTTTTCTCCCTTTTCCCTCCGACAGTTCAAGCGAGGGTATCAACATTATGTTGCAGGAGGGAAAAAATCCGACTTTTGTCTGGGGCACCCTCCATTTCCTCCCTTTCCTTCCCCTTTCCTCTTCCTCTTTCCCCCTCCCCTCCCCCCCTTTTCTTCCCCCACCTTCGTCAGGCATCGCGACGCCAACGTGACCCTCGCGAGTGATAGAAGAGTTCCAGAAGCGCCCCTTCCCAGCCGTTCTTTGCGCTGGTTTTTTTTTTGTCTCTCTTCCTCCCCCTCCGGAGTACGGACCTGCTCGCAAAGACGAACGGATCCCGAGGTCGTCCTCAATTCGCCGGGTCACTTTTCACTCACCGATTTTCTCCTTTTCCCTTCTTTTTTTCCTTCCTTTCCCTTTCCTTCACATGCGTCGGCTCGTCCAAGCTCGGCCAAAAGCCGGCGGAACGGACAAGCTGATCCCCCTTCCTCTCCCCTTCATTCTTCCTCCTTTTTTCCCCCCCCCTCATGACTTTACTGAACCTTTCCGTATTGGGACTCTCCCCACGAGATCGTCATGCGCAAAAAGAAGGAAGGCGTATTTTTTTCTTCCTTTCTCTTTTTTTCCTCTTTTTTCCTTCCTTTCTCAGCTGTGCGGATCTTTGCCGCCGAGAACGGGGAAAACCGACGCCATCGATTTCTTCTTTTCCCTTCCCCCCTCTTTTTTTTTTTTTTTTTCCCTTTTTTCCCTCCCTTTCTTTCTTCTTCACCTCTCCGCAACCGCTTCGAAAGTCTGAAAAAAAAGAAAAGATAATGATGGAGATTCCTTTCCTTTCTTCCCCTTTTTCCCCCCTTCCCCCTAGCCTTTGGGGTTGTGTTTGAGCAGACGAGCTAAGTGGGAAGTTAAAAATACGGAAGGTTAGTACACCCCTCTTTCTTTTTTTTCCCCGTTTCCCCGTTTCGTTACACGTGGCGAAGTCGGACATCATGCGATTCTGCCAAGGCGTGCTAAGCTTGTCCAAGGGTCCGAAGGCTTGTGGACAGAGCTTGTCTCCCCCCTTCCCTTTCCTTTTCTTTTTTTTCCCCTCTCTTCTTTCCCCCTTTTTTCTTTCCCCCTTCTGCTCTCGTCAGCCAATCGTGAGTTCCTTGACCCGGCGATGAGGACGAACTAGGGGATCGGTTCGGCTTTTCTTTTCCCTTTTCTTTCCTTTCTTTTTTTCTCCCTTTCCTTCCATCTCCCCTCCACATGTCTGGGGGAGTAAAGGGAAGGCGATGGATGAACTCTTCCTTTTTTCCCCCCCCCCTCTTTTCCCTTTTTTTTTTCCTTTTTTTTTTCTTTTTTTCCTGTCTGTCCTCGCGAACATCGTTTGTAGCGTGCGGATGGCGCATTTCGTATTCAGTGACGGGCGGATTTCGCCGCGTTCCTTCCCCTTTTCTTTCCCCCCTTCTCTTTCTCCCCTTTTTTCTCCCCACTCTTCTGTGCCCTGGGGCGGAGGATGGCCCCAGTCGACGGATCGAGCGGGCGGCATAATAGGCTGCGAAGCACGAGCCGCGTAAACGATGAGAGCTTTAGAACGGCCAGATTTTTTTTTTTTTTTCCCTTTTTTTTTTTTTTCCGCTTTTCCTCGTCTTTTTCCGCCGGTAGAGGCATGCTGCTACAGGAAGAACTTGTAAAACGCCTGCATGTTTTTTTTTTTTTTTTTTTTTTTTCCTTTCCCTTTTTTTTTTTTTCCCCCTCCTTTCTCCCTTTCTTCCCATCCCTTCTGTGTGTACAACGGCTACGGCCAAAAAAAAGGAGAGAAACAGGAGACACTCCGATATCCCTTTTTTCCCTTCCCCCCTTTCTTTTCTTTTTTTTTCGGGATTCATTCGGATTTAGAGGGAGAGAGGACTTTCGTTAGCGTCGGATCGGAAGGAAACAAAAAGAAAAGAGATTGTTTTTTTTTCTTTTTTTTCTTCCTCCACACTCTCCTAGCCGCCACGGCGATTCCGGCTCATAGGGATCGGAGAGGGGATAGGATCGGATGACGCTTTCTTTACTTTCCCCCTCTTTTTTTTCCTTCCCTTGCCGTCGCAACACCTCGACCACCGAGCAACGCAACAGAAACGCCCCTTCCTCCCCCCCCTTTTTTTTTTTTCCGTTCCTTCCCCCTCCCTTTCCTCTGTCGAGCGACGACGCACTCAGGAGTGAACCGAGCGAGCTGGTCGAATCCCTTCTTTCTTTTTTCTTTCCTTTCCTTCCGCGATCCCGGCTCATACCCCGATGCGTGTCGAGACCGAGAAGACATCTTTTTTCTTTTCGCACGAAAAAAACTTTCTTTTTTTTTTCCCTTTCCCTCCCGTCCTTCTTTCCCGTCCATCGATCTCGCTCTCGGCGAACAGAGAAACGACGTGAGACGTCTCTTTCTCCTTCCCCTCCTCCCCCCTCTCTTCCCTCCTCTCTTCCCCTGGATCGCGGTGCCGAGGGAAGAGGAGAGTTTGAAAACCCCTCTCCCCCCTTTTTTTTTCCCTTTTTCTTTCCTTCCTTTTTTCCATCCTTGTTTCGTCCATCTCCGCTGCTAATACGGCGCCCGGGGACATTTTTTCCGAGGATGACGAGTTTATGTGGTGGGGTGAGAGGGAGACAATTCTTTTCTGTACTTCCCCCCCCCTTTCCTTTTTTCCTCCTTCCCTCTCCTTTTGTGCGCTCGCCGGCACACTGACAAACCGTTTGATTGAAATGGTAGTCAAATAGAAGGACTTCGTATCCCCAATCTCCTCCCCTTCCTTCCCCTTCTGCCCCTGCCTCCTGCCAGCATGGAAACTCCCGGTCGAAATATAGGGAAAGCGAAGAGGAATGTAGTGCTTTCTTCCCTTTTCTTTTCTCTTCTCTTTTTCCCCCCTTCCTTTACAATCAAGAAATTATAGGCGATGGAAGAGAGTTTCTTTTTTCTTTTTTCCCCTTTTTCTTTTTTTTTCTTCCTTCAGTCCTGACTATTGACGACATTTAAATCAAAGGGTGGAAGTGGACGTAGAGAGACACTTCTTCTTCTTCTTTTCCCTTTCCTTTTTTTTTTTTTTTTTCTTCTTTTTTTCCTTTTCTCCCCCAAGCTCACCCCACCACAGAAACTAGTCCTCCGCGGAACAAATGGCCCGGGCAGAGGTCTATCGCTGAGATGAGACGGCCCCCTTTCTTTCTTCCTTCTTCCTTTTTTTTTTTTTTTTTTTTCTTTCCTTTTTTCCTTCTTTTTTTTTTTTCCCACCTCTCCCCTCTTCCTCGCACCGGACGATACAGTGGCAAGGGAGGTATAGTTGGTTAGTAAGAGGCAATCTCTCCTTTCCTTGTGAGCGAAGCGAGAACAGGTCGCGGCAGTTAGTTCGATGGTTAGAAGAGGAGAGATCGCTTTTTCTTTCCTCTCCCCCTTTCCTTTCCTTTCCTACTTTTCCCCGGTGTGGGGAGAGGAGAAAGTGAAAAGAGTTTCTCTTCCCCCTCCTTTTTTTTTTTTCTTTTTCCCTTTCTTCTTCCGGGTCTCTGGTGGCCTGCGGAAAGGCTCGGTGTGACGTGTAAGAAATGGATAAGGAGAAAGTAGTAGAAAAGCTACGCTCCTTTCCCTCCTATTGCTTCTTTTTTTTTTTTTTTTTTTTTTCCCCCCCTTTTTGAATTGGCGTTTCTGGGTGGTGATAGTGGTAGCGGTGTTGATAGGAGAGCGAGGAGTCCCCTTTACCCTTTTTTTTCCCTCTCCTTCTTTTCATCCGTGGTTTGGTACGGTCCCGATCCCGGATCCGAAGACGAGCAAATATACGATACCGAGGAGAAGGAATCGCCTTCTCTCCTTTCTTTTTTTTTTTTTTTCTCCCTCCCCCCTCTCCCCCTCCTCCCCCTCTTCCGACGAAATCGACTGAAGCCGACACCTCGAACTCCCTTTTATGGAGGCATCGATGACAGTTGCAAGGGGAAGGTCGGTTCTATCGTCACTGGCTCCTTTTTCCCCCCTCCTTTTTTTTTTTTTTCCCCTTTTTCTTTTTTTTTTTTCCCTCCCTCCCTCCTCCCCCCCCCTCCTCCCCCCGCCCCCTTGCAACCAGGTGAGGAGTTTTACAAGGCATTCATGGAAGCAGCAGGACTTACTACCGCGACAAAGGCGAGATCGACCCCCTTCCCCTTTTCCCCCCCCTCCCCCTTTCTTTCTTTTTTTCCCTCCCCCTACTCCGTATTCCGTTTCCGACTGGGGCTCCTCCTCAGTTCAAGGACGAGGGTATAAACAATTAGTTGCCGGTCCCCCCCCCATCTCTTCTTTTTTTCTTTTTTCTTCCCCTTTCTTTCCTATTCCCCCCTCCCCCGTCACGCTTACAAACGATGTTCGCGCTGGCCGCCATGTGCAACAAGCATCCAACGCTGACCCCCTCGTTTTCCTTCCTTTCTCTTTCCTTTGCTCTCATGATTTCCAGCAGAGAAGGTATACCAGCCTTTCCTCTTTTCCTTTTTTCTCTTTCCTGTCATTCCTTTGGAACGCCTCTGATGCAGAAGGAGTACGCTCTTTCCTCCTCCCCCCTTTTTCCCTTCCCTCACCGAGTGGGCTGAGAGCGGAAGAAGGGGTTTCTCCTGCCCCCTCCCTTTTTTCTTTTTTTTTTTTTCTTTCCCCTCCTCTCGGTGCCAAGATAGGAAAAAAGCGGAGCGACTTCCCCCTTCTCCCTTTTCTCTCTTTTTTCTCTTCCTTTTTCCTCCCCTTTCCGGTCTTGGGAACTCCCACGGAGACTCGTCATGCGCAAAACAGCCGGAACAGGCGGTCTTTTCTTTTCTCCCCCCTTCCCCCTCCCCTTTTTTTCCTTTTTTTTTTTTTTTTTTTTCTTTTTTTTTTTTCTTTTTTTTTTTTTTCTCCGGAGAACGACGGGAAACCGCCGCAGAGCGATCTTCGATTTGAATCCTCATACCAAGTTGTTGTTGTTTTTTATCTCCTCCCCCTTCTTTTTTTTTTTTTCCTTTTTTTCCCCTCCTCTCTTTCTCCTCTCGCGGGCCGGGACACCTTGATGGCGGCCGGAGCCAGTGCCGAAAGACGCCTCCGGAGTTTGCGGTCCTATCCTTCCTTTTCCCCTTCTCCGTCGGTTACAAGTCGTAACGGGCGAAGTAGTAAATCATGGCGATCTTTTGTGCCTTCCCTCTTTTTTTCCCCCTCCCCCCCCTCCTTTTTCTTTATTCCTCCCTTCCCCCCTTTCTCCAATCCGTCTTCAGTTTTCTTGCCCCTCGCGCTCGTCAGCCACTCGGTGAGTTACTTGACCCGGCGGATTGAGGACGACCCGGGGATACGCGTTCTTTTTTTCTCCCTTCTTCCTCTTTTTCTCCTTTTCCTTTTTTGTCGGCAGCGGCCAGCGCCAAAGAAAAAGCTGGGAGTAAAGGGTGCTGAGGGAAATATTCGATCTTTCCCCCCTTTTCCTCTTTTCTCCTACTTCTTTCCTTTCCTCCACTTTTCTCTTTCTTCTTTTCTTCCCCTTTCTATTCTTGCGGGCGTTTAGCCGCGGGCTCGCAAATTGAGTGAAAAGGAAGAAGGAGGGTTGTTGCACTTCCTGCCCCACCCTTTTTTCCTTTTTTTCCCCTCCCTTTCCTTGCCATTCACCTGCTGTCGAAGCCGGAGCCGACGTAACCGAATGAGATCTTTTAGCGGCCAGATCGGAGAGTGGCTTTTTTTTTTCTTTTTCTTTTTCTCCTTTTTTCTCTGGTTAGATAGAAGGCATGCGGCTCATGAAGAAAATTGTAAAAAGCATGAAATGGTTGCAGGGTTGATGGTCGCTGCCTTCCTCCTGCCTTTTTTTTTTTCTTTTTTTTTTTTTTCCCTTACTTTACTACGTCGGTTTTTTCCATCCTTCGGTTGTACCACCGGCTGGGCCAAACCCCGGCTGGAACCAGGGAGCCAGGATTTTTCCCCTCTTCTCCCCCCCTTTTTTTTTTCCTTTCCTCTTCTTTCTGGAGTGAGCGCGGATCGGAAGGCAAAAAAAAACCTCTTCCCTTTTCCTTTTTCCCCCCTTCCTCTCTCCCCCCTCCCACGAGCGATTCCGGCTACATCGGGAAGGAAGAGGGGAGAGATAGGATGAAGGGATTAGGGACTTCTTCCCCCCCTCCCCTTTCTTCTTTTTTTTTTTTTTTTTTCCCCTCTCCCCCCCTCTCCCCCCCTCCCAGAACACGCCAAACTGTCCAGCACCCATGGTGAGCGGACGAGACGTCCTCCTCCCCTCTTTTTTTTCTTTTTTTTTTTTTCTTTCCTTTTCTTCCCCCTTTCCCCCCCCTATCCTTTCCCGCAAGGCCGCGATTTACCGGCCTCATACAGAAGATGCGTCGTCGAGAAAGAGCAGTTTCCCTCTTTTCCTCCTTTTTTCCTTCGTTCTCTCTTTGTTACAAAAAACCCTCCGCAACTAGGAAGAAAGAGATTACAGTGCGTCCCTTCCCCTTTTTCCCCCCTTCTTCTTTCTTTCCTCTCCCCTCTCTCTCTATTCTCACCGTGCCCCGCATCGATGGGCCGATTCGAAAAAAAAGATAAAGAAAGGAAAATGCGTTCCTTGTTCCTTTTTTTTTCCCCTTCCCCCTTTTCCCCCTTCCCCCTTTTCCGCGCGAGCAGCCACCGGCGCGCGTGGTCGGCGAGAGGTACGAAAAGAAGGCGGGGCGTAATCTCCTTTTTTTCTCCTTCTCCTTTTCCCCCCCCCCTTTCCTCCTTTCCCACCCCAGGGAAATCTCCTTGCGCCGATGAATTTAACAGAACAATAGAACAGGTCGAAAAGTATTAGGTGCGGGCCCCCTCTCTTCCCCCCCTCCCCTTTCCCCCCCCTCTTTCTTTCTCCTTCTGTTTTTTCCTTCCTCCCCTCTTTGCAGCGGGCGTCGGCGAATCGCCTCCGCCAGCATGGAAAATAGGTCGAAATATAGGGAACGCGGCCTCTCATTTTTTCTTTTGAGCGCTTCTTTTCTCCCTTTCCCCTTCCCCCCTTTTTCCTCCTTCTTGCGCTGGCCCAGGAGAGTTCGACACGGAGTGTAAATGCTGGCGGAGGCGATTGCCGCCTCTTTTTCCCTCTTTCTCTTTCCCCCCCCCCTTTTCTTCTCCCCTCCTCCCCTTTCTTTCCTTTTTCCCCGTTCGAGCGCCCGCACCGAATACGGATGAAGGAAATGGGAGATGGGGGGCGGGGTAAAATGGTAATCGCGGTGTCTCCCCGTCTCTTTTCTTTCCCCTCCCCTTACCCAACTTTCCCCGTGGCGCCCGTCTTATCGCTGAGATGAAGACACGCCTTCTTTGCGGACATGATCGACGAAAAGCCCGGCCCTCTTCTTCTCTCCTTCCCCCTTTTTTTTTTCTTTTTTTCCCTTCCCTCTCTCGGTGACCACACGGCGAGACAGTGAATGGGATGTATAGGTGGTTAGTAATGAGGCAATAGATGCTTTTCCCCTCCTTTTCGTTTTTTCTTTTTCTTTTTCCCTTTTTCTCCCTCTAGCTGAGAGATCGATGGGCATGGATGAAGAGAAGGAAGTGGAGAATGGGAATCGATGGTAGACGAGGGCTTCTTTCTCTTTTCTTTCCCCTCTTTCCTCTTCCGGCCTCCGGCTGTCGGTCTCGAAGAAGAATAGGAGGTATGAGGCACGGGATAGCGCCTTGCGGTGCTTTCTCTTTTTTAATTTCCTACCTTTCCCTTCTCTTTCCTTTTTTTTTTTCTTTTTTTCTTTCCCTTTCCTTTCCCTCTGTCCCGCACACCATTGGGCTGGAAAAGTTGGAGTTTATGGAGATGGTGATAGGGTAGAGGTGTTGATCGGAGATGCCTTGTACACCCCCCCCTCCCCTTCCCCTTTTTTTTTTCCTCCCTCTCCCCGGCATCCGAAGCCGAGAAAATATAAGATAACGCTTTTTTCCTCCCTTTTTCGTTCCTCTTTTTCTCTCTACCGATCCGAATGATCTGAAGAGTTAAAAAGAGAAATGTAGGTGTTCCTGTCCTCTTTTTCCTTCCCCCCCCTCAACATCCCCTTTTCTTTTCTTCCTTCCGCATGCGGTTGCCAGTGGATTGTCGTTTATTAGTAAAATGGATAATGGTTAAAGAAGGGGTTTTTCCCCTCCCCTGTTTTGTCCACTTTTTCCAGCCTTCCCCTCCCTTCTTCTCGGAACTCCGCGACAGCAACCAGGCAACAGGTTGCAGGCCCTTCCCTTCCTTTCCTTTCTCCCTCCATTCCCCCTTTTTCCCCTTTTTGTTTTTCCCCTCCACCGATCTGGAAGGAGAAAGATCTCAAGCCGTCTTCCTTTTTCCTTTTTTTTTTTTTTTTTTTCGTTTCTATCCGTCGACTGGGAATCCTCCTCCAGTTCAAGACGAGGGTTAAAACTATGTTGACGGAAGTGAAAAAAACTCCGCCTTTTTTTTCCCTTTTCCCCACGTTTCCTCTCCTTTTTTCCTTTTCCTCTTCTTCCCCCCCCCCCCCCTCTTCTTCCCCCCCTCTTTCTTGTAATCGCGATCGCCAACGTGACAATCGGAGTGATAGAAGAGTTAAAGCAGAAGAAAGGTAATAAAGACTGTTCTTTTTTTTTCCCCCTCCTTCCTCCCCCCCTCCCTTTTCTCTTTTTTCTTTCCCATCCCTCCCTCCCCCCTATTTTTCTTCCTCAAATCGCCGGTCAAGGACTCACGAGTGGATGAAGAGCGGAGGAAGGGGGGCAAGAAATGACTCCGGCGTAGGAGTTCTATGCGAGCCAAGCCGGCAACCCCTTCCCCTTTCCTCCCCTTTTCTTTCCTTTTTTTCTCCCATGGCGACTTCGGCAAAGTTAAGAACGGTACCGCGAAGACCTCAATGACTCTCCCCCCTTTCCCCCTTCTTTCCTTTTTTTTTTTCCCTTTTTTTTCCCCCCCCCCCTTCCTCCCCCCTTCCCAGGTGATCAGGCCCGCGGTCGTATACAGCAGTATCTTCGTTGTTGCAGACTGTCGAACCTTCGCGTCCTTTCCTTCCCTCCTTTTTTTTTTTTTTTTTTTTTCTTTTCTCTCTGCTCGGCGATGCGGGCGGTTTTCCTCGTTTCGGCGGGAAAAAGATCGAAACGATTGACCTCCCCCCACTACCTCTCTTTTCTCTTCTTTTTTTTTTTTTTTTCCCTTTTTTTTTTGTCTGCCCCTATCTTCCGTGGGGCGGAGAGTTAAAAATAAGAAGGTTAGTACTCATTATTTTCTTCTCTTTCCCTCCTTTCCTCTCTTCCTCCTGCTCGCTTGTCCAGGTATACGCGATTGGAAAGAGATTGGAGAGAAGATAATATGACGGCTCTTTTTTTTCCTTCTTCCCTCATCCCCCCCCCCCCCCCCCTTCTTTTTCTCTTACTTTCTTCTCTTTTTCGTCCTCCCTCGGGGATCGGTTCGGCTTTGCGGAGAAGGGTAGGAATAATTAGGGAAGAAAGAGGAGTTCCCCCTCTTCCCCCTTTTCTTCTTTCCCCCCTCTCTTTTTTTTTCTTTTTTTCTCCTTTTTTTTTGTTCCCTTTCCTTCCCTCTTCCCTCGATGGGTCACGGTTGGAGATCGACGATTCGACGAGTTGTCCAGATTCAAGAGTTGGATGCTGGTTTGGAACATGGCGGCCCTTTTCCTCCTCTTTTTTTCTTTTTTTTTTTCTCCTCCCTTTTTCTCCCCTTTCTTCCCCCCGGCCAGCAGGCGGAGTTGTTGCACGTCGGAAAAAGAAGGTGAGAAAGAGGCCTTGAAACGGGAGGGATTTTTTTTTTTTTTCCTTTCCCTTCTTTTCTCCCTCTTCGTAACCCGATGAGATCTTTTAGCAGGACAGATAGGTGAGTGCGAGAGGTGTGTCCCCCTTTTTTTCCTCTTTTTTTTTTTCCCTCTTTCCCCCCCCTCCTTTTTCTTTTTTTCTTTTTTCTCTTAGTTCCGAAGAAGCAGGTACTTGAGGGAGGGAAAAGAGGAAGGAGAGGGGCCCCCCCCCTTTCCTTCCCTTTTTCCCCCCCCCTTTGTGAACCAGGGAGCAGGTGACGAGAGAAAACGAAATCAATGGCAACTCCTCCCCCTCCCCCCCTTTTTCTTGTGAGCGGCGGATCGGCCGGACAAACAAACGACAAGAGCGGGGGAACTCTTTTTCTTCCCCTTCTCCCCCCTCTTTTTCTTTCCCTTCTTGCTCCTGAGAGGGGTAGGATCGGATGCAGGGATCGGGAACGGGACAAACACAGAGGACCGGCTCTTCCCTCTCCTCTTTTTTTTTCTTTCTCCTCCCTTCCCCCCCCTCCCCCTCCCCCTTTTTTTTTCTTGAAACGGCCAACTTTAAAGACCCCATGGTGTGCGGGCCCCTCTTCTTCCCCCCCCCCCTTCCCCCCTCTTCTTTTTTTTTCCCCCCTTTTTCTTTTCAACCGAAGCGAGCTTGTAGAAGAAGGTCTCAGGAGTAAGTTCGGACAAGTAACACCTTTCCTCCCTTCCTCTCTTCCGTCCTTTTTTTTTTTTCCCAGTGCTTTGCTAGCCCGCACCAACAAAAGGGAGAAATCCCTCCCCTCCCACCTTCCTTCCTACTCCTCCCTTTCTCCCTCTCTCTTCTAACCAGCGAAACCGCACGTGCCGAGAAATGTTATAGATTAGATAGAAGAAGAGTCGACCCCTCCATTCCCCTCCTTCCCCTTTTTTTCCCCTTTTCCTTGTTTCCACAACACCCATCCTGAACAGTCCTCGGGAAAGTAGAAAATTGCAGAGCCTCCTCCCCCGTTTCTTTTTTCCTCCTTTTTGTCATTCATCGATAGCCGGAGCAAGGGGGAAATTTTTTCCGAGGATGGACGATTTTTTTTTTTTTTTTTTTTTTTTTTCCTTTCTCTCTTTTTTTTCCCCCTCCAAAAATCGAAAGGGTCGAAGCCTTATTAGGTGCTTTGTCTCTACTTCCCCCCCTTCCTTTTCTCTCCTTTTTTTCCCTTTTTTTTTCCATCCTACCTCTTTCCCGTCGGCTAGTAGAGAATAGAATAAGCCTTTCCCCTTCCCCTTTTCCTTCTTTTCCCTTTTTTCTCTCTTCCCCCCTGCTACAACTAACGACATTCTAGGAGATGGAAAAGAGAGTAGAACGGGAGTTTCCATTTTTTCTTCCTCTTTCTCCCCTCTTCTCTTTTTCTTTTTCCCCTTTTTCCTTCCCCTTTTTCTTCCCCCTTTTTTTCACATCAACGGTTGAGTGTGCGTCGTCGAGAAGCAACGACAACCGAATAGCGGCTATGCGACATTTTCCCCTTTTCTCCTCTTTTTTTTTTTTATCTCTTCCTTCTTTCCTTTGGCGCCCAAGCTCACCCCACCAAAGAAAACTCGTACATAAGCGGAAAAAAATGGCCGTTCCCTTTCCCCCTTCTTTTTTTTTTTTCTCTTCCTTTTTTTTTCTCCTGTCCCGAAGGACGTGGTGAAGGATGGGTTTTCAAACTAGCAGCTGTCCTAGGACCGGTCCCTCTCTTTTTTTTTTTTTTTTTTCGCTCGCTGCGCACAGTCGCGGCACGTTCGGTTCGCTGGTCGACGATGAGCGAGAGATCGATGTTTTTCTTCCTCTCTTTTTCTTTTTTTCCCCCTTTTCCCCCCCTCTTGACAGATTGCGATCGCCCCCAGCCCGGTGGCTCGGTCGCGAAGAAGAATAGGCGGGATGCCTGTGCTTCCGCTTCCTTCTTTTTTTTTTTTTCCTTCTCTCTCCCCGTCTCGTCCCTTTCCTCCTCTTTCTTTCCGCTCGACCCGGCGGACTGCTGTTTCGTGCAGGCCGGGCCTCGGCCCGCACAACCAGGGGGATGTTTTTTTTTTTGTCGTTTTCTTTTTTTTTTTTTTTCTTTTTTTTTTTTCTTTCGCCTCTTGTGCCCCAACCAGAAGGCGAAAAAACGAGGCGAGGGAAGATAATACATGGTCCTTTTTTTTTTCCCCCCCCCTTTCTTTTTTTTTTTTCTTTTTCCTCCTTCTCCTTTTTCTTCCCTCCCGGGACCGATCCGAAATGATATTGAAAGAGTTACAAGAGAGGTAGTTTCCCTTCCTCTTTTTTCCTTTCCCCCCTCCCCCTCCCTTTTCTTTATTCCTCCGATGCGTTGCCAGTGGATTGTAGTGTTTGTTTAAAAGATTAGAAAAGGGATACCTGGTTCCCTTTTTTCCCCCCTCTTTTTTTTTCTTTTTTTCCTCCCCGCGCCGGCCGCGGGGAAAGAAACTAAAGTAAAGGATTATTCGGAACTCCTTCCTGCCACACCTTTCCCCCCTTTTTTTTTTTCTTTTCCCTTTTCCCTCCCACGGCGTAAAAAAGGTCAACCGAGACAAATAAAAAGATAGGGAATTCTCCCCTTTTTTCTTCTTTCTCCCCTCCTGCTCGAATCGTAGATGGGCATAATAACGAAAGGTTCACTTTGCGGGTATAACTTTTTTCTTTCTTTTTTTTTTTTTTTCCCCTTTTTTTCCAGGTGCGAGCCAGAGAGAAATAGACTCTTAATCCCACTTTGTTAGAGATGAGAAGAAAGGGGAAAAAAGCCCCAAACGCTTTCTCCCAATCCTCTCTTCTCCCCCCTTTCCTTTTTCCCCCTCCCTCAGACCGGTACTCCCAACCTGTTCTGGGAGATGGCAGAATTGAAGACCCCCTCTCTCCCTTTCCCTTTTTACTTCTCCGCCCTGCTCCGCAAAGCCGAAAAGATACAAGAGGGAGTCTCCCTCGCCGGGTCCCTCCCCCTTTTTTTTCTTTTTTTTTTTTTTCCCTTTCCCTTCCTTCTTCTTCCGGAGTCTATGCGAGCAAAAAAGAGGCAAAAAAGGAGGCCTTTTCTGTCCTTCTTTTTTTCCCTTTTCCCTCTCTCCCTCTTCCCCCTATAGGCCAGGATGGACGACTTAGAAGTTAAGAAAGGTACAAGCTCACCTCCTTTCTTTTTTCCCCCCTTTTTTCCCCTTTTTTTCTCCACAGCCGGAAGGCGTATTGTAGGAACTGGAGAGGGCGAACCCTTTTACATTCCCTCCCCCTTTTTTTTCTCTTCCGAAAGCGGTGCGGTTTCCTCCCTTTTTCCCTTTTTTCCCCCCCTTCCTCCCCCCTCCCCTTTTTTTTTGTTGAGAGAGATAGCGCGATGCGGGCGGTTTCCTCGTTTCCCTTCCCCCCCTTTTTTTCCTTCTTTTCTCCCTCTCGCGGGCCTGGATATACCATTGATGGCAGGCCGGCGCCTTTCCCTCCCCTTCCTTTTTTCTTTTTCTTCCCAATACGGAAGGTTCGTCAATTCATGGATTTCTTTTCTTCCGATTCCTTTCTACCTTTTCCTTTCGGCCATCATGGCGATATGAAAGAGGACTAAGATTGTCCTTTCCTCCTTCTTTTTTTCCTTTTTTTCTTTCTTCCTCCCTCCCTCCCCTTCTCCTTGTTTGCCGGCTGGGATAGCATAGAAAGCAGAAGAAGGAGTCAGATTTTTCCCCCTTTCGGCCCCGTGCTCTTCCCTCCCCCTTTTCTTTTCCCCTCCTTTTCTCCCTTTTTGCCTTTGCGGAGAAGGCGGAGGAAAGAGGCAGTCCGCCAGGGTCTCCCTTTTTTCTTCCATTCGTGGCCACGCCCAGAAAAGGCTGGGAGTAGTAAAGGGCTTTTTCCCCTTCTCCCCCCTCCCCTTCCTTTTTTCCTCTTTTTCCGATTTCAGGTTGGATGATGGTTGAAAATGGCGGCTTTCTCTTTTTTTCCCTTTCTCCTTATTTCGCCAGCGGGTAGAAAAGTGAGTGACCTTCTCATTCTGCTTTTTTTTCTCCCTTTCTTCCCTTTCTTTCTGAGGATTTGCCCCCATCTCCTTCTTTTTCTTTTTTCTTTCCTTCCGTACCCGATGAGATATTTTTCGCCGGCCAGTCTTTTCTCTTTTTTCCCTTTCCGGCTTAGGATGTCTTTTCCTCCCCCCCTTTCTCTTTCTCCCTGCCCGGGTTGCAGGGTTGCTGGTCGCGGAAGTCCGGTACTCATCCCTTTTTTTTTTCCTTTTCTTTCCCGGCGCGGGGCTCACCATTGAAATTGGACGACTCTCCCTTCCTTTCGTTTTCCTTTTTTTCTTTTTTTCTCTCCCCTCCCCCCTCCCACTGGCAACGCATTCGGATGCATAAAGAAAAGGGAGGTTTCCCCCTGTTCGTCTTCATTCTCTTTTTTCTTTTTCCCTTTTCATGTGAGGAGGAGGATCCCCTTCACCCCACCCCTTTCCCTTCTTTTCCCCCCCCCTTTCTTCTCCTCAAAGAGAAGAGAAGAAACAGTCTCTTCCTTCTCCTCTTTCTCTTTTCTCTTTCTTTTTTTTCCTTTTTCCCTTCCCATCTCCTTCTTGTTTTTTTGGGTTAGAATTAGGAGTTGGGTGAACATTTCTCTCCTATCCTTTCCCCCCCCTTTTCTCCCCCCCCCCCCCCTTTCCCCCCTCCCATGGTGTGGCGGCGAGGAAGGAAGAAAGAAACCTCCCCTTCCTCTTTCTCTCTTTTTCCTTTTCCTTTCCCCTTTCTTCTTCTTTTTCTTTCCCTTCACCGTCACCACCGAGCCTTTCCCGCAAGGAAGGAGAAGTCAAGAGACTCATCCGATTCGTCCGTTCTATCTTCTCTTTTTTCCCCCCCCGGGCGACGATGACCACGAAAAAGGAGACAAGCGAATTCCAGTGCAGGCCCCCCCTTTCTTGCTTCCCCCCGTCCCTCTCTTTTTCTCTTTTTTTTTTTTTTTTTTTTTTTTTCCTTCCTTTCCCCTCTTTCCTCTCTCGACGAGTCGGAAAGCACAGCATCGATGGAAGAATTCCCTTTCTTTTCTTTTTCCCTCTTTTCAGCCGGCGAGTTTGCAAAAAAAAAGACTGAACCAAGTCCTAGGAAAGTCGTTTTCCTCTCCTCGGCCTCCCCCTTTTTTTTTTTTCTCCTCCTCCCCCTTCTCCGGGGAATTTTTTACGCGGATGAAGAGTTTTTTTGGGTTTCGTCTTTTTCCTCTTCCTTTTCCTTCTTTCCCCTTCCCTATCCATTTTACCCCCGCCCCATCGACAGGGGGGGGTAGGAAAGAAGGATAGGGAGGGGAGCTACGGCCCCCCCTTCTTTTTTTCTTCCCCCCCTTCTCCGGCAGCGCGCCATCGGTTTCAATCGCAGAGTTAACGAGGCGGCGGCTACTCCTCTTCCCCCTCCCATTCCCCTCCTGGAGAATGTCGTGAGTTGTAGAAGGGGTAAATAGATATAGTTTCCTGAAGACGCCTTTTGTGAGAGCGATTGACCCATTTTCCCCCCCCTCTTTTTTCTTTTCCCCTTTTTTCCCTTTTCCCTTGCGGAGGCGATTAGCGGAAGAAACTTCCTCTTTCTCTTCACCCCGCCCCTTTTCTTCTTTTTCCTTCTTTTCCCCTCCCCCCCTTCCTCCCCCCGGGTTGGCAGTGTTTCTTCTTTTCTCCTTTTTTTTTTTTTCCCCCTTTCATCGGGCGCAAGTAGATTCAGCTGGGGAGGAGTAATAGGGAATTGGCGCCCCCTCCCCCCCCCTTTCCTTTCCTCCCTTATTCCTTTTTTTCTTTTCTCTCTTAGATGACGCCCCGCCTTCTTTGCGGACCTGATCGAACGAAAAAGAAGAGGAAATGGTGCCTGCCTCCCTTGTTCCCCTTTTGCTCCTTCCCTCTTCCTTTCCCCCTTCTTTTTTTTCCCCCCTTTTCCCTTTTTCCCTCCTCTTTTTGGCGTGGCGTAGAATCGGCGGCGGCGAAGCGAGAAACAGGTCGGTTTCGTTCGGTTCGCTGGTTCTCCTTCTTCTTTTTTTTCCCCCCTCCCTTTCCTTCTTTCTTTCCTCCCGATTTCGGGAGGGTCAATAGTAGAAGGTTGTTGGGGAGGGATAACGATTTCCATTTTCGATCGGCTCTTCTTCTTTTCCTTTCTCCTCCTTCCTTTTCCCTTTCTTTTGCCGTGTCCGAAATGACTCCGGAGACAGTCTTCGAAAAGCTAGAGAGTTAAGAAGAGTTGAGTATTCCCCTTTTCTCTAACCCGTCTTCCCTTCTTTTTTTTCCCCTTTTTTCTTTCTCTTTTCTTTTTCTTTTTTTCTGCGAGGCCTGGTGAACAACACCCCAAGGAAGGAGAAAACAAGATTCGCTTTCATCTTCACTCGTTCTCTTTTTCTTCCCTTTTTTTCTCCTTCCTCTCTGCGCTCGGCGCTTTTCTTCACGCGACAGATAAGAATGATATGAAGATTAAAAGCGATGGTCTTTCTGGCTGTATCCGCCCCCTCTCCTTCTTTTCCCCCTTTTTCTCTTTTTCTTTTTTTTTGCCAGTGGATTGTCGTTTTCTCTCGTAAAGGGAAAGCGGTGAAAGCCGTGTTGGCCCAGCCCGTTTTTCCTTCCTTTCTTTTCCCCCCTCGTCGTCAAGTCATGGTGAGCCCCGAGCAGGCCGCGGTGTCCCCTCCCTCACTCTTTTCTTCCCCCCTTTCTTGTTTTACAAGTGCTTCCTGGAGCAGAATGCCATGAACCGCGACAAAGGGAGATCGACACACTCGAAACCTGTCCCCCCTTCCCCCTTCCATAGCTAAAGGGTAACGGCTCGGGCTTCTCCTTCTTCCTCTCCTTCCTCCCCCTTCCCCTCCCTCTGGGTATCAAACCTTATGGTGAAGGACGGGCAACAACAAGACTGCTTTTTGCCCTCCAGGTGCTCTCCCTTTTCCCCCTCTTTCTCCCCCCCTTCCTCCCCCCCGATGTTCGCGCTGGCCGCAATGTGAAAAAAGAAGAAAAAAGAGGATGGACCCCTTTTTTTTTTCCTTCCCCTTCCTTTTTCCCTCTTCCCCCTCAGAGCCAGGTACGACCAGCCTTTTGCTCCTGGCCGACTTCCTCCCCCTTCTCTCCTTCCTTCCTCTTTTCCCGGCCCTGCTCAGCAAAGCCGAACCGATCACGAGGTCGTCCCTTTCCTTTTCCACTTCCCCCTTTTTTCTTCAGGGTCAAGAAAATGACTCCGCGATCGGAGTTTATATGAGAGCCCCCCTCACCCCCGTCTTCCTTTCTCCCCCTTCTTTTCCTTCTTTCCCCTCTCTCACTATGCAGTCGCAATGGATGGAGAGCTTCGCCCCTCACCCTTTCCCCCCTTTCCCTCCCCCCTCCTCCCTCCCCTTCCCCCATCCGTAAGGCGTCTTTCGGAAACGGGAGCCGGACGCCATCCAGTTTCCCTTCTTTCTTTTTCTTTTCCTTCCTCCTCTAAACGAGGGAAAAAAAGAAGCAATAGATATATCTCTTCTTTTTTCTCCTCCCCCCTTGTTGTTTTTTTCTCTCTCTCCTCCCTTTCTCTTCCCTCTCTCCCCCCTCCTCCTCCCCTTTTCTGCCAACAACGACAGATACTGAATGGAGAAGAGAGAGGAATGGATCACTTGGAATTTCCCCCTTTTTT
>Ga0179593_1667163_pt1 | contig 18284 bp, 21 predicted proteins | sample CZODoug2_1_08_16_FD_185931 | JGI IMG/M metagenome (GOLD analysis project Ga0179593, IMG submission 185931) | Vadose zone soil fungal communities from Angelo Coast Range Reserve, California, USA - CZODoug2_1_08_16fungal (PacBio error correction) | ecosystem: Environmental > Terrestrial > Soil >... | reverse complement strand
CGACTGCTCCCTTTCGTGACACTCGGGCCAAGACCATCTTTTGAGCCCTCCCCTCTTCCTTATGCATCCTGAAAGCCCCCCCCGATTGCTTGCCCCCTGCTTTCCCGTCCATAGCGATCGCTCCGCAGCAGCGAGACTTCAGGCTAGAGAGTGCCCCTTTCCAATTCCCCTCTCAATAGGTAGTTTCTCTCCGTTTTTTTTTCCCCCCTTCAGTTTTCCTTTTCGAGTTTTTTTGAGAGGTATTCAGGTGCTGTAGCCCTATTTGATGTCTGATCGTGCTCGTTCGCCCTGCGTCTTCGAACGTATTCCTCCTTTTCCCTGGGGCGTCGATGCTGCTGGCTGCAGAATTACTCGTTCCTCTGTCCAAGGCCTACCAAGGAGACCTGTTTTGCGCTGGTGTTTTTTTTTTAACCTTTTTTGCCCGCGTGAGAAGCGTACCCTTATTCAGGAGTGATCGAAACCTGGATTCTGAAGAAAGAGTGGACTGATCCTCTTCCCTTGCGGAGTCTCTCTTTCCCTTTTCTTGTCTTTTTTTTTTACTTTTTGGCCATTGAATGAAAACTAATGTTGAATGCCCCCTCCGTTCAGTTTGATGGGTACAATTCCCTCCTCCCACGCACATGGTATCCCCCCCGCTGGTCTGGGCTTCTTGCCCCGGTCCTCGCCTCCTCCCCACCCTTCTTTTTTTTGTGGTGTTCTATTCGGCGACCCTCGCCCCGGCGTTGTGCAAGAAGCGAATTCACTTGACTGACCGTCGTTCTTCAATTGCGGCTACCTTTCCCAAGTCAGCATGATCTTCCATGGCTTTTTGTTTTTCACTTTTTCTCTAACGTTGTTTTATTTTCGCAAATAGTCTGTTTTCGATCGGATCAGCGATCCCTTCTCATTTGAAGCCGACGTGACCTTGGAAATCTGCTTTCACGTTTCTTTTCGAGGGTGATTTGAGACCGCTTTTAATTAAGCCGCTTTTCCCCCTCCCTTCCTCTTGTCTCTCTGACTTTTTGTGGCGCCCCCTCGTGTTTTCTCGTTGACAAGCCCGGCCATGACGGGTACTAACCTTCCAACCTTCGGGTCCCGGGCCCGCTGCCGGAACCCACAACACAGGCGTCATCAAGATTTAGCCACAGTTCTCCCCGCCTTTGTGTGTGGGTAAGACTTCTTGGGAAAGACGTGTGTGTTTCAGCCTTCGTAGACTCCCCTGAACCCCGTCTGTGCAAAGCGTCAGTTTTTCGCCCCTCCTCCTCCTATCGGCAGGATTTGCTGGCACGCCGCTCTAACCGGCCCAAATCGACTCCCTACCCCCCCGCTTCGCGCATGTTTCGTGTTATGTGATTCAGCTTTCTTTACGACTGGAGCTATTCAGCCTCCCTGACTTGGGCGTATTCAGGTGGTTTTCACTCCTTAAAAGAGTCCGTGTGCTGCACCAATGTTTCGGACATTTAGTGTGGGTCTTCTCTTTCAGCGGACGCGAATCTGGTGTTTCCGAAAAAATTGCGCCCCTCTCCATGCCCTGTGCCCTTTTTCTTTTTCTTCTCCCCATCGGACAACTTTGTGCCGAATGCAACCGGACTTTCCAGCGGCCTTTGTTCCGTTTTTTTTGATGTGTTTGATTTTTCTCGCTTCCTCCGTTGTGTTGTTTGATGTTTCTATTTTTTTTCTTCCCAATCTCCCCCAAGACAACAGGAACCAACCTGTGATGACCTTGACCGGTGGGCACACATGGGCCCGCCCTCTTTACAGCTACTTTTTTCCAGACGGAAGGGCCTCTTCCACGATTTTGCGACGACCCAACACTCTTGATGTCCGCATTCTTTTTTTTTATCTTTCCTAGTTTTTCCCAATTGGTGACAGCAACGTTCCTTCACGGCGAATTGGTGCAAAAAACTGGACTGCGGCCCTTTCCCAGTTTTTTTTTCGTATGTTTTCCCTTTTCGCGAAAACGTCTTGAACGCCACCTCCCTTCCTCCATCCGCTTGTTCCTCCCGCTCTCAGGGGTCCGTAGTTTGCAAAGGCGCAGAAGCTCGTGCACAAATCGATCCCCGCCTTTTTTTTCTCTTGCGAGCCGTTTGCACCCCCCCGCCGGTGAAAGATTACGTGCACGGTTCCCGGGGGCCTACCCACAGGCGTGCTAAATCTTTTTTTCTACTGCTTTTGTTCCCGCCTGTGGTTTTCGACCGCGGTAGTCCGTCACCTTTTTTTTACCTACGGGGAGACTCCAGTTGAGTTCTCACCGAATGTCGAACATCATATTTTCTGCCACACGTTTTCCCCTACCTGCTTCGTCGTTTCTTACCTAACTTGGTAACGCGGTTAATTCACCCCATAACCCTATCAGCTGCCCTGGCGTCTCTCCGTGATTCGTATTTCTTCTTTCCCCTCCGGGTGACCGCTCCTTAAGAAATTTTCCCCGGTTTTCCCCATCCATTTTTTTTTGGTCGACGAGTTTTCCCATCGCATAAACCTTTAGCGTCCTGCTGTTTTTCATCTTTTCTCCCATTCACGTCAGTTCCCTGCAATTTGTGTTCCCTCTTTCGCTCCTGGATTTTCATAAATCGCGGATTCGTTCCCCCCCCGGTCGTTTAAGGGTTGAAGGATGACGCCGACCCTCTTAGGCCCCCCGAGCCCGCCCGACGCCAGTTTTCCTTCATTTTTTTTTTCCCCTGGCTTTTTGGGGGGGGGCACCTGCGCGACGAGGTCAGTCCGTCGAACAGGTCGCGTTGTCCTGCCTGCCCCACCCGCAGCGCCAGCCAAATCGTTTGATCGGCGAATTTGCTTTTCCCTGGCCTCTTTCCGAAATTTCCTATGCAGAATTGCTTCCCCAGTTCTCTTCTACGTTTAGGACACGGCCGCCCGCTGCCTCTCCAAGAGTTGCTCCCCCGGCCCTTTGCAAAACCCCACCTCGGACCAGAGCGATCCAGCTCCGCCTTTCTTTCGAGGTCACAACCCAGGCAGATTCGCCCACTCAGCCCATCTTGCATGATCGACCCCCTGCCCTACTTCCTATGTCGCAGGGAGCAGGTTCGCGTCCCAGGCAGGGCCTCAGTCCTCGCGCAATGCTTCTGCACCTCTACAGCGCTCCAAGCACTTCGCTGCCAACTTCGCTTCCGGTTATAGGGGCGCGCCGCATTCTTGCTGATCCGAAGCGCGTTGCTTTGCGATCTCGTCTCCTGCTCCTTCTCTTTTTTTTTTTGTCCTGGTCAACCGCCTTGCAGCGTTTTGGCTTTTTTTCCCGATTCGAAGAGGGTAGTTGCCTTCCTTCCTCTCTCCGTGTTGTGTTTCCCTAGATATCGGCCTCTCGCTTTCCTCCGATGAAATACTTATTTCCCCGACCCCTTGCTTCTCCCCCAATAGAATAATGACTAGTTTCATTCGTGCGACGCGTCGTCAGATCGACTCAGGTGTAATGCAGGCCAAGTCGCCCGAGTTTTTTTTTCCCCTTTTCTTTTCCCATGCCCCCCCGACGCCCTCGATGCAGTTTCTCCACCGAAGGCCCTTCGCTGCTGTGCGGTTTAAGAAAGAATTTTTCGATTTCGCCCTGAATGATGATCGTGTGCGTACCTTGATTTTGATTGTCTAAGGCGACTCGTCTCCCTCCGTGCTTGTAGATTTTCCCCTGATCGGCCTTTCCTTGGCTCCTGAATCGGAGAGGAGATCATTGCGGCCGACCTTTAAAGGAGTTTGCTCGCTTTTTCCGGAGTTGAAAGACTGGTTCTCCCCTCCTCTCTGCACGAGTCATGGGAATCCCTAGCTTTCATTTTTTTTTTCCTTCCATTTTCCTTAGATTCCTGATCGAGCTATCCACGCGACGGTTTTTGCCGAATCGTCCCGCTTGGTGTCGCTGAATTGGTGATGGCCCTTTACAAAGCGCCCCTATCCTCAGGCTCTAGTCTTTTATGTTGAGGACTCTTAATCTCGTCCCCTCTATGGCGTTGGCATCGGCTGGGCCTTCCAGGCCCTGGTCTTAGCCCCTCAGCCAAAACCGGACCCAACGGTGGTTTGCGTTTGAAGTTCTCGAGTTCCAGTTCCTCGCTCACCACATCCTCTGAAAGTAGTGAAGTTCAATGGAGTCCTCTCATGCTCCTTCATGGCCCATGACCCCTTCGTCATGGGAATCGACGCACAGGTGTCTCGCCACCCTAGTTAGGCTGGTCTTACCTTTTCCAGAGACCCGGGAGATTCCCGAACGGTTAAGCCCCTTTTCCCGAGGGCCCGGCCTATGTTTGGTGAGCCCACTGCGGTTTGATGGCTTAATTAGGGTCACCCCTTTTGCATTTTTTTCCTCGCTTGCAGGTCTTGTCCCCCGACTTGATGAGCGGGTCCCCGCCCCATCCTTGGATCACCTCAGTCCGGCAGCAGAAGCCGCTCCCCCCTTTTCCCCCCCCCTTTCCTAATCAAGCTCTGTCCGTTAGCATCCAAATTCACCTCATGTGGTTATGGTTCCCGCCTTCGGGGTCTTGACGGGAGGGGAATTCCTTTTACGGCGCGGTTTGTTCAAAGGGTGCTCCCCATAGGGATCGGGACTCTTGATCTCCCTTCCTTCCTCTTCTTAAATAAGCGCATAAATAGATTCAACACTTCTCTCCTGGAATGATGTGTCTACAGAGTCGCTTTTCATGGTTTAATGCTGTTGAAACAGTCTTTCAAGTGTGACAACCCTACGTTAGACAGCTTAATGAATTCCAGAAAACCCCCTTTTGGTTTGAGTATTTTCGGAGAGGGGCATTTCCAAGCTATTCGGTCCCCTGGTGGAGTTATCCTGTTCTTTACACCCAAAATAACCACCCACACTTGCGGTCCCCCCCCATTCTAATAGGCCATGCCCTTCTTCCCCTTGTGTCGGTTTCTTCCTAACTTGGTTGTCCCTCATGCCAAGGATCCCTCTTCAATATGGTTCTGTTTTATTGTTATCTCTCTTCCTTTTCTCTTTGGAGAGCGTAACTGCGCTCCCACAATCCGAAGCCACAGTTCCCCATAGGTGCCTACCCCCCTTACCACCCCCCTTGGTTCCTATCAGTCACGAGAAAACTCTTACTTTTGAGAAGGCAGAGGCCGATTTTTCCGCGTTTCGGCAGCTAACCAACACGATTTCGTTCGCCCTTTCCGAACTATCCCCGGATAAATCGACTGTTTCCCATTTTTTTCCCACGCTTCTTTTTCATGTTTTCTCATGACACCACGAAGTACTGAAGCAGTTTCGTTTCTTTTGATCCCCCCCCCTTTGGCTTCCCGCCCCATTCTTCCTCCCCCTGCGGAAGAACCTCATTCTCGAAGTTTCAAGTGTTCTCGCGCTTGAGCCCTAGGTGTTGCAAACTTTGGCGCGGCTTTTCACCACGCTCCCGTCTCTTTTTGCCTGTTGCCCCGCTAGTTTTTCCACAAAAGGACTCGTGGTTTCCAGAATGAGACGAATTTGACCCGTTCCCTCATTCGGTCAACCCCAACACGTTTTCTGTTATGCTATTGGCCCTTCGCGAGTACGATTTTTTATGTATCCGGGTCGCTTTTCGATGCAGGTACGACTGATCGTTGCTTTTGCTCCCCCTTTCTTCCTGGTTTTCAAACAGCAATTCTTTGTCCCCCCCAATCTCCTTCCCTGCGGAGTCGGGCTGACGAATTGTTACCTCAGTCATTCACCTATCCATCCCCCTCTTCGCTCGCTCAGGTTCGTCTCTCTTAGAAAGTTCGGGTCAATCGAGTATCCGGATTCCCTCAAAGAAAGATTTTATCTCCGACCTGGTTCCGAATCCTTACGTCCTTGTTCCCTCAATTTTTTTTTCGAAGTAGTTACTTTATAACCTTTGTCCCGGACAGCGTCAGCGTTCCATTTTTTTTTTTTTCTTGCGCTTCTTTCCACCTGGAGCTCCCGCTTTGACGTTTTATCACCGACCTATCCACCAGGTTTTTCCTTTGCTGATGGCCTCCCAGAGGAAGACAGCCGTGATAGCCCATAGCGGTCGCCTATGACGCTTTTTCCCTCCGAACCCCCTTCCCACTACGAGGTCAGTTCCCACCATTCGCCGTTTCAGGCCTTTCATAAAAACTGCCCCTCTCTCCTCTGATCTCGGACGTGATTGCCCTCTGCATCAGCATTTCTTTTTGCCTAAATCATCTTCTCTTGCAAGCTCCGATTGGGCACAGTTCCCCGATCCCTTTCCCCGCGCCTTCCCCTCCCTTTTTTCCAACTGCGACGCGAAAAGTACGTTTTTTCCCTGCGCCGTAATTATTGGCGGGTCCCATTCCCCGGCCGATATTCTCTCCATCACGGCATCTTCAATTCGCTATCCTTCCCCCATGCTTTTTTGCGCAGGCATGATCCATCCAGTACCTCAGCGCACTTTCGCCGCGCCAGCGCATGAATCCCCTTTCTAACATTGCATCCATCTTTTCTTATTCTAGGCCGGCGCGCCTTTTCTTCTGCCTTACGCAGCGCTCGTCTGACTCTCTTCTTAGCTGCTCTGATCTGTCTCTTGTTCTCTCGCCGCCTTGCCGCGCCTTCTTTATTGGTTTCCCCGTGTAGACGTTTGTACGAGCGGATCTTCCTCACCCTCTGTTGTTGTTTGGTAGATACTCGTATCTTCCCTCTCCTGCGGGTCTGCCATCCGACGATCTAAGGTTCCTCGCATCCTGAAGACCCGCGAAAAGTCCCATCGCAGTAAGAGCCGACGTGTTTGGCGTCCTCTCCAGCGCCGGCGGGCGCTTGGACCCTCAACTCGACGCTATGTCTGAAGTTTATTACGAGTGATTCCTTTGGCTGCGCGCTCCTGCATGGATTTGTTTGAAGGATGTTCTCCTTATTTCCCTTCTCGTGTACAGCGCCCGCCTGTTACCTAGTATGATCACTACTGTGCCAGATGTGAGTCTGGCTGCCCCGTGGTCCCTTCTTCTTTTTTTTCCCCCGACCTAATTACGGACTTCTCGCCCGTTAAGGAGTCCTTCCTCGCGCTGGTCCTGCTTCAGTTCTTGCGTTGCTTCCGCGCTGACCTTTCCTCCCGGAGTTTCTCCCATCGAAGAACTGGATTCAATTCCTGATATTCCAACTGGCCACGTCTTACTTCTCCCTACTCCGATTGGTGGCGTTAAATGCCTTCACCTTACTTTTTTCTCACGGTCCCATATGACCCCGGTTCTGGTTTTTGGCCAGTCCCTCGGGACTCTCTGTCTCATCCTCGCTTGCGTTCTGTGACCTCGGATTTGCCTCATTAGGCTTTCCTTTCCCCTTTTACCGACCGGTGGTGTATCCTCCCCGATGTCTATCGACAGGTTGGTGGTCCCTCAGCGCAACCAAATTGCCGCTCCGTACAATGCGTCCACGCCCGACCTATGCCCTTCTCTTAGTTCTGCATTTCAGTCGTCCCCGACGGGTCCTTTCGCCACTTAGTTCCGATACGGGTTCAGCGATAATGCGATTGACAGCGAAACTCGGACTATTAGAGCCCTGCAGTCCGACTTTTCGGGTTTGCTTTTTCTGACCGCGTTTTAAGCCTTTTTTTACCAAGTGGTAAGATTCCCCTGATTCACTTTAGTGTGGCGACAAACGCTTGGTCGGTCCCATCCCCCTGGACCCTGACTGGTTGAACTCTACCCGTGTTCCTGAAAGCGAATTTAAAATTGATCCTACCCAAATTTTTCTGCTGTAGCAGTTAGTCATAATTCAAAACACCCCTGTTGTTATGTGTTCCGCCTTTCGCTTCCCGGCGGAGGAGACTTTCTCAATTCTTGCCCATTTCTCTTTCCGCGTATCGTGGCAAAACACCTGGGCGAGTGGTGGCGGGTCTCTTTTCGAGCAATACCGAACTACCCCCAACTCGCCTACCCCTGATCCTGTCTCGTTGTAGGACTGATGTGATTATTCCGCCGTCCCTTTGAGACACAAGCCTTTCTTGTTTCCTGTTTTTTCCACCGCCCCCTCCCATTTTTTAACCTCACTTGGGACATTGTCCCCCCTTTGGTGGCTGTAAGCTTTGGTATAGCCCGACTGTCTTTTTGTAGTACCCCTTGACCTGACCCGTTGAGACAATTTGACATGCCGGTCGATCCTTTTCTCGGTCTTATAGACATCGGCCCCCCCAACTTTTTTTTAATGCCCCCTTCCCTCTTCCTTTTTGGTTTTCCTGTCTTCCTGTTTGTATTGTCGAGTATATTATTTCATCCCCGTTGTTGTGGAGTATTCATATTTCTCGTCGCACCCACCTTAGCCTACCCTGGAACCCATGGATTTGCATTACTTTTACCCTCTGATGAGACTTCACCCCCCAAGGGCACTGATCCTTTGTCGCACGTTCGGCGACCGACCCCCACCAGGATTCCGCCTTTGGTCGACTATTACCCCCCCCCCCCTTTCCAAATCTTTTTTTCCCCAGAAACCTGAAAAGTTCTATTGAATGGCGGCGACTTTTCCCCCGAAGACGTTTTTCCGTTTTTCTTGCCGGTATAAAGGAATCGCACCAGGTAGTCCAGACCGAAGACAAGTCCTACCCCCGCCAAGTTTTTACCCCAGATGTTTACTGAGATGAGGTTTCTGATCTTTTTTTTTCATTATAGAGAGCCCACCCATTGACCCCCTCCCTCCGAAGATAGTTTTGAATGCCACGCCCGATTACCCAGACGCGACTTTTTCCCCTTGAGACACTTGACACCCTACCGCCGTCGTTACTCGAATTTTTTCCCCCCACAGGCTTTTCTTTCTCCTTTTTCTTTTCCTCTTAAGGAGCATTTATGTGGTCCTGCTCTTCCCGGGACTAAGTGTGATCGTCTGTTGTTTCCCGTCCGGCAGGGCTTTGTCCACATTTCGCCACAATAACGTACTTGATAGAAGGTCTAGCACGCCTTGTACTCGTCACACAGCCTTTCTCCCCCTCGCTCGTCGCTAAGAGTTTGCTCCCTAGAAGTGCCTTCATACCATTCCCGGCTTAAATTGGTTCTGACCATTCTTTAAGACACCTGAACTGGCGAGGCCCGGGGTCCATCCGGTCCTCCTACAAAGCCCAATCGTGGTTAGAATAAAGTCGGCCAGTATGATGCTACTTACGCCTGTTCACCCAGAAAGACGTTTCAGCGCCTTATGCTCGCCCAAAGCTTATTCGCCAGCAATCTTATTCCCGAATTCCACACCCCCTTCGGTTTGGAGTGCTGCCAGTCCCCCTTCCCTGGCCCAGCCCCGTCTGAACTCGCGTGGGTCGCATGCGTCCCCTCAATTAGACCCCCCTAGGTAAGGCTTGAATTTCAAGAGCATGGCCCTACACCCCCCTGAATTGAAGAAATAGGGATGATCGGTCAGTAGCCTGTCCATCTTCCCGATTAGCAATAACGTTCCCCGATATCTTCCGACTGAGTCCACCTCATGCGCTTTTTCCAACGAAGTTAAACATCGCGCGGCCCTCCATTAGTAGCGCTAAGAGAGCTTTTCTTCCTAAGCGTTGTGTAGTTGTTTTTTTTTTGGGTTCAACACGACCCTTTTTTGTTCTGCCACCTAGACGCACCTCGGGACTTCTGACTAGAAAGACATTTAGCACCTTTCCAGTCTTAGAACTCCTCAGGTCATAGCCGACCTTGCGCAACTGCTTCTGCATCCTCCAGAGCGACCATGATGCACGGCTTTCGTTTTAACTAGGGCGTCTTTCCTGCTAGGCACGGCGCTCAGAGCCCGAGGAGAGCTCGCCCAAGCTCTTAGACTTCCTTCATCTTCTTTGCCTGCGATGGCGATGTCTTTAATACCTTACAGCCTCCAATTATCTTATTTGTTACCTCGATTACTAGCGGCCTTTATAGTCCTATATTCCCCATCTTTTTAGAGACCTCCTAGGACGATTGACCCGCTACATTCAGAATCGACGTTATCCTGTGCTTTGTACCTCGGTGCATCCTTAACGCCAGCGACACTCCGCCCGTTTTAGTTCTTAGAGCCGCGTCGTTCTTCAGTAAGCTCGCAGAGGAAGATACGGGCTACGTCTCAATGATCACTCTATGACTTCCTTTACCCTCCCAGTGTATGGGAGAGCTGCGGCGCCGCTCAGAAGGGGTTGCGCGTCGTTTGCTGTCGCATCCCTTTTTCCCTTGCTCTGCGCCGTTCCTTGGCTCAGCATGTAGGTTTGCGAGTCGATCCGTTCCCCTCTTAGGCCTCTTCCCCTTTCGGCCTGAGTAGATTGGGACCCAGTCCCCCCTTCGTGATCATCGCGATGATCCGACCCCTATGAGACGTTGATGCCTTGTTTTGCCTTTGAAGACGTTCTGAGTTTACTTTCTCGTCAGGAAGGGCAATCCCCTTCTTTTCATTCCCAGAAACTGTTTCATACATCTTTTCTTCATTCCGAGATACCCGGCCCAAGGTCCCCGATCCATCATTGTTTCATGGAGTTATGTTGGGCCTGACAAACGCGATCGTCCTGGCTTACTGGCATTTTTTGCTGGGCTTTTCCCTAATCGCCGAGCTCTGCCGCTTGTCGGGCTTATCGTTTTGGCCTCGTTCTTTGTCCAGTTTGCCCTGACCGGTGGTTTGATCCTCCCGCTCGCGTATTCGATCCCTGGCGTTGTTGACCGCCGCGTCCCACCCCTTGCCGCTACGTCGTTGATCTCAACTTTCTTTACCGTATATCTTCTGATCTCCTATGGCATGACCACTATGTTCCCTTCATTGACTTCGTTCCCGCGGTGGTTCTCGGCCACAATCGTCTGTGCCTCAGCTCTCCCGGCGAGTTTCCTGAATTAGCCCCTTCGCCCCGCCCCCTGGCCTCCTGATGATATCGGTTTGATGGGTTTGCTTCCTAGCGGGACACCTTCCTTTATTTTTTTTCTACCGACTCGAGCCATCTTACTCGACAAACGTGGATGGTATTGTCCCCCCGGACCTTAAGGGAACCCCCAACTTCCGGCACACGCGAAGCCCCGTCACCTTGTGACTAACACCTCGTCCGTACTCATCGCTTGTCTCTTGCCTAACTCAACTTCCTTTTCTTTGCCCCTTTTCGTCTTGAACGACTCGGAGGTGAAGCCTTTCCTTTCCTTCCTAGTGGTGTGCAAAGCGCGTAAGACAACCTCAGCACTCTAGGGAGCGTTCTCACTCGCTTTGCCCCACCCCCATACTTCCTCTACATCTTAGAGCCGGTATTCGATGTATTCCTGTTTTTCTCCGACATGGTAGCTCATCCGAGACATGCCTTGTCTTCCCAGTGTTTCCAATTCCTAGGTCCCTAACGTCCCTTTGATGGCCCCCCCAAGTCTTAGCCGGGTTCTTATTTCTTTTCCCCTTTCTGAAGCGTCCTTGCGGTCTACAACGCTTGTTAGGCCCTCCTCCGGCTATCGCCTTTCTCTTTTCTTCTTCTCCATGGACCAACTGGTCTTGCCGTGAATGCAAAGGAATCCCTTCATTTCTGGTTTATTTCTTGCGTCTTTTCCTTATATATACCCCCTATTTTAATCTCACTAGTTTTTTTTGTTGAGTTTTTTTTTCTTTCCATCCGTAAGACACAGGACCCCACCCCCCCCTCTTGGATGACTGCTTACCCCCCCTCGCTGTAGGAGGACGCATTCCACCTTCCCTGGGCATATGTTAGCCCCAGTTTTTGAACCCAACAGATCTTTTTCCACGCATTGTTTCTACCCACGTACTCGTCCCATTGGTGCCCCCTCCCCGCCCCCTGAATTGGAAGGGAAACCGGACTTACCCTCACTTTCGTGCGGCCCGTCCTTCGCTAACAGCCCGGCGGGTCCCCTCAAGTACTACAACCTCCTGCTCTCCGATCTTGCCGTCTTAGGTGTGCCCTGCGCCTTGCGTGCGACAATTTTTGCCCCTTCTTTTCCTTTTCTGACTTGGTGCTCCCCGCTACGCTTTTGCCAACTCGCCGTTTTCAGACTTACGAAGGCTTACCCTTTTCCTCGTTACGTAACCATTACAAAGGCGTTTGCGTTATGCTAAACTTTTTCCCCTCTCTGACGCTGTGTTATGGATCCGTGTATGCTTACTTTTTTATCCAAGAATTTGTTTAGAGTTCTTTCCGGATTGTCCCTTGACATCCCAACTTTTTCTCCCCACCAATAACCTCAGACCTGCGCTGGGCATGATGAATTTTTTTTTTCCAACTCCCCCTTCTTTCTTAAACTCTTCCCCCATACCTCGATCAGACCCGCGTGATTAAGACTGTTTCTTCCCCTTTCCCCCCCTTCGCCCATTGGTTGAAGGATAGGTTCCCCCTTTAGGCAGGAGACCTCCCGTTTCTACGAGTCTGCCATAGTGGTAATCGCCTGACTTCCTAGAAGTAGTGTTAGATACGGTATCATTACCCCCCGGACGTCAAGGAATTTGTGATCTTCGCGGTCCCAACACCTCGCGCATGATCCCGTTTACTCCAACACCCTCGGTTCCGGTTTCGAGATTGCCACGAGTCGAACTATTGCCGCCCGACTCCCCCCCCTTCCTAGCCCCCCCCTCCTCCCCGGATTAAAGAACAGGTCAACGTTTGACTTATCTTCGTGACCAGGATGCGTGTCACTGTAATGGAATCAAAAACACCTTCCTTCCAGCCAGGGTTCTTGCCTCGGCAGTCGCTTCCTTGGACTATCTGCCCTCATAGACCTTTTTCGACATTTTCGATGTTAGACGTGATGCAGTCGTCTTTCCCCTGGAGAGGAGAAGACAGCTCTTTTACAACGCAGCACTCGACGCAACACTGTCTAACTTAAGTACGGATTTTCAGCGCGTCTTTCAAACCCCTCTTCTTGGACCCTCGGTAAAACCGAGCATTGCAGCGACGCACCATCGCTCATCTTCTTCGTGACTTCGATATCTTCCCCCTGTATCGGTGTAAGAGCACCTTTCACTTCTTGCGACATCACAGAGAAGTCAAAGCTTCATTTTTCTTCCGCCTGCACATGAAGACCCGGTTCTGAGAGGAACATGACAAATAGGGAGTCCCGCTATGCAGGGCCGGTCGCAAGATCCTTCTCCTCCTCTCTGAGATTCCTTACGCAGAGAGTACTCTGCTCGCATGAGATTAAAGGTGGTCTTTCTTTTTATTCGATGGTCCCCAGTCGTCGGATGTATGTCCCCCCCTCGTGTTCCTCTCTGCGAACAGCGCTCTTTCTTCTTTTCTAATCCGTTGTTGTGTTTTTGATTTCGAGACTATCGCGTGTTGTTCTGGTTCAGACAATCCTCCTCTCTGAATTCCTTTTGACCATTTTCTCCTGACTTTCACGTACATCGCAGGCGCCCCGACATCGTCCACCTCTCCCCTCCTAGATGGGTACCACATCTCTCCCGAGGATTCGGAGCCTTACTTAAAACTCTGGCGCGCAGTTTCTCCCCGCCAATCTAGGTTTGAGCTGCCCTCGGCGCCGGTAGGCTTTCCCCTCCATCCATGGTTTCCAGATCTTACCCTGCTTTGATAGTGATAGGAGAACGCTGGCTGGTACTCTAATCGATCCTACAGATTTGTTCTCTGCAGCGGAATGGTCGATTGTTTCCCAAGTCCCTTTTTTTACTCGCTTTTAAGGGGACGACTAATTATTCGTTTCGACCCCCTCCCTCTTGGTGACTGGTCCTGGATTTAGGCGATTGTTGCAAGGCAGGGCATACTGGAGCTTGCACCCTTAGACTGTACATCTCCTCGCACTGGATCAGATTACCACAAGGAAAAGGCCGACCCTCTGGATGTGACGTGCCGGTTGAGGTGCGTTCCCACAAGATAATGGAGACCGGCCTTGACCTTTTCTAGGCTTGCGGCTGCCCCTCCCGAAAGATACGGGACCCCCCACGTTGGCAATCTGTTTCCGAATATTTTCTTTAGTAAGAATCGCCACCCCGGGATCTACTGTGTGATCTTAGGGGCTCACTTAAGTCTGTATTTCGAGAAAGCGTTATCGTTTCACAAATTTTTCCAAGCTCACTTTTTTTTTTCTTCCAAAAGGCTACCAACTCCGAATGCTTCCGCCCTTTCCCCCTCTATGACCCCCCTTCTGTTTCCTTTTTTCGCTCCCAGCGGCTTTTTGCCGCCGCTCGCCAACCTCGGTGGACGGGATCGGTCAGCGACCGTCCTCTCCCCTGTTAAACGTCGGAAGATTCTCTCCCCTAGCCCAAGCTGATTCTGATGGTGATCCCCTGCTTTTCTTCCCCGACCGCCCATGCGGTTGACTCTCTCAGTCTTGATCTTCTCCCCAAGACATGGTGACCCTTCACGGAAATGGGAGCACCCTTACTCTCTCACGGTCGTCCCGGGGGCCGGTTCCGTTTTGATCCCCAAAAAGGAGTCAGTAATCCTTACTCCCTTTCTTTCTACCCAAAGATGATCACTTTCCCCCGACTGTGGTTTCTTTTCAAGCATTAGAGGGCCTGCGTTCCTTCTTGGCCTTAGAGACATTATTTCGGATTCCTTTTTTTCCCCCCCCAGAGTTCTCCGTGAGAAAAATTCATACTCCCTTTGAGATGTTTGTGAGAACCGCTTTTGCTCCTTGTCCCAATCTAAACTCCCATCGAAGAACCCCAGCTCTCCCTGTCTTAGTGCTGGAATGATTTGCTTCATTTGTCGCCTTATCATTCTTGTCCTCTTCATTGCGTCTTCCCCTTCCCTTCTTCCCCCTCGCGAACGGGGCATTTGCTGTCGGCTCGTAGACGGGGGTAGTCCCCCTCCTTTTCAAGTGTTGTCGTCCTTGACCACCACTCTTTCGCCAATAGTGCCATGCTCTCGGAATGGTGCTCTCTTTCTCTCCCTCTTCCCCACTGGTGTCCGCAACCCTTCCTCAATCTCATGGTTTGTTCTTCTCGCCTTTTTTGACTGCGCGTCTATCTCTCTTTCTCCTCCCCTGTTGAGAGGATCTTATATCCGCAGCTTCCCTCCCCAAAGTCCAACCCGGACACCCCCTTTAAGATTTTTCTTCCTTGAATACCCCCTTCTCCGCTGTCGAGAAGGACAAGTGAGTATGTCACTTTAATCCCTCCGCGTTTTTCGCAAAAACCCCTCTTTCCCCCCCTCGTGAATATCCCACTTTACCCCTAGAAGACCCTTTTTCACCCATTCCCCACTTTTCTCTTTTGCATGGAAGGACGAATTGACCCAACCTTTAAGAATCCTCCCTTTTTCTTCTGTAGGATTATCCCTTTGTTCTCCCAAAGCTTGCCGGCACCCTTCCCACACGAAGACAGGCCCTCCAAGCTGTTTTGTCGGGCTTAGGTGTGTCCCGCTCAAGAGCCGTCCCATCTCTCATATTTTTCTGGAATGTTTTCACTCCTCTTTTTCCCCCCCACGCCCTTTTCCCCTTGCGACGATCTCCACTCCCCCCCTCCCCCCCTTTTTTCACTTCCCTCGAAGGCTCACCCAAGGCGTTTGATTTATTTACTAACCTGATCGTTATTATCGCCCCTTTTTCTTGGATCCCGTTCTCCCTTTTTCTGCTGGACCCGGGACGCTTGAGTTGAGTTGATTTCTCCCCTTATATGCAGAACACCACGTATTGGTCCCATCTCCATGCGATGGCGCCTTTTCCGCGCAATCCCCTTACCCAATAAAATCTCTTCCCATTCCCCGACGTTTTTCCTCGTCCGCTTCGCAGTCGCTTCAAGGTATCGCTTATAAGTTTCGCTTCCCTCCGTCACGAACTATTCCTTTTCTGAACTCCACCTGTTTGTCGACGCCCGTCATGCAGACCCTCTTTTTCCCGAAATGACCTTTCTCTTCTGCATCTGTCTCCTTTCCATTTTTCTCGTTTCCCGACTCCCTCTTGCCAGTGATGCGCGGCGTCCTGGTCCCTCCTAAATCTTTCCCTCCTCCAGCACCCAAGTCTGTTTTGCGGGCTTGTCCCCGATCCCCCGGAATTCCCAGGGGGGGGGGGCGCTTCGCAGACCCTCCTTCCATATTTGCTCTGCGTTCCGCCCCAACCCATCCTTTGCCTATGTCAGGCCCTTCGTCGACCAATCGCCCCTTCTGCATGGCATCAAACAACCTCATTCACCGATCGATTCCTCCGCCCTTTGGCCCCCCCTTTGATATGCGTTCCTCTGCGTTCGCTCCTTCTGCGATGCCCGCTTTCCTGCCCTGTCGGCAAGCCCTCTCTTTCGGCGCCGCCATTTCCCCAACGGAGCGAACCGTCTCCTTTCTTTTCCCCAATAAGAGAGATCCCCCCTCCTTTTCCTTTTTGGAGATTTCCATTCCTCGACGCCAGAATATTTTTCCCCCCCACCATAGTGCCTCTCTTTAGATATCGTCCCGACCCGCTCACCAAATTGTCTGAGACGGAGCCCGCCCTTCAGGTCATAGGCGCCCACCGCTACTTTTAAGCCGCCCTTCGCCCCTGCTCCCCTCCTCCCCTTTATTTTTCGTCACTAGAGCCCGGGGCTCTTGCACCCGGCCGGCGCGCGGCTAGCTGACTTTGTCCCCTCCCGTTTCGCTCTTTCGTCCTCCTTCGCTGCGATGTGCGTGGGCTTTCCTTTGTCAAAGCTTTCCTCGTCGGATGGTGTCTGACCCCGCGTGCGCTCTGTTTCGATCTCCCCCCCTCTATCAATCTCTATCCTGTGTTGTTCTTCCTCTGTATCTTCCTGACCCCCCGCGTGACAGCTTGTCGCTTCCTTGATAAAAGCGTGCGCCCCCAACCTCTCTACCCCCCCGATGCCCCCAGCGCACCCTTTCTCATCGCAGACTGGCGTCTCGGATCTTCAGTCTTGCCCAGTGGTGACGGCGCGTAGATCAGAGAGTACTCTCTTGGATTTCTCTTCTAATAGGCCCCCGAAAGGATCAGAAAGACCGTCCCGCAAGGTTCTAACGAAAACAGCCCCAGGGATTCCTTTTTTTTTCCGATGGTCGAGGCTCCAGCCGGTTCTGGGGGCCTTTTAGACCTAGGAAATATTCTCTTGAGCAGATCCCTTTCCGAATCCGCTGTCCTCTTCTCTATTCCCTTTCCATTCCTCCTTGAATGGTCCGTCCCCTGGACATCCCCCCCTTACTGAGCGGATTTCTGCATTCCGTCACTCTGTTCGTCGCTCAGCGGGGATGGAACGAGAACTTCATCTTCTCCGGTTGCCGGCTTGTTCCACCCGCTTTGTCGCGCTTGAGCTATGCAAGGATTCCTCCCTTCCCTCCGACACTGATTCGTAATCTTCTCTTTTTGAGAGCAGATTCCCCCGCCGGCGACTCCCCGCCTGATGATTTTGCGTTTAGATGAAGGTTTTTGTGTTCCCTTTGACAAGCGTGGTCTCCCTCCTATCCGTAGATCTTTGATTTCCCCAGGATCTCTTTTTAACGCTAGACTCTGGCGGAGAGGAGGCTTGGCCTGTTCCTCGTTCGTGCGTTTCTCTACAGACCGCTTGTGTTTCCTTCCCTCTTCGAGATGATCCCACCTTGAGACCTTGAGCATCCCCCCCCCTTTCCCCAAGTCGGTTGAACAATGGTTCCTGAATCACTTATCGGACTTTTTTTTCTTTATTGGACCCTATTGTCCATCTCCTTAGAATCCGTTATATCCCCTATTCTCTCCTTCCACCAATCCGTCGGGCTGGACGACGGCCATAACTTCTGTCCTAAAGTCTGAACCTACTTTTCCAGAGAGGCCTTTCCTCCCGCCTTCTTGATCGATGTTGGTGAGCCCATCGTGATCCCCACCCCGCTGGCGGTAACAAGGCGTTCACTCGAGCAGGTCTCCTTTTTCCCCCATGAAGGGGCTTTTGGACAAGCCCCCCGGAAAGTTCTTTTTTGGACCGTTTCCAAGAAACCTCCCCTCTCCCCCCGTAGTACCGGGTTACCCGAAAGCGCTTTCTTTTTCCCCCTAAACAGGCGAGTTCCTCTGTACCATCTTCGCCTCCCCCCTCCACCCCCATCTTTATTGTTACCAGTGGGAACCCCTTTCTTTTTCTTTTTGCCCGCATTGTCGCATTTGCCTGTCTTATGTGGGTCAATGTATTCTTGCGAAACCCTTCCAGACGTCGGGGCGATGTGTTTCCCCTTTTTTCTTTGCATTTGCAAACCCTCGTTCGAAGTAACAGAATGTTTTCTCTTGTAGGAATTTTTCCTTTGCTCAGCGTTGTCGGGTATTCATTAAGGGATACCACGAACTTCCCTTTCCTTACAGTGTTTTTCAATTCGAACCTCACCATGCCCCCCCCTCGCTTTTTGCCTTTGCCTTCGGCGAGGTGCTTCGGGTCTTCGCCCCTTCACTGACTCGTTTTCTTCCCTGAAAAACCCCACTTTTCAGTTAGTCCAGCGGTCTCCTGTCCCCCCCCTTTTCCCTTACACGGAACAACCTTTTTTTCTCTCCCCCATACCATATTTCCATTTTCTGTTTTTTCCTTGCTTCTTTGTGCCACGGAGCCT
>Ga0179593_1467660_pt1 | contig 18285 bp, 17 predicted proteins | sample CZODoug2_1_08_16_FD_185931 | JGI IMG/M metagenome (GOLD analysis project Ga0179593, IMG submission 185931) | Vadose zone soil fungal communities from Angelo Coast Range Reserve, California, USA - CZODoug2_1_08_16fungal (PacBio error correction) | ecosystem: Environmental > Terrestrial > Soil >... | reverse complement strand
TATTGCCGTCCTCACGCCCGGTTTCTTATCCTGTTGCCGACCCCCGGTTGTCTGTTGTGGCGGACTTTTCGGCCCCCTCCCTTTTCCCAGCAATCTTTTTCCCCTTCTTCCCACGATTTCCGGCTGGTGGAAAAAATCACTATCTTTCCTCCGATGCCTTCGTGTTTCGTACTTACCCTTTTCCCTCTCCCCCTACAATAAGTTCACGATTTCGGCCTAAGGATTGGTACCTGTTTTCCACTACTTTCTTTTCCGTAACCTCACCCCCCCGACTCCCAATTTTCCCGTTTTCCCCTTCTTTTGGAAAGTATTCTGTAACAATTCGTCGTGATGGGACACCCTTCCAGAGGTTACCGCATTTTTTCCTAAACTTTCCTTTTCTCTAATTTTTCTCGACAACGTGCGTTGCTTTCTTTTGTCTTAATGTCCATTTCCTTCCCATCGGTCCCCCCGCTCCCCCTCTCCTTTGCAGGTACGTCCCGTTACCCTCAGCGGTCGAGACTGGTCTTGGTCGCCTGATTTGGCTTCTGCTCTTCCACACTTCAGTTTTCCTTCCCCTTCCCCCCGTGTTTTGATTTTGCCACACTCCCTATAAGATTTAAACAGGCACGTCTCCGCGTCCCTCGGACGAAATTCAGGCCGTTCGCCGCAACTCGCCCTGCTTTCACTCTTTCTTTTTCTTCATGCCCCCAATGTCGCTGAACCGGTTACCCCGCCCCTATAAGTGGAAATCTTACCTTTCCTCCCTCATCACTCGCCCTAAACGCCTTCGGAACTTCCCGTCCGTCCCCCACTCAGGCCAAGCTGGACCTTCTTTCTTTTCTTTCGCACCATCTGTATTTTCTCTTCCTCCTTCATCCGACCCGCACTTTTTTTACAGTGCCATTGTTTCGGGCGCCCTCTTCTATCCGGCCACACCCTTTTCCCCCCCTCTTTCAGTTCAGTTCGTTTCCCAACCTCTTTTTCCCCCTTTTTCTGCCCCTGCTCCTTGGCGCCGACCCTTTCTTTCTTTACTCCGACAAACTCCCTTTATCAATTTGCCCGCTTTTGTTTTTCCCGGACCCCTCTGATTTTTTCGGCTGTGCCTTCTATCTCGATCCCTCCATCGTCCCTCCGTAACTCGAAGTTATGCCCAGGATACAGTTCGTCTTTTTTTTAACGCGACTCCCTCCTCCATTTTCTTTCTGAAGTGATCTGCTCCTTTTTTCACGCCTCTGGATGGCTCTTTCGTCCCCTTCGGGCACCAAACTAAGTGCTGCAAGCCCCCACTTATTCCTCTTCCGGCTCATTTTCCCTTCTACCCTTTTTCTTCTTCCCCTGGCTGTGAATCTTTTAAGAGAGAGTTTGTTTTGATGGCTCCCCCACCGTGCTACGTTTTTTTGCTTGCTGGACTTGCCCCAGCTCATCTTCCTTTTTCCTAGTCCTTGCCCGGGCTCCAGAGACATCCTAAAAAGAGGACGGCCACGTCCCACTCTCCCTTCTGACTCACCTGTTCCCAGAGGCCTTGCCGTGTCAGTTAAGGCATCTTCTCCGTCCGCGTTTGGTTCTTTTCCCCCCTTCCTTCTGACAAAGGGAATGTCCTCTTTCCAAGCGATCGGAATTCCCAACTCCCGTTTTCCTATCCCTTTTAGGTTTGGTTTTATCGGTGATTGAGGAAATCTCCCCTTTAAGCCACGTTAGCCCTCACCATCACATGTCATCTTACCCCCCATGCCAGGTAGTATTTTCCCCCCGTATGCAGTTACACTTCAAACGGACTTCATCTTTAACACGTCTTCCTTTCTTATTCACTCTTTGGTCGCTTGTCCCTTTTTCCCCCCACGCCCTCAGCCCTGCGCCTCTCAGTCTCCCCTCTTTCCTAATGAACCCTCCCCCCTTTTTCTGTGGCCTCAGATTTACTTTGACAATCCTCCCACGCGCCGTTCATTGTCTCATTGAAGCTCAGCCTGCGGCCGCTTGTCTCGCTTGACTGCAAATTGGCGAGCACCCCCCTTTTCAGCTCCCGCGGTTTTTCCTGGGATCCTTCCGGATTCCTTAAGATAAGATTTTCGGTCCCCCTCTATGTTTCCGGTTTCCAAGATACTCGTTTGAAAAACGCTACCCCCCCCGAATCCCTTTGGTCCCTCCCTTTTTCGTTCGATAGTTTGTCGCACGTCCTGCGCTTCCCCTCCTTTTGCATAGTTGTAGCTCTTTTCCGCGTCGCCGGAGTCCTAAGTAGATATTCACCTGCCTTTTGTGTGTGAGATTCCATGCCTTTTCTCGTGATTCCCTCTTATCTGAGATGCCAGCCTCCAATCTTGATGGGCACATTCCGCCCCCTACTCCGATATGACAGGACCACAAGAAGGCCCCCATCTTTTTTTTTTTTTTCTTTTCTGGGATCTTGTTTTACCCTTTCCCCCTCGATTGGCTTTCCCTCTCTTCTCTCTGTGGCAGGTTCATGTAGATCCCAATAAAAGTCGGTGGGCCGAGAGGAGCCTGGAAAGAATCTCCTTTTCTCATCCTCCCTTTTCCCCGATGAACGTCTCTCCTCCGGTCGTCACTACACTGACGGCTCCGTTATCTGTGGAGTCCCTTTCCCTGACCTAGTTCTCCCTCTTTTTTTTCTTTGTTCAGTTTCAGACCTCCCCTTCCCTGCGCCCTCTCGAGGTCGGCCTCTTCTTCCATTTGCCCCTTTTTTATCCTACGTACAGCCTTCCTGCAACCGACTTCTCGCGTCTCCGCCTTTCTTCCACCCCCCATTGTAATGAAGGACTCCTTTTTTCCCTAAGACTTGCTGTTTGAAGTTCCCTGGATGGAGGGTAACCTTGGATGTTCCCAAGATACCAGATCTTTACACAAGCTCCGAGATAGGCCACCCCTTCAGGTTTGCCTGGTCCCTTCTTTTTCCGGATACAACTTTCTCGAAGGAGTTTTGTCCCCCTGCCTTAGACGGCTACTCAGAAGGATTTGCAATACCTGAATATTTGACCTTCTTTGGTTTCTCATCCGGTTCGACCGTGGCCGTAGCTGTTCTGTATTTTTGGAAATTCCCTTCCGAGCGTCTCTTAAAGAGGGCCCCCCCTCAGCCCCTAGCACTTGGTTTTTTCTCCAACTTCGCCACTTTCCCGGTTGACACGGGTCGCTCCGTTAGTCCAGGCAGTCGTCTTCAGGGCTGGCCGGGGCTTCTTACCTGTTTCTTGCATCCCTCTGCTTTTCTTCCCTCGACTCAGAGAACATCGGTTTTTCGTGTTCGGCGTCTTCTACACTTCCCAGCGCAAATCCCCATGGGCTGGTGCCGTGCAGTTTTGATCTCTTCCTCGGCCACCACTTTCCGACGTTTCTCTTCTTCCGCTGTCGTATATCTGATTTTCATACGACCCGGCCCGTATCATTCCCACTATTTCGTTTTCCTGTTAAACCCCCCTTCTCCTCTCCCGTTGCAAATTGAAGATTCTATGTTCCCGTCGGGTTTTCAAAGAAAGTTCTCCCTCGTTTTTTTCTGTGCCCTGAAGCGTTTTTTTTTTTTTTCCCCCTTTTATTTTTGTTCTGGCACGATCTGGTCAACGACTTCAACTGCCGGGAACTTTTTCTCTCATAAGTTCGCGATTAGACGTTCTGTCCGCCCAGTCTCCCGGAAGTGCGGAGCCGTTTTCTGAGGACTTGTCCTTTGTTTTTTTTTCGCGTCCTCCCTAATGAAATCCCGGGTCCGATTGTTCCTGAGTGGACTGACTTCTTCTTCACGCGGTTATGAGTTTCGTCCTTTTTCCTTCCCCTTGTAAGCAGTCCAGGACCTGTGTCTGTACCCCCCGAGTCACATTGCTTACACATTGGTGTTTTTTCCTGCCGCCCTGAATCGGCTCTCCGGCTTACCCTATGATTTTACGCGTTTCCCCTTTTTCATTTTCGAGATACCTGTGTCTTCTATGTAGCCTTTTCGTCGCGTTTCTTTTTTCAGCAGCCCCCTCCTTAGTGGGCCGCTTGGCTCCGGAGGGGAAGGGTTCTTCTCCGAATTTCCCGAGCCACCATAAGGTATCCACGTCCAGTGAGTCAGCCCTAGTCGGGGGAAACGCGCCCATTCCCCAGTGGCTGCGGGGCCTCCTCTTTCTTCCTTTTACAGGAAGAACCAACCCCGGCCCCTTTTTCCCGCGTCCGTTTCCTCCCTCTTAAAGGTTAGGCAGCCAGAAGAGCGCAGTCTTTGCCTCGAACTGTTTTTTCCCTTTCCGATTCCTTTCGCTTGCACCGCCGCCAGTGATACCCCTTCGTTGGGTCCTTTTTTTTCTCGCACCTGAAAATCAAAGAGTGAACCCCTTTCCCCCGTGTATGCGCCCGCGGCTGATTCTGTCTCTTGTCTTTAGTTTGGTCCAGACCACCCCGCCTCTTAGGAAGCCGGGATTTTTTTTTGAACTTCCCTGCCGAGCCTATTGGCTTCTCTATTTCCCTTTTTGATTCTGACAGTTCTTTCCCATGCCGACCTTTAATTGTTTTTTTCCAAGTGTGGCGGTAACGACCTTAATAAACACCCGCTTAATTCTATATTCCTTTTTCCTCCTCCTCCGTTGTTTTTTTTTGCTGCTCTCCTTCCCCGGTTTTCTTCCCCCTCCTCGTTTCGACACAAAAGGTTCCAGGGTGGGCCGTGGTCGGAATTTTTTACCGGTCAATAACTTTCTCCCCTTTCCACCTTCTCCCCCTGCCTAACTTTTTGGGGCCTTTTTTGCGGAGCACAAACCTTTTCATCTCTTCTGGTAGTTTCCTTTAACCGGGGCCAGATTCCCCTTTTTTTTCCCTTCGCCCCAGATTTTTCCATGGCTGACTTTTACGTCACTCTTTTTTGAATAATTCTTACCGTACCGATCAAACCGTCCCCCCCCCCTCGTTACCCCTCTTCTTTTGCTTTAACTTTAGATCCCCCCCCCTCTTCGGCACCTGATCCGAGGAGAAGAGAGGCTTTCTTCCTCCCATTGTACGGCCGCTGAACTTTCTGACTACCCTTTTTTCTTTTTTTCCTTCCATTGCTGAAATTTTCCTCCGACCGTGTATGCAACCTGCCCCCATGTGGAATTGTCGGCGGGAAAACGATTCTCCCTGATAGCCGAGCAGTATTAGCACTATTTGGCATTGCTTCTGAGGCTACCCACTTCTTTAACCGGTCCCGCCACAATGAATGCCACCACTCGGTACCTGCCAACCCTCTCCCCTTCCCTGCCCAGTGTAAAAGTAATTTGATTAGTTCCCCTATTTCGTACACTCCTTCAGTGTTTAGGACGCTACAATTCATGCGCCCCCCTCCTCCCCTCATTGAACCGTTAGGGCGGTCCATGCACACCCCTTGCACTCCTTTTCCCTCCCCCCCGTTTAAATGCCCACTCTTACCGCTTTCCCCCGCTTTCACGACTTTTTACTCCCATGAACTACATACATCGCTGAAACTTCAAGACATTCTTCAAATTTTCTAAAGATTCCCCGACTTCCGTTTGTGAACACCCACCGAATGAACCCTATATTAAGAACGGTTCTCTTTATCTACCTCCTAAAGTTTTATGGGTAGTCCCCGTCGATGGACCCTAGAGTCCGAAAACAGTTCCAAGGCACGTTCATTAGTGGGACAACTAGGGGGCAGTGGTCATCGTCTTTCCGCATGTCCTGCATCCCTTTTTTTCTTTACCTATTGACAAATTTTCCAGGACCCCAGATTTGAATTTCACGGCCCTTTCGGTAATTTTCTTTCACCGGTTTTCCGATTGTCCCTATATCCCCTCCCCGCCCATAGGGATCTCTCTCCTTCCCCGGCCCGGGTTATTCCATTGATACAGGCCTTTTCTCCCCTTTTCCTCTTCATGGGGGTATTTGGCCCTGTTGTTTTTTCAGTGTCTCTCCCCCTCCGTCATTTGACATTCCTGTCTTCATTGCTCTTTCCAGCGCGTTTCCCCCCCTTCTGAATTTCTCGCTTTCCCCAAGCCCCTATCCCTCCTTCCGGCCCAAGCTTTATGGCCCCGATTCTGGACGAACCCTATCCGTCCAGTTTTTGGTGACTCCAGCGAGTTTGCTCCCCCCACCGTGTTAAGGGTTTTGCTTTTTTCCTTTTTCAGCTCCTTTTATTAATTCCTTTTTCCGAAATGGGAGGCGCGCCACAAGCATTTTTACTGTCCCCTATTGATATCCACCTATTTAAAGATGCATTTCTTTGATGGCCGTTTCGCTGTCAACTCTCTGTTTGTAAACCTTCCTTTCTCATTTTTTGACTCCCTCGTACCTTGAAAAATGAGGCCTTCCAAACCGCTCTTTTTTTTCCTCCCTGCGCGTTTTTTTTTTTGGGGCTTTATCGGGGCCCATCTCCTGTTCCATGATAACCATCCATTTTCCCCCCCTGGAAACCCTTGCCCTTTAGTAAAATTGCCCTTTGCCAGTTGCAGTGGCACCTTCCCTTTTATCCCCTTTTTTCATATTTTAGTGCATTCATTGTACCCTCCTCCCAGGAACTCAGCCGAGAATATTAATTCGACCGTCCCGAAATTCTGCCCCCACTTCCTAAATGGGCCCCGATTTAGACCCTTTCCCTCCACTCAACGGCGACTCCTGTTCCCCTCCTTGCCTCTCCCGGCCGACCTTCCCTCTTGCAATGCTTTCGAATTGTTATAGCTACCAGTATATTTCGTTTCCACTTTTTTCCCGAGATTTTCCCACGATTTTTTTCTTGTTGGCACTATACGGCCGCATCACTCTCTCCCCCCCCCTCTAGGCAGTTGTCAGAGTTTACGGTCGCCAATATGCCTTCCTTTTTTTTTTTCCCGTCTCCCCCCCGAATGAATGAGGGAAGTTTGTATCGCTGCGATATGGTTCACCCGTCCTTAGTGCTCCCAGCTTTTCCCCCAATCCCTCGCTCCCCGCATCGTCCTCTTCCCGAGAACGTCCCTTTAAGATCAGAAGTTTTTTTTTTCTCTATTACTTGACTTCTCTGGAGACTAGGCTCTGACTGGCAGACTTAAATCGATTTTGACCCCTGCCTTTCCTCTGCAGACTTTATTTTTTTTTTTGCTCGACTTATGAATGAGACCCATTCCGTCCTTCCATTTCGGGTGTGTTCCTTTTCCCTCCTTTATATTGATCCCTCCCCAATGCGGGTTTACTGCCCGAGATGTACCTACTTGCTTTTTTTTTTTTTCAGTACGTACCCAATACTTTTTCCGCGATTGATCTTCAAAGACTATACTGTTAGATCCGACATGCGAATTCTGCAGCCCTCTCCCCCGCCCGGCGCTGCGTTCCGTCCCTCTACAATGACCCTTTTAGTGAGGCTTTTGCGAACGGTCCCTCCTTTTGGTTTCAAGGCCCCGCTTCCTTTTCGGGACCTATGCTGAGATTGCGCGTTCTCTAATCTTTCGTGGTTCTGCATGTGGCTGCGCTTTTTCCCCCTTGAAGCGACCATTCAAGCTTTTTTCGGCATCTTTCTTTTATGTTTTTCCTGCGGTGCCATGCAAACTGACTCATGTCCGACCTGGCTTGTTGCCTAGTGGTTGATTTCATTCGTCCGGGGGGGCACCTTCCCTCTGGTCACGTAATTTCTCTTTACCCAGCCGCCACGAGCCTTCCCCCCCGTCTCCCTTTTCCGGCCCGGTCGATAGCTTTTTGCCTCTCGTGATGAGGTTTCAATTTTGGTTGTACCCCCCGCCCTTGCCCCTCCCCCCCCCCTTGAATTCTTATCCTTTTCCCTCTTTCCCGTGTTTTTTTCTGATCAGGGAGCGGACAAGTTGACCGTAGTGTTAGGGATTTCCTGCTGGTCGGGACCTGTCGGACAATCCTTCTTTCGGGAGCCTCTCTAAGTCCTCAAGACCCCACCTCTCCAGGTGTGCTACCTTATATAGTTTGAGATTAGCCTTTCCCTGACGAAACGGTGTCCTCCGACGTTTGTCCCGGAATTTTTTTTCTTTTGCGCCGTTTTCTTTTTTTGTGTCTTTTCATTAGATTGGTGAGGCCTAAGAATGAAATAGTCCCACTTATGTTTTAGTGGTCGAGTTTAACTTCCCAGAGCACAATCCCCCTTTTCTTGTTTCTTCTCGGTTGCTCTCAACTCCATGTATAGGGTGGTCATAACCCTGGCCGAAGGGGTCTTATATACTCTTCTTGATCGAGTTTTCATCTCCTTTGACCGTCTTTCCCAGACCCGCTGTTTTTTTTCCCCCCCAGTACTCCGCCCGGGTCCCCCCCCCCTCCTCTTCTAGGTGTCAGGTTCCAGAAAGGAACCAGTCCTTCCCAAAGCAATAGGTGCTCCACGGGCCCACGATGAGGTTGTAACCGGCCCACTACTTTTTAACTTTTTTCGGCATCAGTTCGAGATAGCTTCTTTCTCTTCCCCCCTGACTGTTCATTTGTGAGTGGAGAAGTCGTAGCCCTGATTTTTTTCTCCCCAGTTGTTCCTTCTTTTGTGGGTTGGCCGCTGCCATCTGTCTTTATCTGTCCTGAGTTACGAAGGCTTGAACTTTTTTTTCTCGTGGTCGTTATTAGATTTCTTTTGTCTTCCCTTTAGTCTGCGTTTAAGATTTTTTTCTTGTCTTGTCCCGTATTTTGTGGGCAGCGCACACTGAACCGTTACTCGAGGAGTGCAGGCGGACTTTCTCCTTCCCCTGGAACCTTGCTTGTCTGTTCCCCCTGGTCACCTGCGCCTGATTATTTTTTCTCGTGCTTATGTGGAATCGCCGCCTTTGGGCCGACTGGCGTCTGCTGTTCCTTTTGCAGGATAAAGAGACCCTCAGGCCTCCCCGGTTTTTTTTTATGCGACGCTAGCGGGTAAATCACTAACCTTCCCATGTGCAGGGTGGGTGACGGTTCATTCCCTTTTCCGGAATAAACGCCGCACGTTTTACGTTTCCCCTGATCACCGGTTAGGCCGACGCCTTGACCGCTGCTCTGTTTTTCCCTTCCCTGACCCAATTTCAGCCTTCTCTTCTTCTCGGCCCCCCTCCCGCATTTAAAAGTCGTGTTTTCTTCTCCTACGGCATATTCTTGTTCCACGAACTGCGTTCTGCTTATCTTTTATGTGTTTCTTTCTTTCCCCCCCGGTGTAAGGCCCTCACAACTCTCTTGGGCCGTGATTATGGCTTCCCTCCTGCCCTCTCTCAGGGGAGAGTCCATTTTGATGTCCTTTTAATCGCCACTTGACGGTAACATTCCGCCCCTGCCTTCCAAGTGTTGTTTTTCCCGATGGGAAGTTTAAAAACCAGTCGTGAAGTCTTATCGATGTTCGCCTCCTCGTTTTTTTTTTCTCGTGAGTGCAAGACCGGTTCTTTTTTTTTCTTCCGCAACTCAACCACCTTCACGTGGCGGTTATTTTCCCCGGAAAAACTTCCGTCCACCCTTCCTCACTCTTCTCGACCCCCCAGGATGCTCTGCATTCTTTCCCCTCATTGCCAGTCCTCATTAGAGGGTTGCTTCTTCCGTACAAGTTTGGACCGCTCGCACCTTCCCCCCGTCTTTTTCTTTTCTCCGCTAATGTCCCTTTACTATTTTAGTAGTTTGTTAACACTGATACCCCACCGCCTCCCCCCCCCCCTGTCACTGGTTTACACGCCTGTGTCTTGAAATCATATCCTCTTTCACCCTGATGCACTCCTTCAGTCTTTGCCGAGGTTTTGCCATTCCCCTGCGAGACCAGACGAACTTAGCGACAATTTTTCTTCTTTTTCTTCAGTCAGTGATGCTTTCTCCGCGTCGCCCTCCCGTTCCTTATTACAAACTATCTCAGGCCTGCTTTCCCGGTGTGCCTGATTTTCTTCTTCTTCTGAGCTCCCTTCACTCTTCTCCAATCGGCCACCAATTCCGTCTCTGACAAACACCGCCCCTCACCCTTTAAGCAGTAGACCATTACTTTTACAGCACCCGAAGTTCTCATAATCCCAAATATTCGCACAAAAGGCGCTTTCCCTTCTTTTTTTCCTTTTGAGATGACTCGGATGTCCCATATTGCTCGGACCGAAAACTTACCCCCCTCCTTTTCCCCCCATCCTCACCAGCCGGTTCCATATCCCCCCAACGGACACTCCGCTGCACAGGAAGAAGTAAGTCCACAGGACAGTGATTTCCCCTCTTTTTGATATGAGCACCCCCCCCACCGCCTGAACCAATTGATTACTACGCTATTATCAGTACCATTCAAACAAGTACTTTCCGGGGAGGCACCCCTCCCTTATTCCTTTCCCTTCGATCCCCCGTTAACGGATTGAAACCTCTCGTTTTTTTCCATTTTTGGCATCCCTAGACATTTTTGAGACCGTTACTTCAGTGCTTTCCTTAACAGAGGCAAAAAATATGACCCATCCCCTGCCCATTGCTATGAAGTTTGACTTTTTTTTTCACCACTCTCTCCCTTTATAGGGAAGGCTGGTTAGACTCTTACCTCTCGAGCACGACTTTTCCCCTTTTTTAAGGTCCCCCTTTCCTTCCCCCCCCTGTTTATGTCCCAGATACCTCATTTTTTATTAACCCCCCAGGCCTGCCTACCCTCTTGCGTTCTTGTGAGGACGTGTATACTTTTATCCTCATCTCCTCCCCCTTGGCTGTTCCCGTCGGCCCTGGACTTCACCTTTCTCAGTGATGCCCGCCCCACTTCTCTTCCTTCCCTTTTTTTCTCCCTTATAGCGACTGCCTGGACGTTCCCCTTTTCTCTTTTTGCTGGCGATCCGAGGAGGCGGTTCCAACACAGTTAACTGGGTGGCTTTCTTCGCTTTCTCCTCTCCCCCCTTCCTTGCCTGCTGCAGACAGTGCCTGGCTCCTTCGAATAGCCCCCCGATTAAGGACCCCGGGTAATCTCCTTCTTTCTCACGCCTCGGAGATGCTGATGATTCAGTCCCCTCGCTTTGCCTTCTTAAGCTTTTGCCCCCCCCCCTTTTCTTCGAATACCATTTTTCATCCTTCTGTGTCAAATTATCGTAGGACAAACCGCATGTGGCATCTCGGCTTGCTTTCCGCTTGATTCGGTTTGGCCCCTTAGCCCCCCTGTTACCCCCTACCGTATGTCCTCCAACCGAAATGGTCAATAGTCACCTGCCAGGGCGTTTTCCTTACATGCGATGTAGTTTTGCACCAGTTGCGAATCTTACCCCGGCTTGATTTGACTTCCTCTCCTTGTTTTAGCATTTTTTACAATTACACCCTAAATCCTCCCCAATGCTCCTTATCCGTACACGCTACCGAATCTTACCCTTTCATCAATCGGGGTTTTCTTTCGACGGTTTTTCTTTGAACTACCTTCTCCCCTTTTCATTGGCCTAATTTCCGAGCCGTCGCGGTCGCGGTTTTTATAGCGACCCTTGGGCTCAAGTGGCGTAGCTTTCCCCTTCTTTCCTCTTGTCTCCCACCCCGACCCTTGGATTTTTTTTTTTTTTTTTTTTTTTTTATGGCTACATATTACGGACTCACATCGATTTTCCCCTTCTCTGGCTCCCATTTTACGGGGTCGCCCCCCCTATTGACCCTTACCCCCCCTAATGCTTTAGTTTCATGCTTTTTCTCTTCGACTTCTCTTTCCGCAACCCCTTTTACATCATGGACCTCCCCCCCCCCCCATTTAGAGCTTCATTCGTAATCTTCCTAGTAGCCGATGACCGTTTAACTATTTTACTCCCTGTTTTTTTTTTTTTCTCTATATTAATGTCCTTCTTGCCCTCTTTCTCTGTGTCCCGATGCAGCCTCAGACCCCTCCATGTGGTTTCTAATAGACTTCCTTTTTTCGGCCCAAGTCCCCGATATTTCCCTCTCCCATACGTCTGCGGGTAGCGTTTTCCCCGGAGCTTTCGCCCGCCCCCATTGGGTTTTACCGCGATGTAATAGAGTGAGCTTTACCGTAAGATCCCCATAACATCTGTTTGGTTCCTCCTTATCTTGGTCACGAACATGGTAGCTCTCCCCCCAGCGCAGCTTGGTTTAAGAGATCCAGCGGAGCGAGTTTCCTTTTCTTCCCAACCTGCGACAATACGGCTGCCGGTGCGGTCTTTCGACTTGAACACTCAAATCTCAGGCCCCCGATTGGATTGAATTTGTCATATATTCGTTCCTGTTTTTACTCTTTTTCCCCTGAGGTTTTTAGTGTGAGATTCAATGCCTCTACCCGCCCTTTCCAGTACTCTCTAATCCTTTTCTATAGTCGCCGTACTGCCCCCTAATCGAATTTCAAGACGAAATGCATTGTGAATCTTCCATTTCTTTTCTGTCATCGGTGGTGGTACCCCCGAGGTGCCCCGCTCCAGTTGCGACCCCCCTGCCTTGTCTCCCTTTCGTTTTCCTTTTAGCTTTTTTCTTCTTTCCCCTTCCACTTTTCTGTCGAGGTTAATTTTTTTTCCCCCAGCGTTTTGGCGACAGCGAAGGTCATGTCCCTCGTCTGTCCGTTTTGGAAGGTTTTTAGAGTTAACGTGCTTATTTGGAGTCTTTTAGAGGATCCGGGTGTATTTTCAACTCTTCCGAGCCTTTCTTTAATCCGCCCCGCGGAGCCCCCAAAATGTGCTAATCCTATTTCTTAGATCTCCATCCAGCGAAAAGGTGTTGGGGTTTTTTGGCCCCCCCCCCCTAGCACTTTTCTTCCATTCATTGCCCATCCTTGCGTTTGCCGGAAGGGGATTGTTGCTGCTCTCTTTTTGAGGCCGCCTTTTCTTCCCCCCCGGTCCTTTTTCGCGGGCGCATAATCCCACTCGGAAACCCCCTGAGGAGTGAGGTGCGCCATTTTTTCTTTTCGCCCGTATCATGTTTCCGTCAGGTTCCGATCTTTCCCCTCTTGTCTAAGATAGGTCATAATCGTCCCCATCCTTTCCGGCTCCAGGCACGTGCGTTTCGTCCCCACAACAGTCCCTTTCCTTGCCTTCTTATTTTGCCGTTTTTTAAACCTCAATTTATCTTTCTTTCGCCCCCTTCTGGAAGCATGGTCTCCACGGGTCACGTCTGTTGTTCCCACTCCCCTGCCTTGCCGGGAACTGTTTCGCTTTTCACCCTTTCTCTCGACTGAGGGCGCCCTCCCCCTTCCCACAATTCAATTTTCGTTTGCTCTGTAGAGGCTTGACATTTCCCAGGTTCAGTGGTTGTGCGCGCGTTCCATCCCTCTGTCTCCTTTCCTGTTCTTTTCTTTTCCGTCCTTGCCTCTTAGGTGTTTTTTGGATGACCCGTCCCTTCATGAGGTACTGTCGGCTTTTTACGTATTTTCCTTTCTCGAATTGGTGTTGCATGCCGCCATGAATTCAGCGTCGGTCTCCTTTGTCTTTATCGACAGTTTTAGTTCTTCTCAATACTTTTTCTTTTCGCCGGTTTTCCCTTCTGCGTCGTGTTGGCAGCTTCGGATGGGGCCCAGCCCCTTTGGCCTCCTTCGGGTGTTAATTGAGTCACCCGACGTAATAAGGCCCCCCCCGGCCCCCGTCGCGCCTTTGAGTTGAGCCGAACCCCGGTTTCCCTTGGGCGTTTTTGAGACTGTAGTCCGCGTCAATGGACCTTACTCACCCAAAAGAACCCCCTTGTTTCTTCCCTTTCTCTTGCTTCAGGTCTCCTCCGCAGCGTCTTTCTTCGTGCTTCCACTCAATTGTTATTGCTTGATTTATTTCTCTCGCCCCCTCTCCCCTTTTGATAACCCCCCTGTTGGAGTCGGTTTTACGTTACGGACCTTCTTAAGGGTGAACCTTTCACCGGTGCAAGGCTTATGGGTCTCTCCCTTGTAAGTGACTGAACCCCGCATTGTATTCGGCTTTTTTTCTTTTTGTCAAACCATAGCCCTCCCTTGTCTCTCTTCTTGATCCTGTACTGCCATGGGGCCCTATGACCCTTTTGGTCTCCCCCGTTCTTCCCAAAAACCGTTGCTTCTTCTATTCTATTTTCATAACTTGTTTTTTTTTGATCGATCTCCTTTGCTTCTTTTTTACGCATCCCACACTTTTTCAGGCCCTTTTTATTAATGTTACAGGCCACAATAACTTTCTCGTTTTCCCCCCCCTCCCCAATCTGCTTCTCCCTTTCTTTTTCGGAGTTCTTTTCAAATACCCTCCGTTTGGTCGTCTCTTGAATGTTCATCCCCATAAGAATGTCTTGGAGGCAGAAACCTATTCTTTTCCCCTCTTTGAATCTTTCCGACCCTCTTTTTTCCAAACTACCAACGATGGTTCTACCCCCTTCCTCCTCGTAAATCCCTCTCTCCCCCCTTTCTCGGCACTGGAACTGATTTTTTGCTGTATGCCTAACCGAGGTCGACCGTTCGCTTGACCCGTGTTCTTCATTGTTTCTAACTCTCTGGTCCCCCGCGCTCCTCCCAACTGTTCCTTCCTGGCCCCTCCCCCCCCTGCCTCTTTTAGAAGGTTCGTGGCCCTATGTGTTTTCCCCCCCTTACTCCTCCCTTCGAACACTTCGTGTCCCCCTACGTCGTCGCCCGAAACACGACTCTACGCCAAACTCCTCCCCCCAGTTCTTTCCCTCCCTTTTTTTAACTTTGACAGAACTCAGCCTTTTATCTATTATTCCGGCCTTTCCCGACAGAGTTCACCTGGTCTTCCTTCCCAACTTCTTGATCACTATGACATCGGTCCCAGACCACTCTCCCTTGGTGTTTGCCGCCTTCCCTTTTTCATTCAGTCCTTCTCCTTCCCCTCTTTAGAGTACACAGTTCCCACTCGACTACGGACCTCTTCGTAAGATTCCGGCTCCCAACCTGTGAACCTTGCTCTTTTCCTCTGCTTCTTCCTTTTCCTTCTAAGGCCTTCCAGTTCCATTGTTTCCGTTTCGCCCCCCCCTTCTCTACCCATGTTTTCGGCAGTTCAGTTCGTGTTGGAACCCATCTTTGGGTCGTGGCCCTCTCTTTTCCTCTTTGGTCCTCACTCCCTTCCTTTCAGTTCGCCGTACACAACCCTAGAGAATCCGTCCTGCCCGCTCTTTCTTCCCTGTTTGTGCAGGCACTCTCTCCCTGATCTTTGAGGCTTTTCCTCTTCTGACCCCTCCCCAGAGACCCGAAATCTGACTCCTCTCCCATTCGGCCTTTTTTCTTCCAAGCGATATTTGCGTATCCAACTTTCTTCCTCACTTCTTCCACTCTCTATGGGACCTCCTGCGTCCGTTTCCCCTGAAAGATGTGCCTTTTTGCGATGGCAGTTGCTCTCTCAACCATACCCTCTTAAGTCCCCCCCTTTCCATTCCGCCAAGGGAATTCCTGTGCCTAACTCGCGCCCGGGTTCGGCATCTGGATTTCTCATCTAAGAGATCGTGGAGAGACCCCCCCCTTGCTCCCTTTTGGTTTTCGGCGATTCTTCCGCTCTCCTTCCTTTTGCCAGAGTGAACAGCTCCGCGACCCTCTCACACTCTTCCTAAAGTATAAATCCTAATAAAGCAAAGGTCCAGTGCCTCTTCCCTGCCGATTACTTTTCCCCCAGTCCCCTCCGATGTCTTTACGAGCAGGCCCACATCTGTGGTAATGATCTGTTACCCTCTTTCGGCCGTCAAACCAGTTACGGTTGCTATCTTCGGCGCGTTGGGTGTCTGCCTTGATAGGTTGCTCTCCCCCCCCTTTTTCCAGATTTATCAATTTTCACAATTTTCCAATGAGCTGCCTTAGTGGCAGTGGACCTCGGTCCTCTCTAACCCGTATGATCACCTTTCTACGGTTCCTCCCATGAAATCACCGACCTACTCCCCTTTTCGGTTCCCCTAAGAGCAACGATTCCCAATACACATTCCCCCTCTCGGGGGCCCTTCCGATCGACTTTTTCTCCACTCCCTCACTTTCGCCTTTGTTCGTCCCTTTGTAGGCGCGTTGTTGCACTGTTCCTAAACTGGTAGTCTCTTAAAATTTCCCCGCCCGCGCTTCAAACCCCTATTTTTTCTTTTCTACTATACGGCCCGCATCACAGAGATGAATCCTCCTTTTTTCCGTCCTTCTCTTTTACTACCTATCCGGCGTTCCCATGTCCCACCCGCTTAATTTTTCATTTTTTTTTTATCTTTTTTCAGATAGGTCTCCTGGCCGCAAATTCTCGTTTCTTTTTCAAGCATGTTCCAATCCTCTCTGCATTTCGTCTCCTCCTTTCTGCCCTCATCCTTACTTCTCTTTTACTCCTCCTCTTTGTGGTGTGTGACCTGCTCCTTGCTTTCTGGTCCTCGGAGATGCAGATTGCCTCGTCCAAATGGGAATTCGTCGGACGTTGCGGCCCTCCTCTCCGATCTGACCTAGCCTCGACGAAGTCCTTTTTGTTTTTCTTTTTCCGCCGGGTCTATTGCACCCCCTTTTTTCTTCTCTTCCTACTGAGGTCGCATGTAATCGATTCTGCGAGAAGTATTCTCCCCCCTTCCCATCGGGTGGGCCTGCGTGATCTTTCAAGAAGTATTCCTTTCGCTCCTCCCCCTGGCGCAGTAATCCCCTGAGACCGCCGGTCCTCTCTTTCTCTTTGCACTTTCTCCAATGACGGCGCCGTGGCTTTGGCTTTCGTCGAATCCTGTTCAGGACCAATGACCTTTCATGGTTAAGTCTACCTTTCAGCTTGCTCTCTATTCTCTGGATGAGTCGTGGGTCGAGATTGGTCCCTTGAATTCCCTGCCCATTTATATTAAGCCATTCCGCCTTTTCGGTATTCTTTTCCCCAATGCCCCACCTTTTTCAATCGCATTGTCATAATTTCCTGGAATTGTTGGCCCGATTTCCAGTCCTGGTTTGTTACTTGGCTTGGTACCATTGTCCCCCCAGATGGCCCCATACCCTCCGTCCCCAACGTTCGATAGGCCCGTAGCTTTGCGTGCCCCCCCGATCGTTCTTCCCCTCTTTTTGCCTTTATTCGATCCGGTTTTTTCCCCCCGCCTTCCTGGCGAAAGCGAATGACCTGATCTCGCCTGCATCTGTGACAGTCTGCCTTAGATCCCTGGGATTTCCGTGGACGTAAGCTTGTGAGTCCATTTGCTCTTCCTTTTTTCCTTTTTTCAAATTCTCCACCTAGATTAAGAATACTCCCACCCCCCTGGCACTTTTTTCTCCCTGCCGTGATTCTAGCCCAGGCCTTCCCGGGGTCTCTCAAGTTTATGCTTTTTTCCTCAGCTGGCTGGCGTGCATACTCGCGCTACGTTTCATCACTTAGATTGTTGCGGCCCGCCGATCATCGCATTAAGGTCGTGCGTCCCTGCGCGAATTACTACAGCGCAATCCCCTTTTCTTGCTGGCTGTTGACTGTCCGGGTAACACGCCGAAGGTGGCCCCTCGTCGTTTTGTTCTTTCATTCCTCTTACCAGCCGTGTACCGTTCATGAACTCGTGCCTTTCCCCCGTCATACGGCGGTTACTTGCCGAGTCTCGTTTTTTCCCTGCTGGTTACTCACGTACCGTGCGCACACACTTCGGACAGCGATGGGCCCCACGGGCAACGATCTTTTTCCAACCCCCGACCTTTCCAACTTCCTTGTGACCGCTAACCTTTTGCTAGACGGTTTTTCTATGACCGTGAACTCCGGCTGTCGGATGAACCTGCGTAGAACGTTGAGGAAGGATCACCTTTTTCGGGTCGTTTTTTCGGGCGCACTCCTATGCATTGGTCCGTTCATGTCCTTAGTTTTTTCTTCCTTTTCATGGCCCTCAGGCGTTTATGAATTTGCGGGATTCCCCCTTTTCAGCCCCCAGCCCTTAAGGATTGCGTGTCCCCCGAGTCATCTGTTATCATGTGGTGCATTTTGCCGCCCCCGGACCGGGTCAGCGTTTAGGCGCCTCTGTAGTGTTTAGAACCCTTCTGAATTTCTTTTCCTGACCCCCGTCTCTCTATGACTGCTTGATCGTCGAGCTTTTTGGCCAGGAAGCCTGGTGCTTGCGCCTTTTTTTCTCGTCGGCGGATGGGTCTGCTCCCTCACTCCTGTAGTCTCATGGACTGCCTGCTCAAGCTAGCGTTGTTTTTGAAAGCAGCATGCCCCCATTTGGCAGGGGCTGCGTTGGGCTCCGATTCTCCTTTTCACAGGTCCTCCCCCGACGTTTGTAGCGACTCGTTCCAGGTTAGGTTTCCCGCAGCTTGCCCGCTGATTTCTTTGCCCTCCCATGTTAAAGCTGCTCTTTTTCGCGAGGCCCCCAGACGCCGGTTGGCGTCGGTTTATCGCCCCTTCAAATATCCAAGGGATGACCCCGGACCAACTCTTCTCGCCGACGTCTTATTTAGTCGATTGTCCCGTTTCATTTTCCCTACCCCGCATCGTAGTCATGTTTTCTGATTTTGAATCCTGCCGTAGTCTTTCTCGTCCGATGGATTTAATTGCCCTGAGAACGTTATTTGCCGGTAACCTCTCCCGGCTGACCGTTTCGGCACTTCAGGAACTTTAAATAAACCAGTTA
>Ga0179593_1703761_pt1 | contig 18286 bp, 26 predicted proteins | sample CZODoug2_1_08_16_FD_185931 | JGI IMG/M metagenome (GOLD analysis project Ga0179593, IMG submission 185931) | Vadose zone soil fungal communities from Angelo Coast Range Reserve, California, USA - CZODoug2_1_08_16fungal (PacBio error correction) | ecosystem: Environmental > Terrestrial > Soil >... | reverse complement strand
GTTTTGTACCGACGCCTTCTTTTTCTGTGTCCGTCTCCCTCCTCCCCCCCCCCGCGTTTCTCACCTCTGCGCTGAAGAGATAGCCTTCTCTTTTTCCTTTCGGGAAGGGAAGGATGTTGGCTTTTCCTGCCCGGGCCCTCCTCTCCCTTCCCAACTGACAGAGCCCTTGGGAATCTTTAGTCGATGGTTTTTTTTGACCCACCCCGATGGGGATTTCCATACAGCACCGTCTTTTTGAGTCTCCAAGAAGTATTTTTTTCGTGCTCGTCGCCAATCCTGCCCTGTCTGCCAGTTGACCCGTTAATTACCGCCCCCTATGCGAATCTGCCCTTGGACCGGCTCCTTCGTCGGTGAGGAATGTCCCCAGCGAACACATGGTTTTTTTTTCCCTCCTCGGTTCTGTGCTCTCTTCGCAAGGGCCTCATGCCCGGCTTACGCCCCTCCTCTGGTGCCCCCTTAGCGAACTCACAGGTTTTACCTTCTCCTTCCCCCCCTCCCCCCCCGTTCCCATTCCAGCACTTGGTTCCTAAAGACGGGGTCCGCGTCTTTTATCCTTCACGGCCGGGGGAAGCCGATGCCCTCACCGCGCAGGCGCCTGAACGGATGCATTCTTTTTTCCTCTATATTTGATTCCCCTTACGGATGCTTTCCGCTACGAACCAGCCTCGGGAGCCAGGTCAATGACTTCGGGTAGAGAGGGTGTCCCCTGCGCTGGCATTCTCTATTTCTTTAACCCCCAAGTGTTTTTGAGAGCTTCGCCCTCTGCAAATTTCCTCTTATTTTTACTGAGTGACCTCCCCCAGGCTTAGTAGTCCGCCTTCCGTACCTTTTAGGACATTATTACCTCACTCCTTATATCGATCCTTTCCCGCCTACCAGTTCTCCCCGCCCTTCGCGGTTGAGAGACCTCCTGACGATCGGACACCGTTCCTTTCTCCAGAGCTTTCCTTCTTTCTTCTACCGTATCCCCCCCCCCACCCCCTCCCTTATCCCCCCCCCCCCGGTATCGTCGTCCGCTATTCCCTTGAGTCCCCTCTCCTCACAGTAGGCCATCTGTCATCTCCCTCTTCGTCTTCCTCCCACCCACCACAGATTGAGTTTCTCCCCCCCAGCCCCTGTCGAAGCCCTGATTTCTACGATTTTTCGCGAGCGCTTCCCGCCTGCTGCGTGATCCCCAGAGACCTCCCTAGACTTCGTTTTCTCCCCAACACCCCCCTCCGTTGTGTCCCCCATTCCTCACCTATAACTCTTTCTCCCTCTTTCTTTCCTTTGAAAGGGACGTCCTTGCAGGGGGAGAAGGCAACTCCCCACAGGCCGTCTCCCCTTCTTTGGAATCCATTCTCATTCTGACGATCGAGAGATTCTCCACTATATTAAGGAGGAGGAAGGGGTCTTTCACCAAGAGACGCTCGTTTCCCTAACTGACCCTTACGCTAAATCCCGCCCCTTCCCCCGAACGAATGTGAGAGCCTACTACAGACTGGCATTCTTTTTTGTTCCTCACCTCCCCCTCCTCCACTCGTTTAAAGGAAGTAATTACGCCGTCCTTCCCCCACCGAGGAAGCCACCTTGTTCAATGCCGTTCCGTCCCAAGGAACCCTTTTTTTTCCAAACAACTTTCGCGTCACCCTTTTTCTTTTTCGCTATCTTCTTTGACACCCTTTTAAGGTAGCATAGAGGAACTTTCTTCCTATCCTCAAATAGACCCCATTTTTCCCTGCAGGAGTTCTTCTCCTTCCCCTATTCGTCTACTGCCCCCTACCCATCGACAATTATTAGCACTCGTCCCTGCGATCCGGTCATTCACGGTGACGGAATGCATGATAATTTTAAGTACCACGTAGGGACCGACTGTCTTCTTCTCCCCCCCCTGCCTATCCCACCGCGATACCCCCAGTATACGTTCTTTAATCTCTCTCACAGCAACTTCCTCCCTTCTTTACTCCATTTCTCAGAGACATTGACCTCCTCTTAGCCTCTTAAAGACTACGCCTTCCCTAACTGCCAACCCAGTCTTTTCCTCCCTTCAACTTCTACCCCCCGGCCGCTCCCCCCTCCCACAGGCGAAAACACGCGCTCATCGATTCTCGCGCGGAAGATTCTCTCATTGAGTGATCGAAATTTCTATTCCCCCCCCCTTTTTGTTAAGCTTAGGCCCTTCCCTTCCCCCACTAGACAAACTCACTTCCTATACTCCCACAGAATGCTCTCCGTCTACATCGTGACTTCTTACTCTTCTAGAGGTGCCCTCCGCCCCACCCATTTTATCACCCCAGATTCTCCTCCCCTCATTGGTCTTCCGCGCCATCCTCGCTTCCCCTGCCCCCCCCGTTTAAAGATCCCCTTCCTCTATCGGGCACTCCTTCTTCCATAGAAATCCCCATTTTTTCATGCCGCCCTGTCATTTTTCCCGATTGCCTTCCGGTTAGGAGCGGTATTGGTGGTTCAAGAGCCCTCCACTCTCCCACCGCGAGTTTGGGTATATGCGCCCCCCATCATCTCATGACAAACTATGGCAAGTCCACCTTCGTCCCCCTCTATCGTCCCTTCCCCTGTCTTCGTCATCGAGATCGAGACTCTCGAAGATTAGACCTCAGTCGTTTTCTTCAGAAGATCTTCTTTCAGACCTTCACCAAAGAAATACGTTTTCCTTCCATCGACAGTCCCCTACCTCTCAATTCTAAGTCCCCTCTCTCCTCTTCAGCCCCCTTCAGCTTCCCACAACTTTTTCGGTAATAGTTCGAAAGCTCTCTTCGTCACTCGGGGTCAGTTCATCTCCTTCCTCGTTTTTAAAAGCTCAACAACTTTCTTATTTGTTCAAATATCCACCCCTTTTTTTGTTCCCCTATTCTTTTACTTCCCCTCCTTTATCTTTAACCCCAACCCTCTACGACCACTTGCTCTTACCAAAGAAAAAGTTTTGTTCTTTTAAGCTGCAGACTTCTATTTCCATTCTCTTTTTGTTTTAGTTATATGACCAAGCTCTTCCCTTCCCCCACTTTAGTGACTCCGGTCCCCTCCCCTCCATTTTCTTTTCTCTCCTTTTGTTCTCTTGGATTTCGTTGTCTTGCCCCCTTCTGAGGTGAGGAGAGCCGTGGTTTTCAAGACTCCGCAAACCCCCAGTCACTCTCGGTTGAAAGAGAGTCGGCGCGGGAATTCCTTACTCCTTTTCTTTTTTCAACTTGTCCTTTTTCTCCCATAAAGGAGCTTCTTCCACTCCCCCGGTCCTTATGTGCGAAGTTTTTCCCCAACTTCTGTGAGTTTGTAGGAATGAACCTACGATTTAAGTACGGGAACACGACCACCGCTTAAGAAAGAGGAGTGAGGCCCTTCACCTCTTCGTCGCTTTTTCCCCCCTTCTTTCTTGTGGCTGACATAGAGTTCTGGTTCACGCTCTTATTCTTACGTAGACTTCTTCTAAGGGAGTGCAGTGGAGCCAGGCATATGGAGAAGACCTTTTCCCATCCTCGATGGAAGATTTGGCCTCTTTGAGCACTAATACCTCGCTCTGACTCCCGATCTCTTCGTCCTCGAATCTCTGCAATTTGTGTTTATTCATCTCTTTAAATGATTTAGACCCTGCTTCGGCACTGTTATCTCGGGATAGGCCCTAACATCTCCTCTCTAGCGTCCTCTTCATCTTCTCCCTCGCTTTTCCCCCCCTTCTTCCCCGTCCCCGTCCCCCGATCTCACAATTCACTGATCGTGAACACTGTTCTGCCTAAGCAGCAGCTAGTTTGAGAGAGAATCAAGCCCTATCTTTCCCTCTTTTGCCCTCCCTCGCCCCTTCTTCTCCCCATCTTTTCATCTAGACCGCGCCATCCTCTCTTGAAGGTCTCTCTCAATTGCGTGCATGATTCCTTAACGGATTTGCCCTTTTTCTTCCTTTGACGTGCATTAAGTCCCCATTCCCCACCCTAGGGTTTGGTGGACCGGTGCCACTATCAGGCCCCCCTCCAGTCCTATATCCCTGACTGGCACGTGGTGTCCTTTTCGCTAGAGACGAAGGGCTTTCGGCTTCCCTATATTTTGCACCCTCCGGCCCTACTCATTTTCTTATTCCCCTTTTTGTCTCTGGTCTCTTATACTTCTTTTTGCCCTTGGATGAGACAGTCCATGCGTCTTCCCTGAATTCTTCGTCCTTTCCTTCCCTTCTGATGTCTGGAGATGCTTTTCTTTTCCCCTCCATCACTACGGGTATGAGACGGAATACCCCCCAGCTTCAATTTGATTGTCCTCCCTGGACCCCATAGTTTTCGAATGGAGGTGAGCGAAGCCAGAGCAGTGCCGAGCACTCTCTATGACCTTTGCTCTGCAGTTCCCCGATTATGTTGAATTCGGAGACGTCCTTTCGCTCATTGCGATTTTCGCCCTCTCTTTTACACCCGCAGCGGGTCTTGGGCCGCTCTTGTCCTTTTCTGCGAGGGGAGGCATTTCTCTGCCGGCCCCCAGAAGACGTTAATTTTCCTGGCCTTAGCCCCACTATTTTTCCCCGTGTCACATCGTTCTCGGGGTCAGGGCGGGAGATGATCTTATGGAGGCCGTTTCTCTCTTTCAAGGGCTTGAGGGTTCCCCCGCCCCTTTCTCTTTTTTACCCCTCGGCCGACGCGGTAAGGCGACTCTTATAAAACGCGGGGTTCTTATTTAACGCTGTTTTCTTTTCGTATTTCCGCTCTGTCTGGCCTTCGGTCTTATTTCGCACGGTGCCCTCAGCAGCCTGCTGCACGGTCAAGTCCCATGAGGATATGACGGATGTATGAGGGTGGAAGCCGTTTTTACCACACCCCCGTATCCCCCCCCTTTCGGGGTTCCGTCCAGCGAACGGCCTTTTGTGCGTCGCTCTTGCCGGCTGAAAAGGCACTGGGTTGAAGGCTCCCCCCCTCTCAAGCGGACCCCCCATCCTTCCTTCTTTCTTTCTGTATCCTCCTTCACTCCTTTTCTTTCTTCCGTCCGGTCTTTTGTTTGGTGTTGTTGGTTGACACTAAAAGGGGCCATTGATTTGACGGCGAACTCACGCTAGCCCGCCGGCCGACCATCGACTCTTGACCTTATTTTTTCAGACTGAGCCCGAGGATTGATACTGGAAGGTGACTCCGATCTCGAGAGCACGCTTGCCGTGTAAGATCGAAACAGCTCATTCCTTCCGAGATTTCTCTCGTTTTTTTAGCTCAATCTTCTGACGACCGACGAACCTTAAGCCGCTCCGCCCGGTACCCAGCTCGGTCCCTTGTTGTAGCCGCTCCCTCTTCTTTTAATATCCCCTTTCTGTGTTTTTAGCTCTCTTTTTTCTCCCTATTCAGACTCAGGCCACTGAACGTCTCCACAGGTTAGACCTAAGACACGCCAATCGTCGTTGATCCCATAGATCACAACGAGCCTCTCCTCGAAGCAAATCATGTTCTCGGCTCATGAGCGGTGCGAGAGAGGCCCCGTCTTCCCATTATCAAACTAGTAGATCCTCCCCCCCCATATTTTCTATTTCCATAGTATCTTCTTTTTTTCTCCTCTCACCCTCCGTTGTCCAATTTGCCTCCTATAGGATAACACCCAGACCCGATGTTGCGTCTCTCTCCTCCCAAAGAAGATTCAAATACCGATCTCACCCAGGCTTTATTACGCTTGGGCCTTCCACCGCCTCTGCTGTTTCATCCGGTCACGCCTCTATGAAACCCTTCGGATTGGCTTCTGTGAAGTTAGTAAAATCCTCTCTTCCATCTGCGGGCTTATCCCCTTACCTTTTTTTGGACACTTTTATGTCTGCAGTGCACCGCACAACATTAAAGGACTCAGACTAAGCTGAACTCTCTATGAGAATAGTTTGCCCTCCTACCACGATTTCAGTCCATCCTCCTTCAACGGCTCCGTGCTGCGGACAAACACCCAAGAGCGTCATTTTTTCTTCCCCTTTCAATCACTTCAAAGCAGAGTCCTTTTTCTAATCGCCATCTGCGCCGACGGACTCCCTTTGCCAGTTTCTGCCATATTATAAAGTTTGACCTCCCCGGCTCCCTCTTCGGCGCTCCATGACCGCCCCACCCCTGCAGGGTGACAACATCCCCCCCCGCGCATAAAGCCGAAGACCCTGCTATGCACAAGATCCCTTCTCATCGCGAAGTATACGTTCTCACCCCTTTTCATGAGCACCGTGCCCCTCCCGCGGAAATTTATCGGGAGGATTTCCTTCTCCCTGCACCATTCCTACCCACTTTCCGAAAGAATGCTTCCCTTCTCCGCCGGTTTCTCGTGATGTATCGGCATGACCAGCAACGTGTGGTGGAGGTAGAAACACTTATGTACCCTTTCTTCCCTTCTCCATCGCCATCTCTAACTCTCTTGCTCACAATTGAAAGCCGATCGCCAAGTTCCTGACCCGATATCAACCCCTCCCCCGGGGTCCTGTTACTTCGTCCCCATCTTGACCCTGACTACGGCCAGCCCAGGAACAGAGAGGGATATAGAGGGCTTCTGCGTGATGCGTAACCCAATTCCCGGTTCGGTCCCTTCTCTTCCTTTCAAGTTCCTAACAAACGCGCTGTCCTGTCCCTGGCCGATTCCTTACACTGGTAATGTAGAGATCGTGTTAAGATTCATTTTCCGCGCTGAACCCTCACTTCCTTCTGGGACCTCTCTCCATCGAGACTCCCCCCACCGTTTCACGCTCACGCAGTATCGCTCCATAGAATAGTGGACGACCGAATACTTCTCTTTCGCAGATAGTTGATTTCTTTCTCGGGCAAGAGACCCTCTTTACTCACGGAGCGCTTCCGCTCCGTCCCATCCATGATGACCCGGCGCACTGAACCTCCCCTACGAGAGTCCTGCGGCGTAGGAAGAGCTCTTGATCTGCCTCTCTTGCATCCCCCTTTGATTCATCGTCACCCGATTGCCCATCCGTGAAGTCAAATCAACCCCCCCTCCTCCGCTGTGTGTCCCCCCCCCACTGAAACGAGGCGACTTCTTCCTCCCCCAGCACTTTTCGTTTTCCCCCACCCGACTACTGGCTTTCTTGTTCCGCCTCCGCTTCGTGCTTGGGCCCCTGTCCAATCTCGAAGAGAAAAAAACGATAGGGGTACCAATTCCCCCAAGCTGTTCAAATTTTACTTCTTTTCTCTCTTTTGTAACCCAATAGATCCCCCCTTGAAACAAGCCCCCTTCAGTCTCCCGTACGCGCCGCTTCTCTTTCCACTCTTCGTTTCATTCTGGATTCTGTTCTTTCGCATACATAAAGCGTATGTCGTGATTACTGAAAAGGGACATCTTCTTCTTTTAATATCATAATTCTTTTGTTTTCTTCTCTCGTGCTTTCCCCTCCCCCTTCATCCGAGAGAGGTCCCCTTTCCCCAGCAAGTGAAGAGTGGCATTGACCTCGGCTGAGGACGTGCCGGTTTGGAGGTGTTGTTAAAGAATGTGGTCTTTTTCCCTCCCTGCTAGTTCCAAATCAGTCCTGACACCGTTTATTGGGGGATTTCCCCCCCCTCTCTTCCCTTTTTCTGCCCGGACGGGTAAACTCCAGTCTTTCACTCCTTTGTTCCCTACACTGAAAGACGGGCGGTCCGCACCTCTAAGGCGGGACTGTGATAACCGCGTCTGGAGTTGCTTTCCTCCTCGTCATCTGCGTACTCCGAGGTAGAGGAAGCCAATTTTTTTTTTTTTGCAGAGCTTTCCTCGATGACTTCAAACCGCGCCTTTCTGTCGCTCCGAGATTTCGTCCCTCTTCTCCCGCAGAAGATGCCCGACCCGCAGAATCTTGGTACCCGCTGAAGCCGAGTGTCCCCACACTTTTCTTATGATGTGTCTGGCTACATCTCCTACATCTGGCGTCAACTGTTGTGGATAGCAAATTACAGCTTCGATCGCGTAGACCACCCTCAGAGAGGTAGGCTTCCCCGATGTTTCCTATATATTCTTGATTTTTACCTCGATGATAGGACCCCCTCCTTTTTGTCAGCAGTCTAGCACTTGATCGCTCCTCCCGGTAGGCGTTTCATCTTTGAGAGATTGATAGAGGAACCAGGTCCTCATATTCCTCTCAAAGAGGAGAACGGAGTTTACCTCCGAGGCATCCTTATCTCCGTTCGCCTGACGTCCCTGGAATTTGCGCTTCCTGAACATTCCTCGCGGTGAGGTGGAATTCATCAGTCTCTTCCAGCTAGGATCTCCTCCTGGTGGAATGGACTCGATCTCCTTTTTGGTAGTTCCTGGTGACGAGCCTACCCCCTGCCTGGTGCGGGATGACGTAGGAGAGGCGAAGAGGCCCTTTCAGTCCGGGGTGGCGGGGTTCCCTTCCTTGATTAATGGACTTAGAGCCTTCTGAGGGCCTCCTCCCCTTGGGTCCCCGAGCTTATTTTTTCAGTAGTGTTACCCCATCAAGCTCTTACTTGGGCCGTCTACCACCCGATACCCTGTCTCCCGGTCTTAGTAGTAGAGCTAGGTGAGAGAGGAAGCCGTCTCTATCCTCCCCTTAAGCTGTTCTGACCTGGGATATGACACTTTTCCTATGTTGATGCTCCTAGTTCCCCTTTCGTTTTTTTTCGCTGTTTCCAGGGTGCGCGATTTTCCTCTTGTTTGCCCCCCAATTGCATTTTTTGTAATTTTGAGCCGTTTCCCTCTCGGACCTCATCCTCTGTTCTTCTGGAACGGCCGTTGATAGTGCGCCCTGAAAAGAGTAGTAGGCGCTTAGTGCTCCTCCATAAATGCGAGTTATGCTTTCTTTTCTTTCACTTTTAGTGTTACGTCTCACCATTCTCCCTGTTCCGCCTACGCGCCTCCCAGGAGACGACTTTTCTCCCTCGTGGGTGCTCCCACGCCTTTAACTCTTTCTCGTGACCTTCGGGGGGTGGACTGGCCGTCTTTCCTTGACATAAGATTTCCCTTTTGACGGCCACCATTTTGCCTTCCTACGTAGACGGTTCGTCTGGTGCGGTAAAGAAAGTCCTCCTCCCACCCTGCCTTTTTGAGAACTCATTTCTTTGCGTCTCGTTACCCTCCTGCGGGTTTCCCTTTCCCTCGCTCACCGACGGCTTGCCTGATTATACTTTTCTCCCGGCTTGAGTCAATTGAAAATCTCTTTTTTTTTAGGAGGGATTATTTGCCCCCAGCTGAGGGTGACGCTAACCACAGGAAAGAAGAGTATACCCTGCACCCCACAAGTTCCCTTTTGGTTCCTGTCAGCCTTTTCTTCACGAGAAGATTGAGTCGCGGTCCCCCTCTTCTGCGCCCAGACCCATAACGGGGATCCCCGCTTTCCTCTCTATAGAGATTCCCTTCCTATAAAGAAGATGGAGTCCCGTCTCCTTCAGCAGACCTTTCAATGTGATCCTATCGTGGAGAGAGAAGAGAGATATTTTCTAGAGACGTTGTTTGGTGAGAGAGCGCCTTCTTTCCCCCCCAACTTCTTCCTTCAGCTTCCCCATGATTTCTTCTTCTGGAGCTGAGAGAGCAATCCCTCGCATTCTTATTCTCCCGGGGGGCCTGCCCCTTCGTTCATGACCGGTGAGCGAGTCTGTTCTTTTTAACCCCTTTTAACCTGAGCGTCGTCTTACCCTATTTATGCTGGGCGGTATACTCGGCAGGGGAAGTGATCCGTCCAACTTTCCCGAGTGGCAATTATTCCCCTTTTTCCCCCCCCCCAACCCATGTTGCGCGAAGCTCATCCTATCAAAGAAGGTCTGAACCCAACGCCTCTATACTTTGAGGTTTCCTCCCAGTTCACGCGATTCGTTAAATGAAACCACCCTCGGCTTTCCCCCAAACGGTTTGGACGTTCTTCCATCGGCTTCAACACCCCTTTTAAGTTCCAACAGGGCTTTTTTCTTCAGGACACTTGTTCAGTCTTCTCGGCCTTTTTTCGGCGCATCCCTTCCCCCCCTATCTCTGATCCTTAATTCGATTGGAGAATTGAGGACCAGTTGTCGAAAGTAGTATCCCCCCCCCCCCCCCCTTTTGATTCCTCCTTAGTCGGTTGCCCCCGCTAGTTAGTCACCCCTAAAGCTTGAAATCAAAATCTCCTCCTGGACGCTAATTCGCCAAGATCGACCTCAGGACCGGTTTTCCTTTTGCTCCCCCTTTTTCTTTTTCTCCGGCGCTTCATGTCGCTGCGTACTTGCTTAGCTACCCTACCTACACATTGCGAACATCCCCCCTCTTATGACATTTCGCGACCCGGAAACCGCTCTTCCACCAGATCAAGGAGACTCGTTCTTCCCTAGACAAACCTCCTTTGAACAGCCCGTTTGCTCGTTTTCCGTAAATTTGCTTCGGATCGTCTTCGTGAAAGAACTCCCCCCAAGTTCCAGAAGAATCCTTCGTCCCCTCCAGGTTCGCCGACGGCAGTACAAGCTTTCTTCGGTCGCACCGTACGTACAGCCTCCACGACGTTCCTCATCCTAGCGACTTTCCATCCCGGAAGTTCCCGATCACCCCCTGCATCTACGGACATAGAAAAGCCCTCCTAAATATAAATCCAGCCCCTGGCAGTTGAATTGGCCGTCTTCTCAACACCATCCTTCTTCAGGCCACCCCGGCTCGAGATATAATCGTCGATGCGGCTTTTTTTCCAGTCAAAAAAAGTTTTTACCTTGAAATTGGCATTCCTTCCCCCTAGCCCCACTCTCTTACTGACTCTGTTCATGAAAAGATTTTCGGTCTGTCTATCTGGACTGGTTCCACCGATATCCTTTCTCTAACAAGCTTCTCCGGCGTGCTTTTTTTCCGCTTTTCTCACCAACCCGACGTTACCCTTATAGGTATGTCCATTCGGACATCGGGACATCCCTCGTCTCATTTTACCTTTTCGCGTTCTATTCCTTAGCCTTATTTCAGAGCCCTCTCGCCCACCGGATTGGCTGTGTCTACTGCGCTTTCTTTTACATACTTTTTTCCCCCATTCCCGTCCCGGTTTCTTCCTTCAGCAGGTCGGAAGCGTAGAGGAGAAGACTTTCCTTTTCTTACCCTTTTATTAGTTTTCAGTCCATCCCTTTTGAAGCCCTCTCCCCCCGTGACCCTCCGTTTTTTTCCCCCTCCCTCTGGTCTTGGCCCGCCCCGCCGGGCGATGAAAGAAAACGAATCCTTTACCTCGGTAAAACACTCCCTGGCCGATTCAGTGTTCGCCCTGCTGTTTTCCGTGCCTTTTTTAGTCACGTCTGTTTAGCAATGACCCAAAACTTCCTTCTAGGGTCACTCACATCCTTTTTCCTATTTTTGCCTTCGGTTCTTTCCCCCCTTTTTGCTACGACATGTTTCCAAAAACTACCACGGTTTTCTTCACGTACCTCTTCCTTTTCTATTCCCCTGCATTCTTTTTCCCCTTTTTCTTGTGATTAGCGTAAACAGTCCCTTCCCCTACCCTCCACTCATTCCCCGTGGAGAGATGTAGTTGACCCTCCACTCAATTGAGAGTGTGAGAGTCCCTTTCAGAGAATCTCTCGCACCTGGAAAGAGCGCCTTCTTGTGTGAACCTTTGTTTCCGGTTTCCTCTTTCCCTTCCCTTTTTTCAAGATACAGGCGAAGTTTCCCTAAGACGAAAGGTTTATTTCTCGACGTGTACCCAAAGGAGTGACTTTATTTCGAATCAGTTCTCTCCCCCACCCCTCCCCGAGGCCTCCACTCCTCCCCCCCTTTGCGGCATTTTTTGCTCTCGTCTCCCCGCTTCAGGCTGTCTTCCTGCCCGCGCGTGGCTTTTCGGGAACGACCCCAGAGGAGGCAGTCGCCTAGGTTCCACGCTTTGATTTTTCTTTTCCTTGGCTCCCCCAGCATATGGATGAACTATAAACCTAGCCCCCCCTGGAGTTGCTTTTCGCTCCGCTTCTCCTTTCTTTCCTCTGCAGAGATTCTGGGGCGTCTTTGGTTCCCGTTCCATGTCCTCTGTGGTACTACCCCTCATCTTCCCCTTTCAGAGCAGTTGCTACACCCAGAGTCGTGCGGGTTTTCCCTTCCTCCTCTCCAGCCTTCTCCTCCCTCTCGCCTCCCTATCTTTTTTCTGACAGACTCTTTTTTATGAAGTCTCCTTCCCGATAACGTTACTTTGTCCAAAAATTCGTCCCCTGGTCAGCATGCGATGCCAGCTCCGACCGGCAGGAGGGAAGTGGCCTGTCCTTTGTCCCAGGACCCCCTATATAATTCCAGACACTGTTATTTAGCCTTCAATTCTTTCCATTTTCTTCTTACCGGATCTCTGATGTGGATCTGGCTTCTGAGGCCAGTCCATGTCCAAATGGTGTGTTGCACGGTATAATTCCATTCGATTAGCCCCACCTTTCTTTGGCATTTTCCTTCCCCCTGACCTACGCATCGGGTACTCATCACTCGCAGGGACCCCCCCCCCCCCGAAATGAACCCCCTTTCGAAGCTGACAGCGACGCACGCTGTCGATGCAGGACCTGGGCCCCCCCCTTCCCCCTCGCTTTTTTTGGTTTTTCCACCCCCGCTCCCCCCCCCTCTTTGGAAGTACGACCCCCCCTACTCCTGGGAAGAAGTTCAGAGGCCTGTCCAACTTAGTTCTCCAACATTCGGTCCTTTGCCTTTCACCTTGACCGATACACAACCCTGCCTTCCCTTTGTTCCTTCCCTAGAGACCCCTTTTTTTTCCCCTCCTTAGTAGACGCAACTCTCCCCCGTTTTTTGTAGTGTATTCTCCGACCGCGACTTTATTCTTTCGGAGTCCAGCTTTATGTGATACTGTCCCACCCCATGTCTCGTACTTTTTCTACTCATTTCTTCTTCTGCTGGTACTCGCGGCACTCCCTTACCCCCCACCACCACTTATGGGCTCAACCAGCTTTTTTTCAACTACCGCCATCGGCTCCTCCTGATACTCTTACCTCCTATAGGGGATCTAACCCCTGTCCCATCCTTCCCCTATCTCAGCGCGCGTTTCCCACCCTTTTAACCCCCATCGCTCTTATAACCCTGGTCCTTCCCCCTTCTCCCCCAGGAAGTAATGTCTTCATTATTAAGGAGAATTTAGAGTTTAGTGCCCCTTGGCAAATGAGCCGGTTTTTCTTGGCTTTTTAGTTCCGCTCCCCGCGTAGCCCTTTTCCGCCCTTGTGACTTCTTTCGTCTCTAGGATTTGAGTGTTAAATTCTTGAGTCTGCTCCTTTCCTACCCTCGCCTTTCTTTTCCATCCAGAGGCCTTAGTCTTCCCTTATACGATCCCCCCCACCGGGTTTTTCCCCTTTCTCTCTCCCTTTTTGCCCATGCCCTTCATCGTCCCTGCTTCTTTCGATGAGGAAGGGAAGTTTCTGTGTTCATTCGCTTTTGAACGTCGTGCTTCCGCGTCCTTGCAAGGATTCCCAAAGAAGCCCCCTCTCCCTTTGACTTTCAGAGGTCTATTTTCTATCCTCCCCCCCCCCCCCCCTCTCCTCCCCCCTCCAACCGAACGACCTCCCACACACCCATTGATTTTCTCCCCCCCCCCCCAGCCCCGGCAGGGTGTTGGCTCGCACTGTGAGTCGTCCTCTTAGTAGACTGTCAGCATTAGGTTTCTTTGCCCTCGCTAAAGCCCCCCCCATTCTCCCCAATCCGCCCTTTTTTTCTATACTTCCCTTTATTTAGGAACCCTTCTCACATCCTCTTCGGTTTTGTGAGTTTTTCGGCGACCATGAAGCCTTCTTCTTTTCCTTCCCATATCTCGCGAGTCCGCTTGCGTTTACCCCAGCGAACTCCTTTTCTTCCCGCCGACGCCGCCCTTCCCCCGAAAAGCAACCGGGGGATCCTCCGCGCTATTCCGCTTGACCTCGCAAGGCCTAGTACGGTAGTACGATTCCTTCCGTGCCCTCATGCTCACAGCGAACCACCCGCTCTACTAGCTTTTCCCTCCCCCCCCGTGTCTACGTTCTAGACCTTCTTTCTCGTCATCACGCGCCCTCTTCGTCTGTCCCGAGCCGGTGTGCGGCTCAACTCCATGATTCCGTTTCCTTTTTCCCCCTTCGAGCTAATCTTTCCCCTTTTTTCCCGCCTCCTTTTTGTCTTTTTCGAGTTTATACGATTCTTTTCCCCCCAACCCCCTCATCTTCTGGACTTTCTTACCGTATAAATCCCTTTGTTAGCTGTAGACCGAGCTCTTTTTTCTCTGCCTGATACAGAACCCCTCCCCCTTTCCTTTCCCTCCAAGCGCTCCCCTCTTCTACCCCTCGATTTTTCCGACCCGGCTGAGCGAGTGAGAGGACCCCTCGTCCTAACCGTAGTATCCCCCGCCGTGCCCCCTTTATCCAGCTCTCTTCTTTTCCCCCAGACTCCGCCGATCTTTCCCCCTCGTGTTTCCCGGCCTCTTTCCTGAGTTCCCTCCGTCAACATCAGCCTTTCACTTGGAACTATCACCCTCCTCGCGCCCCCTTCCCAAAAACCTCCCTCCCTGATTGTCCCCGCGCTCCCCTTTCATCAGCGAGACCGCCCCGTTTCTACCACTTCCCCTCTTCCGCCCTCTTGGCTCCCTAACCTCATTCTGCGTGTTGCTACGATTCCTTCCATAGCACGTACGGACAACCATGCCTGTGCTGCTTTTGTTCTTTTTCCTGTCCTCCCCTTTCTTTTGTGTTTTTTCTTTTCTTTTTCTTCTGCTATCAGAGTATGTCTTGTGTATAGATTAGTTTGTACTGGCGTCTTTCCGTGCGTGTCTTTCCAGTTATCTGAGATTTGTTTGGTGTGCTTGGGTGTGGGTTTGTCAAAAGTTGCATTTGGCCTTACCCTTCCTTCCTCCCCTCAATCGTACAAGTTTTCGTTACTTCATCGCACGTCCCATCGTGCAGGATTGGCACCTTGTTGTTGGATCAAGCCCCTACCTTACTCCCCCCGTCTCCCTGGGACCCCCCCCCTTCTTTTCCCCTTTTTTTTCTCGTCTTACTCCTTTTTTCCCCTGCCTTTTGTTTTCTCCCCCCTCATTCCCCCCCGAAAAACCTGCCTCCCCCTTCTTCTACCCCTTATTCCTGTCCCCACCCCTTCCAACCTGCCTTTCCCCTTCCTTCCCATCTCACGTAGAATTTTTTTCTTGCCGCCATTCGCTTAGACTCCCTTCTCTTGTTCCGCCCTTCTCTTTTTTTCTCTCCTCAAGGCCAGTAACTACGTCCCGCGTAGGCGCCCGGGTGTGCTCCCTTCCTTCCGCTTCAGACAAGGACACCCCTGTCCCGCCGGCAACTCTCCCGTTTTTTGGTTTGAGTTTAACCCGCCGACCGGTAAAACCTCTGATCCGCCCCCCTTTTTTCACGCTAAAGGCCTTTAGAGACTCTTCCCTCCTCCCTCCCACGAATGACTTCCTTCTCTTCGACCCCCTATTTTTACCTCTCCATCGGAACACCCCACGGTTCTAGGATCTTTTCTTCTAGAAAAGACCCTTCTCAAAAACTCGTGTTACCTCCCGCCTGCGGCCACGGACTTCTGTTCTCTGGTTCCTTCCCCGTCTATTCCCAAGTAAGTATGTGTGCTGGTAGACCATTACCGAATCTTCGAACCTGTCTTAATACCGACCCGTCTTTCTCGTCCCATTCTCCGCATCTTACCTTCCCATTTCTTTTCCTGCTTAAATGACACCCCTAGCCTTATTTCCTCTCGACAAAGCTTTGACTATTAAATAATCCGCCCACCGGGAAGTTTTGGGACCACCATATAGTTTCCCCCCTCCTCATCCTCGAAACTGTTCTTTAAATTACCCTCCTAGATTGATATCCCCCGAGCCTTTTGAGAGCGGACTATCCGTCTCTTTCCTTCGTCGGTTACAGGGAACTTCCCTTTCTCCGTCATATCCACGCGTTTTCCGATCCCCCCAGATAGACATAAGCCCCCGTGAATGTACTCCCGTCCTTGATGCGTCAATCGTTTGCCTTTCCCGAGCATGGCGATTTTTTTCCCCCTTCACCCTAAATAAGCTTTTTCGTAGGAAGACACTTCCGATGCTCTCACCCCTTACCAAAAGAGTTCACGATCATAGCCCTATCGGAATCATCCCCTTCCTTCGTCATTCTTTCGTTTGAAAGCCCGCTTTTTCTTTGTCCGTAATTCGCGCGAGTTTTGGAGATCCATCTTTTTTCAAGAGAAACTTCTCCTCACCGAATTTGCGCGTCCCCCAGTGTTTACCCCTGAAAACTTCTTTCCTCCCCCCTTCACATGGAAGCCCCCCCCCTCTCTCTTAGTTTTTCCTCCCTCCTCTCCCTCCCTTTTTAAGCGGCGCCGAGGATGACTTCCTCTCTACTCCCCTGCCTTCTGAGCGGTTTGATGTAAGATCTTGCTGCGCTCATTCCCTTTTTCCGTGGACCGTCCCTTCTCTTCCGCCGCATCGATGGCCCCGTTTTTCCGCACGCGGCTCTTTTCTCCTTCACCCTCCTCCCCTAAGCGGTCACAAGCCTCTTTTTCCCTTCTTCTCCTTCTGATTTGTTCGTTTCCAGGTCCCTCCTTCTTCCCCCTCTCCCTCTCCCAGTCCAAAAGTAGGACTTTACTCCCCCAACATAACCCTTTGTTCATCTTCTTACCCTCCCCCTTTCGTCTTCTTTTGGCACATAAAAAAGGAGGACATGCCCGGAAACCACCAGCACCCCCGGTCTTCACGTTCCTCCCGACTTTTCCTTGCTGGTTTCCCTCTCTCTTCCCCCCCCTTTTTTTCTCGATCACGATCAGTTATGACTTCTAAACGACATTTCATTTCCCTTCTCCTTCCCCCTCTTGTTTTCTGTAGTCTTGGTTGACCCTTTCATCTCCTCTTTCGTGAGAGCGAGTGTTTCCGAGCACCTCTCACACTCAAGAGAAAGTTCCTTTCCTCCTGCGGATTCAGACCCTGTGGCGGCTTTCCTCATTCGAGTCTTCTTTCAGTATTCTCCCCCCTGCTCCTGTCCACCTTTCCTAATCTTTTTCCCCGTTTATGTTGGGGGCGTTACCCCCCCGTGACTTTCTCCAGGCAGTCTTCACCCCCTTTCTGTCCCCCCGAGGGAAACGCCGGCTGCGTTTCCAAAGCCGGCTCCGTTTTGACCGCTTCAGAGGGAGTGTGCATGTGCCACTTTTCTCGTGGATCGCATCGGAGGCTTTCCTGGTAGCGGTATTCTGTCAAGGGGTTCAGCTCTCCCCCCCATGTCCCCAACCCTCTGGCTGACACCCGATCCCTACCCCCGACGATGCGCCCCAGCCCTTCTCCTTGTAGTTTTTTGCCTCAATTAGACGTCTGTTACCTACTCCGATGACCCTTCGAGAGCGTCGCGGAAGGTCCCTCCGACTTAGTTTATCTGGCTGTTTTTTTTCCTTTCCCCCCTTCCTGTTAATCCATACTCCCCCTGCAGTTGACAGCTCCCCTGACACACCGTCCTCCAGTCAGGCGTCCTGATCTGGTAGTATTGCCCCTCCTTTCTGCTCCTCCTCATGACTCTTCGAGCCCTACTTCTTTTCCCCTTCGATCCCCTTTTCCCCTTTCCGTATTGGCAGGATGATTCCCTTTCTCCTCCGATGTCTCGTGAAAATCGGTGTTGTTTCTCAGCTTCTGAGTGTCGCCGCCTCGGCGTCTTCCCCGCGTGAGGAATGGTGATCGATGACCAGTCTCCCCCTCATCCCCTATAATTGCTTAAATGGACCCTTCCGAAGGACTCTTATTGCCTTGTTTTCCTCTTGATGCACGGCCCTGCCCCGTTCCTGACACCCCTTTGAATGGTTTGACTGCCTTCCCTCCTTCTCTCGAGTCCTATGGGACGAGTCCGTCCTTTTTTTTCTTTGGTCCCCCGCTTCTTTTTCGGCCCATTTTGATTTTCGGTTTTTGGTGGGGTGGGGTGGGGGTCGGTTTGGGGTGTTTTCCTCGTTGGGGTCTCCTGAAAATGACGCGGGATGTTGAGCGCGTCCCCTCTTCTGAGTAAATGGGAGGTTTTGGACTGTCCCTTCCCGTCTAGGGAATTCCCTACCTCTGTTTGCTGAGGCCCAGCCGGTGTCCGTCTTTCTGTCCCCTACCTCCAAAGATTTGGTATTGGCTTTCTTCATCGACCATCACCCCTTATGGACCTGGTCGATGGCCCCCCCGCACCGCTGTCTTTTCTAGGCACCACAACTTTTTTTTTTTTTCCAAGGTGTTTGTCAGATGTCTGTTCTTGAGACGCCTCCCACCTCGTTTTCGCGGTTCGTCAGGGGAGTCAATTATTTTCTGAGAGTCAACCCCTTCGCGGATCCTTGGATGGGATCGCTTTTCCCCTCAGGGTCGGCCTAGCATTGTCCTCAGATCGGGACGTCCTCCCTCGGTGTAATGGTGTCGTTGCCTGCCGCCCGGACCCTCCTTTAGGCCTCCCCCGAGAAGCATCGACACAGCGGAACATTCGCCCGTCCCCCCTCC
>Ga0179593_1307433_pt1 | contig 18286 bp, 20 predicted proteins | sample CZODoug2_1_08_16_FD_185931 | JGI IMG/M metagenome (GOLD analysis project Ga0179593, IMG submission 185931) | Vadose zone soil fungal communities from Angelo Coast Range Reserve, California, USA - CZODoug2_1_08_16fungal (PacBio error correction) | ecosystem: Environmental > Terrestrial > Soil >... | reverse complement strand
CCGCCATCATTTCTCTTTTTTTTTTGTTTTGTTTTTTCCCTTCGGAGTGCAGTTTTCCAATGTTTCACCCCATACGCTGTGCCTTTTGCCAAGGTAGCAAACTTTCCCGCGTTCCCCCTCTTGTTCTTTCTTTCCCCCATGTAACACGGGGCATGCCCACACCACTTTTTCCTTTCGCCTGTCCCCCGTGGTCGTCTGTCCTTTTCTTTGGACGCATGCCCGTCTTGGTCCTCTGTGTCTCCGCACCATCTTGCCTACGCGTGCAATCAGCCCCCAGTCTCGGAGTACCTTTTGAGTTTTTTTCAGCTGTATTGTCAAACCCCCCTGCTTCCTGCAACACTCCTTTTTTCCTTGGCTCCCTTAAGGAGCACATATTGTGGGTGACTTTCTCCCACGTCGTGGCACGTCTGGGTCAAAGTTCTTCACCTTTTGAGGATGATCCTGTTTTCGTCTTCCCCTCTTCCGCCCCCCTCCCTTTTTCAACCCATTGGGTTTCCCCCCCTTACTGACATTCAGGACATGTTTTGCGCTTTGCACGACCGTCCGACAAACTCATTTGCTTCCGGAGATTGTCCCATACGGCTCTCGGGCCCCGGTGGCACCTTACAAAGCAATGTCTCTTCTTCTGAGTTTCAGAGACTAAACTTTCTCCCTTTTGCTTGGCTGTTTTTTCCTAGTCGTTGTTGTCCCTCCCCCTTTACTTTTTTGTTTTTTTGGGCGAGCTCAGGGTATACTTATTTTCCGTTGTTGGGCGCGCAAGGACATACAGTGAGTTTTCTTTGACTTTTGCGTTTTTTCCAGCCTAGTTGTGATGTACACTTGCCCCCCCCCCCCCCACCACTTTTTCAGCTGCGTGACGACCACTTCTTTCGTTGTTTCCTCCTAGTATCCCCCACCGGTGTGGTAACAGCAAATAATACCCCCCTTCAAAAGAGAGTACTCCCGACCCCTTTGCCGTTTTTAGGTCTGGTCCTTCTTTGTGGGTATATTTGTTGGAACTCCTGACCCCCCATTTCTGCAAAAATGTTTCGCATGGATTGGTGTTTTTTCTAGCGAGCTTTTTACGAGGCCTCTCATGTGGTTCCAGGTTTACGTGCCCCAGCAAAACGGCTTGTTGTTTGATTCCCCTTCTTTGATATTTCTGCTGATTTGCCTTTCGGGATCTTCTTCCCCCACACTGCCCCAGGGGGGGAGGGAATCCAATTTTTTGAAAACCCCCCACCCCTACCCCGTCCACCCCCTCATCGTTCATTTTTTGTTCGGCCCGTTTGCCAAACGGAGGGACCGTTTTCCCTCACCGTCAAAAGTCCCCGTGGGCGTTCCCCGAAGGACCTGTGAACCCCTTCTGTATTTAAAAATTCTTTTTCAAACCCCCCCCCCCCTACACTTGTTAGCAACCCCTGACTCTGCTTTGTATTTGAAACCTATGCTCCAACGCCCCCTACCCTGCCACTTTTGCATTCGCTTGCCAATGAATCCCTCCGTAGATCCCGCTTGCTCTTCCTGGGCCCCGTCGCCAAATTGTTGAACCCTTTATTCTTGCGCCTTTTCTCTTGGTTGTTGCAACAACATGTTTGGAAGTTGACCTCCTTTGTCTTTTCTGTATGGGATGCCCCCTACCAATGAGTTTTCTTTTTAAAGTGGCATTCCGTGAATAGTTGACTCACTCCCCATCTGGGGAAGATCCCCGCGTATTTCTGTCCCTTCGATCCCTGACTTTTTTGATTCCCCATCAATTGCCATGGGCGGACGTGATTACCGTCAACACCAAACGTGACGGATACTCGAACTCTGTCTTTAGTTGTGTTTTGTGGATTCGAGTTCCACGTTCCACGCGTCTACCCCTCCAGGGGGAACGGACCTCGATTTCCCCCTGTCCTTTCCGACCGTGGCCTTTCCCCAAGAGCTCCCCACAAGAAAACCCCCCACCCCTAGTTGCGGGTTCGCGTAACCGTCCCCGCAATTTTTGCTGCTTTTTTTTTCTCCACCCTATCGTTTTTGCGGCTGCCGATTTCGCCGTCCCTTGCAGAAGGGGATCGTAAAGGAATGGTTTCACCCCGCTTCCCCAGCGAACTTTACCAAGGAATATTCTTCACTTTTTTACCTCATTGTAAGGGCCTCTGGTTGTCGCCCGAGAAATCTTGAATTGCGGGCGCTCCGGCGTTTTTTTGGCCCCGCCAGGAACAGGCTGTTTTTTTGTTTAAACTTGTGGTAAGCTCCATCGGTGTTTGAATTTTTTCTTCTTCGCCGCTTGAACCACGATTTCACTTTATGATTTCCCAGATTTTGTAGTGCGTGAGGAGTTCAACCTGTTATTACTATACTTTTTGGTCCCCTTTCTACTTGAAAGCGCAGCGGTCTCTTTTTTTTTGATCGCCAACCTATGATTCCATTCAAGCTTTCCCTGGGCCTTTTTTCTCCCTTTTTCGGCCCCCGGGCTTTTTCTTGTTTATATGGGATTTGTGACCGGGGCGTCGCGGCACCCTTTACCCTTCACCCCGGAGCGGCGACTTCCCGTCTTTGTTGGCCCGCGGAACCTCCCGTCTGTTACATGAATTTAGCTAGCAAGGAAGTTTGACTCTTTTTTTCCGACTCTGTCAATTTTTTACTTCAAATCCTCTTTTTTTCCTCCTTCCGACCACTTTTAACCGCTGACCATTCCCCTGCTGCGTTTTCTTGCCTCTGTTTAACGACAGGGATGCTCGTTTTTTTTCTGGTGCGTTTTCCCCCCCCGTACCCCCAAAAATGGCGGGAAGTTTTTTCTAAACGTGCCCTATCTTTCTTTTTCCTCCTCCTCCTTTTTTTGCTTTTTTCTCGCTAGACGGTTTCCCGCACGGCTTTCGTTTTTATGTGACCCATGGAGTCACCTTTCAGTTTTTGCTTGGTCACCCCCCATGTTTTGCCCTTGCTGGCAACGGCAAATCGTTAAGTTTACATTTTTTTTTAGTGAATTGGTTTCGGTAGCCCAAAACTATAGTTTGTGGCACAATTTACCATCGGTCCTACCGTCGGCCCAAACCAAAAAAATGACCGTCCATTAATTTACGTTTCTCGGCTTTCCAGATTTACGTTTTTTCTCGGTGTAAAGGTTTCGATTTGGCGTAACTTTTGCGTGTTGAAAGCAGACTCCAATTTTTTTACCTGCCCCGCGTGGGGTGCCGTGACACGCCCGTGCCTGTATGCCGGAACCCTGCGCGCTGTGACCTGCGCAACCGGTCCCCTTGCCGTTGCCGGCCGTCGTTTTTTTGGGGCTGTCTCTTTTCCAGTTAACCCGGGACTTTGCTATAAAGCACTCCCCCTTGTAGTTTTTTACCCTCCGTGTCCGTTTTGATCCCTATGGTTCCCGGCAGGTTGCAAATCGCAAGCGACCCCCCGATATTGATGGGTACCTTCTTCCCCCTCTTTCTTTGATTTAACACGATCCTGTGCAACCATTGGTATTTTTATTGTGGCGTTGCCCAGAGAATGCTTTTAACCCTGAATTCCCCTTTTTCTCTGGTCCCCCATTCCCCCCCGGGTATCCAATTGTGTTGACCCTTTTACATGCCTTTTTTTTTTTTTCTGTTCAGGATGCCCCCCTTGGTCAATTCCTCCCTCCCCGTTTTTTCCGTGTCGAGAGCATCCGCCGCCGCAACCCCCCCGTTAAGTTATTTTACTTGTTCCGCAGTTTTGCGGACGTTAAACTTTGCAGGAACCGTTCTCCTTTTTTTTCTATGTTAATCCCCCCCTTTTCTTGTCTGCCTTCCCCGGTCTAGAGTTTTTGCATTGATCGCATTTCACTTTCCACCTGAGGTACCTAGGTTAGATATAAGTGTCACACGGTCAATCTCCTCTTTTACCCACCATTTCTCCAACCACATGTGGGCGGTTCTTTGCCTGACTCCGACGGCTTTCCCATGGCGTTTCTCGGTGAGGTCCCGACTTTTTTTTTTTTCTGGTGGTTTCGTTTTGCGTTGGGACTACCATCCTCCCCCCCCTTCCCCGTTTGAATAGGCCATCATGCTCCATTTTCAGACTGTCGATAGCTTACTATGCCCCCCTTTCCCTTGGAAGTTCTTGGTTTTTTTTCCTCACCTCTTCGGCCGGAGTTCTCACACATTGGTTGTGAACCTCATCCCTACTGACAACCATGTCCTCCCGGCTGGGTTGTAATAAATAGTAGCTGGTACAACCCCTGCCCCCTAGTCTTTCGCACCCTATCACTTTTCCAGTGGTTGTAGATATGCATCTCCGTCTGGTTCGCGGAGGGAATTATTATATCATAAGTTTTTTCCCTTATGGCCTCTGTTTTTATGGTTCGTTGGTGAGCGCATCTGGGCTTTTCCCCCCCATCCCACTCCCGATGCCCTTTTAATGTGATGTTCTTTTTTTTACCCACTTTTTCCCCTCACTTTTTTCTCTTTTTCCCCAGCTTCGGCGGTTTTAACCCGCCTGCTTTGATTTCCTTTTTCTTCTTTTGCTTTTTTCCTCCCTTTTCCTCAGTTTTCATTCTTTTTGTGCCGCATTCTTTCCCTTATTCAAATTTCACGTGTCATGTTTGAGGAGTTCAGGTTTTTTTCCTGTTTCGGTTATTTAATTGTATTGGACCCCCAACTGGCTCTTGTTCTTCCTCTGATATGGGATTTTTTAGAACTTCTCTTTTTCGCACAGGATTGTCTTAACCTTTTCCTTTCCCTGAGTTTTTGAGGATTTTCTTTCCCACGGCGAACCTTTCGGTCCCCCCCCCCTTGGTGTGGCTTTGTAATTCCCGCTAGAAACCCACCACCTCACTCCCTTGCGCCGGCAGGTGGCATATGCGATACTTACCAGTTTCCTCTTTTTCCCGAGTAGATGGCAACAAGCAACTCATCCTCGTCCCAAACGTCTGAGTCCAGTTTTCCGGGGTATTATTCTGTACTTCTGGGTTTTTGATGCGCCAGCAAAAAAAACCTGACCTTCCAAGTAAGGTTCCCCCGATCTTGTGGTTTTTGGATTGTTTTTGACCTCCACCATTGCAGACTACGGCTTCGAAATAGTTACAATTTCAGTTTTTTGCACTCTGAGCACTCATGTGCGTTTAGGGAATCCATTTCCTCCCCCCCCTCCTCTTATGGATTACTTGTTTCGATCAGCCGCTCTTTTCTTGTCGTTACAGGACCAGGATTAAGGGGCAAACTGCCGCAGGCCTTTTGCCCACGTATGTTTTGACTACGCTTAGAGAACCCAAAATGACCCTCGTCATTCTTTTTGCTTTTGTCCCCCTCTGCCTTCGATTTTTTTACCCTTTCCCCCTGCTGGTTCCTAGAGCCATTTTGCCTTTCATTTTTGTTCAACCACTTGATGTTCGGTGGGCGTGTGGCCCAAGCCACTACTTCTCTGTGATCCTTTGGGGGCACCGGACCTGTTTAAGAGTCTTCTTTAGGTTTTTTTCCCCCTTTACCGGTCTCTCAGTCATATCGCGCGGTGTTGTTCAAAGACATCCGTGGTTTTCGTCCCCCGTGTCGATTATTGTCTCTGCCCCCTTGGACCCTTTCTTCCTGTGCTTTCGTATTGATTTACTAAACCGTGCTTTTCTCTCCACCCCGTTGACGCACCAGTTTTTTTCACCAATTCATTTGCTGGTGCACCAACCGTCTCGATATTGCGTGCTCCCCGGTTTCCTCGGTCCCTGCCTCCCATGTCCCGTCCCCTTTTTTTGCTCTTTTCCCCTTTCTTTCCCGGTTTTTTTCCCCAAGTTAATAGAATGAACTGAACACTTACAAGGAACACTTTTTTTTTCTGTCATGACCGAAATTGTTTTTGCCTTCCCCCCCTTTTTCAATCCCTTTTGATCTCCCCAGGATCAGGCAATCGGGTATTTTTTCTTGTAGTTCGGCTTTCCCCCTCCTCTTTACCACACCTCGTCTGCGGGTCTTTCTCACACTCACATTCGGTCAATTCCCAACCCAAAAACAATCTCGATTTGGGGAGATTCTTCTTCTTCCCTTTTCCTTCCCCTCCTTGGTGTTTTGTCTCCGATTCTCGAGGGGGATTTTTTTTTTTTGCTTTTTTTTGCGGTCATGTTTCTTTCGAATGTCGACCTCGCCGGTCCCTTTTTTCCCCACCTAAATCGGGCAGCAGAAACATTTTTCCCCGTCGGCCTTCCCGTGATGTTGGGTGGAGATAGATGTTTCCCCCCCTTGGGTTATAGTGGCCCCCCCCCACACCCCTCCCCCGAAATTTCCCCTTGTGGTAGTTCTTTGTGTTCTTCCTTTTCCCGGAATCTCGATTTTTTGGTGCTAATTGCGTCGGTTCCTTTGTCCCCGTCCTTCCTTTTGCAATTCATATTGAGGAAACCGTTTTGTAAATTTATCTGTTCACCCACCTTGCCCCCCCGATAGTGCCAACCTCCCTTTTCCTATCCCCCGCGGACCCCTTTCAGGAGCCCCCCAAATTCCGTTTGACTCTTCGGTCCGACTCTTTTCGGTCCCCCCCCACTTTTGCTTGGTTTTTTACAATCCACAGCGCGGATTTTTGCTGATTCCCCTTGTGTTTTTTCTGTCCTTAACCCCGCCGCACGACAGGAACCCTTTAACCCTTTTGGAGTTCCCTTACCTGTGCCCGCGGCATTGGTGCGTCCCACTCCTTTCCCCCATCTCTGCCCACCCCATGTTTTGAAGACTTTTTGCATAGTTTTCAGGGACAGCCGTTTCCACTTCCTGTTCCGTTTGTTTCCACAGGTAATGGAGATTTTCCTTCCCGGTTATCGTTTCTTTTTGGGAGAGGTTAATTCCCACCCTCTTTCCCCGCTGTGAGATTTTTCTTCTCCGTGTTTTCTCGGTTTTCATTGCATAATTCGTTCGCTCCTCTTCTTTTTCCCATGTTCTTCCCCCTGCTTTGTCTTTTTGGAGTTCCCGTAGTTAGGCATGATATTGTCCTGCCCCAGGGTTTCATTGGTTCCTACCGTCTTTTTTTTCGCCCTTACCTGGTTGATTTTTTCTTTTAACCCTCCCCCCCCCCTCCTCTCTGAGGGTTCATTGTCCGTCGTTTTTTTTTCTTTTTCGGCCTTAGCCCCACCGTGCTGTACCCATTCACATGAAGGGGTTTATTTAGCACCTTTTTTGCTCCGTCGTCATTTTTTTTCCTCCCAACCTTCCCCTCTTTGTCCGCTTATGTACCAAATTCTCACGCCTTCCCACAGTTTCGTTTTTCATATTCTTGGGGTGTTTTTTCCTTCTTGAGAGCTTTTCCCGATTCGAGGGCGAAGGGGAAGCAATGGTCCTGACTCTTTTCCAACCCCGTTTGATTTTTATCCAGTCCGTGATATTCCTGACTTGCCGGATCTTTTTTCACCAGTGCCCCCCCTCTTCATTTAACACTCCTCAGTAAAGACCCCAAGTAACCCCCCTACCTCCTCCCCCCATGCGTTCCCAATTTTTTATTTGCCCCTCAGAAGCCTGCGCCCCACGGCAACCAAGATCTGACCCCCCGGTAACCCGCCCCTCAGCCCTTTGTACAAGCAGCTTCTGCGTTTTTTAAAACCAATACCAGCGTTTGTCTTCATTAACTGACCCTATACATTTTTACACGATGTTCCCTCCCCCCCCCCACTTCCCACCAGAAAAAGCGGCCCCATTCCTTCCCTTTTTTCCCCTTCGCTGATCGAAGTTTCCCCTTACAGCGAACCGTAAACCGTGTTGTGGCCTAGAAGAACCCTTTTCCCCCTGGTTTGAGTTTTTGTCTATCTCTTTGAAAGCGGTTTTTTGTGCCCCCCCCAGTGTCGTGCCCTGTCTTGTATGCAATTTCCTGCTTTTTTTTTTTCTGTCCCCAATTATGTTCCCACAGGGACCCTTTTTTTCCTCGGTTGGTGGACGTCCCTCCCAATGTACGTTTTCCTTCTGTCCTAGTTAAGATAGTCCCGTGAGGCCCCGGATCCCTCTTCCCCAACGGGAATTCGTAGTTAAAGCACCCCCGCCCCGAGGTTCCTTCCCTTCTCTCCCCTTCCCATTTTTGAGTTTTAGGAGCGCACTCCTTTGGTACACTGCCGTGACTTTGGTTCATTACCCCTTAGATGGAATTCCTCCTTTTCGCCGGAATGAACAAAGGATCACCCCCACCCCACGTAAACCCCACCCCCCCATTCTCAGGTATGACCGTGAAGTCCCTGTGGGAGTTTTATCACCCCCCCTCCCTTTTCTTTCCTCGCTGTCAGTCGACTGGCCATTTTGTTTTCCACCCCCGCCTTCCAGCCTGAACAAAGAAAACTTTAGAACTGTTCCCCACTTCCCATTGTATCCACCCGGACTGAGTCAATTCCCGCCTTTTATGAATTCGGAGTTAAAGGGTGGTTGGGAAAGTTCCATGATTTGATGGTTTTAACCCTCTTTTTTTTCAAGCCCTCCATACGTTGGAGGCTACAGCTCTACTTTTTCTTCAAAGCTTCAGCATTTTTTTCAGCAGACGGAGCTTTCGGTATTCCCTCACGGGGGCATCTTACACCTCTTTTGGCTTCTAGCTTGTCCTCTTTAACGGTCCACTAGGATAGGTTTGCGTTCTTTTGTCCTTCTTTCCCAGCCCCAACATATTTCTACCTTTTACCTTCCAGCATCATAGGTGGTTTTTTTCAGTCTTCTTTCGCGTTATTTATCTTGGGAGTACTGTGCGTTTTTAAAGTTACTCCCCACCCCTTCGCCTGCCTTCCGGGACCTCTCCCCCGTAGCTTTACACGCCCGAGACATGATGTTGCCTGTTTTTCCTTTTGTCCCTTTACCCTGGTGTTGCCTTTTTTTTTTCCCCGGAACCCTTCTTCTTTTTTCCGCGCGTACCACGTGCTACCAGGTAAAACATTACCCGGTGGTTTTTTTTTTGCGGTGCCTTTTCCCCCTTTTATTTTGAAACGAACCAATTTTGGACAGGAACTAGGTCCCAACTTACAACCCCAAACCTTGTCTTGCTGACCCCCCCCTTGTCCCTCTATTTCTCTTTCCTCTTTTTGTTTTTCATTTGAATCGATGGCAACGTGTCTAAAGGTTTTCCCGTTTTTTACCCCTTTTTTGTCAACACGTTTGACCTTGCCCCCTTGGATGTTTGTTGTTCCCCCCCCCCCCTACCCCCTTTTGTACACTTTTTGCCGTGTCCGGATGCCCTTTTCTGTCATTCGCCTTTTTTTTTTTTTTTCCCCCCCTTGTGTTCGGTTTCAACCCCTCTCGTTCCCGTTTTTGTACACAACCGAACCCTTCCCCCCAGAATTATTTCCCCCCCCCCGTATAATTGCTCTGCTGCTCGTGCTCAAGGAAATTCCCCTTTTTGTCTTTCTGCCTTCAGGTGAGGAGCTCTTCGTTTTTCGTTCTTACCCTTTTTTTTTTTTTTTCCGAGTGGTTCCCCCCTCCCCCCCGGCTACTCACTCCGCTGCTGCGGTTTCCGTGATTGAACTATGCGACGGGGCTCGGTTCTTAAATGACTGGTGCCGTTTTATTTCTCTTTGCGGTTCCCCGCCGAGTCTGCTTTAGGCGACATTTGATCGAGCCCTTTGTGCTTCCCACAGCAACTGAACCCCACCGGTTGTTCAATCCCCTCCGCTTGAACGTTAGCCTCCCATTCGCTTTGCCCTCCCCATTCTTTTTGCACCACTTACTTTTTCCCCTGCCCTTCAAACTTTCTGAGCTTTCCCCACGTGTGGTTGTTGAAAACCGGGAAATTCTGGTTCCCCCCCGCCCAACGCTGCGATGCATTCCCTTCCCTTTTTTTTTCTGGTCACCCGTTCTGCCCCGGGTTACATTCCCGTTCCAATTTCTCCCGCTTCCTTTTCTTTTCCGTATCGTTTGTTTCCACATGATTTCTCCGATTACGTTTCCTTCTGCGTCGTCCCAAAACCCAAATGTTGAATTACCCCTTCCCATTCAATTTTCCCCTTTTGCCGCCGTACTTTTGTTCAAACACCGGTGATCTTGTTTTTCTTTTTTTTGTCTTTTTGGCTTTTGGACTTAGAGGAACGGAGCATTTCCATTTGCATCAATTTGTTTCCCATTTTAACTGTTTTGTTTTCTAAGATCGAATTTTGGCCCCTGAAGCAAGTTTTGGGCTTTGGTTCGAGTCTTCCGCATTTCCCCTTTACATGTATTTTATCCTATTTCACGTCCCGTCCCTTTTTTCCTGCGTGCTCAGTCCGGCCCCTTACTTTTAAGCTGGTCCTCCGTCTTCCCTTTCTTTGTCCAAGGAGCAGTATCTTTTTCTTCCCTCTGCCCCCCCTCCTCCACCCCTGTGCTTGCCGTTGTTCTATTATCCTTCTTTGCCGCGTTTCCACCCATAAACCGTTAATTGTCTCCAAAGGACCTTTAAACTTACAGTTCTTTCTTTCAAGTCCTAGTCCTTTGGGGGACACCCCCCCCCCCCCCCTTCCTTTCCTCGCCCAAGTTGCAACGCAAATTTAAAATTTTTGGCCGACTTCTTCCCCCCTCTCTGAGGTGTGTTGTCCTTTCGTCCTTCCTTTTCTTTTCCGACGGTGCTTTGTTGCCCACCCCCCTTCTGTTTTCTGGTTGGGGTTTTTTAGTGATTCCCTTCTAGTTTGGTTTCCCTCCCCAATCATCAGATTCCATTGTGTTCCTTTTTGCCACGATGGTACTTTGTTTTCTGCTACGCGACATCTTTTCCTATTGTTCACAGTCCTTCTCGGGTTAACGTTGGTTATTGCTTTTCTTTTTTTCCTTTTTGAGAGTTTTCTTTAAGTTTTTTAGCGTTCCGTTGTTCCCACCCTTCCCTTATTTTCCTTGGAGGATGTTTCTTCCTTTTTTTCTGTCCTTCACCCTTGCTTTGTGGACTTCCTTCTGTTCGTTTTTGTGTGACCTGATCTTTTCTTTTTTCCCCCCCAATTGCTATATCCCCTGCACTTTTTAGATGGTTTGTTGGCCTTGCATCACACCTTCCGGCCCCACCCCGGGTCTCATCGTTGTCATGCTCTTCCTCGGCCCCCAACAAAAAACGCAAGCGAAGCCTTTGTTTTTTCTTTTTTTGGCCATGGGGGGGGTGGTTGTTTTTTGTTTTTTTGTTTATTCTTTTACCTCCGCCCCCTCCCAGGGCCCCCCACAACTAAGATAACTCCCTTTTTTCCCCCCTTGAACCCTACCTAGTTAGTTTTTTCATTTTCTGTAAACCCCTTTCGTTTTGTTCCTTTCCTCCCACTGTGCAATTTCCTTTTTCCCCCTGCTCGCTTTCCTTTTTTTTTCCCCGACGTGTCAACTCCCCCCCTCCCAACGACTAAGTACCCCCATCCTACCCCCGCCCCGTTTCACCTTGGTTTCACAGTGCACGGTAGTCTCACATTTATTGTCCCTCTTTAATACAACCTGCCCTCCACTTCCTTGACCGATTGCTCCGGCGGTGTTATGTGTATGTGCCACACCTTACCTCCGCGGCCTTCCCCTTGTTGCCAAGCGAATCACCCGTCCCGCAGGCGTTTGGAAAAAGTTTATTTCGCCTGCCTATTTTTTTCACTCCCCCGTTTCGGATAGAATTGAATTATTTTTTTTCCCCCCCTCCGGGGGCCCTTCAGAGAAGGCCTTTGCCTTTTTTCCCCTCCTTGTGGCTTATACTGGCCACTTGCAGCTTATTGCCCCCCCACATCTGAAATATGGTGTACCATTTAACTTTTCAATTGTTGTTGTCGGCACATTTTTCCACACTTAAAGTCCGTGCCGGCCTTCCTGACGGTAACACTCTTTTCTTAAACACTGGATTATCATCATTACAGGGCCCTCTTTATTTAGACAATGTGGCCCCCGCACCCATTTTTTTTCATCCCGTCCCAGGTTCTTTTTATATTTTTTCTCGTTGACTCTTCCTCTTTATCCGTGACGCTTTTTTCAGGACGTTCTTTTTTTTTTCCCCCCCTTTCCCATTGCTTCCAACACCGTTCGCTCTTTTTTTTTTTTTTCTTCGAGGGCTTTGTTTTCCAATCCTGGGGGGGTAAGTCCCCGGGACGAACCATGCTCTCCCCCCCTCTTCTTCCTATACCAACAACGGTCCACCGGACCGTCCCCACTGCCCGTGCTTTTTTCCTGAGGGGTTTGGACTGTGACCCAGTTTTTTTTGGTGCTGTGGGAAAATTTAGGATTCCCTCCCCCCGCACCCCTCGGGTATCCTCTTCACATTATGGTTGGCAAGAAGCTTAATGGTTTTTCAACCCACAAATATCTCGGTTTCTGGTTCATCACGAACATTTCGGTGACCTTCCTAACTTTCCAACCACAACCCCCCTCCCCTCTTTCGGAGATCTCTCCTCATACATTTAATAAGTTGTTTTTTTTAGATTCTTCATAGAACTATTTCTTCTTTGTTCTGGTTTTGGGGGAGGGCCGTTTGACTTTTCTTTCTCCCCGGTTGACCTTTCGCCACTTTTCTTGTTTTCCCTTTCAATAGCCTCAGTTTTCCGAGGATAACTCGGTTCCTTTTTTGATCACCTCTTTTTCCCCCTGTGAGCAAAAAATTCTTAGCGAAAACCCCTCCCCCCTTCCTTTGTTTCCGGTCTTTTTCTCCTTGTTTTCTTAATTTCTCGTCCGAAGGTGATATGTGCTGCAGCAATGCCCCCTTTCCCCCCTTTGCCGACCGGGCTGTGGCCTCCCCCTCTCCTTTTTAACTAGTTACACGCTTGTCAATGCCCTACCTTTTTCTCCCTGCCCCTCCCTTTCTAATCCCCTCTTCCCTGTACATGCAATCTGACTCCTTTTAGGCGGTTCCACTTTTTTGGTGTAACAACCCATTTCTTCTTTCCCCCCCTTCCCACCGCGACTTGATTGGTCTACATGTCTGTTTCCTTTCTTCCCTCCTCCTGTCAACCCTTAAGAAAAATAATAGGTCTGGCAACACCCTTCTATTTAAGGATTTTCCCCCCCCCCTTACATGTCTCGTTGGAAAATCCCCCATGGTCAATGTTTTTCAGAGTTCCTGTTCCACTTTAGTCTCCGTAAGGCCTTCTGGAAGGGTCCCCGTCTTTTTACCCCTCTATTAAGCTTTGAGTTTAGTCTACTCATTCATGGCTTCCTGACGTGTCTAACGTTTTCGTTGGCTTAAGCTACCTTTGATGCCCTCTCTCATTACGGTTGGCGGGTAGAGATTACTAGCAGTTCCCTTGCCGTTTTTGCTATTCTTTTCCCATTTTTCCTGTTTTATTTAGAGTAGTTTGGATTTGTGTCCCCCTCGCCAAACCCCCCCCCTTCGTCCTACGGCCGTGTCTTTTCCGTGATTGTTCTTCCCCCACCACCTTCTTTTTTTTTTTTTTTCCCGGGGACAAATAACTCCTTTACACTGTAGACCCCTCCTGCATTTTCGAGTTCCTCCCTTTTGTTGGTCTCTCCCCCTTTTTTCGCGGACTTCTCAAGTATAGCCTTTTCCCACGCCCTTCTGCCTCCTTTTCTTCTTTTTTTGTTTGTTTTTCTTCGCGAGAGTCCCCCGTTTTATTTCTGCCTCTGACTTTTTTCCCTCCGGTTACAAGTTGGATCCATTCCCCAGTTTTTTTTTTTTGAGATACTTTCCCCCCCCTTTCTTTCGCCTACTTTTTTGCAAGGAGGCTCTCTTTTTTTTCATCCACCTCTCCAGCGTAACCACGCCACAGTTCGGGGCATCCCCATCACTTAACTCCCTCCCCACCATTTTATATTGAAGGAAGTTTGTATGCGTCCCCCCCAATCCCGTTATGATTTCCACACCGGGCCCAAACTCATCCATCAACCCCCCCTGAGTCACAACCTGCGACTTGTGCCTGTGAACACCCCTCCTCCTTTATGCTCCAACCCCATGGACTCAGTTCGGCATACGTTTATTGCCCCCCTATTTCCTTGCACAATCACAAACCCAACCCATCCGCCAGATTTTCCTGAAGTTTATGAAAAGACGGTCAGGCTTCTGCCTTGTGGAAGGGGCCCCCTTCCCCCCCCTGTCCCTTTGTGCTCCAATGGTAAAGGTAGTTTTGTTGCGTGCTCGGCCCCAGTCTTTTTTTTTTGTCAAAGCGTTTTTCACGATGGTGGAACTTCCGTTTCCTCCTTTTTCATGCAAATATGGTGGATGGATTTCTTTTTCACCGGCTGTTTTCCTCCGGTCCCCTTGGAGGGAAGTAGGCTGACCACCGCACTCCCCCGGTGCCTATTTTGTCCCTCATTCATTCGTTGTGTATACCTTTCTTCCAACCCCCATTTTCGGGCCCTTTATTTCCCCCCAACGCCCCCCCCTCCACGTGAGGGCGGAATCTCTACTCCCCTTTTCCGGCGTTTTCCCCTTCTCGGATCTAGCCTATGGTTCCCCCTTCTTTTTTTTCTTACCCCTTTACTTTTCCCCCTTTCTGTATGCACTGCGCCGGTCTCACATTGGGCACAGGCGTCAATCCCAAGCCCCCCCCCCCCAACTAGTTCCTCGTTTAAACGGCTTCACGTTCCTTTTCCCCGTATTTCCCCCCCCCTCCCGTTTTTTTTTTTTGCGTTATAACACTCGGTTGCTCTTGCCGTCTTGCCCAGGGAAGCGTTAACATTCCCCCAACTAACCCGATCTAATTTCCCCTTCCTTTGGATCAAAAGTGGATAATTTTCGTCCCTATCTCATAAGCGGCCCTTTTTTACCGGGCTGTTTTTAACCATCCCCCCTCTTTGTTTGGTTTTATTAGTTAAATGCTTATTTTTTTCTTGGTGCAAAAGCCTATTTCCCCGGCCTGGCTTGTTTACTCCTTGGTGCGGCGGCGTCAACTCCGTGGTGCTCTAGTTCTTTGGCTTCTCGTTTCCTTTTTCCTCCCCCCCCCTAGGTACGGGGGAGTGACGGCCAAAATTATTAACCTCTTTTATTCTACTTTTGATTCCTCTTTCTTAAGTGTTTTTGAGTCCCCTTCTTCTTTCTTGAGTATGCCGTCTGCCCAATTTTCTCTCCCCGCCGATCGTGCCCCTTCCCTTGGAGTACGTCTGTCTGGCCTCCGCTTTCCTTCCCCTCTCTGACCCTTTCTTTTTTTGACGGTCACATTTCCGTCTTTTACCCTTCCCACCCATTTCGAGCGAACCACGTGTCATCCCCACCCCCCTCGAACAACTTACTCCTTCTTCTTTTCTGGGGTGCCAAAAACCTCTGTGGGACCCCCCTCCCCTCCCTTTCGTTTCTTTCGGTTGTCTTCCCCCCCCTTTCCCCCCTTTGAAGTGTTCGAACACCTTATCTCTCTCTTTTCCTCCCTCCCCCCCTTTCTTTTTAGGCCCACCGTGTTTTTTCTTTTGCCACCCCTTTCCTTCCCCCTTTTTTTTTTTCCTTGAACTAAAAAACCGTCCCGTTGTTCGTGTTCCACATCCCTCTTGGTTCCTTGCCGCGGCACCCCCCCCCGCCCTCCCCCGTCATTCTGGTGTATTTTTTTCCACGTGTGTCTTTCTGCCAACTAATTTTTTTTTCCCCCCGGTAAAACACAATTCTCCGTACCCCCCCTTCTTCTGCACCCAAAACTCCCAGTTTGCCCTCCCCATTGTCTGCTGTCCCCAGGTTACCCCCCCTTGACCGTAATTTTCCGCCCTTTTATTTTCCGTTGACGTTCCGTCCATCCTGTTAGGCGTAACGTTTTCCCGCGGGCTGGGACTCCCCCCACTCCAACGGACGCAGCTTTGGAAGCAACCCGGCTGCCCTTATATTTTGTTACCTGTGGTGTGCTGTCTTTTGGATTCCGTAGTAATTCCTCTTTTTGGCTTTTTTCTACCCCCACCAACTCAGTCTTCGTTTGTGCTTTCATCTGTAACAGCGATAACCTGCATTTTGAGAAAGAATCCCCCCGGTAGTGACTCTGGCCGCTACCCTTCCTTAAGGATTCATGAAATAGCTTTTTTCCCGGCCCATAGGCTTCCGTGCTCAAGGGTGTTTTGTTGGGAATTAACCCTTATTGCCTTTTTGACCACCCCCTCCTTTTAAAATGGTATCTGGCTGTACCCCCAACCCCCGTTTGCTGTTAAGCCCTTATTAGGTCTGCTTGTCCGCCCTGTGGCCTGTTTTCCCTTGTTTTTCCCAATTTCGCAGTACGTATTTCTTTTCTGTTTGCGCTGCCTTTTTTAAAAACCGACCCCAGAACTCAAGGGATCAGTTCCTGCGAGTTTACATCCTGCACATGACCAAAAGGATCCGGTTCCCAAACACCTCCCCCCTCCATGCTTCTGCGGTGATTTAGAACGTCCTTTGTATCTTTGTTGTTCTTGTTGATTTTCTCCCCTTTGACCCAATAATTTGCGTTGACCCCCCCCTGGGACCTTTTTCCTGATTGACCCTCAAATTTCCCAGGGAGGTTTTTTAAGTTAGACTTCTTAACCGGTTAGTGCGGCTCTAGCTTCCCGCCCCCCCCTGCTTGCATTGTGAGTGGTACGACCTTACCATGGGTGTTGGGTCCCTCCAATTTCCCTCCCTGGGGTGGTTTTTCCCATTTTTTGCCACATTTCCTGCTGCGTGTCCCTCTCAGTTTTGCGATCCTCTGTCCTTTCATTCCCAAAACTCGCACATTCTCCTGATCTTTCGATCAATTAGAAGGCGTTCCGAGGACCAAGTGAACGTTCGTTCGCTACATCCCCACGAATGTTCCCCCGGTTTCTTACCCCTTCATTCGGGATTGGACCGGTTCACTTCCGTGAGTCTTCTGTCCAGCCCTCCCCTTTTTTTTCCCAACCCAGTTTGGATTGCCCCATGACCTCTCCCTTCTTATGTGCTTTTTCCCTTGGTTCCTAGCCTTCTTAAGTTAATGGAGATTCTGTGCGCTGTTTTTCTGGGTGCCTTTTTTCGTGCAGCTGTACTTATAAATCCTATCCATTTGGTACAAGCTGCAAGATGGCTGTTTTTAGCAATTACTTTCGGTTTTTAACCGTCTCTCTCTTCCTTGTTAGCAGGTCTTGGATTTGCCTGTTTTGTCTTTGCCGTCCTCAGTTTCTTCTTTCCATGGCTAACCACTTCGCATCTTTGGAGGACTTTTTGTTCCCTTTTTTTCAGGACGGCATGTCTCTTTGGTGCGCTTTTTGGTGGTATTTAATCTCTCTCTGGCTTTTGCCCAGGGACCGTATTCCTTGGTTGAGTTCTCTTTTCCCCCCCTGCGCGGGCACAAAGGAGCGTCCTCCTCTGGGACCTTTCCTTCTCCCTCCCACCACCCCCGTCAACGCCTTCTGTTTTTTTGTTTTTGCCATTTTCCCAGTCTTCAAAAGAGTCGATGCCCCCTATACCGCCGTCTTAGTACCGCTTTTTTTGTGTCCTTTTTTTAACCTTTTCTTTTTTCTCTTATTTTATTTGTGTTATTTGACTTTTTGCCCTCCGGTTTGGTTCTTTCCTCCGCCCTCACCAACGCCAACCTCGAACCGGGTAATTAAGCCCTGCTTCTTTGTTTTTGGGTACTTGCCCTCGTTCCTCACATCACCTAATTCTTTCCTTACTATTGAATAACATGGTCAAACCGTGTTCCCCTTTCCCTTGCCTTGCTTTTCTCAATACCTTCCCGGACATGACCTGAGTCAATGATGCGTCCTGACTACGTCTCCCCAGTTATCACATCCACCAAGAGCGCAGGAACGTGCGCGGTCCTCATTGGCATTGGACTATCTTCCCACAAGGGATCCCTCTTTTTCCTTTTTTTTTTATATGTGTGATCCCTGAAATGGTCCGATCAAGTTCCCTTTTTCCTGCGGCAGTGTACACATTTCTACCGCCAATCCCATTATTTATTGGTGTAGTCTTCCCCTTTCCGTTTCTGGGGGCCAAGGCCCCATTGCCTTCAGTTTTTTTGCCAACGCGTGATGTGTTGCCCCCCCTTTTTTTCTCTTTAAGGCCTTGGATAGTGTCATCTCATCCTCAATCTTTTTTCCTCTTTTTATGTGAAGCAGCAATGTTGGTTTTCATCCCTTTTTTCGGCCCTGAAGTTTTCGGATATTTTTCGCAGGACGTCCGCTTATTCTAACGGTGAGTCCTCCCTCCCCCTCTTGCATTTTGACCCATTCTTTTGGTTCTTCCCCCCCCCCTTCTTCTATATTTTTTTGGCATTGTAAGGACTTTTTGCGGTCACGGTCCACCTCCATTTTGCCTTGCCCCTCTTTCCCTTCTTTCTTTAACCTTCTCCAAATTAAAGGCTAAGGACAGTTTACCCCGTCACCCGTGTTTCACAATTTCTTTATCTTCCCCTTACATCCTTAATTTTGGAAAAAGGGTTTTTTCTTCTTCACCGACCAGACTCGTTTGCTCCCGCCCCTCCTCCCCTTGTTTGATTGAACATTTGGTCACCCAACCAAATCGCGCTAGGTTTTTTGACCTCCCCCCCTTCTGAAATGCGGAGAACACCCCCTTTTTCTGATCGATTGCT
>Ga0179593_1434764_pt1 | contig 18287 bp, 27 predicted proteins | sample CZODoug2_1_08_16_FD_185931 | JGI IMG/M metagenome (GOLD analysis project Ga0179593, IMG submission 185931) | Vadose zone soil fungal communities from Angelo Coast Range Reserve, California, USA - CZODoug2_1_08_16fungal (PacBio error correction) | ecosystem: Environmental > Terrestrial > Soil >... | reverse complement strand
TTAGAACCTCACCTCTTTTGGCCGGAATTCTTCTTCCGTTGATCGTTCGTTTCAACCCCACCCTCTTTTTTTTGCAACCATTAAGTTCCCCTCCTGCCTCAAACCTATCTCATTGGTCCCGCTTTCCATCCCCCCCCTGTGCAACACACCGACTCACTGCAACATCTTTCTGAGGCTGATGGTACAACCAGCTCCAGTCAAGAACGTTTTCATCATAGGAGTTGTTTCTCTTTTTAAGTCCTCGGAAAAACAATTTGTGAATTTTCAATTTTTTTGCCAATAAAAGTCCCCCGGATCCAAGCCTGTTTGTTAACTTTCACCATGGGTTCCTTTCAACCACACGTTTACCCCTTGGTTACTTGACCCCGTTTCCCTGGTGTTTCCCTCTACGGGAAAAGGTTATCCTTACAAGCTCCTTTTATTAGTGAGTTCCTCCAGCTCTTCACCCCGTCTCCTTTTCTGCGCCTTAAAGGTTTCGGTCAACCATCCATGTGGTCTATTGATTCATGGTGTTTCTTCCTTGTATTAGCTGAGCTTTTTTCTTTCACCGTGGCCGTTTTTGGTCCCCGTCTATTGTCCCCCTCTTTTAATATGGGCCCTTCCTGGCTTTTCTCTAGTTGTTTTCCCGTTTTGCTGCCCTCTGGATCCCTCGTGGGCACTCCCATCCGTCGCAAAGTCTCGGGTGGCCCCCTAGTTTTTTGCCTCACCTTGATTTTCTCCGTTTTTCCTGGATCTTTGCCGCGAACCCCCCGGAAAACTTGATTTGGGCTCCTGCCTCGGCCTCTCTTGGCCCGTGTCTCCCAAATGTTTTTAAACCCGTAAGAACCGATGTCTCCCCCCCCCTTTATGTCGCCGGCCGTCTGGCTGAAAATGCCCCCTTCTTGTTCCCCACCAATCCTTCTCCTAGCACAGGCCTCCCCTGCGTTTCCTATCTTCCTTTGTTCCGTGTTTGGCCGGATTGCGTTTTGAAACTCCCTCCAATCGCGCGCTGACCCTTACCCATCCCTTTATGATTTCCAGGTCCCACACGTCCCCACAAAAAAAACAAGTCATGGAAGCCCCTTCCCTCGCCCCTTTGCGAACTCGACTTTCCCTCCCCCCTTTGGGTTTTAAGTAGTGAACTGTTATTGGTCCTATTCGCTTCAAGTTTAAAGGCGTGCCCCTTGTTTGAATTCCTCCCTCTGAAACCGGGAATTTTGCGTTTTTTTTTCGCGTTGCTTCTAACGAGGCTTCGAATTTGTCCCTCAAGCTTTTCTGGCGCCACGCCTTTCCCTTTAGTTTTCGGTTTTTAAGAGTGCTCTCTTTGTGGCACCCTGCTTCGTCCCTGGCTCTTCTTCTGGAGCTGGGATGCCTGTGGCTGTTCGTTGACTCCAAGTTCCGTCCTTCCTATGTGTTCTGTTTTTCCAGGGGCGGGCCTTCGTGCGCGGGAATTTTTATATGTGAAGCCTCCCCCCTCGGCCCTCTCTCAGTGTTGGTCACACTTTTCCCAGTGTTTTGTTGTCTTTTGAACGAGGCTCTCCTCATGTTCCCCGGCCCCCCAGTTATACCTTTTCCACCCACTTGAAGACTTGGCCCCCCTTTCAAATTATCCCTTCGTTTTTAAAGGAGCAGACGATGTCATTTTCCCTACGAACTTTTTCTCTTTTTCGCCCGGTCGGTGGCGGGGCGCATCCCCCAATCCGGTGGTTCATTCTAGTTGATTGGCCGCAATCTGGGAGTGGGATGCCTTTCGTCACCCCATGGTGTCTGTAATATCCGATACTCCCCGGGATCAACCAAACCCCCCTTTCGGCCGGCCCCCGTCCCCGTTCCTTCATGGCCCCTTGTTCTTCTCTGCTGTGCACTAAGGTATTTTCGTTACCATCACCTTCCTCCTGTAACTTATCGGCCACGGATTCGTCGTCTCCTTTCTGCGCTGTTGTGTTTGTCCCACTGTACGGTGGGGCGCGTCCGCATTCTTCCTTTCTTAAACATGTTATTTTGAACATTTGTCAAGCATCCTTCCGTTATCGCGCATGAGGGTCATTTCTCCTCCCAACTTTCGGTGCGGTGCCGGGTTGAACTTTTTGATCAGTTCCAACGTGTTTCTCCTTCTTCAACCCTGTGACGCCCCGCTGGATTAGTTTTCAAAAGTGCAAGTCGAAATTGCCCGACAGTTCCACTCCGTCTTATCATACCACCTTTATTTCTTTTTCCCCCTATTCTTTTTAGGGCTTTATTTACACTGACCCGTCCTCTCCTGACCTTGGCTCCCCCCCCTACTTTTGACCCCCCCCCCTGTTCCCGCGTCGAAGTTCTCCTCTAAAGATCCATTTTCCTACCCCCCGGGAGCAACCTGAAGGCCTGTTAGGCATACTTTGTCAGCAACACACTTCGCCGGTTTCGTGGCATGCCCCGATTCGGACAATCTTTACGATGTTAGCGGCACCCTATCGTCCCGCCGACCCCCGTGTACAATATTGGCAAGTCGTGGAAAACGATTCAACCCCTGGGACAGTCTTTTTTGTCCCGGTTAGACCCACGATTCCAGCGCGTTCTTGGGCGTTTAGTTTTTTTCCTTCTCACCCTTGCAGATTTTTTGCCGACGCCTCCCTCCATCTTGTCGCGGTGGACATTCCTACCCCCCTTGGAACTTGATTCTTGTGCCCATGGAGGTTTTTAATTTTCCCTCCCCGACCTCTTTCGACCTTTCTTTCCTGCCCCACGCCCCTTGATCTGGGATGATGAATATGGATCCCTTTGATACAGTTGACTCAATGCTGTCCCTGTGTCACACTACCTTAGCCGCCGTTTGTGGACTCCCTCCCGGTAATGTCGGCTCTTAGTTCCCCCTGGCTGAGCGGTCCTCGGCAAACTTTCCCCAGGTCGGGCGTTGCGTATGATCGTCCCTTGATTCGGGTGCGTTCCTTCCCCTTCCGGTAGAGTCCTTTTGTTTCTTGCGGGCCCCCCGTGTGCAACCACCCTTGAGATTCCGAAGGTTCTTCTGTGTTTGCCCCTCTGGTGGCCGCCTCAGAAAGTTTAGTGATCCTCTCTATTGCGTCCCTATTCCTGGCCCGTTTCAATCGATATAAATCCACGGCGACCTTGTCGGCGTTGCTTTTTCCTCCACCCCCCCCACGCGACTCTTGTTTGTGAAAGAAGATCAACCCATTTCCCTCTGGTCCTTTTTCATTCCTTTGTGAGGATCATCCCCCTGTGATTTTTTTACGGGTGTTATGAATCGAGGACCTGGTTTTTTTTTTAGTCCGGGCCCAACGTTCCCTGTATGTCCGAATCACCATTTCGTCATCTTTCCGCTCACATTTGAGGCTTGGTTTGCGCATTCGACGATGCTTTTTTTTTTTTAGGATGTATATTCACTGCGGCGTTCCAGTTTGCTGGTCCTTGCAGGACCACATGGAGTCACTTCGGATGTTGGTTCTTTTTTCTGGGCGCTCCCTAGTTTCTTCCTCGATCTGGCATGTAGTGCTTGATGACTTTGATCGGCGCTTTTTTTGGGTGGAAGACTTTTGTATTTGTTTGTAGCCGTTGACTTAGGCGCCCAGTCCATTAGGCCCTGAAAACCTCCTGCGTCCTTTTGACGACTCCATCGTTCATTGAACTTCGTTTTCGGTTTTTTCCCCGGGCATTATGGTTCGCATTTCCCTCCGCTCATTCGCTCCTGGATTTGGACACCACAGTCAGCCCTCTGGTTCCATAAGCAACTGATTTCTTTCCCTCGGAGGCCGTCCTTGTTCCTTCTTGTCCCTCCCTGGGATTACCTGCCGGCTTTTGTCACTGTTTTGCCCCAAAGCCCCCCCCTTTCCCCTGCCCGTGAATCATCAGAGGAAGGTCACGCATTCCACCTTTTTTTTTCACATGGTTTCGTGTTTTCGTTCTTTCCCTCCTTTTGAAACGCCCCTTTCCCTCCCTTCGTAAAAGAGTGACCGAGCCGGCCTTGAGAATTCCCCGGTCTTTTTTTCTTCTTTTTGGTGTGGTGGTTGTGGGATCTTTGCTTAGGTTCCCTTTTCCCTGCCCCTCGATGATGCTCCTTTCTCACCACAACCTACCCCCGCCTCTTTCCCCTTTTCGCGTTGTATTTGCCGGCCCTCCCGTGATTTTTTTTTTTAAGGTTTCTTCCCCATAAATGAACCGCCCTCCCCACTCTGGGCTCCCCTTCTCCCAGTCCGGCCCCAGACGAGAGGAACCGTCCCCCCTTTGTCTCTTTCCCCCCCCTTTTAACCTCCGGGCCAAGGGCGCAAGGGCTGCGTGCGGAACCCCCTTCGTTTTTCCTCACCTGTTTTTCGTGGTTTCTTTGGTTAGTTTTTTTTTTTTTTTTTTTTCGTCCCCCTTTTGACAGTGGATTAGGACGTATCTTGCTTTGTTTCTTCTTTCCCTCCCTCCGTGACTGTTCGTTCTCCAACCTCTTCTTATAATGTCTTTTCAGTGCCTCCTTTCCTAGTATGACTAACCTGGGTCCCTCTTTCCTCCCACTTCCGAGATCCCATCCCCCTGTCCCACCTCCGATTCACTGCGATTCCTCCACTCCCTTGAGGATTTCTTCATTTATTTTAACCCCCAGTTCCGGTACTTTTTTTTCAGTTGATCGCTTGATTTATTCTCGAGTTCCCACTGGATTGAGAACTGCGCCTCCCTCTCGAAGGCTAGGCGTTCCTCGCCCACGTCCCCCGGAATTCTACCTTGAGCGTCTTTCGTTTTGGGCTGCGCGTTGATTCTTTTGAAAAGTTGCGCGCTTTTTTTTAAGACCTCCCTTTCCGTTTGAGATATGGTTCCTCTCACAAAATTAGGTCCTTCCAGACTCTCTCCTTTTCCCCCTCCCTCTTTTTTTTCAGTTGCACTGCTCGCCTAACTGGGTTTCGGCTGAATTCTCATGTTTAAACATGTCGGGCGGCCCAACATCACTCATCTCTTTCACATTTCGTGCGGAGACCTTGCCTTCTCACAGCTTTCTGCTTTAGACGTCTGGCCGTTTCCTGGCTCCGACACTCTCTCTGTTCCCGCAGGATTAAAACAGTTCGCTCCCTTGCCCCATAACCCCTCCCTTTTTTCCTCGCTGCCCGGACCTCCAAAGTAGTCTAAAGTTCCATTTTTTGGTTGAGTCCTTTTTCTGTCTTAGTTTCCCTTTTTCCCCGGCGAGTCTTTCTGGTCCCCCGTTGGTGAGATCTGTGAGGGCTCCATTTTCCACTCCCGTCTTTTTTTCGTCCTCGTCGGTTCTCCATTGACCCCCCTCTCAGAGATTGAACTCTCCCCCCGTCCGCTGTTTCCGGTGAGATTGCAGTCCCGACCCCACAAACCCGCGCCGTTGTCTGTCCGTTTCCGGTCCCTCCGATTCCCTTTTCTCCGGTGACCGTTGTGACACCTTTCCACCGGTCTTCTGGGGCTCTTTTCCATGACCCAGGATGACCTGTGCATTGCCCGGCCAAGGAGTTGGCAATAACTTGTGCCCCTCCGCCTTTCTGTGGCGGTACTCCCCCACCCCAAAGGAATGTTCCCAGGCAGGTCTTCCCCAGTACCCACCTTCATAGCTGGTTTGACATGGACAGTGTCCCACTTTTTGCAAAACGCCCCCTTGCTACCCCCTCTTTATTTTTCAACACCAACTTATTTCTATTCTCCGGTCCTTCCCTTTGTCTTTTTTCCGAACGTTCGGTTCAAATTGGTAACCCTTCAGACTGCAAACCCGTTGCACGTGCCCTGTGTAAAGTCTCTTCTCGCTTTCTGCCGGCTCTTTCTTGCTTTCCCTCCCTTCCTTCTCTTTTTTTTGCCCCCATCCGTACAATGAGGAGTTTCTTCATTACTTCCCTGCAAGGGTCTTCTCGGTTGGTTACTTTTTGCCTCTTTGTGTGCGTCTTCCCTTGTGCAGTAATTGCCGCTTTTCCCGGTTTTATTCCTTCTATAGATAGGGTCACGCTTGCTCCACATTCCCTTCTTTTTTTTTCTTTTGGAAGCCCCCCGATGCTTCTCTTTTTTCTAAGTATCCCCCTTCCGGCTTGACCCACCCCATTATAGCGTAGAAGTAAACCACTTAAGGGTTCCAGCTCATTGTCCCGTGCGAGTTTGAGTTGTGTTTGCATCTTCTGCAATTTCTTTTTTCCCCAGGTTGTCCGTTCAGTCCTGTTCGATTTTTTCCCTGCATGCCTGTGGCCTATTCGTCCCGCCCTTCTCCCGCGTTTTCTTCCTCTCATTCAATTTCTAGCTTTTTTTCTGCTCTTTTCTTTTCGTTCGCTGGGTGGCCTGCCTAGCCATGATGTAGTGTCTTTGTTATTTATTTGCCACTGATCCTTTTCTTCTTTCCCCTTGCTTTCGCCCGTATTGACTCGGCCATCTTTCCTTGGGGCGCTCTTCGTTTTTCCCCCCCCATCTTATAATGGAGTTTGTTGCGGATAGGACCCCCGGTTTCCCTTTTATTGTAGTTTTGCCGTCAAGTCGAATACTTGCGAGGTCCTTTGGTTTGTACTTATTTGCTTCTCTGCCCCCCCCCCCTGCTGTCCCATGATCTGTCCCTCACCGGTTTGCAAGGTCCAAGTCCCTTTCTCTGACCCACTTGACTAGTTGCCACGGGGAGTCCCCCCTGCAACTACATGGCTTGTATCTCCTCTCTGCTTTTCAGTTGCCTTAGAATCCCTGAGCGTTCCGGCTATCTTCTCTGTCAAGGAATGTCTTCTGTCCCGGTCCGGATCTTTTGTTACACCCCTTGGGGGACTCCATTGTCACCTTCCCTTTCCCAATTCCCTCCTTCAATCCCCGTTATTCGCGTTTACCTGACTCTGCTCTCCTCATATTTCCCCCCCCCCCCCCCGGTTTTAGACCCCTTCCTTCAATTTTCTCACACGATGCCCGACACCGGGTCGGGGACCTACCTGCCGAAGCGGTCTCCCCTTTCAATTCCTTTCCCTTTCCTTGATTTTTTTTTTTTCCAATGGCCCCTCTCCATTTACCGTAGCTTCTTGTAGCCCCCCCCAGACCGTTACTTTTTTCCGAGTTCTTCCGAATTCTTTTCGTCAGAATTCTCTCGAACGTTCCCCACTTTTTTCCTCCCAGCAGGTTGCCCGACACTTGCTGCCATTGTTCTGGACCCCCCTTTTCCACTTCTCCCGCCCCATGCCGCCTTCTGCTGGTTTTCGGCGTTTCTTGACTGATACGCGGGGCGACCTCGTTTTGCCCTGGACAAAAGCTGGCGCTGCTTTATAGCGTTTTCTGCTCTTCTCTCCCCCACCTTTCGACGTTTTTGAATGCTCATCTTTTAGGTTGGTTTTGCTCCTCCCCCTTTTTCAGGCTTTTCTTTTCCGTGTTCTGTCCAGAATGGTCCCAGACTGTCGGTCAGCAGGGGCACTACAATTCCTTCTTCACGTTCCGTCCCACATTTCTGTAAAATCTTCGGCGTCTTCTAGCCATACTTTTCCCCACTCAAGCCCACCTTTGTCAGTGTGCTGAGTCCAATGGCTTGCTTGCCTTGGTAGTTCCCCCCCAAACGGTTTGTAAGCTCTCGACCTCCTTGGTCTCGGGGCGATGTATTGATTACTGCCCGATTCCTTCCCCCTGCGACTCAAATGAGTGCTGAGGGTTCGCGCGAATAGTTTTTGCCAATCTCTCTTCTCTTTTTTCTTCCGACATTGTGTTGCCGTCTTCCTCCCTGCCCACTGCGGTTTTCCCTGACATTACACTTCTTGTCTCGCCAACCTGCCACCGCGGTTGATCCAAGGACATTGCGTCAGGCCGTTTCGAGCTCCCCTTTCTAATTTTTGCCCCCCCCTTCAACAGTTTCTGTTTCTTGACTCCCCTTTTGTCTTTCAAGAAACCGTTTCCGCCAAAAATTTTATTTCTGCCAGTTATCTCCTTTTTTCCATAAAAAACTCGTGGCGCGTGCCCCGTTCCCTCTTTCCCAACAGATACCAGTTTAGGATTATTTTGTCGCCTAAACCCCTTGCTCCCCAGCATATCCCTATAGACTTCCCTTCCTTCCCGTCCCTTTAGCAATGAGCCAATCCTCTGGGACCTTTTTCCCCGTTTGCCCTCAGGCGATCCCCACTTCGTTGACGAGTTTCTTTTTCTCCCCCTGACGGACTGGTCGGGTATCCTTTCCCGCTTTCGTTTTTTCTGTTACCTTTTTCTTCCCCCCTTGCGGTCGACTCCCATTTTTTTTGGATTCCCTTGTGTGCCTTTTTTTGGCTTGATGCTCTTTCCATGACTGTTTTGCCACCGCCAAAGGAGCCGATGATGTCCTCAGGTTGTCTTTTTTTTCGTGAGATTCGAATCCGATAGACCCCCACGGTCCATTGCCTCTCCCTTTTGAGATTGTTCTTCTCTCCATGATTACCGGAAGTTAGGGCATTGTTATTAAGGGTCTGGTCCAGGTTGGTATTTCTGTTCTTTATTCCGGTGGATTTACCGTTCTCCTCTATGCGCTTTTACTTATCCTTTTTCCCTTGTTTTTGCGGTGGGGCCCCTGGTCCTTTGCACGCGAAAGTGATCTTCTTTTTGAACCCTTTCTTTTTCAGTCCCTCTGGTCCATCTCACCCAACTTTGATCGTAGGCCTGGCTGGTTTAGGGCCTCTCACACTATTTATTTCCAAGAACGAGTGTCCCCTCCGGGGGGTGTACCTAGACGGCGGCCAAACTTTTCCTTTTTTATCTGTTTCTATCCCTGGCAGTAATGAATATCGCTCAAGAAGGGGCTTTCCCCTTGAGTTTCCCGTTCCCTTTTTTTTTTCTGTTTTAAGGTGTCAGGTAAAATTGTAGTAATTGATCTCTCACCCTGCTGAGCCCCACGACTTATTCGGTGTTGATTTTGTTTCCATTTGGTTTCAATTCTTTCCCGTAACCACGGTCAAGCGGCTTTGTTTTTCCCCAAGGTCACTGAAGTTTCCCCAAAGCCACAGGGCTTTCTTTGTCATTCGTCTTTTGTCCGTTTTTTTCCCACCTTTATCGTACTGCTCTTCTTTTTTATCTGTCTTTCCTGAGGTGTTGACACTTCGGAATCCCTCCGCTGTTCCTAGTTTTTGGTGCTTCTTTGGTATGAGGGAAAATGCATTTGTTTTTTCCCTTCTTTTTTTCCCCTTAGTGCACGGAACTCCTGGTGTTGCGCCCCTTCTCCCCCTTTGTAAACCGAAGTTCGGACAAAACCTGTGTTGTTTTGTCCAATCTCTCTTCCCTCATCTTTTGTTTTTTTATTTCTCTAAGATCCGAAATGCACGAGTGGAAGTCAGTGTAATTTTGGAGTTGAGTTTTCCACCCACTTATTTTTTCGCCATCATTGGTCCCTCTCCCTGAAACATTAACTTTTAGATGTTCCCTGAACCACTTTGTAAACTCCTACTCCCCTATTATGGATTCGGTAACCCCTTTCCCCTTCCTTTTCCAGTCCATTGTATCGACGTTCCCCTCCCTTGGGCTGTTTTGACTTTCGGTTCCACCATCTGTTTTAAATTTTTTTTTTCCCAATACGCCTCCCATGCCTTGGGTCTTGGGCCTCACGTTTTTTCCCAAGCCCGCTTTCTGGTTTTTTGAACCCCCTGGTCATTTTTTTTATCAAACCGCTACGGACAACCTTTTCTCAGTTTGACGCGTCGGTTTGATGTTGATTTTTCCGTGGTCTGCCCTTCCCTCATATGAAACCGTCGGCATTTCCAGAACTACTGAAACTCCGTTGTGTTCCCAAAATAACCTTTGCGATTTTAGACATAGAGGCTTGTCTTTTCGTGCTTCCACTGTTTGTTCCGACAAAATTGGTCGGTCCCATTTTCTCTTTTCCGTTATATTTTCCCCTCAATAGATTTTGGTACTCCCCAAGGATGTCGCCTATTTGCTCTTATGGACTTTCTCTCTTTCAGGCCGAATGTTACAATTTTCGCATCCGTTGATCGCCATTTTTTGTTTTCTGATTTTTTTATTTTTCTCGGCGCGGGTTTTGGTGCACCAGGTGCCAACAACTTCCAGTTTTTTACTCTTATCTCTCTTCTCATTGCTGAAGGACTTCCCTGAAAAAAGGTACCCCCTTTTTTTCTAATCCCCCTCTCCCACACGTTGCCGGGGGTGAGTTTTCTTTCCCGTCCGGCTTTCCGGTCAGACTTCTAAATCCTGTTCCTTCCTTCTCAAGAATCACGGTTTTCATTCCCCCCCTATTTCTTTTTTTTACGATGCTCTTCGTTTTGAACTTCTCGATCCTCTTTCTTTGAGCCCACCCTTTTCCAGCGTTTGTTTAAGATGGCTCTGTCACACACCACCACCTGCTGGTTTTTTTGCATGGTTGATCATCTCCGATGAATTTTTTTTGCCCTCCTCGGCCTTCATTGGCGTCCGACCTTTTTCCCTCGACCGCTTTCGGCGGTTTGGAAGTCTCTCCTGCCTACCCTGCGTGTTCGTTATTTTCTTGTATAAACCAAAAAGGCTTTTTTTTTTTTTTTCCAAGTTTCTGGGCGCCGAAGTAAAGTTTGGTTTTTTTGGTTTCGTTCTCTGCTTTCCTTTTGTTCAAGTAAAGGACGGGTCGGGTTTTTTTTTCTTTTTTTTTCTCTATTCTGGAGGCCGATGGTTGCTGTTATTTTTCTTACTTCCCAACAAATAATCACCATTTCTTGCACTATGAATTTATGTGTTGGATTTGATCCACGTTGTGCCAGGTTTGTCACTATTTATGGGACGCGTCTTACGGCGCCTCCGGATTGGGAAGGCCTTTTGTCTTTATGAAGTCTGGAGATTTCCTGGTTTTTTTCCCACAATCCCCCGACGGACTTGGCGGACACCCCTTAATCCCCCATTTATTTCACGGCTACTTCCTATGCGGTGTATGTTTTTTTCTCTTTTTTGCCGTGCGTCTGACCTAAGGTTTTTCGCGGGGCGGCCTCATCACTTTTTTTTTCTTTCGTCGGGGCATTAAACAAATTGTAGGTACTTCTTTCTCGTGTTTTACCCCCCCCACCAACCCTAGCTTTCGCTACGAGCCTGCGCGTCCTGGACTTTCCTCCTGCTGACTCTTCTGGAAGGGTACCCCTCCACATCGGCCGCCCGAAGTCCCCTTCCTGTCGTCTGGTTTTCTAGCGTCGCTTTTGGTTTGTTTTTTCTTTTCGCGGTGCGCGACATTGGCAATGTCTTTTTTTTTATGGTTCTTTTTCCCATTTGTGTTCTTTTCATACTTTACTTCGCGGTCGGCCGATGTCGGAGTTCCTGCCCAACGGTGTGGATTTTTGTTTTGTGATCAGGACCTTTTTTATGCCTGCTCCCCTCGCCTTTTTTTTTTGTTGCAATTGGTTGATGAATGCACGACGGCATTAAATTACCTTTCCTCCCCCCCTCCATCCTTTAACCTCCATGTTAGGGCATCTCTCTTCATTGCCCCCGTTCGGTTGGGGGTCTATTTTCCTTCTCAGAATTTGTTTTTTTCCCAGGGTTGCGACGTCTTCTTCCGGGTCTTGTTTGAGTTTCGTTTCTACGTTTATTCCGTTAGCTGTTTCATCTCCCGTTTTGCTTGATACAGTAACCACTTTTGCCTGTTCTTTTTTTCGGCGCAACCCGGCGGTGTTGAAAATAGTGTCCAACGTTCCGGTTGCCCGTTCTTCTCCCCGCGACCGACAGGCCGTCGTTTTTCGACCCTATTTCCCATTAATTTTCCTTTTTCTGCACTTTCTACCACCGTTCCCTCTGCTCCGTTCTTTCCTTTTGGTTCCCCCGCGGTTCCCCTCTTAACGTTTCCGCTTTTTCCTCTCAGTTCTTTTTTTTCTGGCCGGTCTCTCGCCCATTTGCATAGATCCCGTGTCCGTCGTTTTCTTCCTTTGGGTGTCCTGACGATTTTATAATCCCGAGTTAATTGACCCCATCCTATCGGTTATTTTTATGTATTTTTTTAAGCCTTTTGAACCCACTTTTTTTTCTACCCGGTGGACCGTATGTCCATTTTGTACCACCTTACCAAAATCCTGCCTCCTCAACAAAGGAAGTTAAATTGCATTCACATTCTCGGAGAGTTATCCGGACTGAGGAGGAGCTCCAATTTTTAGCGTGAGAGATCCTTCTGGCGTCATGTTTTTAGGTCTAACCTGAAACTGTACAGCCTAGCGTATTCGAGTGACTTTTTTTTTTCACTTTACCACCGTTTTTTGTGTAGTGTCTGGAATTGAACGTAGTTATAGGGTTTACCGTTTTCAAGGGATTTTTTAGTGGGCACCTTACAATCCACGTCGCGGGCATTTTTAGAGTACTTTTTTGGAACGTATTAGTTTTTTCCAGAATTTACTCACTTCGGAACCTTTTTTTTGATCCCTATCATGAAACCAAAGAATATCGTGTTTCATACGATCACACCTTCCTAGTTTTGTAATGCTGTCATTTTTGAGAGATATTTCTTCACTAAATTATTTGTGCACTTTGCAATTGATTATACGTCCCGTAGTTTTTACGTGGCTAACCCCGTGCTTCTGTACCTGTCCAACGACTACATTTTTGTTTTTTTTGTTGCTCTTCTGGTTTTTTGCGACTTCGAGTGTGGTTTCTTTTCGAAGGTCACTTCTTGGTCCGGGCTTTCTTTTTTTTTAGGATCTTGCCTTCCTTTCTCTCTGATTCGGGTTTACCTTGACCAACCTTGTAGTCCCCCCTAGCTTGCTCGCGGCCCTTTCAGCTTTCCCTGTTGTCTGGCTGCCAGCCGCCTTGTTTTTTTTCGATGTTCCGGTTCTTCCCCTTTCGCTATTGGTGCGACCCTTTTTATTTGTTTTGACCGTTCACGAGCGCGTTTGGTATCATTGAAAACCCATAGTCTCGGTTGACCTTTCGTTAGCAACTTTTGCTCTCCCTCAGACCCTGCGCGTTGAGGCACCTTATATAGCCGGACGAGCCTTTCCCCCTGCCCCCCTTCCTCCCAACTGCGATCTCTTGTTCAATAAAGGGCTGGGCAGTTTTCCCGACCGATGGTGATGTCCCTGATCCTCTCTTCAAGGATGCTCCATCACATTTTTTCACCTTTCCAATTAATTTTTGCTAACACCTTTTTTCCCCCCCTCCAGGCTTTTTTTTTCCCTTTTCTTGTCTCCTGACTTCTTTTTCACCGCCTTGAACTTTTCACCCAGTCGAATTTCTGCAGCTTTTTTACGAGCCGATCCGGTCAGGACTTCTCCCCCGTTTTCCTTTTGTGATAGGGGCTTGTTTCGTTTTTTTTCGTTCCGTGTACCAACACTTTTCCATGCCCTTTTGCTAGATGACGTTCCGTTCCCGGAGTTTTAATTTCCCTTCTTTCCATTCGCGGCCCGTCCCCGCGCAGTTGTTTTTTTGTTTCCCTTAGTTTTCGTTTTTCAATTGTTGGCCCGGCTGCAAGATTTTTAGTTAGTTGTTCCTTTGTTCCCCCTTTTCGCTATGATCGTTAACGTAGTTCCCCCCCCTTCCTTTTTTTCCCAGGGTTTTCTTTGTCTTCGTCAAAGGGAGAGATTGATTTTGGTTCTTTGCTTCCCTATTGGCAGTCGGCGGATCGGTCTCAGCTTTTTTTTTGGTTCTTCTCCTCCTCTGGCTTTTTTGTGCCCCCACAACGCATGAGCCTTTCTTGCCTCAGAGTATCTCATCCCCCGTTTCCCCCCGCCGCTACTTGCCCAGCTCTACCATCCCCCACCCCGGTCTTTTTTTTTTGACCCCGCGTCTTGTACGTGCCCGTCCCAATGAAGGTTCCCTCGGAGCCACACGTAGGTTCTGATTGAAGGGACGTCGACACTCTTAACTCCTTTCTCCTGCTCTGATTCCCCACTTCTCTTCTTTTTTTCTTCTTTTTTTTTTTTTTTTTTTTTTCCTATTAGACCCCCTTCGAGAACCCCCCCTTTTGGCTCCGTTTTTTCTTTTCGAGCCTTCTGCATGGGACTTCTTTTTCATGAAGGTTTTTTTGATGTGCGATCGTTCCCGTTGTTCGTGTCTTGTCCTGAACGTCCGTTAGTGAGATTTAGCTTGAGCTTTCACCATTTCCGGGCTTCAGTTCCCTTATTTTCCCGTTTTTTTTTTTGTTTTTTTATCGAGATGGCCTTGGCTGCTAAATTGGCTTTTCTAATTTTCCCCTGCACGACTCGGTTGGACCAGCCCGTTGCCCTCCGGCGTCCTTTTTGTTTGCGCATAGAGCCGCAAGTCCTCGACTTCGGTTCGGGTTTTCCAAGTTTCTTTCTCTTTTGCACTTTCTCCCCTTAAGTTGTGGTCCTATCTTCAAGCCAGCCCTTCCCTGTCCCTCCCTTTTTCCTCTTCACTCCCGCAACATGTCGTGACTTACCCGGCTCGCTGTATGGTTCTGATCTCGGGTTTTTGTCTTTCTCTGGCCTTTTGTTTGTAGGGCCTATCGATGATGGCCGAAACCTCAACCCCCCTTGAGGTTGTTTGTCTCGCCTCCCTTTTTGGTTCTTTTTAGTTGTAGAACCCCCTTGACGTCGTGTTCGTCCTCCGGGCCGTTTCCTTTGTCTTCCCCCTCCGACCCCCCAACTACCACCCGCCGTCCCGTGTCCTTTCCCCGTTTCCTCCAAATTTCGTTCGCGATTGAATTTGCTCGTACACTGGGGAAAAAAACCGTGTGACGGCGCCCTGCACTTGGCCGGTTTTGTAGTCCTTTCCTTCCCGGCCACATGGAGGACGCAATACTGTGCCACATCCCCGCGTTTTTTTCTTTTGGGTTCCCAAGGCGAATGTCCCTCTTTTCATTAGCCGTACCCCGTTTTATAAGATTGGTTAATTTTTAATCCCCCTGCCACCCGATTTCAGAAGCAACCCCCCGATCACCATTTTCGTTCCTGGCCCCTGTGGCGTTCGTTTTTCCTCTTTCACTTGAGGGAAACATTGTAAACTTTTTTCATTCGAGTTTACACGTACCGTGGTCCATCTGTGAACCTTCGTAATCCCTTCTCTTTGATTTATGCATTTTTTTCCCTTTTTGATTCTAGGCTCCTGTCTCGGTCAATACCCCTTCAACAAGGGATTGGATTGACCAGCTTCTGTGCCCCAAAGTTTTTTTTTTTTTGCGCGTTTGGTTTTCTTCCTTTCCTTGCCTGTTCCTTCCCTGCGGGATGACCCTCCCTCTTCCTCCTTGCAGATGGTGTTCGTTCTACGGCGTGTCCATTGCTGATGTTTTCAGTTAGTTGCCGTACCTGCGGCGCTCGTTCCGTGGGCCTACCTTTCTTGAATCTCCTGCCCCCGATGGACTAAGCACCTGTAAGGCGGCTTTCCGATTTTTTGGCCGGAGGGGAGCGGGATTTGAGTACGCTTGGAATTTGCTCCCCCCTGTGGTCATGTGAAGGTCCGCGGTAGTTTGAGAAGCATTTCAGTTTTCCCCTATCTAAGTTTTTCCCCCATCCACCTTTTCCGTTCATTTTGATCACAAGTGTTTTTTTCGTGAACTTTGTCATCTCCTCTCGTTTGATTTCTGTTATGTGCCGTCCCGATATCCGGGTGCTGGCTCAGCCTTCCGACGTCTGATTGACTTTTACACCGTTTTCCCAGTTTCAGTTTTTTCCTCCTCCTGTCAAAGGCTGTTGCGTCCAGGACTCTCATTTTTGATCTTCAGTCCCCCCATATATTTGCGTTGCGGCTGCAAGTGTCCCCCCTCCCCGACACCCCCAAAGGTTCGTGTTCTCAGGCCCTCTTCGGTCGGAACTACCGGCTGGAACGTTTTAGGAACTTCCTTTTCTTCCGTCGCGGCCACTATTCCACTCTCGGGGCCTCAGCTCGCCCAAGCGTGGCCAAATCTGGTATTTTGGCCGGAGAAACCGTTTCCCCTCTTACCTTTTCCCCCCCCCCGTGTGAGGCCCGTCCAACGCTCCGTTTATTAAGCGTTTCCAGCCCTCTTCAGATCTCCCTACTGCACTTGTGGTGACTTTTCATGCATTGTTCTTTTTTTTTCGGCCCTTTGAGCAGTTTTTGTGTTACCACCTTCCTCGGTCGCCTGTTATTCAATTGTCGTCCCTTGCCTGGACTACCGTCCCGTGTCCTTGACCCTCTTCCGTCGTCTTCCCGGAGAAAAACCCCCTTTCTCTAATTGTTTTCCCATGTTTTTTCCTCCGACCCGTTTTGTTTTTAGCCTGCCGGCAAATCAGGCGTTCCTTTTTGAGACCCCGCCCCGCGCAATTCCCCTCTTATCGTTTTTCCGGACCAATTCGGGATAATTGTTCCTCGGGTTTTCTTCCGCCTTACTGTCTTTGGTGCTTCTAGGAATCGTGCCCGTGTTACCGTTACCCAACGGTCTTGCCGTTCCGTCTTGTTCGTTTTCCGTTTTTTTGCTTCCAAACTTTTTTTCTGTCTCCCGGAAAAAACCTTTTGCTTGCCCTCCTGCTCCCGTTAGTTCTTGAATGGTCCTACATGCTGACCCTTCTGGCCCCGCGGCTTTAATGTTGTCCGTTCCCCTTGGAGCCTTGGGTTCCTGTCCTTCCCAGCTCCATTTTCCCGACAAGGTTCACGGGTTCCCTCAAATATGCGAGTTGGCAGTAGCTTTCAGTTTCTTCGTTCCTTTCAGTCGTCCGAACCTTGTTCGCGCGGGTTGTGCCAGGGCTTAAGACATCACTTTCCTCCCCCGTTTTTATTTGCGCTCTCTTGCGTCGCCGACCCGGCAACCAACTTCCCATCATGTTTGATGGCGACGCCAAATGGCGTGCCCTCGTCAACGACGAGGTAAACCCCCCCCTCTCATATCTTCATGGCGCTCTTTCGTGGATTTTACCCGTCTACTGGACTTCCTGCTTCCCGCATCTCAATTGCCTTTGGCTGTGTTTTGTAGCCATTCATAGGGTTTTTGATAACCGAGTTCTCTTGACCTAATTTATTTTCTCCCATCCAACCTGCCTTGACATGATTGAAAAAATTCTTTGTCGAGAAGCCCTTGGGCCTCCTCCGCCAAGTCGCGACGGCGTTTGCCGTCGCTCCGGTGATATCGTGTCAGTTTTTCGGGCCCAATTGGGTGAACCCTTCTTTGTATCGTTGATCGTGCCCCCCTGTTCCCCCCCCCTCAATTAGAGGATTGGCGTTTGTCCCTTCCGCGTTTTTTTTCAGTATAGAGTTTTTCGCCCTTCCGCGGGACCGTCGCGAACTCCTTGATACCAAGATGTTGAGGGCTAGTTTGTGTTCGTCCTCCGGTTCCACACTCCCTCTCTACCTCTTACCCCTCTTTTTTGACCCTTCCAGGACATGCTGCACCGCCGACACCTGCCCTGAGGCCGTTGGTTTGCACCTGCGAGGCCTCTCTTTTTCGAACCGTTGCGGCCACATTTGGTCGTTCCCCCGTCTTTTTTTCCGGCCCCCTCCTCTTGATGATGCCTCACATCCCCGTGGGGCATGGCCGTGTCGACTCCCCCTTGCAAAATTTCTGCACCCCGTGCCAGGCGTATTCGTTTCTGGCTTTTTGGTGCCATGGCCTTGCGCTTTTCCCCTTTGCGTTGACCAGCGTAGTTCAGTAGGTCGTTCTTTTTCGGAGATGAAGCGCTCGTCGCCCCCACGGCCCGGAGACGGACCACTGCTCTTCTTTTCCGCGGCGGGACACCCTGATTAGTATTTTTTTTTTGCAATTTTTTTTCGCCTTAGGCCGGGCCCTTCCTTTGGAGATCTGTTGAGTCATTCTTGTACAGTTTTCGTCTCCGAGGGAGTCCGCGCGGACTTCGGAATGTGGCTTTTAATTATTGTTTTCCCTCCTCCCTGCTTTTTTATTACGTCCCCCCCCTTTTTTCGTTCTCGCCACTTTGGCTGCCCAGGTTTTTTTGAGTCGCCTCCTTTTTTTTCATTGCGTCCCACAGTCCGGTGGCGTGCTTCGGGGCCCTATACGCGCTGGCCCCCAACCGGCCCCGCCTTTTTCGGCATGCCTGGCTTCTTTCTGGGCCTGCTGCTCAATAGCATGAACTTTTTTGCAGTTGGTTTTTGGTCCCCTCAAACGGTTGCCTGTTTCGCGGCGTCCTTGCGACGGGTCTTCACTTTTTTTTCGAGGGCTATTTTTTACTTTTCAACCTCCCCGCTGTTGACCCTTCTTTCCCTTTTGCGTACCCCAGGGACCCTGCCCCCCCCCCCCTTCCCACCCGTCCAATCTTCCGTTCGTTGCAATTGGCTGCCCCCTTTACACAGGGGCGATTCTCGTATTTTGCCCTTGTTTCCCGTTCTCCCTTTTCGCTCTTTTTCCGACCTACGGAGTTTCTCGATTTGACAGACGACTGATTTTGCCCTTTGGGTGCGCGGAACTCCTTTTTGACCCATCCTTTTCTAGTCTTGGGGGGCGTTTGGTTGATAGTTCCGAAACAGCTTGTTTTTTCCGACACTCTTGCCCCTTCCCACAGAAGTACTCCAACAATCTTTCTCTTCTTTTTTCTGTA
>Ga0179593_1656098_pt1 | contig 18290 bp, 29 predicted proteins | sample CZODoug2_1_08_16_FD_185931 | JGI IMG/M metagenome (GOLD analysis project Ga0179593, IMG submission 185931) | Vadose zone soil fungal communities from Angelo Coast Range Reserve, California, USA - CZODoug2_1_08_16fungal (PacBio error correction) | ecosystem: Environmental > Terrestrial > Soil >... | reverse complement strand
CTCTCTCACATGCAAACCTCCTTTTTTCCATTACCCCCCCCCTACTCCGCACAAAGAACTGAGTGCAGCTCCCTTTTTTCCCCTCCTCTCATTCGAGACTGAAAAATTTTCCTCTTTCTTTCTCTGCCAAGCTGTGTGTCTCCTTTTATTTTATCTTTTTTGATGCGCGACGGTCTTCCCTTTCCCCAACCCCTTCTTCATAGGAGCTCTTTTCCGCAGCTTGAGCTGCCCTTCAGCTCCCGCAAAAGAATCCGCCTTCCCTTACCGCGAATCACGTTTTTCTCCTCTTAAGAAATTGCTCTTTTTTTCCCTTTTCGCTTTCCAATATTATCTCTCCCCTTCCTGCCTTTCTTCACGAAGTGAATTTTTCCTTTCAAAATGTCCCCCCTCTTCTCTTTTATTTGTAGCTCAGATTACTCCCCTCACTCCCCTCCGCTTGACGACCCCCCCTGTCCTTCCTGCGCTTTTCACATGCAACTCAAATACAGCAAGCGTGTCACCCCTTCCTTGCCTCCTCCCCACTCGCCCAAAATTCCCATTTTCGCTTTTTCTTTTTTTTCGCCTCAACGGTAAGTCCCCCCTTTCCCCTGTGTCACCTTTCGCAAGCCCCCATTTTCCCCCCCCCGTGAGAGGTTTTTTCCGCTTTCCTTTTGTTTTTTTGTGAAGAACCCTCTGCAGACGCAATTTTCTTCATTCCAATTTGACATTTTTGCTTTTCTCCAAGATAATCGAATGTTTTTCTCTCTCCGCGCCCTCAAGAGACCTTCCGCTCTCCCTCTCCCGGAATCGCCCCGAAAGTTTTTTCGTCCTCTTTTCCGACCTAACATACCACCCCACCCTCCTTTCATGAAAATTAAAGTTCGCACACACCCAGTGTTGAAGAGTCTCCTGTCCCCCTCTTGTAAAGAGATTAGGAATCTCTTCTCTTTCCTCCAGACCTTAACTTCATCCCTCTTCCCCCGTACGCTAATTGCTCAATAAAAGCGCACCCCCCCCCCTCCATATTCCGCCTCTTTCATCTTTTTCCCCACTCCTTTTCCTCACAATTGTAAGACAAGGCTTGGATCCACAGTCTTCTTGTACCCTCCCCTCCCCCCTCCCCCCCTCTCCAATCCGAATGTTTTCTCGACCACTCCTCTAGAGCTTTTTCACCCTGTACCACCGATATCATTTTTCTCCCTTAAATACTCTTACCCCTCAACAATTACTTTTTCCTTTTCCGGTTAAAGGCTTCCTGTTTCCCACCTTTTCAAATGAGTGACGTTTTACTTCCCCCCTCCCTTCCGCCGTATCGTTTTTTCCCTTTCACCGCGATTCCCTTTATCCCTCTGAATTGATCCTTCTCGTAGTTAGCCCCTCCCCCGAAGCAGGCACTCCAGCATCTTCCCCCTTTCCCTCCATCTGCTCAACCTTTTTTCCATCCTTTCTTCGCAAAGGATCCCATTCCTTTCCCGAGCAGCGGAATGTTTTCCCTCCTTTCTCGTAAAAAAATTTAACAGTTTTTTCCCATACCTCCCCCCTCCTCCATTTTTAAGTGATGCGAGGCGCTGTTTTTCGCACGTTCCTTCCCCCTTTTTTCAATAAAAAGAAAGAGGATCGTCTCCCCTCTTTCTTCCCCCCTCCCCCCAGTTTCCCGCGCCTCAGCCCCTCTATCCTTTTCCCCTGTATCAGTAGCCGGTCCCAGATAACCCCCGTCCCTGAATCCGAGAATCCCCCCTGATTGAAGCAACAGGTATACCCCTTTCCGTCCTTTCTTCCGACTGACGACTTTTTTTTCCCAAAGGAACAGAAGACCCCCGCCTCCCCCCCCATTCGAGTGCCTTTCTCGGCCAGTTACGCCTCCTTCCAATATTAAAGGTTTTTATTTGCGAAAAATACTTCCCCCCCTTCTCAAGCCAGGAACCCCCCCCCCTTTTCTCCCCCGCGGCCGCGCTTCTGCCTTCTGCTTCATACAGAAATCATCTGGCTCCTTCTCCTCGAAAATCCAGAAGGGCCCTTTTTCTCACAGCGGCATATGATTCGCGTTCTTTTTCCTTTCCGGTCATTTCCCGGACTACCCCCCCTTGACAATCTTCCTTCCCCCCCCCCCCAGACTTTTTTGCAAGTAATAAGTTTTTTTCCCCCCTCGCCGCGAAAGGACCTCTTTTTGTTTCCCGCGCATCCCACACACCACTTTCTCCCTTCTTCTTTCCTTTCAAAGTCTCAATTTCCCCTTATTCTCTATCGTCCACGGCCCCTTTCCCAGCCACCAATCCTTCTCTTCCCTCGAGTCGAGTTTTTTTCTCTCCACCCGTGGACTCTCGCGCATAGGTGTCTCTTTTTGTCGACGGGGAACTTTTCCTCTCCTCTTTGTTGGCGGCTGCGGGCGTAGACGGGACTCCTTTCCTTTCTCGGTTTGTGTAGTGCCTCCACCCCACTTTCTTCTGCCAAAAAATATCTCGTTTTTCTTCTTGTACTGTTGGATAGTATTTCTCCCCTTTTTCGAATGACGGTGCTTTCCTCCCTCCTCTGTCCTGACCATGTCTGCTGGATTCTCTTCCTTCTTTTCTGTGACTTCCCTTTCTTTTTCTTCCTCCCTTCCCCTCGTTCGTGATGTTCTTCCGTACCTTTGTGTATATCCGGGTATCTGGCTGTAGGTCTTACCCTTCCACCGGTACTCGCTTCTTCCAACCTGGAGAGTTTGTTGCGTTGGCGCGATGCCCCGCTACGTTGTTTTTATGCTGGATGCTTTTCCCGTTCTGCGGAAGAACATTCCTCTTTTTATTCTGTCACGGTTCCACTGTGGCTTCCGAAGCGAAAGCCTTCCTGAGTTTCTTCTTTTTCTGCCTTTCCTCTTTCTAACGGAACAGGATTCTATTTTCTGGACGGCTTCCCTCGTTTTTGAAATCGGGGGTGAAGACGAAAGCTTTTTTTTAATGCTTTGCAGATCTTCCTTCCCCCCCCCCTCGAAGTCGAAGAGACATAAGGACCCCCTTCCTCAATTTCGGTTTTTCTGGTGAATTCTACCCTTCCCCCTGTTGACGATTGGAATGCATGCCACACTCTTCCCTTCCATGGACGGTTATCCGTTTTCACACCGGCCCCCAAGTATGGAATGGTCCTCTTCTTATTGCGGTCATCGATCAATGGCCCCTCTTCGGGAGTGCAGGATCTTTTTTTTTTTTTCCCTAACAGCTGAAGATCCTTCCTCTCTTCTCCCGCTGGATAGCTTCCGATCTGGCGGAAGGGCGTCCACTTTTTGTAGCGTACAAAAGTAGCCTCCTTTTTTCTTCAGTACAATTCTATTCCCCAGTCCTTTCAGTAAAGTAAGCCCTCATTTTCTTCCCTCCTATTTTCTGAGAGAGGTGGGCCTTTTTCTTTTTTCGTATCGTAAGTGTTGGCGTTCTCCCCCCTCTTTATGATTTCTGCTTGTTTCCGTCGTCCTACCCTTTTTCCCTCGATTTCGGACAAAGGTTTTTTCCCCTCTCTGAAAGCGGCAAGATCCCTTTTCTGGAGGTGAAGGGTAGGCGTTTTTTTCCACTTCCCCTCTATGCGTGGAGTCATTATGTCCTTTTTCTTAATTTTTTTCCCTCCTGGATGGAGAAGAGCGATTTTACTCCTATTTTTGAGCGTCTCTCTCCTGGTGTGCAAGTGGATTCCTCTTTTAACTCTGTCTTTTATGTTTGGTCCCCCCTTTCCATCCTCTAGATTTCCGAACCCCCTCTCTCCGGCCCCTACGCCGGGACCTCTTCGAGCTTGAAGGATCCTTCCCTTAGTCTAGGATCTTTCTTATTCCCCCTCCCCCCATGGAATATTCGGTGATCTGGCAAGCAAATGGTTCCTTCTCTCCCCTTCCCCTCGCGCGAGAAATCCTTTCCCCCCCCTGTTTCCCCCTTGCGTCAGTACGAAGCAACCATCTTAGGCGCCCAAAAAAAAGTCCCCCCCCTTCCCCCTTTTGGCGCGGCGTTCTCTTTTTACATGTTGCTGTTTCTTTTCCCTCCCTTCTTTTTTCCTTTGGAAAAAGCGCAGGACTTTCTCTCCGAGGTTTCGTCAAGAGGGGCTTTCTTTTTCTTTTATGAGCTACAAAGAACCCTCCCTTTTTTCCAAAGTTTTGGGGTCGTCTCTTTCTCCGCCCGTGCAAGGACGAGAAGACTATCCCTTCCTTCTGCGAAATATGGAAAGATAACTATGCCCCCCCCCCATTCTTTTACGCAGAAAAGCTTCCCCTCTCTTTTTTATCATTGCCGCTTGCCCCCCTTTTCTTATCTGCGCAGAGAAGCCTTCCTTCCTCCAAAAAAGCTATAGCGAGATGACTCTTTCATGCGAATACGGCAGGCTCTCCCCCCTCGAGATTGACCCCCCCCTCTGGTCTCTTTCCCTTCCCTTTGGCAGCGAATGAACTTCTTCCCAGTGAGCTTCCACGAAGTTCCTTTTTCCCTTCTTTTTTAGTGAAACGGATGGTTGCATGTGAGTGTAACTCCCCTCGGCCTTTTTTTCTTCTACTTGTTTGTTTTTTCTCTAGCTTTTTTCTTCCCTCCCCTTTCAAAAAATAGGTCCACTAAACTTTCCCTCCGCCTAACTGCGTTGCAGATAATGTTTCTTTCCGACCGTTTGTCATCCCCTTCTTCATCGGCAAGAAGCGCGGCGTTTTTTTTCTGACGGAAGGTGACTTTCCCACCCCCCCCCCTCTTCGCTATAGGATTTTTACGCCTTTCTCCTTCCCTCCCGCACCTCATCCGCGCAACCCCCGCTCTCCCGCTTACTTCGCTTCTCTCATGTCCTCTCAGATTGAGCTTCATCTTTCCATTTCGACAGCGCAAACTTCCTCTTCCTTTCTAGTTAGTTTCGGTCATCTCTCATCCTTTTCCCCGACCTTCAAAAACTTTGCAAACCCCCTTTTATTGCTGTCTTTGTAGATCCTATCCTCCCTCATACCGCAAGCTTGAACGACCACTTCTTCCTCCTGCTCTTTTTCATTTTTCCTTCCCGGTAAAAATAACAGCCAAGCTTCCCCTCCCAGGAATCGAAAGCCCTTCCCCCCCCATTCGGTGCCGTGTTGTTTGCACGCACCTTGCATACTTTTGTGCTTCGTGCACTCTCCCCCAAAGCTTCGTTTGCCAACAGATGGTTTTTTCGTTTCTCGCTCGAGTTACCGGAGCAGCGAAGCCATTTTCCGTTCCGCCGCAATATAATTTTTTGCCTGTTACTGGCTTCGAAAGCTCCCTCCCTTCTTTTCCGCGACGTCAAGCTAAGTCCGTCTCCTTTCCTTTTTCTAGTCTGTTTTTTCGGCCTCTTCTTCTTTTACCGGAAATCCCCCCCCCCTCCCCTAACCATTAGGGCCTTTTCCCCCCGTCGCCACGGTGCAAAACCCCCCTTTTTTCCCTCCCCTCTTCCTACACCACCCAAATCTTCTGTACAGAGGATTTCGCCTCTCTGCTTCTTTCCGCCAATAAAACCGGCCCTCTCCCCCCCCCCTTTTTACCTTTGTCGAAAACCTTTTTCCCCTCCCCTTAACATAACTCCCCCTTCCTCTTGCAGTTAAATATTCACACTGCCCCCTTGTCCGACAGCTCCTAGCCAACAGCCGCTTTTTTCCCTGCAAGCAAAATCAGAAACCCAGCGCCAATCTTTCTCTCTTCCCTCTCCAACACTTAATATAGGCGAGGATCCCCCCCTGTCCCCCTCTCATCTTACCGTACTCTACTCCTACCCCATGAGGACTGTGACTTGAACTCCTCTCTCTTCTCGGAAACATTCGGTCCCTCCGGTACGAGTAACCCCCTTCGCTCAAGAGTGTCCCCCTTCCTCTTTATTCTTCTCGAAGGATGAGACTCTCGTACACCGACTCCCCCTCACCATTCACCTCTCAATGGACGTGCTCTCGCTCTCCCCTTTTTTCGTCCGGCCAGGAAAATACTTTTGTCTCTTTCCCTTATGTTTTCATATACGAGGACATTTCCCCACCTTCAACACGTGAAACCCAGTCCCCTATCCTGCACCAGAAACCTTCCCTTCTTTCCCTGGTCATTATGAGCGGCGAGCGCCTTCCCTTCCAAATCGGATTTCCGCTTATTCTTCTCCCCCCGAGCCCGCGCCGCCTCCACCGCCATCAGAATTTTTCCCCTTCGGAAAAAAGATAAAAATAATCATCCTATCCAGGATTAAGGCTTTTTTTTCTCTTGTTTCTTTCCTTTATTTCGACAAAGTATGGTACCCTTTCCGACGCCCTGTTGACTTCTCCAAAGAATCATCCCCCACAACCCACCACTTCCTTTTTTTCTCTTGACAGGGAGACTACCACTTCAACGGTTGGTTTGCCTCAAATCCCCTGCAGAACTCACCCTTTCTCGGTCCCACCCTTCTTCCCTTCTTCTTCCCTCTTTAAGGAATTCTCCTCTTCCCCAGCCCCCTTCTTCTCCCCCGAAAAATAATCTTTACCCCCGGATTGGTACAGAGCTCTTTCTTTTTTCGTCGTCCCCTTTTTTTTCTCATCGAGTCGTCCTTCTTTTTCTCGCCTCATCCAAAAAAGTACACAATTCCATGTTAACCTCTCCTTTGTTCCTCGTTTTTGTAGGAATAAAACCCCCCCCCCCCCCTCCTTCCCCCTGGGCCCGCCTCCTCCCCCCCCCCCCTTGCCCGTCGGAGTCTTCTTCCCGTTCTACATCTCGTCCACTCTCGCGATAGTCCCGTCCTGTGCCTCTATCGAGCCACAGCGCTTGCCCCCTTCCCCCCTTCTTTTTTTTTTTAGGAGAGACTCCCTTCCCCTTTTTTCTGCCTAACCTGGAGAAGTGTTCTTTCTACTCTTTTGCGGACTTGGCGCTGGATTAACATCCCTCCCGCGGAGCAGGTGAGGTCTTTTCCCTTCGTGATTGTCGCACGGTACGCATGTCTTTTTCTCTCTGTCTCGGTCTTTTGTTCCCAACTGGTTGAATTGCCACCCCTTCTTGGTAAATGAAGGACGCGATTTCTTTCCTTCTGGAGACCCCTCCTTCCCCCCCTTTTCCCTTGCCGCCGACCGAAGACGAATCCTCCTTTTTTCCCTCCTATGGATTTCCACTTGCCGGCGCCAGCTTGATCTTTCCCCTTTCCCTGAAGAGGAAGGCGCTTGCCCTTTGTTCTGGTGTAAGAGAAAATTGTTCCTTCTTCTGAACATGGGAACGGGATTTTTTTTCCACCCCCACCTGAATCTTGCGGGGTCCTTACTTGGGTATCCTTAAAAAGCGATTTTTATTTACTTTCTTCTGCGGCCGGTGGCGTCTTCCAACATTTTGCGGCTTAAGAGGCCTTCTTACCTTTCCAAACGTGGCGGAACCCCCTTTGCCTTTTTTGTGATTCCAGTTGTTGATCTGGAGTCGTTGGATATTTTTTTTTATGATAAAGGAAAAGGATCGCCTTCCTCTTTACGTTCGGCTGGTGAAATAAGGGGTCCTCCTGACTAGACTATCAGATGTGGTTATTTTCCTTTCTCCTTCTTACCTGCTCCACTGTGTCCCTGTTCCTCCCCTTCCAGATGGTCCCTTCTTGTTTTGCCTGATAAGGAACTTTACACTTTTTCTCCCTGATGCACAAATTAAGAGGAGCGGAAACCCCTTTCTTTTCCACAAGTCTGGACTGGCCGAAGCCTAGTTCTTTTTTCCTTTTCTTCCAGTGCCATTTGATTCTGCGTTTCTTTTTTTTTCCTCCGGGACAAGTTGCGCAACTCCTTCGGATCATAATTAGAAGACGGATATCTTTTCTCTTGCTTTTTAGGGCAGAGCCTTAGCGCAATTTTCTTTTTTCCGAGTACCCCCTTTCGCATTGCACCCTCTTTTTTTGAAGGCAGGTCCCTTTATCCCCCCCTAAATAAGTTTTCCCCCCTAACTCATTAAATTAAGCAGCCCTACTTTACCTTTTTTCTCTGCGGTTGGTAAAGAGGGTCTCTTTATCAATTTTTTTTCTTCTTTCCTTTCTCTCGATGTCGATGAGGTTTCTTCTTTTTTGCCCCCTCCTACACCGACGGCTGTTGCCCTTTCCTCTTGTCTTCGGGGGCGAAAATGTCGAACCCCTCCCTCCTGCATATTGAATTTGTTTTTTGCCTTTCTTTTTAGGGCGATGGTGCATCGCCAATCTGTACGTCGAGGCGTTTTCTTCTTGCGGCTTATTGCGGCGGACGCTTTCTCTCTCCTTGTGAGTTGGCGGACGTCTGCTTCCTCCTTGGGGGCACGTGGCGCCTTTCTTCCCCCTATTCGGTGGATGGGTGCCTCCTTGGGCCCTTTCCCCCCTCGATTCCGAAAAACTTTCTCTTGGCACGGCGGGACGGTAGCTGTACTTTTCTTCTTTTTCCCCCGTCAAGTTCGAGGATCGGCGGTCTTTACGATCCAAAATGGAATTTCTCTTACTTCCAACAGCAAAGGGAGTATATGGCTCCCTTTTCTTTCTCCCCCCCGTATTTCTAAATCGGTAAACACATCTGTGGGCCCCCCTATTTGTTTTTCAGTTCACTAAGCAAACATTTCTTCTTTTTCTGAGCCAAAAAACAACTTCCACTTCTTCTTTTGTGCGCGGGAGTTCGATTCATGGCTTATTTTACACGGATTGATGTTATTTTTTTTTTTACTCATTGTTTCATTGAAAAAAGAGAAGGACTTTATCCCCCTTTCTTTTACCTCGGGCTCTTTGCTGCGTATCGCGCTCCCCTCTTCTCAGACGAACGGTTTTCCCCCAATTCTCCCCTTTTTTCTTCTAGTTGAGAGACTCTGACTCCCCTCCTTTAATAAGGAAGCCCCATTGTCCCAGAGAAATTTACAGTGCCTTCAATCCTTCGTAGAAGAAAATGTTCTCCCTTGTGATTCGGAGAGTCTATTTTTTATCCCTTCTTCTTTTCTGAGCTGCAGAAGTCCTCCTTTTCGTCCAAAAGGAAATATCTCCTTTCCCCTTGTGTTTTGAGGAAAATTCTCCCTCTCTCGCGAACACCTCCTCCCTCTTGCCGAGCTGAGAACACATTCTACTTCCTTGAAGGAATGAAGCTTTTTCCCTTTCTGCTGCACGCAGTTATTGTGGCGGTATCTTTTTCTCTTGACGGATTTTTGAATGTGAGTTTTCCCTTTCCCCTTCTTTTCTTCCTTCTTTACTAATAATCCTTTTTTTGTTTTCCTCTTCAGTATTGCCACTCACATTCACCCTTTCCTTTTCTCCACTCAGACAAAAAGCCCTCCTCCTTTTCCAGATAAGATTTCATTAGTCTGCCCTTTCCTGTGCAGGAAGCCAAGCTTTCTCCCTTTCAATCATTCGGAGTCGTTTTTTTCGCTTCTTTATTAGAATGTTCTTCCTCAACCCCCCCTCTTTCGATATAGGTTTCTTCTCTTCCTCGAAAGGATTTACGCTCGTTATCCCACGAATACCAGTCCAATCCTTCCTCTGCGAGAATCACTCTTTTTCTGCTCTTTTCTGCGAACGAATTTCCGATGAAGATTAAGATGAGCTTCCCTTGCCAAGTTAAATTCTTTCACTAAGGACGGTTCTTCTTTCTTCTCCTCCAGCTCTATGTTCCCACATTATGAAAAACCTTCTTCTTTTGTTTGTTCAGAAAGCCCAACCATTCCTCCCGAACGCTTTTTCTCTCCCCACTCGAGGAGTTTTCCCTCCGCTTTTCTTACAAGGAAAAACTTTGTTCCCTTTCCCTTTAAACTAATCCAGTGACTTCGAACGCTTCCCCCCCCTTCCATGTAGTTCCCTTTTTTTCTCCCCCGCTAAGAGAGGCCTTTTTTTTTTTTCTTGCCCTTCGCAAGAACCACATCTTCTTTTTTTTCCCGATTTCCTCTTTTTTTGAGTGTGTAAGTACTTTTTTAACTCCATTGCTGTTGAAGCCTCTACGAAATATGGAAATTTTTGCTGTTTTTCAATATGACTTGCGGATTGACCTCTCCTATCTCCGTCAGATAGTGAACGGGCTTTTTTTTCCCTTTAGAAAGTTTTTTTTCTTCCTCCTATTTGCCTTCATTTCATTCCCCTGAACCCCCTTCGCCCCTTTCCCCTTCCATGCATCCCTTCTTTTCGTTACAGAGCTCTTTCTCCAGCGGGGGACGCCGCAATATCCCCTCCAAGTTTTCGTACACCGTTTCCCTTCTCTTCAAAAAGACCCCCCCTCCCCATCATGCAACGACAAATTACATCTTCCTTTTTTCTCCGTTTCCTTTCTTCTTGCCCACACTTGTACGCCAGCGTCCATGTGGGATCGCGTCCCATCCATCCCCACCCCAGAGAAAACCTCTTCCTTTTGTCTCCGCCCCCTCCCGTCCCCTTTTTTCCTCACCCGATGTAAACACCTCTCCCATACCTTTCTTTTATCTGCGGAGTCGTAATACTACTTTCACCTTGGCTACTGCATTTACGTCTCCCTTCCCCCCCCTCTTGCAACTGCGCTATTTTCCTTCCCCGCCCCGCAAGACATTTCTCTCCTTTCCTCTTCTTCCCAAATTAAAGCGTATCCCCCTCTATCCTCTGTTCGTAATCTATCGTAGTCGCAACCTCCCCCCCTGTTCAATCCCGCATCATCAAATGCCTTTGCCCGCCTCCTCTGCGCAAATAGGCTCGGCCCCCTTCCCCCTTTTTCTTTTGCCAACGGAGAAACCCCGTTGATCTGAATCAGTCCACTTCCCGTTCCGGTATAATTGCACCAGCACCCCCTTAATTTCCCAGTTTTGTCCTTATGCGATGAGACGTACGCCTTTTGGTCTCCTTTCCCCTTTCTTCAAACACCAAAAGCGGATCTTCCCGCCCTTCTTCCCCTAGAAACGTCCCCCTCCCGCCGCCTCCCCCCTCGATAAGGGGCTCAGTCTCCTCGGTCCCAAGATCACACTACTCCGATGCCCCTTCGTTTTCTCTTCCATTGCTTTCCCTCCAACCTTTGTTTCCCTTTCTCTCTCCGCAATGGGGACGTCCTCTCACCGGCGCACTCCAAGCACTCTCAAAAACACCTTTTCTCGCCAGGTAAGAACTCTCCGGGTTATTCGTGACCAATCCCTCCATTTTAAGCAGAAGTTAATTCCCTTCCCTCAGCACCGCGGAAGAGACCTCTCTCCTTCCCTCTTTTCCTGAGAAAATCCAGCAGGGCCTGTTTTTCTCTCTTTTGTCGTAGGAGTCCTCCTCCTTAGTATGTTCTTTCTTGACTCTCCCCCCGTAACCATAGAGTACTTACCCTTCCTCTCTTTTTTTCCCTTTTTCCTACCCCAACCAAAAGAGACCTCTCTCCCTCCAAAATCCCCGTCAGGAGTAATGATTTCCCCTTTTTCCCACTATTCGCGATAGTCCCCAAGGCTCACAGGTTTCTCCCCTTTCCTTCCACCTCTCGTGTAATAATCCTCCTTTTGTTGTTTTCGTCCCTTCCAGGGCATGGGACGCTTTCATTCTCCTTCTTTGATGTGTTCCTCGCGCTTTCTGCTTATTACGACGTCCTCTCACTGTCTCTTTTCCTTCGTGTTCTGTCTCCAGGTCTCATTTTTTCCTTCCGGTGCGCGGCCGCGGTTTTTTTTCCTACCCAATGTGGATTGGGACTTGCACCCTCCTTGGTCCTTTCCCCTCTGATTGTACTGTGAGATTTTCTTGTATCCCCTCCCCTCTCCTTCTTTTCTGAAGAAATATTTTTCCTCACTCCCTCTACCATCCGAAGACCTGCCTGCTGGATGATTTTCTTCGCTTCCGTATCTTTTGAACTATGGAAAGAGGACGTTTGCCGCTTTCTTGGGGGCCGCTACCGGGCTGTGAAAATCGCTCACGGGATCTTTTCGCCTCCCCGACAAACTGTTAATAATGCAGTTGCGCCCTAAATGGCTCAGCCGACACCAAGACCGTGGATATTTTTTGGAGGCGGTCCTTTGGAGGAGGACATCCCCCAGTTCTCAGGGGCCTGAAAACGGGGGTACTAGGTGTTCCAGCAAGGCCCTCTGAAAAAGCCGGCCCCGTGCATCATCTTTCTTGCAGAGGGAGCGTTGTTTCTTTTTGGGCCCTGGTACACTTACTTTACCCCATAAGGGGGTGACCATCTTCCTGGGATGGAGCGTTTTACGTGCCTTGGGGAAATCCTGTCCACACCGACAAACCCCCTTCTAGACCCTGTTGTATCTCTCTTTAGCAAGATGAAGTGATCTTCAAAGCTGACGTCGCATCCACATACACACTTTAAAACCAAGGGGTTGTTGTTACACCTACACGGGAACATCTTCTAATCTTAGATTGAACCCCCCCGGCTTTGGAAAACCCTCAGCGTTTTGTATAGTCTTTTAAAGAAAAAGTCCGGGACTATTCCGAGGTTGATTCTCGGATTTGCAGAGATCACTTCCTCTTGGTGATGCGGGATCTTTTTCGGGGTTCTAGGAAGGAGTGGATGGACCTAAGAAATCCTCCCCCATAAGGATACTATGCTCGCGGGGACAGTGGGGACCCTCCGTCGAGGAGGAGCGTGCCCATGTGCCTTCTGGTATCGTACCCCTTAGAGACTTTGCCTAGAGTCTGGTTGTTGTCCTGTTAAATGTCCCAGTAATAAGTTTCCTTACCTCATACGACGACAGAGACTTTAAAGGCCGTATGTATTTTCTTAGCAGCGCTGAGTTCTGGTAGTGTTGGCGGCTAGTACACCTTTTTTTTTTCTTTTGCTGGGATCTGAGACGTCCTCTCCCCCTTTTCCTCTTTCGGCAAAAGGGGCCGAATTCTCCAGATTGAAAGCGGCCAAGATGAATTGTCGTTCGTCTCTTTGCAATAATTCCGGAGATGCGCGTGTTGGCGTGATTCTTTTCTGCAGAGGACCCCTGCATTCTACCTCCACCTCTCTTTACTCCTCGTTTTGGCGCGTTTCGAAACCAATGGAGTGGCACGTGCGCCTTTTTCTCTGTCCCCTGTTCTTGGTGAAGAAGTTTCCCTCCCCTACCGAATAACCTTACCTCCTTCCCTCGCTGGAAGATCTTCTTTTCCTTGCGGAAGTCCATCCTGCCTTCCTCTCCAGAGTAAGTCGCAACCCCCTTTCTTCTCCCCGGAGGTGTCCACTCTTCTCCGGTGATGCAACCTTCTCTATCCCCCCTGTAAAAAACCCATATGTGGCAAAACTCTTTTTCCGAAGCCAATTCTGGCAGCGCTTCTCTTTTCTTCCACGACCTTTGACATTTCTTTTTTTCGTTCCTGGGCTTAGGAAACTTCTTTGCTTTCTTCCGCCGGGACCCGTTGCATGGAAAACTCGCCGTCCCCCCCGAGGTCGTCAAGCGTTCTTTTGTGTATCCCCCCCCCCCCTCTTTTTTTACACCCCCAATAAACACCCCCACCTGAAAGTGTCCTTATGACCAAGTTTGTAATTTGAGCGATGGCTTGCACTTTTCGTTAATCCGCTTTTTTTTTTTTCATATTGGAGAAAGCGTAAATTTCTCCTGCTGACCCTTTTCGCATGAAAGATGAGTAATGCTTCCTCTTTTATGGATGCGACGTAGGCGTTTTCTTTCTTTCCCCTCCCGTTGCAGCGCCTCCTTCTTCCCCCCTCTCCTCTTGAAAGACTTTGTTTTTATTCCTTCCCTAATCCCGGCCGCGCTCACAACTCTTCGATGTGAACACAGTTTCCCTGCCTGAAATTTTTCCGCCCTTTATTCCCCGGGAGATGCACGCAGTCTTGTTTTTCTCTTTTTTTCCTTTAGTTAAAGGATAAAGGCACAAAACCGGTTTCTGTGATTGTAACTCCTGCTGCTTGCAGTACTTTTTGTTGTTGTCAGTTGAGAGATTTTCTAGTGAAACCTCCCCCATCCTTTCAATAAACTTTCCTTGACTCCGCCCTCGGTGAACTCCTGGGAGCATCTCTTTCCCATTTTCCCCTTTCCCAATTAGGAACCGTTTTTTTCTTCTTCCTCGCTTCCTTCCCTCCCGAGCGGTAAGAGTCTGTTTTTTTAAGAGATCTTCCGTTCTCTACAACCCCATTTCATCGGCGCTCGTTTTTTCTTTTAAGAAGCCGGAGTTCCCCCCTCTCTCCTCCCCCGCAAAGGCATCCGCGTCCTCCATCTAGCAGCGGTCTCTTTCCTTTATTGACTCCCCGAATTGATCTCCCTTCTCCTCTTCGGATTTCCAATATTTCTCCCGTTACTCTTTAAGAAGTGCGGTCGTCCCCTTTCCGACTCGACGACATTCAAAAACTTTCTTCTTTATTGTAGCTCATTTTCCCTTGTGAACCTCCCTCCCGCTTCCTTCCCCCTTTTTTGAACATTCCTCTTCTTTTTTCTCACTTGGTCCCTGAGTACAAATAAACCGCACTCCCCCCTCTAACGAACCGACAGCGCCCCTCCCCGTTTTTTTTTGGCAGCCTCCCTCCTCCCCTCCTTTTTTTCGTGAAATTCGCCAATCCCCTTTTTTTCCAACAGATTGGTTTAAAGATTTCTTTCCTTTTCTCTCTCTTTAGAACCTGTATCAGAGAAGCCATTGAGTTGTCCCCTCTCCCTGCAACTTTTTGCGTCTCTGGATTCGCAAGAGTCGCGGTGGCTTCCGCGCACTGTAAGCCTCCGTCCTTTTTTTAGTGCCGGATTAGATAGAACGTTTTTCTTTCTTCTTGTGCCCTGCCCTTAATAACCCCCCTCAAGCGTGGCATCACCCCTTTTCACGGGCACACATTTTCTCCCCCCCCAGCGCCGAGAAAATCTTTCCTTCTGAGGGGATCGCAATAAACCCTTTTTTCCTATATAATTCCCCCTCCTTTAAATCACCCACTTACCCTTCCCATCAAGAACGCCCCCATTTTTAATTTAAAGCGGTTCGCCCCTTTGTCTCTCGCATCAACGCCTCACTTCTTCCCCCTCCCCAGCAAAACTTCATCAACCAGCTTCTCTCTGTTGTCTCGCGAGAAAACCCCTTCCTCCTTTCCCTTTAACAAAGCTTCTATCATCGTCCCCTTCTTCTTCAGTCATTCCTCGCCCCATTCTTATGTTAATCGCATTACCCGCGGAAAAATCTCGGTGCCCTTTGTTAAGTTACCCTTTCCTCCGACATCTTCTCCTCTCTCCCTGTGTATACGGTCTTTTTTTTTTTTATTGATCCTTTTCGTAGTTCCGCCCCCCTAGAAGTAACTCCCCTCTTTCAAGTGATAGATGACTCCCTCTCTAAAAACCTTTTCTTGCCCAACTTTTTTTTATTTGCCAACTGATCCCCCAAATTGTTACGAGACTTTTTTTTTTTATGAACCTCCCTCGTAAACCCTTCCCGGTTATCATTCGGATTTTCCCCAGCTTTACTCTCTCCTCGAATTAACTCTTTTCTTCTAATCCCTTATCTTCTCCATAACCCAAAGAGCGATCGTCCTCTTCGTCCCCACATCGCCGCGCGGCCGCCATCCTATTCCTGTTCCGTTTACAGTCGCTTTCCCGATCCCACTCCTCCCCCGCCCCTCCGATAATCACCCCTTTCTTCCTTCCCTTGCCCTCCGTTTGGAAACCGTTCCTCCCTTCTTAAGACCTGCCCTCCTTTTTCATTCCGCTAAACCGGCCCAAATCTCAAACAAACGTCCTTCTTCCAGGTCCGCCTCCATCTTTTCCAAGGTTGTTATTCGCTCCTTCAAAATCCCGTTTACCAATCAGCCCCACCAATTTCCGACCCACCAGCACCTCGTTCCCCCGCATTAATCTTGCAGGTAATTTCTCTTCCTCTCTTTCGCAGGCCTCGAAAATCCTTTTTCTTTCTTCGTTCAAGAGGAAGATTGCTTCGTCGATTCTCTTCCTCTTTTTATGGAGATCCACAGCTACCTCCCCTTATCCAGAGAGATTTTTGCACCCATCCCTTTTCTTTTTAGATTACCCAACCCCTTCGCGCAACGGAAAAGTAGTACCGGGTACCCCAGCCCCCCCAAAATCAACACGTTTTTCCTACTTTAACCGTCTCCCCTCCGAAAAATATTTCGCGATCGTTCCCAATTCCATGTGAGCAGATCGAGGCCCCCTCCTTGTCCATCGACGTGTTGTTGTGAGAGAGTTCCCCTTTTTCTCCAATCTAACCTGGAGACGTGTGCCTGATTTTAATTTTTCCTCTCAGGGACTTTCGAAGGGCCCTTTTTCCCTTTCGTGTGATGTGGACGGCTGCGGTATATTTTCGGGCCGTTTCGGAGAGGTTTTTAGTCAACCCCCCCCCTTTCTTACTTGAAAACAATATCTCGTCCCATTAATTCTCGATGTATGTTGGATTTCCGGTCGACACAGCACGTCCTCTGACGACCTATGACGAAAGCACATGTTCCCTTTTTCCCTGGAACTGCTGGATTTTTTCCCCTTTTTCCTCCCTATTGCTTTGATGAACGCGAAATGCCTTTACTTTCTTTCATGCTCGTCGAGGTTCTGGTGGTCCGGTCCCCCTTTCCTTTTTGATGAAATTGTTCCCTTCCCTTCTCCTCCAAAAGGGAATATTGCCGGCGTTTCCTATCCCCGCTAGCGTTGTTGTGGATACTCTTCTTTTGCTGAGTTTGTACATTGCGGCATTTCTCTTACAGGTACCGTTCCCCCCCCTTTTTTCGGAAAATCACTTTTTTTTTTTCCAAGCCGGAAGAAGTTTCTTCCTTGTTTTGATCTTGCGGACCGGTTCTCTAAACGGATCGTTCCCTTCTTTTCTTCCTTCTCTTTTGAAATCCGTTTTTCAGCCGCCTTCTTTTCCGACTTTTTTTTATTTACTGGCGAAGATTCCTTCTCCAACTATGTCGCCTCGTTTTCTTTGAAAATTCCGGGGTGTCTTTTCTTCCCCCTTTCCCGTGTTGACGCTTGGACTGATTCCTTTCGCTTTCACACCCATGGAAAGCTTTTTTTCCCCCCCAGCACCAAAAGTATTGGCTTTCTTTTCTTTCTCTTTTTGAGCTCGTTGAGTTCTTCAGAGATCACGTGTCCCCCCATTCTTTTTTCATAAGGAAGTTGCTAACTACTATCTTCCCAGACTCTACTCCGGATCGCTTGAATCTTTCACTCTTCTTGGAGGGAAGGCGATCAATTTCTTTTTTCCCCTCCTCCCCCTGAGAGCAGGTTGCCCTATCTTCTTTTTTCCTCGGTTAAATGAAGAGCTTCCCTTTTCGTATAAGTAATATAAGCCGCCCTTTCCCTCTGAGAGCGGTTTTACCCCTTCTTGATTTTTTTTTCTCGAGACAAAAGGAGAGATTTCGCCTTTTTATTCCGTTTGGTACGCGAAGGCCCCCTTTTTTCTCCGAGATGGCGACACTTTCCCTTCCTCATTTTGAATATGAATCCTTATAATTTTCTTTTTGATGGAGGTGAAGGGTAGCGCTTTCCAGTAGGATTGGACGCGGGAGGGAGGAGTTTTTTTCCAAGCCTGATATTTTTTTCACTCTCGGAAGAAAAGATTTGCTCGCGCTGCCTACCTTTTCTGAACTTTCACCGTAATTTTTCCTTCTATGTTCGCTGAGTTGGTGAATTAAGCCCTTCCTCCTCCCTTCTTTCCCCGAAAAAACCCCTTTCTCTAGGCGATCCTTTCTCCACGAGGGACGGAGCTGTTTTGTCAGTAATCCGCATTCTCTTAGATTGCGATCCAGACTTCTCCCAATGGCATATGGAGGAGCGAAGTCTCCTCACCATCAAAAGGAGTCTCTGCTAAGGTTGCCCCCCTCCCGAGAAATCTCCCCCCTTCAAAACGAGCGGTTTGTTTCCAGTTTCCCTCCAAAATTTTCCTTCGTTGGAGGCGCCCCCCCACACCCAAGGAAAACCCCTTCCTTTTGGGAGCGGGCTGTTCTTTTGCCTTGTATTGGACACGGCTGCTGTTATTTTTCCTTTTGGCCCTTTGTAAAAGCGCAGGATTTGCCCCCCCTCCTCCTTTATTTTGGTAGTCACAGCGTTTTGCTCCCTTGGTCGGAGATGAGCTTCCCCCCGACCAGTCAATCGCCGGCCGTCCAGCTTCTTTGTCAGGGGCGAGCGTGAGTCTCGCTTTTCCCTTCGTGAAGAAGGCAGTACACCTTGTTTCCTTCCCTTTCTTTTCCAATCGAAATCTGAATCTCAATCGATCTGCACTTCGGGTCTAAATTTTTAAGCGTTATTTCTCTTTTTCTATGGATTGCCTCGGCCCGCCCTTTCCAGGGAGATGCTCCTCGACGTGCCGAGCAAGGATGCCCCCATCCTATAGCGCCGATTCCCTTTTTTTTTTTCGAGGAACCATGCTCCTCCGCGCGAGCGAAACCCCCCCCGCGAGATCCTCTTTGAGAAAACAGCTTTTTCCCCCGGGCCAGGCTTTTTTCCTCCCCTGCAAGGAAGGCCCAGTGAGCTTCCCTTTTTTTTCGGAGAGGAAATTCTTTCCCTTATGGTTGCTGCTTGATTCCTCCGCTGCTTGAAGAT
>Ga0179593_1445542_pt1 | contig 18292 bp, 29 predicted proteins | sample CZODoug2_1_08_16_FD_185931 | JGI IMG/M metagenome (GOLD analysis project Ga0179593, IMG submission 185931) | Vadose zone soil fungal communities from Angelo Coast Range Reserve, California, USA - CZODoug2_1_08_16fungal (PacBio error correction) | ecosystem: Environmental > Terrestrial > Soil >... | reverse complement strand
GTACTGCGCCACGTATAGTTTTTCCTGTGACCTTCTCCTTTTTTATCCCCTACCTACCCCAAGCCTGAATTCACGTTCTTTCCTCGGACCCCTGATTGCATGTCTGTCGCTCCTCATCTTGCCAGTACCCCCCGAAGCACCCCCTTCTTTTTTTCTTTCCATGAGGTCCAACGCGCCTTTTCCCCCCCCTCTTGTCGGCGAACCAGAATGTCTCTTTCCGACCGACTTCTACCCTACCGTATCGATAGCCCCCATTCTCTCCCCTCATTACACTGCTGTTTTTTTATGTTAACCAGCAGATATCTGGGCCCAATCCTTTACGCCGCGCATCCAACGGGTCCACGTTACTCCCGCAGACTTTTTTTTTGTAGCCCCAACTTCCTCAGCGACAAGTTCGTTCCTGCCTCAGCTGATCCTGCCCATCCCCCCCTGTCAAAGTCATTTGGAACTGTAGTTTTGACAAGATCGAAGATCAACGGCCCTCGCAAAAAGGGGGGCTATATTCACGAGGACGACCGCCACGCCCCCCTTTGCTACAGTTAGAGCTTCGCGAACCATCTTTGCTTTTCCGGCCAGCTCTCTTATCGGAGCCAACCCTCCTCCTATACCAGCATCTAAGTGCTCTTTAATTACAGCCCCCTCCTCTCCCCTCGTTCCTCTTTTTCAAAGCCTAGCAGACACTTTCCAACTTTCGCTGCCGCAAGTGTCTTGTTTTGTGTCGCCGCCATCATCGCTCCAGGTTGCACGCGCTCCCTGGCAAAACCCCCCCTACTGCCCCCCCCTCCTTTCATGTACTCCGAGCGTATGCTTTTTATTTTCGGCCCCCTTGGGCGGACCGCTCGACCAGTTTCTGAGTGTTCCTCTCCTAGTTTTTTTTGGTTTTTCAGCACTTTTACCCCACTGATGCTTTTCACTTCCAATGCATCGTGTCTTTCCCCACTGTATGTTGCTCCAGATTTCTGCGTGCATGAAAAACACAAACAAGTCCCCCCGCTCGACCCTGTGCAGGACCTGTGAGCTCACCTGACCCCCTTTTCTTAACCCCCGATGCCTCATCAATCGCGATTCATTCCTGGCCTCTTAGAGCTTGCGTTTCTACGTCGTCAGACGTCCCTCCGCACCAACAGTACACCCGCAATGTCCCTTTGACTTATTATTTCCTAATAATGGTCGTTATTTCTATCCTTATTTTTTTTCGTGTTTTTTTTCGATTTTTTTTATAATCTTTTTTTCTTTCTTCCCCCCATATTTCCACCCGCACACCCCCCCCCTACGTGCTTTCACCATGCCACTCCCCGGGAAGATCATTTCAAACTTTCGAATTACCCTCGTATTTTCCCGATGCTGTGAGCCAAGCCTTTTATCTCCTTGTGATTTCTTTTGGAATACCCCATTCCCCCTTCCGTTCAGTCCTCCAGAAGGCCTACCGTTCCTTCGCCTCCGTAAAGCCAGTAGTCCTTGTCACCTTCGCCACAGCCGAACGCGGCAAACGAGTTTCCCCAAGCCGTCGCGCTATAAGAGACTCGAACCCCTCCTCTCCCCCCCCCCCCCCCCCCCACCCCAGTCGCACGCCCCAGACGCTCCCCCCCCTTCCAAACGTAAGTTTTCGTGGCTGGATGGTGAAATCGTCCGTTCGCTGGCGCCCCCGCCCGTATCATGGACTCCAGTTTCCACACGACCCAATATAACGCGCAAATTGAAGGTCAGGGTTTTTTTTTTCCCCTACGACCACTTTCCCCCCCCCACTCCCCCCCTTGCCCGAAGCAGCGACGGCGCAATCCTCACTGCGCCCCTGCGCCCCTCTGCCCCGAACACCTACTACCCGGCTTTCCCCTTTTGTTCGACCCCCACGCTACCGCCCCCTTTCCTGTATGGTCGCCCGCACCTGTCCTAGAAACGTCGGAGCTTTTGCCGTTTTTTTATCTACCTACTCGGCATGTTTGTCCTTCCTGTTATGATTTTCTTACTAGCCAGCCATGTTCCCTTTTCTTTGTTGATGTTTTTCAGCTTTTTGTTTTGTGACTATTTGTTTTTTATTTATGTTATTGCCTAACAGTTTTTGAATGTAGTCCTTCTATTTCCCGTTTAGGCAAGAAATTTCTCCGTTACCGTGTATACGTCGCCGGGATTCATTCCCCTATTTGATTCCCTTGAAAACCAAGTTCGGTACTGATTATAGCTATCCCTCTGATATCTCCATCTCGCTTTTTACCTCGTTCTCCTTGAGACGACCGAGACTCTTGAATACCTCTGCCTGCTTCACGTGTCCGCTGATGAGATTCCATCGCCCATTCGCGCCCCCTTCCCCCCATGCGTTCCCCCCTCCCCTTGAGTTCCTCGCTGCTGGAGCTTTGTTGTATCGACCTCACCTTTTCCGCCGCAATCTTTTAACCCTCAATTCTTTTTTTTTTTTTTAAATTATTTTCCCCCAGATGACTGCGGCGCGCCTTTCTATGTTCCATTGACCGATTGTTTATTTTCCTGTGTGCCCCTATTTTTTTCGAAAATTTTTTCTTTCAGTATAAGTCACTCTGTTTTTCCTTCCCTTTGTTGCTTGCATGACTTTTAATGTACCCCGCACGCCGGGCGTGGCCACCCGTCTCCGGCGTACGATTCCCATCGCCCCTCCCCCTCCCTGCTCCACTGTCGCCTTTTTTTTTGGAGGGTTGCTCATCGTTGCGCTCCTAGTCGGCGCCCACTCCCGTGCCCAACGAGCACCCCCCGGATTGCACGAACCCCCCCCAGCGCGTCCCCCCCCCCCTTAGAATATGCTTGGTCTAAAAGCGGCCCACTTCAATTTCTTGTATTTATTTTCGAATTCAGACTCGGTCGTCTTGAAGCACGATTGACTCTCCCCCCCGGGCCGTCCGACCCCGCACGTCCGATATGCCCCTCCTCATCGACCCTAAATATCTACTTACCGACACCCTCCTCTCGAATCAAATCTACCTTCCCACGACCCCCCCGTATGCAATTACCTATTTCGGTTGGAGTTGGATTTATGGTATCTCGCTAGTGAATGTGAGTTTAATTTTTGCCCGATTATTTAACTCGGCAGTGACTCCTCCCGCCGCGCTTACCCCCCCCCCCCCCCGATATAAACTCGCTTCCCCCTGACCCCCCCCCTTTTTCTTCCCCCGCGTGCAAGACGCGCCGCCTGTTATGCCCGCTCCCCTCCCATTCCGTATTTACATAGACCGTATCCTACTTCCCCCCTTTTTTTTTTTTTTGTTGTTTGTCCTTCAGACCGTCACTATTATAGGACCGTAACACGTTCTTCTATATCTGAACTATATCTAGTTCAACTCCTCGACATCCTTTCGACCTTCGCCATTTGCATTCGTCCCGTCCATGATTATTACTACTCGCACCGCCCTGGTCCTCGACCCCCTTCTACCTCTCCTTCCTAAAATGTTGTAATTTTTACCTGTGAACAATTTTAGCCGCCTCCCCCCTTCCAGCATTTTCTACCGATACCCGAACGACCTGCGGAAGCCCCTCAAGATGATGCGATCCCCCTTCGCAACTCATAAACTTTCTGAGGGAATATCTTGCTCCAACAGCCTTGTGCGTTTTTTTTTCCCTCTGATGCGACCCCCTCCCCAACGCGGATACGCCTCTCCGCCTATCGGCCCTAAACGAGCTTTTCGTCTCCCAAAATACCGCGCCAATGGGTGCGTCCGTGCGACGCCCTGCCCCCCGCATTACAGGCCCATTTGACCCCTCTCCTCTGAGACTCTTACCCACTTGTTTTGTTTTGGTGCAACTACTCACGAACACTCTCCACCCTCTTCCCCTCCCGGGGCGCAGGTTGATCTTGAAGCAAAGCCGCAGCCTTTTTACCCTCCTGCCTCTGTCGCATCTGACGTCAATTTTTTTACCCGCACTTATGGCACCCCCATCCACCCTCCCCCCTTTCCCAACAGCACCCTCGTCTGCAATTTGAGAAAGCTCGATGGATCCACCCTTCCATTGTCCCAGAGCATCGCTAATGCATGAAGCCCCTTTGTTCGCCGCTGCCAGTAGTGATTTGTATTTCTCTCGAGATACCAGCCCCATGTATTCCCCAATCCCCCCTTTATATTCAAGCTTGTTCTACGTGCGATGAGCGCTTTTCTTTCTTTTCGCCATAACAATCTCTATTCCTCGCTCCTTAATTTTTTTTGATGCTGACCAACACTGAGCCTTGACGCGATTCCCCCCACTTTTCCCCCCCTCGCCCGTTCATTATTTATTGTTCTTTTTGCTCATGCCGCATGGAGGCTTCGCCCCACGATGCCTTCGACGTATATTTGCTTTTGTTCGCCAGTAGAATTCTTGAACTTCCCGCATCCGTCCCCATCGTCGCATAGTCGCATTTTAATTTATTGATGCCAGCCCTCTCCTTCGAGACGTTTCCCTGACTCCCAGCAAACCTTTTTCCCCTGTATTCTTCATAGTACGGCCGCTATGTCTTTCCACAATTATTGTCTGTCCCAGGTGCCCCCAGCTCCTTCTTTTTGAGGCAGCTTGGCGGAAGCTTTTAGCTACTTTTGTCGCATACCCACCTGACTACCTTCTCCTGATTTGCTTGGTAAGCAAGCTGCAGGGCCTAACTTGTCCTTCTATATTTGGTGCTCCCAAAACGCACCCTCCGTTAGTCTCGCCGTACTTCCGTGCAATCCCGTCTCTCTCTGTTGCCACCTTTCCGATATCCTCTCTTTACCTGTCAAAAAGTTGCTCCGTTTATTGTATGTCCCTTGTTCCTATGCATTGCGCCTCAATACGCGTTCTGACTTTCCTCCTTCCAATATTGCCGGGTCCAGTGGAGAGCACCTTGCTTCGTATACCCTTCCGCCGAGAAATTTTTTTTTTTTTTTTTTTGTTTCTTTGTATTTATTAGCGAGGAGGACAGTCCTATCATAGCCGCTTATATTTTCTTTTCTCGGAAATCCCGCTGAATGTACATTCTGGTGTCGTGGCCAGCAGCGCCCACACGCTGTATCATTCCTTAGCACAAAACCCCCCCCCCCCCTCTCCCACTGGCCCCCCCCGAGTCTCCTATCAGGAGACTACCCCTCCAAGGCCCATCCCCCCTATGTTTTTATTTTTCGGTACCACGCCTTCCCCCCCATCCCGCCCCCATTTATACTCTCCTATGAAGAGCTGCCCCCCGACCGGAGTTTTATCACCCCGGAAGCGTTTTAGAATTTCGCTTCGCCACACTCTCATTACCGCCGCGAGGACTGGCCAGCCCCCCCCCGTCTTATGGCTCTACACTCTCTCGGAGATTTCGAATATTTTTTGCCCTTCGACACATCTGTGTCCTTGCCCCAGGAGCTCCCTTCGCATGAGGCCTCGTTGGCCCTCACGAAGCGCAAGATCCGCAATGTCTGCATACTCGTCAGTGTGTGCATCCTCGATGGACCGCTGCAACACGTTTCATAGCAGGATGTCGCTCCCCCGGACACTCTATCTCTTTGTTATTTTTCTGCCGCCATTCCCTCGTTCTCTTTTTTACTCAAGTTATATTCATCTCCGAAAGGTGTCAAGTATGCCCTTTTCCCCTCCCACGCCAGATCAATGGCGCGATGCCTGTTACGCTTCATTCTGCGCCCGCAGCGTGCTTCCGCACGCGGTCCTCTGCTGCCACCTTTGAGCTCCTACCCCGCCCAAAATAGACGACGTTACCCCCCTTCGCTAGCTAAGTTTTACCGTTGCTTATCTACTGCCGCTTGAGGCATTCAGGCCCGACATTCGAATGCGTCGAATTCTTTCTTCCGTTGGATTGTCTTCACTCTGAGAGATACGTATTTTCCCACCATTCGAACCCGCCCCCTCGGTTTGTATGACTCCCGTTTCCCAAGCCCAACTCTTGCGGCTTTCTTTTCACCGTGCGAACCCTCCGCCCCCCCAAAGGTAGGTCCCCCCCACCCATTGTTTGGCCCCGCAGCACACTAACTCCTTTTTTGTTGCGCCTTTTCATTCATCAAGGGATAGCCCGTTTTGTTTTTTTTCCCCCCCAGCCGCTCGGTCTTCAGTTCCCTTCGACCGACATTTCACCGCGTTTGCGCGGGATGTATGGTTTTGCTGAATCGGGACACAGCCCCCGTTTGACCTGCGACGCGCCGCTTCTCTCGACTCATCGCTTGCAGCCCGCGTTCCAGTTTTCAACAGATCCCGGCGTCCGACAACGCGCATGATAGGACCTCCTCCGATCCACTTTTTTCCCTTTGTTCTTGATCCCTTATACATTATCTTTTACTTTCCCCTTTCCACCGTAAGTTTTTTTCCTTTGCAAGCCCCTTTGCGCAGTTCATGTTCTCCTCTCATGGTCCTGTCTCCCCATGTAATGTGCTGACTCTTTTTTCTTTTTTTCCTTGACTCAGCATCATTTTTTTTTTTGTACCCAGTTTTCAGGGTTGTGTCTACCTCCTGTTTTCCATGCAATCTGTCAGGCCACCCCCCCCCCCCTTTTCGTTCATTCAACGCGGACCTTATGCCGCTCGAACGCCTTTCGCTGTCGCCAAGCCTTGGGATCCGTCGTATCGTGCAGAACCGCTACACATTCGCCCCCATTTTTTATAGTCTATACCCTCTGTCCCCAGCGTGCTCGTCGTACTGCCCGAACTACGACGACTGCTTTACTTTCCGCCCCCTTCACACCTTTTTGCAACTCCGATATGGCTTCTCTTGCGCAGTCCCTCCGGTCACACTACTTTTCATAAGCTAGTCTTCCCCCTCCCATTCCCTAACGGCCCAGTATTTTTTGCAAATACCGATCTTCAGAGCCCCCCTTTTCCCCCCCGCTCTTACATACGAACGGACTCTAGTTATCATTCAACCTACAGTATTGACGCCTTCATTCACACCTCGGATCCCACGCCGGACACCTCATCTGTTGACCAGAGATCTAGCGGCCCTCCTTCCCTCTAGCAACGTCTGCCTTTTGCATTTACTTTTCCCAGACGCCCTTGCGCGCGCCGAAGCCTGCCAAGATTTTCCACCCATCCCTCCCAGCTTCGTTCCGACGATATCCTCAGTATTGAGCACTATCCTCTTTCCCCTCAGCATCCTTCTAGCATTTCCCCCACCACCGCGGCGACCCGCCCTATTTCCCCGGGACACCCCCTTTTCACGGACCCTGTTGCCTTAGAGACCTTTTCGCTATCTGGTTTTTTTCTCCTGACCGCCCCCTTTCTTCTCTTTTTTCTTTACCTCCCGGCCGCCATCAAAATCCCCCACTTTTCCCATCCCCGTTCACGCGCACGCAGCAGACAGTTCCGACCTGCACAGCATCGTTTTCCTTCTCGCATTCGCAGGCCCCCTCTTCCCCCCTCCACCTCCTCCTTCGGCTCGCGTCGTTCCTTATCTAGCCCCTCCCCCACCTTCCTCCCCCCCCTCCTCTCCACCACCAAGGAAACCTACATATCCTCCCTGCCCAGCTCGCAGAGGTTTTGCCGTCCTACCCCCCCTTCACCCCCATCTTTTTTTCGACCCCAGCCTATCCTGCCAATAAACCTTCGATTCCCCCCCACCACTCCCCATCCTTGCCCTAATTTTATACCGCTAATTGTTTGCTCATGTCTCTGACCTCCCTCCAAATATTTTTAGACGCCGCAGAAGGATTGCTGTAAACGTTCTTTTTTTTCTTCTCTCTTTTTACAATTTTTCGTATTTCGTATGTCCCTCTGATAGTCCTCATCTCTTTCTTTTTACTGCTTGACTATTTCAGAGTTGGTCGCCGCTTTTTTTGTCTTTTCCCCCGAACCGAATTGCCCCCACCACCAGAGGCTTCCGTTCAGTCTTTTTCCCACCCCCCCTCTCCCCTTGCCACCCCCAAATTGTCCCTCGGTGCCATCACCGCCCCGACACCCCCTTCCCCCCTCCGTACCGGATAAGAATAGGCTGGAGCTTTCATTTCCCTTCCTTCCGATATTTCCAGTTTTTTCCCCCTCGGAATCGTCATGTACGTATAGCCTGGCCCAACAAGACTGGCCTCCCCCTCTCTCGACCCATTTGATCTTTCCCCCACCCAAGCCCGGCTTAGCTCGGTCAGGTTCTGATGTCTCTTATTAAGCCCTTTTCTTTCTTTTCCCCCCTCTGATTTCCCACATCTCCGCTTGTGATTTCTTTCCTCTTTCTGTATATAATCACGTTTCGTCTAGTTCGCAAATACCCTGGTTTTTTGCGGATCCCAAAGGCCACGCGTCCATGTTTGCTTTTTGATTTTAGTGAACCTAACGTTTTTCCCCTGATGCGCCATACTCTGACGCCATTTTCTGTCCGCCCCCTCCTCAGGTCTTACTTGCAATCGGTTCACTGAGCTCAAGTATAACGAAACGTTTTTTTGACTGGGGAGGGTAGTCCGATGGTCTACTTGCGACCTTTTTGTTTTTTTACCCGTGTCCGATGGGACTCATTGTTTGGGGTTGGTTATTCTTTCAACCCTCTCGTGCGTGCCCCCAATACACCCCCCATTTACACTCTTCTGTCAACCTCTCCCCTTCTCCCACCCCACCCCATCCACCCCCCCCACCCCCCCCCCACCCCACCCCCCCAACGTGGACTTATTACACACCAAACCCCCCCCCCCCCCCAACAACCACACCCACCCCCACACCCCCCCCCCCACATCCTTTTTCTTTTTTTTTCACTCCACTCCCCTTTACCCCCCGACAACCCCCCCCACCCCCCGCGCTGATATTTTCCGGTTATGCCTTCACTCGTCAGTTTCGCGACCATCCTCTTTTTCCTGATTGTTCTTCCGTTGAATAGCGCAGGATTCTTCTTTATTTATTAGCCTCATTTTTCTGCCCTGTGCATTCCCTTCCATCTTCCGACTCTTACTTTTTTTAGCTAAGATCTTTTGACCACATGACCTCCATCCGACTACGAACGATCTCTCCCCCGCCACCGCACCGCGGTATCATGATCCCCATGAACCACCCATTCTACGTTTTTTCAAGACTCGAAATCTAATTTGCCGAGCCTTTCCTTTTCCCAACAAAAACTACACACGTTTCTTCCCGCACCGCCGACGTTTCCCATGCATCTTGCCCTCCCCTCCTACGACCCCCCTCCTAGAGATGCTACTGCCCGTTTTTTACGACGTTGGTCTGACCCCCGAATTAAATCCCTCCCTACTTAGGCCTCTCCAACTCTCAGCGTCTATTCTTAAAGACATAAGACCTTAATGTCCTACCCCCCCCCCCCTCGGGGTACCCACCCCCGCCACCCTCATCAGACTCCCCCTCCTCCCGCACCCCCCAGGAGCCCCCCCCCCCTTGCATTTTTTTAATTCCCCCCCTTGATGTTTTCCCCACTTTTCAGTTTTTTCTGCGATTTTTTTTTTTTTCTTTTGTTTTTTTTTTTTTCCCGCAGATTTTACCTCTCTCTTGAATTTTGGTCCTTAGCATTTCTTCCCACACGACCCTCACACCCCCCCCCCCCCACCCCCCCCACCTACTCTTTCCCCCCACACCCCCCCTCCCCCCCCGCAGCAACTCTGGCATGGTATTTCCCAGGTACGAGTTTCATTTTCCCGGCCCCCCCCTCTTTTTCCTTCGACAGCGTCAGAAAGCATCTTCTCTCTTTTTTCTATTTTGTTGTTTGTAAGAGGCCGCTCTCTCATAGCGAGGCTTCTTTTTGTGTGGGCACTTTCCATTTTTTTTTTTCGAGCGCTCTTTTTCTTTTTTTTCCAGAACCTATTTACCCCTTCCCGAGGTTGTATGCAGGCCGAATTGTGTGTGGCACGTTTTCCATACCGAGTGTTACAGCACTGCATACTTTTTGGTATCCTTTGCAAGAAGCCCTAGGCGCTCGCCCTCCCCTCATGTATTCCACCGCACCGGAACCTCTTTTTTTTATTTTTGAAGTTATTTATGGCGTGTTTTCATTTTCCGCCAGCGGGTTTGACTTTGCCCTCTCTTTCTATCCTTTGCGATCCCCCGAGCTCTTTTTTCACCTTCCCTTTCCCCGATTTGCTATGTGCGATTCCTTTTTCCCCACTGTTCCTGCAGCCCCCACGTTTGATATAGACGCACCCACAACTACTCCCTACCCGGTTCCACACCTCTGTGCTCTGCCTCCCCAATGTCCTCATCCTACAGTTTTTTGTCCTTTTTTTTTACTTTTTCATTTTCAGAGACAGATTTTGGCCTGTTTCCCCCTGGATATTTTTTTTTTCGCACCCTTCACTCCGGCCTGTGCCAGGAGCTGCAATCGGGCGTCGCCTACTGGACGTTACACAGATCCTGATTACCCTTTGCTTCCTTTTTTGATGTCTAGGCACGCCGAATAGTTTTCTTGAAGCGCTATTCCGCGAAGACTCGCCCCGCCTAACCCGGATAACTTTCCACCCCCAGTCCTGCGTCGACAGGTCGGCTTTTCGCCCGTCTATCTCCCTGATAGTCACCGTCCACGTCATCTGCCCCACGTTCCGGTAGAATACTTTCATCGCCCCCCCCTCCGCCGATATAGACCAGAGTTTTTTTAAATTCCACACCTGACTTAGTTTAGTACCCTCTCTAGGCGTCTACTCTTTCAGTAGTCCTCTTCCCCCCTATTCTCTCAGAGAATCACACCAACTTAGACCTTTGCAATATACCTGCCATGCGCCCGACCAGTCAAAGTCGATACTTCCCCTCCCCAGACGTTCTTTCTAGTACCTTTTGACGAGCCCCCTTTTTTTTTTGTTGTCCGCTGTTCACTAAGATTGTTTGATTTTCCGCCTAGCGCTTCGCATCGCCCATCCCATTTCCTCATTTCAGCAATTGCGGCATGGCTTGGTAGCCCCCCACGAAGACGAAAGTCCGTTTTTTTTTTTCCCCCCTGCCCTGCCAGCTTGTCCATTTCATATTTTTCATCGTCCCTTCAAGCTTCTTCAGAACTTTTGTGTGAGTATTGCCACGAAGATAGCCTTAGCAAGCCCACTTCCTTTTTTTTTTTTTTTGCGCTGCAACTTTGTTTTGATCACAGCTTGGTTTTCTTTTTTCCCATTTATTGCCCACCAATATTGTCCCGTTCAGTCTACCTTTTTTTTTTCTTTTTGTTTCTCGGTCGGGTTTTCCTCGTTTTTTATCCCAACTCAAAGACTCCCACAAGCCAGTTTTTCGCCCGTTCAATTACAGCATTCGTGATAACAGGCACCGGACTTCTTAATTTACGACCATTACGCAGACATTAATGTAGTTCCCCCCCCCTCCTCTTGCGCATTGTGTAGTGTTTAGCGCCCTCTCCCGTCTTTTCTCAACACTACAAGCGTTTTTTTGTTACAGCCCCGTTTCCTTCGATTCCGCCCCTGCGGCCCTTTTTTTCAGCCCGCTCTTTCGAGTTTTTTCCTCTCTCTTTCCTCTCTCCGAATTTTTTATATTTTTCTCTTGACCGAGGTGCAAAAATAGCATCGGCATTCTGCTTTATTTCTAGCTATGATGGACCTGCCCAGCTGGCATTTGAATTTTTTTTTCAAAAAACAACAACAAAAAAATCGCACCGCTTCCCTTTTTTTCTAGTTCGAGGAAGTGTGCCCTGATGGCTCATACACCCTTTCCTCCCTGCTTTCCCTTATAGGCCCTTGTCTTCGAGCCCCCAATAGAGCTTTTACCTGACAGTTTTTTATGCGACGAAACGAGGATTTAACCTTTTTTTACTTTTCACCCTTAGAGAAAGGATTTTTACCCCCCCGTACCCCATGGTGACCCAAAAATGGTAGTTCGCCGAGTTTCCCTTTCCTCCTCTTGCGAGGCTAGTTGGCTGGACGGGCAGACTGAGCATGTCCTATATTCCAACAGCCCTTTGACTACCACTTCGCCTCGTCTTTTTTTTTTTTCCCCCCTCTGCAGAGTTCTCAGGTTTTTTTTTTCTTTCGAAACCCGTAATTTTGCTACAAAGCCACTGGCCCGTTCCTATCCGTCTCTCACTTTCCTCTTTTCCAAATAGTCTGGTGTACCGGCCCCTATGACCTTGAACAGCGACCTCCGTCCCCCCACTTTGATTTGCTTCAGCGTGGGTATACCTTTCGTTTATGCCTTTACAATACCCAAGCGCTAATGGTCGTTTTTCCCTTCAATGAGGACTTTTATTTTATCTGCCCCGACGAACTAATTCCGAGTCTCCTCCCCTAGAGCGCATTTTCCCTTTCATGGCCTTGCAATACAGCGTGTCTTTTATTCCCCCCCAGCCAATGCTGAAATCTAGCTGGATTTTGATCGCAGGTCCCCCCGTACCCACGGTGTTTTCTTAATTTTTTTTCCGGGTTTTCCGCGAGTCAGCTGTTGTTTCACCCCTTTCTTTTGCACGACCGAGGTCCCGCTTTGCACCGACGATATTTCACTGCTACAGAGCGGACTGCAGCTTTTGGGACGCGTTTGCCATTCGACGGCGCGCCTGACACCTCCCTGCCGCTTGAGGAATTCGCGTCCTACCCGAGAGCTCCCTTGGGCTTCCCTTTCCCGAAGTCGTGTTCCCTCGAAAGCCTAGAGAAAAGCCCATTCTTCTGATTTTTTTTTTTTTTAACAGTAAACGGCTCGCTTTCACCTACCGTGGCATTGCATCCGTTTTGGTCCATCTTTGATTTTTTTGGGAGAACCCCCCCCCCCCCTTTCTTCACCGAAATTTTGTCGATCCTGCAAGCTATACGACCTTTTTAACTTTCCTCCCCCCCTTTACCTTGAGAATTGACTTCGATATAATTGCGAAATACCCCAAAGATGTTTCCAGCTTTTTTTTCTTTTTATCTGTAAAGAATTTCCCGCCCCATAATTCCCCTTTATTGTCAATTGTAAATTTCGTTTTTTCACTCAATTTTCTGTTACTGAGCCTTCTGGCGATGACGGTTATCCTTTCCCAGGTAGCCCGGCTAGTTTTGCCTTGGTTTTTTTTTCCCCCCTATTAGACAACCCACCAAGCCCCCCAAACAAACAGTGACCGAAGGACCGTACATGCTTGGAATGAATTTATATCAGAACATCTTTTTTTCTTTTCCCGACCCCACATACTCCCCTTTCCGCCCCTAGCGTCCAAGAAGCGTACTGTCCGGTTCAATTTCCTATGCGCTTTTTGTTGCTATTTTTTTCTAGATCTTTTCACTCGAAAGTTTCTCGTTTTGGGACTGAGGGCCCGGACATGCCTCCCCCTTCTCCGCCCACTTCTCACTGAGTTACCATTCCCTTTAACTGTCTTTTCCTTTCTTTTTTGAGGTGTTGATTCCAAGATTTCGCCAGTCAGAATTATAGCGCCTGCAGAGCCGATCGATCTGCCCCAAGGTGGATTCCCCGAGGTTTCACCCCCGGTTTTTTCTGGTCATGCCTCCTTCCTTTCACCTTTTTGTTTTTTTTGTTGTTTTTTTTTAAGGATAGTTTTTTTTACACGGACGTCGCCCTTTCTTCTTCTAAGCGCACTTGTCGGAGCAACGGAATAGATTTTACTGCTTCAACAGGGCCATCCTCTTGTTGCATAGAGAAGCATCTCTTTTCCAGTCCCGTCTCTGAAGCCCTTCAATCTTTTCCTGAAGACGGTAAATTTACTGCACAGGACAGTTTTCGCCGCAAGGCTTTGGCCTATGCATCCTCCACTTTTTATGAGGAGAAAGGAAACCTCAAGTTTGCCCTTCCTCTTGTCGTTCCACCGCCTAAGTTTGTCTACCCCAGTCCTTCTAATACCTGGTATCCTTTTTCCCCCTCGGTTCCTGTCAGGACCCCCAGACCTTTCCCCCTTTTCCCTCTACCCTTGAAGGGTTTTCCTCACCCTCTGACACCACCAGGAATATCGATTCCTCCCCTTTTTTTTATTTGTTTTATTTGATACCCCTCTTGTTTATGTCTGTTTACTTGTTATTTCCTGTTTTTCCCAGATTTTTCCTTTTCGCCTTTTTTAATAATAGTTACAACTTTTCAACCCCCCCCCCCCTTCTGATAAACCCCGTGTGGTATTCTCCCCCTTGTTTTCTCCAGCAGACCAAGCACGGTCCGTCGTTTTCCGCTGTCAAACCTGTATTGCCAAGCTGTTTACCCTCCTCGTCCGTTCTTGTTCCCGCCCACGGAGGGAATCCCTGATGGACCCCTTTCTGCCTTTTTCCTTTTTTCCTACTTCTTCCTCCCTAAAACCTTAATTTTCTCCTTTGATGACGCCGCGGCCCCCCTGTTCCCTTTTTTCTCTTCGAGACTTTGGACGACCCTTATTAGACCTGTGCTCCCTCTGTCCCCTTTTCCCCTTACAGTCACTAGGATAGCGCCAACCGCAATGGATTAGATAGTTTCTAATCAAAGGGCAATACCCCCCCCGCCCGACACTCGGAATTGTTGTGTATGCAACCCCCCCCCCCTCCCTCCCCGTTTCAACCTTTCGAATGTCATGTCCGGAACCACTCAAGCCATCCTCCCCGAAGAACCTGTTCCCGAAAGAGTAGCGTCCTTTTCCCTGTTTTTTTCAATCAGAGAAAGTCTCGATCTCACAGCCAGAAGGCCCTCTTCATAAGGTTTTGTCTTTTGGCCTATGACTCCCCGGGACTTACCCTTCCAGACATACTTTTCTAAGCATTTTCGTGCCATCTGTGTTATGCCCATGATTCACCAAGAATCTCTTCCCTTCTCCTCCCCCCATACCCTCCTCTTTTAAAGCCTGTGACATTCCCAGAATACCCGATTGCATTAGCGCCCTAGTTCTCCCCATTTTTTTTCCCTGAAAGACCTCGGCCCCTTCCCACACCGCCGCGAATAGTTTTGTGTGTTTTTTTCTTCCGTTCCCCCCTCTTCCGCAGCCCCTAACCAGGAAAACATTCTCGTCCTTTCCCCCTTTGCGAATTTAATCGCCGAACCACCTGCACACTTTTTTGTTTTATATTTCCTCCCTCTCTTTCCTCCTCCTCGGTTGTTTACGTTTTCTTTTGTATCCGTTAAATGCAACTGCGCGGTCGCGCAAGTACAATTAATCTGAATGACTCCTTTCGTTTCCCTCATGCGCCTGTGAAAAGCCTGGCCCTCCGCCCTCAGCCCCCCCCCCCGATGCTGCGTCAAGTTTTCCCTTTTCTTTTTTCTCTTTCCACCTCTCACGATGTCCTTTAACCCTCCCACTTTTGTCCCCCCGTCCTCCTTAAAGGCTGTTCTTCTCTTTTTTTTTTTTTGAGGCTTACTAACCTTTCGCCTTCGCCCGCCTTGCCACACTATTGATGCGTTCCCTGCTCCGCTTTTTCCCCCTTGACCCGATGCGTGCCATTTTTTTTGTTCCCTCAACGTTCATTCCCACTGCTCGCTTTTTCCTAGTAGGTGCTTGCGCTACTTTCCAACCCCTGCCATACCTTTTCGTATCCCCATCGTCTGGTTCCCCTACTTTTTTCTCCCTCTCACCTTTTTTTTGCTGAAAAAAATCCCCCCCCCCCAACCCCATTTAGCATGCGCTATTTGCTACCCAGCCAGGACCGCGTGGGAGGCCTCCGTGCGGTTTTTTTTTGATGGTTTTCGTGCCTCTGTCAAGCTTGTGCTTTCTTATTCCCCTTGCATTGTCCATCTACGCCCTGGCACATCTTCCCTTGCCTTTCCCCCGCGTCTTTATATATACCAGTGACAAGTCGACAAATGCCTTTGTTTTTTTTCCCGCTAGTATTTCAACTTTTTCCTGTCCCCTTTTCTTTAGATTTTTCACGTGTGTCGGTAATGCCCTCCGCCTTCGGTCAGCGATCCTCCTTTCCTGCTTTTCCTATGCAAGGCCTGTTTTTTTCTTGGCCTCCTTCTATGCGTTTTGTTTTTGTTCTCAGAAGTTTCCCCGGCGACCCGTTGGTTCCCTGCTTTTATTTTTTTATTACCTGAATATGACCTGTTCCCCTGAGCGACAGTTGTTTGTCTCACATTGCCTTTTAGTTGCACACCTATCCTCTCCCTAGCTCGAACTGGACCGCGTCCATGACAAGGTTCCTTCTTCCCTGCATAATTTCCCCTCCCCCTTTCCGCTTAATAGAAGATTCCCTTGCCCTGGTCGCAATCCCAGAATTTTAGTCCCTTGGCAGCACTGATCCTTTTTTTCTGTTCGACTCGAGCAAAGTGTAAGTCCAACGTCCATATGTTTTTTTACTTTTTTTTCTTTTTGACCATCAGAGAATGTTTTTTCCCCTGCAGTGAACTTCCCTCTTATCACGCGCTTATTTATTCTACGCTTTAATTTTTTCTCCCTTGGACCGAACTTTCTTTTTTCCCCCTCGATCACCATGACGATTTACCCCCCCCCGTAGATTCCTCAACCTTACTCAATACCTCTCTTCTCATCCTCTTTCCTGCCAAAGTGGTCATAAATTGCATTTAGTTTTCTCCCCCAGATGTATAAGAAACTCTCCTCGGCACCCCCCCCTTCTTTGCACCGCCCACAACCCCCCCTCAAAAACCCCCTCCCGACGCCCGTCCTGTGTGTTCTTTTTTTTTTCTAGTAACCTTGATCTTTGTCCCCCCAGGGCAACCAAAACTTTTTCTAAATAATTCGGCAATAGAATCTTTTCTTCCCCTCGGGTTGTTGTTGTGGAGTTTTTTTACTCATCTTTAAGACGTGCCATTTAGCGTCGGAGGGATTTTCACGGGAACCGGACCTTCTGGTTTCTTTCCCGCCGCCCGCCCCCCCCTTTTGCCGACAGAAACTCCCTTCCCTGCCACTATGCTCTGCCGTTGGATCCCGTCGGCATGCCCATATTTGTTTTTTCTTCATAACGTCGGTTTCCCTTGCCTCGCGCCCAAGCCCCCCCCCTGCCCCCCCACGTCCCCCAGCCTCACGGGGAATTCTACTTCTTTTTAACGACCCCTCCCTTCGGCATATTCAATAATATGCTCCTTTTTCCCGCCGACCCCCGGCTTGATTACCCCTATTGCTCGTGATATCTTCCCGCTCTTTCGGTTCCCGGACTCCGACCTCTTCAATTTCATCTAACTTAGTTTTTTATACCGATTTGACCCTGAAGCCATCCTTTATTTTTTCCTCGTGATTTTATATGACAATATATGAAAAAGGTCTTCACCCGAACTTGAGAGTGTATTAGAGGTGTTGCCTGCCTTTCGCCTCATCAATAATGTTCCTAACACCCCCCCGCCCCTCTGCTATTTAAGGATAACTTTCCTCACTTTTCTGATTAAGAAAAAGGACCATCGCCTTGTCGAACACCGAAGCCCCGGCTTTAAACCTCATCTTTGTGTAGTCCCGTTTAACGGGACCCCCAACCCGCGCCCCCTAACGATTGTACACCAAGATGGCCATCCACACAAGACGAACCCTGCCAAACATCCTACCCCCCTTTTTCATCATTAAGTAGTCCATGCCACACGTCCTCCTAGTAGGTCCATTCCTACCCCCCATATCCAGACCCCTTTCCCAGCTCCTACTGTTCCCCGTAACCCCCTTATCGCCCCACCCGTTTGGTCGCGTTTAACCTCCAGTCCTTCCCCTCGCACTCTTAATTTTCCTTCCCGCCCCCCGCCCGTTTTCACTACCGCCCTATCTGTAATTATTTCTAATTTTTTTTTTTTTCCAGTCATCCCTAGAAGAAGTAATGGTCTGTTCCTTCTTTGTTCGAATAGCAGATAAATCCTTCCCTTACCCTTTTGTCCACTTTTCCCGAACACAGCCCCGAACTGAACGCTCTACCCCTCCCAATGGAGTTATACACGGGTTTGCGCCCTTCCCCTAGTTTCCTCTAAGTTACTGCAATCCTGTTACGTTTTATGTGACCATGGACTGTTCTAAATGACTCTTTTCATAACACTCGTGCTACGCTTTTCTCCCCTTTTTCACCACCTCCCCTTGCTCGCTTGTAGGACAAACCTCTATTCCCATGACTTAGGTGCGAGAGCCTGCAGCTTGCCCACTATTCCCGACCCCCTTCTTTTGAACGAAGCGTTAAGGCTTACATTTGTTTCTCTCCCTATCTGTGCAAAAGACATAAGCATCCCTCCCTAGCTTCTGCCTCTCCTCTTGAAGAATACTTTCTTTCGAGGAACCTCTGTCCCAACTTCCCTTATACACGCCGTATTTTCTGTTTTTTATGTACCGGCCTTTTTTTGTATGTTTCATCTTTTTTGGCCGCTTATCGGGCATTCCGCTGTCTCTTCGTAAAGCCCCCATTGTTTCGAAAGCTTTGCCTCCTCGGAATCTCTATTGGCTCAAGCTATCGCGATTCCCCCCCAGTCGTTTCAAGAAGCAGTCTCTATCCCTCTCTTCCCTTCTCTCCTTTTTTTGACTGCTTCTTCGCCTGACTCCAGGCGCGCTTCGCCACCCAACAACAATCAAAGGCAACTTTACGTCTTTGCGATTGATGGCCCCCCTTGCAGTCTCCCTTTTTTTT